>VYKW01000044.1_pt1 | contig 55499 bp, 55 predicted proteins | sample 5114451 | NCBI WGS metagenome assembly VYKW01 (sample SAMN12291784, study PRJNA351875) | freshwater metagenome | isolation source: freshwater lake | place: USA: Michigan, Gull Lake | collected 2013-08-08
AAACGGTCTTGATAGCGCGCCAGCGAGAAGCGCTCCGCCTGCACCCGCCCGGCCGCGCTGAGCGTCGCGCGCAGCTGCGCGTCGCTGTCGAGCTGCGCCAGGCCGGCGCGGATCGAGCGCGGGTCATAGGGGTCGACATACAGCGCCGCGTCGCCGCCGACTTCAGGGAGCGAGCTGACGTTCGAGGTCAGCACGGGCGTGCCCAGCATCATCGCCTCCAGCACCGGCAGCCCGAATCCTTCATAGATTGACGGGAAGGTCACCGCCTTGGCCCCCCGGATCAGCCGCATCAGCAGCGCGCGCGGCAGGTAATCGATCCGGCGGATATTCTTGAACGTCGCTTTGAGCGGCTGAACCTCGTCACGCTGGAGCAGGCGCAACTCCTCGTCCGCGCCCCAGGTCCGCCGACCGACGATCACCAGCGGGGTTTTGGTCGCGAGCGATAGATAGGCCTCGATCAGGCGATTGACGTTCTTCTTGGGCTCGATCGCGCCGAAAAACAGGAAATAGCCCTTGAACGGCAGGTTGAAGATGCTGTGGATCGCGGCGGCGACATCGTCGTCGCTCTCCTGCAGCACCGCGTCGGGGACGCGCACCGCCTGATAGGTGTTGACGATCTTAGGCTCGGCGAAGGGGAAGAATTCGATGATGTCGCGCCGACTCGATTCAGACACGGTGACGATCCGGTCGGCACGCCGGGCGACCGCGCGCATCAGCTTGTAATAATAGCGTTTCCGGTCAGCGCTGGCATAGGGCAGCTTGAGCGGGACCAGGTCGTGCATGGTGTGGACATTGGCGGCGCCGGACAGCTTGACCGGCACCGGATAGGTCCAGTGCATCACGTCGACGGGGCCGGGCACATATACGTTGGAAAACAGCCCGAGCCGGGAGAAATTGCGCCCGGCCAGGTCGAAAATGTCGGGCGCGGTGTAAAGGCCGCCGTCGAATTCGGGCAACCGGTGGGCGAATTGCCGCGCGATCACGCGACCGTCCTGCGGAATGGTGCGAGCGCGGCGGCCGCGCAGCATCAGCGTCGTTTCCCGATACCAGCTCAGCGACCAGCGACCCGGCTTGCGCGTTTCGTGCTCGCCGCCCAGCGCCTCATAGAACATGACATCGCGCAGCTTGGGGTTGAATGGCGCGCGCAGGCCATACAGGCCACCGACCGGCAGGCCCATGCCCTTGAGCGCCCCGGCAAGCTGATAGCCATAGGTGGCGACCCCGGTACCGCGGGGCAGCGCGAGATTGAATCCGTCGATCAGTACGCGCATCGTGAACCCGCCCCCAAGGTTCTCATAACTCACCAAAAGCGTTCGTAAAGCGCCGCAAGCCGCGCGGCAAAGGATTCAGCGGTGAACTGCGCGGCGCGCTCGTGCCCTTGGGCGATCAGCCGCGTGCGCAACGGCACGTCGCTGGCGATCCGGCGGATCGCGTCGGCGAGCGCCGCGCCGTCATGTGGATCGACCAGCAGCGCCCCGTCCCCGGCAATCTCGGCGGCCGCGCCGGTCGCGCTTGCCAGCGCCGGGACGCCGAGCGCCATTGCCTCGACTGCGGGCAGCCCGAACCCCTCCGCCAGCGAGGGCATCAGCAGCGCCCGCGCCCCGGCGATCAGCGCGGAGACGGTCGCATCGTCCTGCCAGCCCAAGCGGATGACGTCCGGGCCAGCCATTAGCATATGGACTTGCCTTCGCTCCGATGCGCTGCGCCAATGGCCTTCCGGGCCAGCGATCACCAGCGGGAGCCGGGTCGCTGCGCGGCGATGGGCGTCGAGCAGCGCCGCGATATTCTTGCGCGATTCGACCCGCCCGATTGCCAGCAGATAATCGCCGGGGACCAGCGCGGCGGGCAGCGTGCCGGGCGGCCCCGGATCGACCGCCTGATAGCAGCAGCTGACCTGATCCTCGGCCAGCGAAAACCGCGCGCGCAGATCGGCCCGTACCGATTCCGACACGGTTACGAGCTGCGCGGCCACGCGTGCCAGCCGCTCCAGCAACCGCCGATATCGCCGCTCTGCGATACCGGTCAGGTCCGGGTCGGTGAGCGGGATCAGGTCGTGGACGGTATAGAGGTTCGCTGCCCCCACGACATGGATCGGCATCGGGTGCGACCAGTGGACGATGGCGGGCGGGTTCGGGAGGGTCAGTTCGAGCAGCGCGCCGGTCGCGGTGAAGCGCCGTTGCGCAAGGCGGTAGAGGTCGGGGACCCGCCAGCCCGCCCCGTCCCGCTGCGCAACCGGCTGCCCATCAAGGACACGCGGCAAATCGCGCCAGCCGGGTCGCGCAGCAGCGTCCCCGCCATCGCCGATCGGCTCGACCGTCACCCGCAGCCGCGTGAGGGCATCGGCCAGCCCGGCGCGATACCGCGCAACACCGGTCCCTTCGCGCCACCGCACCGCGCGCCGGTCAATTGCGATGCGGTTCACCCCTGTGCTCCGCCCGCGCGCTTGCCTATCGTCGCGCGATGATTCGCTTCGACCGCGTCAGCAAGACCTATCGGACGCGGCGCGGGCAGCACCGCGTGCTCGACGATGCGAGCTTCGAAATCCGCCGCGGCGAGGCGTTGGGCATTTGCGGCCATAACGGCGCGGGGAAATCGACGCTGCTGCGCCTGATCGCGGGGGTCGAACGACCGAGTTCGGGGAGCGTCGCGCGCACCATGTCGGTGTCGTGGCCACTCGGCTATGGCAGCAGTTTCCAGAGCAGCCTGACCGGTGCCGACAATGTCCGTTTCATCGCGCGCGTCTATGGCCGACCAGTCGATGCCGTTCTGGCATTCGTCGAGGAGTTTGCCGAGCTTGGCAGCTATCTCGACATGCCGATCCGCACCTATTCGGCGGGGATGAACGCGCGGCTGGCCTTTGCCGCGTCGCTCGCGGTCGATTTCGATTGCTATCTGGTCGACGAGATCACCGCCGCCGGGGACGAGCGCTTCCGGGCACGCTGCCACGCCGCACTGATGGAGCGGCGCGAGCGTGGGACGTTGGTCATGGTGTCGCACGATCCGCATACGCTGCGCGCCTATTGCACCAGCGGCGCGACGTTGAGCGACGGACGGCTGACCTTCTACGATTCGATCGAGGGTGCGCTGGAGCAGCATTTCTGAGATTCGATCCGGCATAGCCGGATAGGCGGCACCGGCCCACTCCCCCACCCGGCCACCCATCGACAGGATATTCTGAAATGGGTGGCCGGGTGGGGGAGCGGGCCGGTGCCGCAATTCAGCGCAGCTGAATTCACTACTCAAGCGCGATGCTCGCGGACGCCAGCGATCAGCATCCAGCCGATGCCATAGGCGACGCTCAAACCGATCAGGATCAGCAGCGTCGTGCGGAACGGCTTGGGCAGCGCCGGCTTTTCGGGAAGGTTCGGTTCGACCACCGCGACGATGAACAATTGCTCGTTCGCCGCCCGCGTGCGCGCCTGTTCGAGCCGTGCGCGGGCGGTTTCGTAGCGCTTGGCCGCGAAATCCTGTTGCAGCCGCAGTTCTTCATATTCGCCCAATCGACCTGCGACCGCTTGCGGCTGGCCGGTCTGGCGTCCCTGCGCCGCATCCAGCGCTGCCGATGCCGCCGCAACCTGTGCCGCCATCGCGCGGACTTGCGGGCTGTTGGGGCTGAGCTTGCCGCGCATATCGGCGAGCACGGCGGCGGCGCGATCGAGCCGCGCCTGTTGCTCCTCGATCTGGCGGCCTCCGCCAGCGCCGGTCGCTGCGGGATCAAGGTCGCCCTCACGCTCGCGAAAGCCGCCGAGCTGGCGCTGGATGCCTTCAAGCTCTTCCTGCGCCCGCTGCGATTCGCCCGATGCGACGCGCAGCGAGGCGTCGAACAACCGGGCATTATACGCGTTGACCCGCTTCTCCCCCAGCGCGAGCAGCGCGCGCGCCACGCGCTGCGCATCGGCGGGGTCGAACGCGCGCACCGACAGGCGGGTGATATTGTCGTCGGGATCGTAGATCACATCGACATGGTCGCGGTAGAAATCGAGCAAGGTTTCCGCACGGGGCGCCGGGCTCCACAGGCGCGACAAGGGGTCTGTGCCGGGACGACGATAGATGGCGACAAGGTCGATCCCCTGGCCCCGCAGCGCGCGGATCGCGTCGTGCGAACGCAGATATTCGCGGATACTCTGCGCCTCCTGCTGCCCCGGCGACAGGCTGGCGGAGATGCCGAGCAATTGCCCGACCCCGCTGGCCGGGGCGGACTGGCTCTCCAGCCCGCGCACCACAAACTGCGCCTCTGATCGATATTGCGCGCTGGCGATCAGGAACAGATACAGCGCCGCGATCACCGTCGGCACGATCACCAGCAGGATGAACGGATGCGCCCGCGCCCGATCGAGCAGCGAGAGCGAGCGGTCCGTCTTGGCGTCTTCCGCGACCGGGTCAGGCGTGTCCGTGAGCAACATGATGTTCCGATATCAGGATAGTTCGATGCGCGCGCGCAAATGCTGAAGGCCGAGCAGCCCGAACAAGGTCAGCGCGCCGCACCAGCCGATGACATAGGGCAGGTCGATCCAGCGCGACTCGAACGGCTCGAACTGCCCGACCTTGAGCAATTCGAAGATATGCACCGTCGGCACCCAGACGAGGAGGTCGCGCACGCCTTGCGGAAACCAGGACAGCGCGAAGAACGCACCCGACAGCGGCAGCGACAGATAGAGCAGCGGGTGGATCAGGCGTCCGATCATCGGTGACTGGTGCGATGCGGTGGTGACCAGCATCGACAGGCCGAACGCGAACCAGCACATCAGCGCCACCGCCCCGGCAAACGCCTCGGGCCGCGCGAGCGGATCGGCAAGGCCCAGTGCCCAAGCGCCGCCGAGCAGCACGACCAGCATGACAATGGTGCTGACCGCCTCCAGCGCCATGCGTGCGATCAGCATGTCGGCGATGGTCACCGGGCGGTGATGCAGCAGCGGACGGTTGGCCTCGATCACCGATTCGGCGCGCGACACGACCGACCGGAACATGATGAACAGCCCATAGCCCGCAATCGCGAACGGGATCGGACGGATGCCCCCGGCGATCGGCAGGTCATGGTTGCTGTGGAGCAGCGCGACCGCAACCGCCAGCAGCATCGGTTCGGCAAACAGCCACAGATAGCCGATATTGGCGCGCCCGAACCGCGTGTGCAGCTCACGCAGGATCAACGCGCCGATGACATTGCCCTGTACCCGCAGGGCAGCGCGGAACGACGCGGCGGTCATAGCGCGTCCAGAAATGGCAGAACCTGCGCGAAATGCGCGTCCCAGCTCGGCGCGGACCAGCCCGCCATCCGCTCCATCTGCGCCGCCCGCATCGGCGAATCGGCGCGCGCATAATCCAGCACCGCGCACATCCAGCCCGGCCCGTCGAGCGGGTCGAGATAGTCGGGCACAGCGCCCCCGGTCTCGCGCAGCACCGGTATGTCGCTGGCGATCACCGGCACCCCTGCTGCCAGCGCCTCCGCCACCGGCAGGCCGAATCCTTCGGCGAAGCTGGGCATCAGCACCGCGCGCGCGCCGGCGATCAGTCCCGCGAGTTCGCGGTCGCCGACCCGGCCCGCTTCGACGACACAGGTTTGCAACGCGGGGCAGCGGTCGAGCAGGTCGACCACATTCTCATTCTCCCACCCGCGCCGCCCGGCGAGGATCAGCTTCGGAATGGTCCCCGGCGACCGCTCCGCCATCGCGCGCCAGATCTGGAGCAGCAACAAATGGTTCTTGCGCGGTTCGATCGTGCCGAGACACAGGAAATAGGGCGATGCGGCGGCGTTCCCGGCTTCGGCGGGCGCAAAGCGCGGCTCGATCCCCAGCGGCGCTACCAGCATTGCGGGCCGACGACCGGCGGCGGCCAGATACGGCTCCACCGCGCGCGCGGTCGCGTGCGAATTGACGAGGATCGCGTCGGCGAAGCGCGCGGCATTGCGCAGCCGCTGCCGGTGCCGCTCCGCCCCGCCGGGCCGCGCATATTCGGGGAATTCGGCGGGGATCGCGTCGTGGAGATAGATGCACAACCGCTCACCCGTGCGCAGCCCTTGCCGATCGAGCCGGTCGAGATGTTGGTGCGAGACGATCAACCGCACTCCGGGATCGGCAGCGCGAGCCAGCGGGCGCACGCCGGACCAGGCCGCCGCGACCGCGCCTAGTCCCGGCTGCGCACCTGTCGCCCAACGCTGCTCCAGCGCCGCGACAAGGCGGATTAGCGCGGGGCGGGAAAAGCCGATCCGGCCCGCCCATGGCACCCATGCCTCGAACCGTACCACGCGGTCGGGGATTGCCAGCAGCGCGCGGGCATAGGCGAGCTCGACCCGGTCGATCCCGGTCGGGGTCGCGTGGCGCGTGCGGGTGAGCAGCCGGGTGATGTCGAGCGTCAGGCCCTGCCCCGCCAGCACAGTCCACGCGGCAGCATCGCGATCAAGGGCAACCCGCGCGTTCACCGGTCACGCAACCGGGCGACCGAATTGCGGATCAACAGGTCGAGCGCCTCCTTGCCGTGAAACCCGCCATTGACCAGGCATTTCGCCCGCAGCGCGCGGGAGAAGATCGCGAACCCCTCGGCATCGACCGGCGGGGGCGCATGCCAGAACCGGTCGAGCGGCATATCCGCCGTCACCCCCGGCACGTCATAGATGGCAGTGCCCAGCGTCTTGACCGGCACCCCCGCCGCCAGTGCGAGCGGGCCGACGCTGCTGTTCACCGTCACCACCCCGCGCGCGACCTTGAGCAAGGGCATCAGGTCGAACCGCTCGATGAACACGACGCGCTCGGCCAGCCCCAGTTCGGCCGCGCGATCGGTCACAAAGCCGCGCCAATTGTCGACATCGGGGTCGAGCGGATGCTGTTTGACCAGAAGCGCGACATCCTCCGGCGCGTCGCGGAACGCGGCCAGCACCTCAACCACCGCATCGCGCATCGATCCGAAGCGCGAATGGACGCGGATCTGCGCGTCGCCCTCCAGCTGGAGCGGGAACAGGAAGAAGCGCCGCCCCGCCAGCCCCGCCACCGCAGCGCGGCTCACCCGACGCTCGCGCCACCGCCGGACGTAGCGCCGCAGCCATGCCGCGCCCTCACGCACCGGGGATGCATGGCGATGGGTGCGGTAATGCGGGAAAAACGCCGCCGCAGCCTGTGTCGCGGCATAATAGAGCGACGACTGGCTCGCGCGCCGCCGGAACGAATTTGCCACCGGAATCTCGTCGGCGAGATCGCGGGCCCGCGCGTCGATCAGCCGCAGCGCATGGAGCGTGCGCGGAAAGGACGAATGGCCGTTCACCCCGCCGCGTTCGAGCGTGACGTGATTGGGGCGCAGATACCCCTCCTCGAACGTCACGAAGCGCAGGCCGCGCCGGTCAGCCAGCACCCGCGCCGCGCGGTGCGCCGGGCGCAGGTCGCCGAACACGATGATGTCGGTCACCCCCCGGTCGGCGACGAATGCGGCCAGCCAATCCGGCCAGTCAGCGGGGGTTCCGCGATAGTTGATCGCTCCCTGCCCCGCCCAATCGAGGACATCGCCCCCGTTGAAGTTGACCCGCCATACAGTCGCGCCCTCGTCCCGCAACGCCGCGCCCAGGCGCCGGAAAAACGGACCGGGCAGCCCCTGAAGGAACAGGAAATGGCGCCCGGCAAACGGCCCCACCACCGCCTCAGGCAGGCTGAGGTGCGGAGTATCGGGGGCGTCATCGACCATGTCGCGCGCAAGGCTAGCCATGCCCGTCGCCCTGCGTCATCCCGGCCCCGCGCACCAGATCATGGATCTGCGCGACATCCGCCAGCAGCGCCTCCAGCCGGTCGAGCGGCCACACCGTCGCGCTGTCGGACCAGGCATTGGCGGGATCGGGGTGCGTCTCGACGAACAGCCCGGAAATCCCGGCCGCCGCCGCCGCGCGCGACAGCAGCGGAATCCATTCGCGCGCGCCGCCCGACTTTCCGTTCGCACCGCCGGGGCTCTGCACCGAATGCGATGCGTCGAACAATGTCGGCAACCCGGTCGCGCGCATCTTTCCCAGGCTGCGCATGTCGACGATCAGGTCGTGATAGCCAAAGCTGGTCCCGCGTTCGGTCAGGATGACATGGTCCTTCGCCGCGCAGCCGGGGGGCAGCGCATCGCCGACCTTCGCGGCGGCGTGGACCATGTCGTCGGCCGCCATGAACTGGCCCTTCTTGATATTGACCACCCGCCCGGTCGCCGCAGCGGCGCGGAGCAGGTCGGTCTGGCGCGACAGAAAGGCGGGAATCTGGACGATGTCCACCACCTCGGCCACGGCAGCGACCTGCACCGTTTCATGCACATCGGTCAGCACCGGCAGCCCGGTTTCGGCCCGCACCCGCGCCAGGATCGCCAGCCCCTCGTCCAACCCCGGCCCGCGCGGGCTGGTGCCGGACGTGCGGTTGGCCTTGTCGAAGCTGCTCTTGAAGACGAGCTGCAGGTTGAGGCGATCGCCGATCCGCGCCAGTTGCTCGGCCACGCCGAGCGCATGGTCCGCACTTTCGATGACGCACGGCCCCGCAACCACGAACAGCGGCCCGCCCGGCTCGACAGTTAAACGACCGATGCGCACCGCGACTCCCCGCGCCATTCCCGACCCGCACTTTTGGGCATCGTGCAAGCCGTTCGCAACCAACAATTTCCCGCTGCTTCAGCCGGGCGGGCGCGCGGACTCACAAGGTCACGAGATCAACGAACAGGCGCGGGTTAACGAACGCGTGGATCAGGTCCGGGCGCCGATCAACATCGATCGCTTCCATGACCGGCACCTTGCCGTCGCCTGCCGACGCCAGGATGAAATCACCCGCCGACAGGCTGGCACCCGCGACGCCGTTGAGCACGACCATGTCGCCATTGCCCAGCGTCAGGAATGCGGTGCCGCCATTCTCGCCCAGCGCCGCCTGAACCTGCGCAAAGCTGGTAAAGCCGAATGCGCTGAGGTCGATGCGGTCGGTGCCGGCCACGAAATCGCCGATCACGTCCGCCCCGGTGCCGCGCTCGAACACGAAAATGTCCGCGCCGCTCTCGCCGAACAGCACGTCATTGCCGCCGCGCCCGTTGAGCATGTCGTTGCCCGCGCCGCCGAGCAGCCAGTTCGACGCCGCGCTGCCGGTCAGGCGGTTGTTCAGCTCATTGCCGACCCCGAACGGCGTATCGCCGCCCAGCACCAGATTTTCGGTGTGCGCATAGAGATAATAGCCCGCGCCGTTGATCGTGGCATACACCGTGTCAGTGCCGCCATTCGCGGCCTCGAACGTCAGGTCATCGGGCGTATCGACATAATAGCTGTCATCGCCCGACCCGCCGTCCATCAGGTCATAGTCGCCAAGGCCGCTATCGCCGCGCAGCACGTCATTGCCTGCACCGCCAACCAGAATGTCGGTCGAGAAGCTCGACCCGCCGATCAGGACATCGTCGCCCTCCTCGCCATAGAGCGCATCGGCATCGATCCCGCCGTCGAGCACATCATTGCCCGCGCCACCGACGAGATAATCGATTCCCGCGTCGCCGAAGAGCTGGTCGCTGCCGTCCTGCCCGAACAGCGAATCCACACCCCCGCCGCCGCGCACCACATCGTCGCCCGCGCCTGCAATCAGCAGGTTGGAACCGCCATTGCCGAGCAGCGTGTTGCCCAATTCGTTGCCGACGCCGAACGTGTCGCCCGACCCGGCCAGGGTCAGATTCTCGATATTGGCGTAGAGGTAAAAGCTTCCGGTCGAGATCACCGTGTCGGTGCCGCCTCCAGCATCCTCGAACACCAGATCGTCTTGCCGGTCGACATAGAAACGATCGTTGCCCGCGCCACCAACCAGCTGATCCGCGCCGAGCCCGCCGTCGAGCACATCGTCGCCGTCGCCGCCATCGAGCCGGTCGGCGGTGCGGCCACCGGTCAGGCGGTCGTCACCGCCAAAGCCGAACGCAGTGCCGCGCAATTCGCCCGAGCGGCCGTCATAGTCGTCATTGCCTGCGCCGAATTCGATATGGCCATCGATCACGCCGGTATTGACCACGAAGTTGCTGACCGGGACGGGAGCCGCGGCGAAGGCGATCGCGATCGTCCCCTCGATCAGCCCGCTATTGGTGACGCCGTAGCGAGTCGCCGGGCCATAGGGGTAGAGGAGATAGACGCCGACCGTGACCAGCCCCGCGCTGCCATTCGGCCCGATCGCGGCGATGATGTCACCGGCATTGGTCAGCGACCCGTATGCGGCCACGCCCGTCGCGGCATAGTCGACCGGCACGAGGAAATCGCCCTCGGTGAAATTCTGCTGCCCGGTTCCGCCCGCTTCGGCATAGATCAGCCCGGTGTTGAAGAAGGTCTGCGCCTCGGTCAGGATATGGCTGCCGCGCGCGGCGTTCACCGCGATAGCGCGGGAGAATTCCGAAACCGCCGCGATCACCCCGCTATTGTTCAGAACCGCGCCGACATTGTGCACGGCGATCGCGCTGCCTGGCCGCGAATAGACGCTGATCTCGCCGCTATTGGTCAAATTGGTGTTGTCGGGTCCGCCGCCCATCGCCACCGCGATGCTGGGGTAATAGAAAATCCCCTCCGCGTTGCGATCGGCCAATTCCTCGACTGCGATGATGCCATGATTGACCAGATCGGCCGGACCGGTCAGCCGCAGCCCCTGCGCGCTCGGGAAGGCGTCATCCAGGCTGTAGATCTCGCCGAAATTGGTGAACGTGATCGCTCGGTCGGACAAGAAGACGGGAGCACCGTCGGAGAAGAAAATCTCTTCCGAATCGATCGTGAACCTGTCTTCCGGGATATAATATTGCGACAGGAATTGCGCCTGCGCGGTATAGGCCAGCCCTGCCGCCTCGCCCGGCGTCGGCGCGGCGGTACCGCCCGCGATGGCGTCGAGCCCGACGGCATTGGCCGGCGCAGTTGCAGTGATCGCGACACTCGCGCCCTGCCGCACCTGCACCGTTTCCCCGCCCAGTGTGAAGATGCGGTAGCTGTTGCCGCCGATTACCGCGACCGGCTGTTCGCTCCAGCCGCCGACCAGCGTCACCGTGCCGCTCGCCCCGGCCTCGAACCGCAGCACGGTCGAATCGCTCAGCGCATCGGCGTCGCCCGCGCGCACCACGACCTGTTGCGCGCCGGGCAGCTCGATCGCCTCGAACTGTACCACCCGACCGCTCGCGATCACGCTCGCCAGATCCAGCATCAGCGCCGCATCGGGCAGCACCAGCGTGTCATAGCCCCCGCCACCGCCGGCAAAGCGGAACGTCAGGTCGCCCAGCACGACGCGGTCGCTGCCGGTACCGCCCTCGATATGATCTCCGCCTGCGCTGTGGATGACGTCATTGCCCCATTCGCCGATCAGGCCGTCATTGCCTGCCCCGCCGCGCAGCACGTCATTGCCGAACGCGCCCAGCAACAGGTCGTTGCCGCCGCCGCCCTCCATCACGTCGCCGCCGCGGCCGCCGGTGGCGCGATCATTGGCGTTGGAGCCGGTGTAGCGGTCGTCGTCAAAGCCCATATCGACCACGCCGCTGACGCTGCCCGATCCCTCGAACACGTCCTCGCCCGCGCCCATCAGCACGTCGCCGATCACCGTGCCATTGTTGACGAAGCCATCGTCGCCGAGGTCGAGGAACACGCGCCCCTCGATCACCCCGCTCGCGCGGTTTTCGATCTGCTCGACCGGGTTGAGCACCGACTGCGCGCTGCCGCTGGCGTAGATGGCGATGTCGGCGCGGATCGTGCCTTCATTGACCACGATGCGCGGCATATAGCCGGGATGCGCCATGAAGATGCCGATCGACACCCCGTCCTGCGCGGTGGCGTTGGCATGGATCAGCCCGGCATTGGTGATCGACGCGCCGGTCAGAAAGTCGCTGCCGCCATAATCGATCCCGATCGCCAGATTCGGCGCTTCGACCAATATGCGCCCGCCTGCGCGGTTGATAATCCCGTTGGTGGTCGAGACGATCTCGATCCCGGTCGCGTTCCAGATCGATTCATATTGCGGATCGGTGCCGAGCGACTGGACCGCGATCAGCCCGCTATTGTCGATATCCGCCGGATAGGTCTCCGACCGGACGCCGCGCGCCCAGCCGCTGTTCGACGTGACGAACACCGACCCGCTGTTCACGAAGCGCGTGATCGACGGCGAGAGTTCGGCCTGGATCCCGCCGCGGATATAGATGAACCCGCTATTTTCGAGCTGCGATTCCCCGCCGGTCATCAGCCAACCCTGCTCGGTCGGGCTGTCGAGCCAGATCGTCCCGTGGTTGATCAGCGTGTCGTGAAAGCCGCGCAGGATGACGTTGATCACGTTGCCATAGACCTGCGTGCCCGCCGCGATGGTAGTCGTGACGCCGCCATTGGTGGTGATCGGCTCGCCGATCGGGGCGACGGTCGGTGGCGAACCCGGGTTTGGAATGATCGACATGCCCCAAAGCTCCCCTGCACATCCGCGCCCAAAGCCGCGCGCGGCCGACTGAATTGTTTGGCAATTTACCCGTTACGGAGTCGGCAGCAACGGGGCAAATGCGGTGCTGGCGATCCCGTGCTGGCTCAATCAGAGGGGGGTGACCTCCCGGTAGGAGGTTCTGGCGGAGACGGAGGGATTCGAACCCTCGGTACGGTTCCCCGTACGACGCTTTAGCAAAGCGTTGGTTTCAGCCACTCACCCACGTCTCCGGATGCCTGCGGCGAGCGGGCGCTATAGCGAGCGTCTGGCTGGCGATCAATGGGCGGATTTGCGGCGGCTGGGCGTGAAATCGACTCGGGTCATCGCCGGTTCATTGCCGCGCGGCCATCGCCCGGCCTATGTGCGATGTTGCGGAGGGATCATATGCGACGGTTGATGCGGTGGATCGGAATGGCGTTGGCGGTGCCCGCGCTGGCGATGGCGCCCGTGCAGGCGCAGACCATCCAGAAGGTTGATCCCGATACCGCCATCGACGCCGATCTTGACCGACCGCAGACCGCGATCCCCGCCCAGCCGGCCCAACCGACACAGCAGGACGAAAAAGTCGACCCCGGCGCGCCCTATGAAGCGCCCCCCGCCGACGGGCAGCAGCCGGCGACCCCGGCGGAACAGGCTCCCGCGCAGGACGGCGCCCAGGCTGGCGGCCTGACCAAACCCGAAGCGCCGGCGACGTTCGACCGGGTCCGGCTCGTCTCGGCGGCCGAGGGCGTGTTCGGCAAGGGCGCGACCGGCCTTGCCGCGCTGATCGAAGATATCCTCAAGGATCAGGGCGAGCCCAACGCCTATATCGCCGGGTCGGAAGGTTCGGGCGCGGTGGTCGTCGGCTTGCGCTATGGATCGGGCAAGATGATCCACGCGGTCGAGGGTGAGCGCGACGTGTACTGGACCGGGCCTTCGGTCGGATTCGACATCGGCGGCGACGCCAACAAGGTGTTCGTGCTGGTCTACAACCTCTACGACAGCCAGGAGCTCTATAAGCGCTTCCCCGCCGGCGAAGGTCGCCTCTATTTCGTCGGCGGCTTTTCCGCCACCTATCTGCGCCGCGGCGACGTGGTGCTGATCCCGGTGCGGCTGGGCGTCGGCTGGCGCGCCGGGGCGAATGTCGGGTATATGAAGTTCAGCGAGAAGCGCCGCTGGCTGCCGTTCTGACCGGCCTTCTATTATTCGCTGCGCCCCGCTAGGCGGGGCAAATGCCAGTCAATCAAGCCGATATCGATCTCGCCCAGCGCCTCGCCGATGCGGCGGGCGCGGCGATCCGCCCCTATTTCCGCGCCGAATATGGCCTCGAGACCAAGGACGATGCCTCGCCCGTCACGCTCGCCGACACGGCGGCGGAGGCGGCGATGCGGCGGCTGATCATCGCCGAGCGCCCGATGGACGGCATCATCGGGGAGGAAGAGGAAGAGCGCGCCGGATCGAGCGGACGGACCTGGGTGCTCGACCCGATCGACGGGACGCGCAGCTTCATTGTCGGGCGGCCGATCTTTGGCACGTTGATCGCGTTGCTGGAGGATGGCTGGCCGGTGCTGGGGATCATCGACCAGCCGATCATCGGCGAGCGCTGGCTGGGCGTCACCGGACGCCCGACCCTGTTCAACGGCAAGCCGGCCGAATCGCGGACGTGCCGCGAGCTGTCGAAGGCGCTGCTCGCCACCACCTCCCCTGCCCTGTTCACCGACGACCAGCTTCATGCGTTCGAGCATGTCGACGCGGCGGTGCTGAGCACGGTGCTGGGCGGCGATTGCTATAATTACGGACTGGTCGCGTCGGGTCATCTCGACCTGGTGATCGAGGCGGGGCTGAAGCTGCATGACTTTGCCGCGCTGGTGCCGGTGGTCGAGGGCGCGGGCGGGCGCATGTGCGACTGGCAGGGCGATCCGCTGCACGCGGGCAGCACTGGCGAGGTGATCGCGGCGGGCGATCCGGCGCGAATCGAGGAACTGGTCGAGGCGCTGGCCTGTCGCGGGCATTGACGTGATTCGCCTCCACCCTGGATATGCGCTCGCCGCGCTGGCGTTGTTCGCGATCGAGGTGGTGATCGCGCTCTACGTGCGCGACCGATTCGTGCGGCCGCATCTCGGCGACACGCTCGCGGTGCTGCTGGTCTATTGCGGAGTGCGCGCAACCACGCGCATCGGAGTGATTCCCGCAGCGGCGACGGCGTTCGCGGTCGCGGCGCTGGTCGAACTGGGGCAGCTGGTCGGCATTCTCGACCTGCTCGGCTGGCGCGACAGCGCGCTCGCCCGCACATTGTTCGGCACCGGATTCGACTGGATGGATTTCCTTGCCTACGCCGCCGGGGCGGGTATCGCCGTGGTGGCCGAACGCATGCACCGGCGTCGTCCAAGGATCGGCAGGAACGGCACGGCAGCGCAACCGGTTGCCAAACCGCCGCCAACCCGCTAAGCGCCCGCCTTTCCGCGATTCAGGAACCGCCCGGCTAACAAGGGCTGCCGTGGCTGTTCGAGAATTCGTCGCGCGTAAAAGGAGACGAAAATGCCCAAGATGAAGACCAAGAGCGGTGTGAAGAAGCGCTTCAAATTCACCGCAACGGGCAAAGTGAAGCACGGCGTCGCCGGCAAGCGTCACCGCCTGAGCAGCCATAACGCGAAGTATATTCGCACCAACCGCGGCACGTCGGTCCTGTCCGAAGCTGATGCCGGCCATGTGCGCCTCTGGGCGCCCTACGGCCTCAAGTAAGGAGTAGCAGACCATGGCACGTGTCAAACGTGGTGTAACCACCAAGGCGAAGCATAAGCGGATTTTGGATCAGGCGAAGGGCTATTATGGCCGTCGCAAGAACACCATCCGCATCGCGCGTCAGGCCGTCGAAAAGGCCGGCCAATACGCCTATCGCGACCGCAAGGTTAAGAAGCGCAGCTTCCGCGCCCTGTGGATTCAGCGCATCAATGCCGGCGTTCGCGCCGAAGGCCTGACCTATTCGCAGTTCATGCACGGGCTGAAGCTCGCCGGCATCGAACTGGACCGGAAGGTTCTGGCCGACATCGCGATGCACGAAGGTGATGCGTTTACCGCCATCATCGCGCAGGCGAAGGCGGCTCTGCCCCAGGCCGCCTGAGGCAAGCCTGTAGCGACCGAAATCGGGGCGCCGGTGGACCATCCACCGGCGCCCTTTTTCTTGTCCCGCGAAAGGGATCGACCGATGACGCTCCAGACCTGGTGGCTCTATGTCACCGCCGTGTTCCTGATCTCCGCGACGCCGGGGCCGAATATGCTCCATGTCATGGTGCAGAGCATCCATCACGGCGCGCGCCGGTCGGTCGCGTCGATGCTTGGGCTGATGACGGCCAATATGGTCTGCCTGCTTGCGTCCGCCGCAGGTTTGGGCGCGTTGCTCAAGACATCGCCGATGCTGTTCGATGCGCTGCGCTATGCCGGGGTCGGCTATCTCGTCTGGCTGGGGGTCGCGGCGTGGCGGGCGCCGGTCGGCGGCGATTCCGAGGCGGACAAGCCCGCCCCGCCCTCGCTGGTCGCGATGTTTGGCGCGGGTCTCGGCACTGGCTTTTCCAATCCCAAGCTGATCATCTTCGCCGCCGCGCTGTTCCCGCAGTTCATCAACACCAGCGCACCGTTCGCACCCCAGCTGACCATCCTGGTCGCCAGCTTTGCGGTGATCGAGGCGTTCTGGTTCAGCATGTATGCGCTGGGCGGCCGCTCGCTCGCCGCGTGGCTCGCGCCGGCCAACCGCCAGCGGCTGTTCAACCGCGTCACTGGCGGCGTGTTCATTGCCTTCGGCGTCGCTTTGCTGAGCAGCCGGGCTTGACCTTCGCGCCTGACTGCGGTTCGGGCCACTAGACCAATGAACGGAATTCCGATGACCGATCTCGACCAACTCAAGGCCGACCTTCTCGCCGCAATCGACGCGGCTACCGGCGTCGATGCGCTGGAGGCGGTGCGCGTGCAGGCGCTGGGCAAGCAGGGTAATGTCACCGGCTTGCTCAAGACGCTGGGCGCGATGAGCCCCGAGCAGCGGCAGGAAACCGGCCCGCGTATCCACGGCCTGCGCGAGGCGGTGACCGAAGCACTGGCCGCGCGCAAGGCGGCGCTGGAGGGCGCAGCACTTGAGGCGAAGCTTGCCAGCGAGACACTCGACATGACCCTGCCGGTCGATGGCGTCGCAGCGGGCACGGTCCACCCGATCAGCCAGGTGATGGACGAGCTCGCCGAGATCTTCGCCGATATGGGCTTTGCCGTGGCGACCGGGCCGGAGATCGAGGACGACTGGCACAATTTCACCGCGCTCAACATTCCCGAAACGCATCCGGCGCGCGCGATGCACGACACCTTCTACCTTGCGGGTGAGCATGAGCGGCCGATGGTGCTGCGCACGCACACCAGCCCGGTGCAGATCCGCACGATGACATCGACGCCCCCGCCGATCCGCATCATCGCGCCCGGCCGCGTCTATCGCAGCGACAGCGACGCGACCCACACGCCGATGTTCCACCAGATCGAAGGACTGGTGATCGACAAGGGGATCACGCTCGGCCACCTCAAATGGACGCTGGAGACCTTCCTCAAGGCCTATTTCGAGCGCGACGACATCGTGCTGCGCCTGCGCCCCAGCTATTTCCCGTTCACCGAGCCGAGTGCCGAGGTCGATGTCGGCTTCACATGGATCAACGGCAAGCGCGTGATCGGCGGCAGCGGCGATGCCGAGGGCGGCGGATGGATGGAGGTGCTGGGCAGCGGCATGGTCCACCGCCGGGTGATCGAGGCATGCGGGCTCGACCCCGATGAATGGCAGGGCTTTGCCTTTGGCACCGGGGTCGATCGCCTCGCGATGCTCAAATATGGGATGGATGATTTGCGCGCATTCTTCGACGGCGATTTGCGCTGGCTGAAGCATTACGGCTTCTCGGCGCTCGACGTGCCCACGCTGTCCGGGGGAGTGGGCGCATGAAGTTCACGCTGAACTGGCTCAAGGAGCATCTCGACACCGATGCCGATCTGACCGCGATCCTCGATGCCCTGAACCGCATCGGGCATGAGGTCGAGGGCGTGGACAATCCCGGCGCCGCGCTGGCGGCGTTCAAGGTCGCGCGCGTGCTGACCGCCGAGCGGCACCCGCAGGCCGACAAGCTGCAGGTGCTGACCGTCGATGCCGGAGACGGCCAGCCGCTGCAGATCGTGTGCGGCGCGCCCAATGCCCGCGCCGGCCTGGTTGGCGTGCTCGGCCTGCCCGGCGCGACCGTGCCCGCGAACGGCATGGTGCTGAAGGTCGCGGCGGTGCGCGGCGTCGAATCGAACGGCATGATGTGCTCCAGCCGCGAGCTGGAGCTGGGCGACGATCATGACGGCATCATCGAATTGCCCGAAGATGCACCGATCGGCACGCCCTTCCCGGACTATGCCGGCCTCGACGACCCGGTGATCGACGTGTCGATCACGCCCAACCGTCAGGATTGCATGGGCGTGCGCGGCATTGCCCGTGACCTTGCCGCAGCAGGCCTCGGCACGCTCAAACCGCTCGACGCCACGCCGGTGGCGACCAGCGGCGCGGGGCCGGAGGTGCGGATCGAAGCGCCCGAGGGCTGCCCCGCCTATTTCGGCCAGACCGTCAGCGGCGTCACCAACGGTCCCGCGCCCGAGTGGATGCAGCGCCGGTTGAAGGCGATCGGCCAGCGCCCGATCAGCGCGCTGGTCGACATCACCAATTACGTCATGATCGACCTTGGCCGCCCGCTCCACGTCTATGACAAGGCGAAGCTGTCCGGCGCGCTGACCGTGCGCAAGGCCAAGCCCGGCGAGCAGGTGCTGGCGCTCAACGAAAAGACCTACACACTGGACGAGACGATTACCGTGATCGCCGACGAGAATGGCGTCCATGACATTGGCGGGATCATGGGCGGCGAGGAAACCGGCGTGTCGGAAACGACCACCGATGTCGTCATCGAATGCGCCTATTTCGAGCCGGAGGCGATTGCGCGGGCCGGGCAGAAACTGCTGCTGACCAGCGACGCGCGCACCCGGTTCGAACGCGGCGTGGACCCGGAGTTCCTTGAGGACGGCATTGCGATCGCGGCGCGGCTGGTGACGCAGATTTGCGGTGGCACCGCGAGCGCGGTGACCCGCGCGGGTGTGGTGCCAAAGGTGGGCATCACCACCGGCTATGACCCGCGTCTCGCCGAGACGCTGGGCGGCCTCGCAATACCGGCCGAGCGCCAGAAGGACATTCTCGAATCGCTCGGCTTCACCGTCCAGCCGCTCGACGCCAATGGCGACCCGTGCGAGCTGACCGATGCGTGCGACGGCTTCCGCGTCACCGCGCCGAGCTGGCGGCGCGATGTCGACGGCCCCGCCGATCTGGTCGAGGAAGTGATCCGGATCGAGGGGATCGACAAGGTTCCCTCCACCCCCCTGCCGCGCGCGCCCGGCGTCGCCAAGCCGACCGCGACGCCCGAGCAGAAACTGGAGCGCCGCATCCGCCGCACCGCCGCCGCGCGCGGGTTGAACGAAGCGGTGACGTGGAGCTTCATCGCGCAGGATGAGGCCGATGCGGTTGGCGGCGGCGCATGGACGCTGGCCAACCCGATCAGCGAAGACCTTAAGGTCATGCGCCCGTCGCTGCTGCCCGGCCTGATGATGGCGGCTGCGCGCAATGTGAAGCGCGGCGCGACGAGCGTGCGGCTGTTCGAACTCGGCCGCCGCTATCTGGCCGATGGCGAGAAGCTGACCCTCACCGTGCTGCTCACGGGCGACCGCAGCCCGCGCGGCTGGGCGAATGGCAAAGCGCAGCCCTTCGGCGCGTTCGACGCCAAAGGTGAGGCGCTGGCGCTGCTCGAAGCGGCTGGCGCACCGGTGGCGAACCTACAGGTCATGGGTGAGGCCGGTGCGGCCTGGCATCCTGGCCAGTCGGCAACGCTCCGGCTGGGACCGAAGACCGTGCTTGCTGCGTTCGGCATGCTCCACCCGAGCCTGACGAAGACATTCGACCTCGACGGCCCGGTCGCCGCAGTCGAACTGTTCCTCGACGCGATCCCCGCCAAGCGCGCGACCGGCTTCGCCCGCCCCGCCTACACGCCCCCGGCGCTGCAGGCAGTGACGCGCGACTTCGCGTTCATCGTGCCAGCGAACCTCGCGGCCGGCGATCTCGTCCGCGCGGTCAAGGGCGCGGACAAGGCGGCGATCACCGATGCGCGGCTGTTCGACCTGTTCACCGGCGCGGGCGTCGAAGACGGCAATAAGAGCCTCGCGGTCGAAGTGACGCTGCAACCCGGCGACAAGAGCTTCACCGACGCCGAGATCAAGGCGGTGGCGGACAAGGTGGTCGCGGCAGCGGCGAAGCTGGGTGCGGTGCTGCGGGGCTGAGCGGGATGATCGACCGGTTCCTCATCGGCATGGACGCCATGTTGGGGGAGCCGGACAACACCGAATATGTCGCGGTCGTCTTTCCCGGCGACCTTGACCCATTCGAGCGCCACTATCGCTATGGCATCCATCTCGATGCCGAACTGCGGTTGCATGAGCTTGGCACAAGCACTGGTGGCGGTTCGATGGCGAAGCTGGATGACGATGGCGAGTGGGAGACCGTGTATTCGGTGGTGGATGTCAATCTAGTCGATCTGGATCGCGGCAGGGCATTGGTACGCGAACAGCTGGTCGAGCTCGACTGTCCCACTGACACATTGGTCCAATATCGCGATCTGCAAGACCGATGGGACGGGCAGTGCTGGCACCTCGGCGAGGACCGTTCTTTTGACGAAGACAAGCTGGAAGGACCCTGACCATGCCCACAATACTCATCACCGGCGCGACTGCAGGGATCGGCGAAGCGGCGGTGCATGCTTTTGCCGACTCGGGCTGGCATGTCGTGGCCACCGGGCGCCGCGCGGACCGGCTGGCGGCGCTCCAGAGCGACACCGTCCACACGCTCGAATTCGACATTCGCGACGAAGCCGCGCGCGATGCCGCGCTCGCGTCACTGCCCGAACCGTTCGCCGGCATCGACCTGCTGATCAACAATGCCGGGCTCGCGCGCGGGCTGGAGAAGGCGCAGGACGCGGATCTCGATAGCTGGAAGACGATGGTCGACACCAACGTCACCGCGATGATGTCGATCACCCACAAATTGCTGCCGATGCTGATCGAACGGCGCGGCGCGATCATCAACCTGGGGTCCGTCGCGGGCAGCTATGTCTACCCCGCAGGCAATGTCTATGCCGGCACCAAGGCGTTCGTGAACCATTTCAGCCTCGCGCTGCGCGCCGATCTGCACGGCACTGGCGTCCGCGTCACCTCGATCGAGCCGGGGATGGTCGAGACCGAGTTCATGACCGTGCGCACCGGCGGCGACAAGGCGGCGTCGGACCGGCTCTATGCCGGGGTAAACCCGATGACGCCGGAAGACATCGCCGAAACGTTGCTGTGGGTCGCGACGCTGCCGCCGCATCTCAACATCAACCGGCTGGAGCTGATGCCGGTAAACCAGGATTTCGCCGGTTTCGCGGTGCATCGCGAGGGATAGGAAGCGTCCCGTCACGGGATCGACCCCGCCATTCCCCTTGCCATTGCGGCGTTAACCAATAGCCTGTCAGCCGGGGGGACAAGCGCGTGGAGTCGATCGATCCCGGCAATGCATGCGCGGCATTTGGCGAGGACGACCTCGTCGAACTGCTCGCCATTGCCGAATATCATGAGGACGCGGGCAGCGTGCTGATGAACCTCGCCAAACAGGCGGGGAAGCAGGCCGACAACGTCATCGAATGGCTGCCCGATGACTGGGAGGCCAAGCTTCAGGGCATGCTCGACCTCGCGCTGCGCCAGAGCTACGCCTTCGCCTTCCGCACCAACAAGGCCAACCGCCGCGCGCCGGGCGACACCCGCCCGGTCAAGAACGCCGAGGGGTTCCACCGCTTCGCTGCGGGGTTCACCGGCGCGATCGGCGGGCTGGGCGGGGTCGGCACCACGCTCGTCGATCTTGCCGTCACCACGACGCTGATCCTGCGCTCGATCCAGCAGATCGCGACCTATTATGGCGAGGATATCGACGACCCCGAGGTGCGCGCGCAGTGTATCGCGGTATTCGGTCTAGGCGGCCCGCTCACCGACGACGATGCGACTGACACCGGGCTATGGGCCGGGCGGATCGCGCTCAGCCACCAGTCGATTTCGGGCGTGATTGGCGCAGTTGTGCCGCGCATGGGGCGGACGATGGGCCAGACGCTGGCCGCGCGCGCTGCCCCGGTGGTGAGCGCGGCGGCGGCGGCGGCGATCAACACCGTCTTCGCCCGTTATTATCAGAAAATGGCGCACGTCCATTTCCGCCTGCGCCGGATCGAGCGCCGCCACCCGCGCGATCAGGTGATGGCGTGCTTCGAACGGATCGTGCTGCTGGAACGCGAGCGGCGCAAATCGCGCAAGCGCCGGGCGTAACGTTGGATTCGCGGCGCACTTGCCGCTAGAGGGCCGCGATGCCCGAGACCCCGACTCCCGATCGCCGCACCTTCGCGATCATCTCCCACCCCGACGCCGGCAAGACCACGCTGACCGAAAAGCTGCTGCTGTTCGGCGGCGCGATCCATCTTGCCGGAGAGGTCAAGGCGCGTGGCCAGGCGCGGCGTGCGCGATCGGACTGGATGAAGATCGAGCAGCAGCGCGGCATTTCGGTGACCTCGTCGGTGATGACGTTCGAGCGCGATGGGGTGACCTTCAACCTGCTCGACACGCCGGGCCACGAGGATTTCAGCGAGGATACCTATCGCACACTGACCGCGGTCGATTCCGCCGTGATGGTGATTGACGCGGCGAAGGGCATCGAGAGCCAGACGCGCAAGCTGTTCGAAGTGTGCCGGTTGCGCAACGTGCCGATCATCACCTTCGTCAACAAGGTCGATCGCGAAGGTCGCGAGATGTTCGAGATTCTCGACGAAATCGCCGACCTGCTCGCGCTCGATGTTGCGCCGATGACCTGGCCGGTCGGCATGGGCGGGCAGTTTGAGGGGATTTACGACCTGGTCGACCATCGCCTGCTGCTGCCCGAGGGTGACAGCCGCGAATTTCAGGGCAAGGTGGTGCAGACCAGCGGGCTCGACGATCCGCAGCTCGATTCGCTGATCTCGGCGCAGACGCTCGCCAAGGTGCGCGAAGAGGCGGAGCTGGGCCTGGCCGGCTATGCGACGTTCGACGGCGACGCCTATCGCAATGGCGACCTGACCCCGGTCTATTTCGGGTCGGCGCTCAAGGAATTCGGCGTCGATTCGCTGATCGATGCGATCGCGCGCCACGCGCCGCCGCCGCACGCGCTGCCCGCCGATCCCGCTCCGGTCGCGCCGGACAATCCCGAAGTCACCGGATTCGTGTTCAAGGTTCAGGCCAACATGGACCCCAACCACCGCGATCGCATCGCGTTCATGCGGCTGGTGTCCGGCACGTTTAAGCGCGGCATGAAGCTGACGCCGAGCGGGCATGGCAAGCCGATTGCGATCCATTCGCCGATCATGTTCTTCGCCCAGCAGCGCGAACTGGCGGACGAGGCGTTTCCGGGCGACATCATCGGCATCCCCAACCACGGCACGCTGCGCGTCGGCGACACGCTTAGCGAAAAGGCGGCGGTGCGCTTTACCGGGCTCCCGAACTTCGCGCCGGAAATCCTGCGCCGCGTGGTGCTCAAGGACCCGACCAAGACCAAGCAGCTGCGCAAGGCGCTCGACGACCTGTCCGAAGAGGGCGTGATCCAGGTCTTCTACCCCGAAATCGGGTCGAACTGGATCATCGGCGTGGTCGGGCAGCTTCAGCTCGAAGTGCTGCTCAGCCGCCTCGATGCCGAGTATAAGGTTGGCGCGGTCCTTGAGCCCGCGCCGTTCGACACCGCGCGCTGGGTCGGCGGTGAGGCAGCGGACCTGAAGGAATTCATGGACTTGAACCGCACCGCCATGGCCAAGGACCGCGACGGCAACCCCGTCTTCCTCGCCAAATCGGCGTGGGAAGTCGGCTATATCGCCGACCGCTATTCCCGCGTGAAATTCATGGCGACGCGCGAGCGATAAGCGTGCTTGAGCTCCTGCGAAGGCAGGAGCCCAGGGTTTCAGACCGGATCGCTTGTGGCCCTGGGTTCCTGCGTTCGCAGGAACACAAGTGACGTCATTCCGGTCGCGCGCGCGCCTGAGGATAGGTGCCGAGCAGGCGCATCGACTTGGTGTGGAACTTGAGTTCCTCCAGCGCGCGATCGACCGGCGCATCGCCCGGACGACCGACGATGTCGCAATAGAACTCCGTCGCCGCGAAGCTGCCCCCACGCTGGTAGCTTTCCAGCTTGGTCATGTTGACGCCATTGGTCGCAAAGCCGCCCAGCGCCTTGTAGAGCGCCGCGGGGATGTTCTTCACCTCGAACACGAAGGTGGTCATGTACGGCCCATGATCGCGCAGCGGCGGGGCGGTGCGCGCCAGCATGACGAACCGGGTCATATTGTGCGCGGCGTCGGCGACGTCGCTGTCGAACACCGTCAGGCCGTAGAGCGGCGCGGCCCCCGGCGGGGCGAGCGCGGCGACCTGGGGATCGCCCTGCTCAGCTACCACCGCCGCCGCGCCGGCGGTGTCGGGGTAGGAGAGCGGCGCGATCCCCTGTGCCTTCAACCAGTGGCGGCACTGGCCCAGCGCCTGCGGATGGCTCATCGCCTGACGCACTCCGGCGCGGCTGCCAAGGCCCATCAGCGCATAGCGGATCGGCAGAAAATGCTCGCCGACGATCACCAGCCCCGATTCGGGCAGCAGGAAATGGATATCGGCAACGCGCCCGTGCAGCGAATTTTCGATCGGGATCATCGCGCAATCGGCGCGCCCGTCGCGCACCGCATCGATCGCATCCTCAAAGCTGAAACAGGGCAAGGGCAACCCGGTCGGAAAGGCTTCGAGCGCCGCCATATGCGAATTTGCGCCCGGCGCGCCCTGAAACGCGACCGCGCGCTTGGGCTCGGCCAAAGCGGCCTGTGTCATGCGTTCGACGATCGGGCGGGCGGGGGCAGCGAAATTGTCCATTGGCGCGTGCGCGTAACCGCGCGATCAACTTGCGGCAAGCCCGGGTTGCGGCAAACAAAAGGCCCGACTAAAGAACCCGGCCAAGATCAACACGGGGCAGAACGGGCGCACATGGACAATCGCATGAACACGATCGCAGGCTGGGTCCTGTTCGGCTGTGCCTCGGCGCTCGGCCTGTCGATCGCCAGTGGCATGATCTACCACAGCGGCAAGCCTACCAAGGAAGGCTATCCGGTCGAAGGCGAGGCCAGCCCGGATGACGAGACTGCTGTGGTCGAACCGATCGCCAACCGTCTGGCGAAGGCCGATGTTGCCAAGGGGCAGGCGTCGTTCGCCAAGTGCGCCGCATGCCATTCGATCACGCAGGGCGGCGCAAACGGCGTTGGCCCGAATCTGTGGGCGTCGATGGGCAAGCCGCATGGCCATGTCGCCGGATTCGCCTATTCCGACGCGCTCAAGGCGGTTCCGGGTAACTGGACGTTCGAGGCAATGGACGCATGGCTCGCCAGCCCGCGCAAATATGCGGCTGGCACCAAGATGACCTTCGCCGGTCTGTCGGACGCGCAAGAGCGCGCCAACGTCATCGCCTATCTGAACGCGCAGGGTTCGAACCTGCCGCTTCCCGCGCCCGAAGCGGCTCCGGCCGAGGGCGAAGCAGCGACCGAGAACGCGATTACGCCGACCGAGATGGGCAATGCCGGCACCCCCGCTTCGGGCGCGCCGTCGGTCGATCCGGCTGCTGCGGCGGAAGCCGCGAAGAAGGAATGATCCGCCTGCGTTGACGGTGCGAAAAAAAGGGCGGTCCGATGGGGCCGCCCTTTTTTTCTTATCCCTTCCGGTCTTCCCAGAATTTCTGGACGATGTCCCACCCCTCTTCCGCGGTTTCGCAGAAGTGGAACAGCTTGAGGTCGCGTGGGCTGATCACACCCTCCTCGACCAGCGCCTCGAAATTGACGACGCGGGTCCAGAAGTCCTTGCCGTAGAAGATCACCGGGATCGGCGCGATCTTGCCGGTCTGGATGAGCGTCAGCAGCTCGAACGATTCGTCGAACGTGCCGAACCCGCCCGGGAACACCGCGACCGCGCGCGCGCGCAGCAGGAAGTGCATCTTGCGCAGCGCGAAATAGTGGAACTGGAAGCTGAGCGATGGGGTCACATATGCGTTCGGCGCCTGCTCATGCGGCAGCACGATGTTGAGCCCGACCGATTCGCAGCCCTTCTCCGCCGCGCCGCGATTCGCGGCCTCCATGATCGACGGTCCGCCCCCCGAGGTAACGACGAAATGACGATCGCCATTTTCGTCGAGCGGATAGCAGCTGGCGAGCGCCGCCAATTCGCGCGCGACGTCATAATATTTCGACTTTTCGATCAGGCGCTCGGCAATACGGCGCGACTGGTCATCGGTAGCAAGGTCGAGCAGTGCCTGCGCCTTGGCCGGCTCGGGAATCCGCGCCGAACCGTAAATAACGAACAGCGACGCAATCTTCGCCTCGTCCATCAACACGCTGGGCTTGAGCAGCTCCAGCTGGAACCGCACCGGGCGCAGATCCTCGCGCAACAGGAACTCCATGTCCTGAAAGGCGAGGCGGTAGGCCGGGTGTTCGGTCTGGGGAGTGGAGACGCCGGTCCGCGCGGTCTCCGCATCCTGGCTCGCGCGGGCAAAGACGCGCGACGGCACTTTCTTGTCTGTCATTGGCGCGGGATTAGCGGGTTTCGGCGGCGACGCAAAGTGACGAGCGTCAACGGCAGAACGGCTTGCCGCCCAGGTCGAAATGGAAATGGTTGGCGTGGGCGCTGTTATAGTCCGGCCCCAGCACCGTGGTGAAGCGTCGACAGGCCGAGCGGTGGACGACGCGCAGAAATTCGCGCTCCTCCGCCGTCCCGCCGTTCCAGTCGCCCAATACCGAGATTTTCCGCCCATCGACCAACACGAACGCCGCCACGTCAACCGCGTTGCCAAAGCCATGTTGAGACACCCGCCCCGCCGACGCCGCGCTGCCGCCGACAATGCCGCGACAGGCATAGGTGCCATAGGTTTCGACTCGCACCAGTTCACCGCCCAGAATTTCGCGCGCAGCGGGCACTGCGGCGTGGCGCATCCACGCGACGAAATTGCGCGCCAGCGGGCAGCGCATCGCCTTCAGCCCCGAAACTGGAATCCCGACATCGATCAGCTGCACCGCACCGATGACTTGGCACCCGCCGCCATAGTCGCGGTCGGGCACGGGACTAAAGCGGACCCGCGCACGCGACAGGTCGGCATAACATTGCTGCGTCTCGCGGCTGGTCGGCAGGTCGAGCGTCACCGGCCCGCGCGGATCGGGCCGCACCGGAGCGCGCGGCGGTGCGCGATCTTCACCTCCACCGAACAGGCATCCGGCGAGCAGCAGCGGCAGGGACAGGGTCAGAAGGGCACGCACGACCATGCCAACCGCTCTAACCCATTATGGTTAACCCCTGCTTATCTGCCCCGCCCGGATTCAACCCGTTTCATCCGATACCGCTCTTTGCTTGACTTACCGCCCCCCATCGTTAGGGCCGCCGACGGGCCACGCGGTCCCAACGCCGCGCGTGCTCTCTGCGAGGAGAGACTGACATGACTGATTTAACTGCCGCCGACGCCGGACTTGCGTCCATTGCCAAGCCCGCCACCCGGCCGGCACGCCCCCATTTTTCTTCGGGTCCCTGCGCCAAGCCTCCGGGCTGGGACGCATCGAAGCTCGCGACCGAGGTCCTTGGACGCTCGCACCGCTCGAAGCTCGGCAAGACCCGGCTTCAGTACTGCATCGACCTGATGCGTGAGATGCTGCGCCTGCCCGACACGCACCGTATCGGCATCGTGCCCGGTTCCGACACCGGCGCGTTCGAAATGGCGATGTGGACGATGCTCGGCGCGCGCGGCGTTACCACGCTCGCCTGGGAAAGCTTTGGCGAAGGTTGGGTCACCGATGCCGTCAAGCAGCTCAAGCTCGATCCGACGATCATCCGCGCCGATTATGGCCAGCTGCCCGACCTGTCGCAGATCGACTGGTCGACCGACGTGCTGTTCACCTGGAACGGCACCACCAGCGGCGTGCGTGTGCCCAATGGCGACTGGATCCCCGACGACCGTGAGGGCCTGACCTTCGCGGATTCGACCAGCGCGGTGTTCGCCTACGACCTGCCGTGGGACAAGATCGATGTCGCAACCTTCAGCTGGCAGAAGGTGCTGGGCGGCGAAGGTGGCCATGGCGTCCTGATCCTCGGCCCGCGCGCCGTCGAACGGCTCGAAACCTACACCCCCGCTTGGCCTTTGCCCAAGGTGTTCCGCCTGATCGCCAAGGGCAAGCTGGCCGAGGGCGTGTTCAAGGGCGAGACGATCAACACCCCGTCGATGCTGGCGGTTGAGGACGCGATCTTCGCGCTCGAATGGGCCAAGGGTCTGGGCGGGCTTGATGGCCTGATCGCGCGCAGCGACGCCAATGCCGCCGCGCTCGACCAGCTCGTCGCCGAGCGCGACTGGCTCGGCCATCTCGCCGCCGATCCTGCGTCGCGTTCGAAAACCAGCGTGTGCCTGACCGTAGCGGGCGCCGACGAAGCCTTCATCAAGAAGTTCGCGTCGCTGCTGGAGGCCGAACACGCCGCCTATGACATCGCCGGTTATCGCGATGCCCCGGCGGGCCTGCGCATCTGGTGCGGCGCGACGGTCGACACCGCCGATATCGAAGCGCTCGGCCCCTGGCTCGACTGGGCCTACGCGACCGCCAAGGCCGCGTAATCGTCGCCCCGGCGCAGGCCGGGGCCGCCAGGTAGCATTCCCAAACTTATCGGCCCCGGCCTTCGCCGGGGCGACGGAGACATTCCATGCCCAAAGTACTCATCAGCGACAAAATGGACCCCAAGGCCGCCCAGATCTTCCGCGAGCGCGGGATCGAGGTGGACGAGATCACCGGCAAGACGCCGGAAGAGCTGAAGGCGATCATCGGCCAGTATGACGGCCTCGCCATCCGCAGCTCGACCAAGGCGACCAAGGAGATCATCGACGCCGCGACGAACCTGAAGGTCATCGGCCGCGCCGGCATCGGCGTCGACAATGTCGACATCCCCTACGCGTCCTCCAAGGGCGTGGTGGTGATGAACACCCCGTTCGGCAATTCGATCACCACCGCCGAACACGCCATTGCGCTGATGTTCGCGCTCGCCCGCCAGCTGCCCGAAGCCAATGCCCAGACCCAGGCTGGCCTGTGGCCGAAGAACGGCTTCATGGGCGTGGAAGTGACCGGCAAGACGCTCGGCCTGATCGGTGCGGGCAATATCGGGTCGATCGTCGCCGATCGCGCGCTTGGCCTCAAGATGAAGGTGATCGCGTTCGACCCGTTCCTCTCGCCCGAACGCGCGGTCGAGCTGGGCGTCGAGAAGGTCGAGCTGGACGGCTTGCTCGCCCGCGCCGACTTCATCACGCTGCACACGCCGCTGACCGACCAGACGCGCAACATCCTGAGCCGCGACAATCTGCTCAAGACCAAGAAGGGCGTGCGCATCATCAACTGCGCGCGCGGCGGGCTGGTCGATGAGGCGGCGGTCAAGGAACTGCTCGACAGCGGCCATATCGCGGGCGCGGCGCTCGACGTGTTCGTCACCGAACCAGCCAAGGAACATGCGCTGTTCGGCACCCCCAACTTCGTCGCCACCCCGCATCTGGGTGCATCGACCAGCGAGGCACAGGTCAATGTCGCGATCCAGGTTGCCGAGCAGATGGCCGATTACCTGGTCAATGGCGGCGTCACCAACGCGCTCAACGTCCCCAGCCTGACCGCCGAGGAAGCGCCGCGCGTCAAGCCGTACATGGCGCTCGCCGAAAAGCTGGGCAGCCTGGTCGGCCAGCTCACCCATGGCGACATCCCGCGTGTGTCGGTGCATAGCGAGGGTGCAGCGACCGAGGTGAACCAGAAGCCGATCGTCAGCGCGGTGCTCGCCGGGTTCCTGCGCACCCAGACCGACACGGTCAACATGGTCAACGCCCCCTTCCTCGCCAAGGAGCGCGGGATCGAGGTGCGTGAGGTCAAGACCGAGAAGGAAGGCGATTACCACACGCTGATCCGCGTCGCGGTCAAGACCGACTCGGGCGAGCGCTCGGTCGCGGGTACGCTGTTCAACAACCGCGAGCCGCGGCTGGTGGAGCTGTTCGGGATCAAGATCGAGGCCGATCTCGCCGGAAACATGCTGTATGTCGTCAACGAGGATGCGCCTGGCTTTATCGGCCGCATCGGCACCGCGCTGGGCGATGCCGGCGTCAACATCGGCACCTTCCACCTCGGCCGCCGCGATGCGGGTGGTGAGGCGGTGCTGCTGCTGTCGGTCGATGAGGCAGTCACGCCGGAACTGGTCGCCAGCGTCCGCGCGCTCCCCGGCGTCAAGACCGCCATGGCGCTCAAGTTCTGACGCGCTTATGGGGGCGGGCATGAACGGACTACTTCCCGAAGGTTTCCACGACCGCCTGCCCCCGCTTGCCGACGCGGCGGCCACGCTCGAATCGCGCGTGCTCGATGTCGCGCGGTTGCATGGCTATGAGCGCGTCGATCCCCCGCTGGCCGAGTTCGAGGAGTCGCTGGGCCAGCGGCTCAAGGCGGCGAGCGGCAAGGATGCGGTGCGTTTCACCGATCCCGTCTCGCGTCGCACGCTGGCGATCCGTCCCGACATCACCGCACAGGTCGGTCGCATTGCCGCGACGCGCATGGCGCACCACCCGCGCCCCGTCCGCCTGTCCTATGCCGGACAGGTGCTCAAGCTGCGTGCCAGCGAGCTGCGGCCCGAGCGCGCAATGCGCCAGATCGGCTGCGAGCTGATCGGCCGCGACAGTATCGCAGCGGTGCGCGAGATTGTCAGCGTCGCGATTGCGGCGCTGGAGGCGGCGGGCGTTCCCGGCCTCGCGATCGACTTTACCTTGCCCGATCTGGTGGAGCAGCTCGCCCCGGCCATGGGCGCAGATCAGCTCACCGCCTTGCGGACCGCACTCGACGCCAAGGATGCCGCAGCCGTCGCGGCGATCGACCCGGCCTTCCTTCCGCTGATCGAAGCGGCTGGGCCGTTCGACGCGGCGATCGCCCGGCTGCGCGCGCACGATACCGGCGGCGCGCTGACCAGCCGGCTCGACGGGTTGGAGGCGGTCGCACAGGCCGTGGCGGACAAGGCCGCACTGACGCTCGACCCGACCGAACGCCATGGCTTTGAATATCAAAGCTGGATCGGCTTCTCGCTGTTCGCGCGCGGCGTGCGCGGTGAGATCGGGCGTGGCGGCAGCTATTCGGTATTGGGTGCGCAGGGAGAGGAGCCTGCGGTGGGCTTCTCGCTCTATGCCGATCCGTTGCTCGACGCGGGGCTCGCCCCGGCGGAGCGGCGGCGGCTGTTCCTCCCGTTCGGCACCGATGCCAAGACGGCGGCACATTGGCGCAGCGAAGGCTGGGTCGCGGTCGCCGCACTCGATGCGGACGACAGCGCGCAGGCCCAGCTGTGCACGCATGTCCTGAACAATGGCGAACCCTGCCGGGTCTAATCCAGCGGTTCGACCAGCAGGTCGGCCCATTCGGGATGCTTGCGGATATAGGCGGCGACAAACGGGCATTGCGGTACCACGCGCAGCCCGCGCGCCCGTGCTTCGGACAGGCCGTGGCGGATCAGCCGTCCCGCGATTCCGCGCCCCTCCAGTGCAGGCGGGACGATCGTGTGGGTGAAGGTGATCACGTCCCCCGCGATCACATATTCGGCACGCGCGAGATGGCCGTCCACGGTCAGTTCGAACTGGTGCCGCTCCACATTGTCGTGAATCGCGTCAGAATCCATCACCCGCCTCCTGATTGCCGTGCATCCGGGCGGATGGTAGCGATCCGGGGACGGAGGACAATCGCTTGAAGCTACGCCTGTTCAGCCTGATTGCAGCGGCATTGATGCTGGGTGCCGCCGCCTCTCCCGGAAAGCCGGTGCGCGATGGCCAGCGCATCGAATGGACGATGGGCGAGGGTCGCAAAGTCTATCGTCTGGGCGACCTCACCGCCGTATTCGACCGCGTCCAGTGCGCGCCGCTGGGTCAGGACTGCGAGGAGGGCGATGTCGAACCGGTGCTGACGATCACCCGCTCGGACGGGGCGAGCGTCAAGCTCGACGGATCGCCGATGCAGAACATCCTGATGCTCGGTCGCCTCAGCAAGGATGGACCGGTCGTCGCCTTCTTCCAGGACTATACCGGGGGGATGCATTGCTGCCAGCGGATGCGTGTCGTCACCCCGGCGGGCGACACCCTCAAGGTTGCCGAACTCGGCGGCTATGACGGGGCCGAGATCGGCTGGCCGCGCGACGTGGACGGCGACGGAACGCGCGATTTCGTGGTGAGCGATGATCGTTTTCTCTATGCCTTTGAAAGCTATGCCGCGAGCGTCGCGCCGCCCAAGGTACTGAACGTGATCGACGGTGCCGCCCGCGACGTGTCGGCGAACCCCGGCTATGCGAAACTCTTCGCGAAAGCGGCAGCCAGCGCACGCAAGGCGTGCATCGGTGAGGAGTATCCCAACGGTGCCTGCGCCGCCTGGGCCGCCGCCGCCGCACGGCTCGGCACGCTCGACGCGGTCTGGCCGGTCATCCGCGCCGAATATCGCAAGGACCCCGCCTTCTGGCCCGACCGGTGCAAGGTCGAACGCAGCGAAGACGGCGACTGCCCCGAGGGGCAGTTGGTCGAATATCCCGATTACCCGACGGGTTTGCGCGCATTTCTGGTGGAGACTGGTTATATCCCCGCCGCATGAGTGACCCCAAGGACGTTCTACACACGCTTTTCGGCTTTCCGGATTTTCGCGGCGTCCAGCGGCAGGTGGTCGATCGCGTGCTGGCGGGGCAGCGCACGCTGGCGGTGATGCCGACCGGTGCGGGCAAGTCGCTGACCTATCAGTTGCCCGCGACGATGATGGACGGCACCTGCGTCGTCATCTCGCCGCTGATCGCATTGATGCATGACCAGTTGCGCGCCGCCGAGGCGGTCGGCATCCGCGCCGCCACGCTGACCAGCGTCGACGAAAACCGCGCCGAGACGATCGAACGGTTCCGCGATGGCGCGCTCGACCTGCTCTACGTCGCGCCGGAACGCGCGTCGAACAGCAGCTTCCGCGACCTGCTCCGCTCCGCCCCGCTCGCCCTGTTCGCGATCGACGAGGCGCATTGCGTGAGCGAGTGGGGGCACGACTTCCGCCCGGATTATCGCCTGCTGCGCCCGTTGATGGATGCGTTTCCCGACGTCCCCCGGCTCGCGCTGACCGCCACCGCCGATGCACACACCCGCGCCGACATTCTCAATCAGCTGGGCATATCCGAGGACGGGCTGATCGTCGCCGGGTTCGACCGGCCCAATATCCGCTATCAGATCGCCCCGCGCGACAATGTGCCGCGCCAGGTCGCCGACTTCATCGCCGCCCAGTCCGGCCCCGGCATCGTCTATGCCCAGACGCGCAAGGCGGTGGAGCAGCTGGCGGAAAAGCTCGCCGCGACCGGGCGCCCGACCCTCCCCTATCATGCCGGACTCGACCCCGCGGTGCGCCGCCGCAACCAGGCCGCGTTCGTGTCGAGCGAGGATATGGTGATCGTCGCCACGGTCGCGTTCGGCATGGGGATCGACAAGCCCGATGTCCGCTTCGTCGTCCATGCCGGCCTGCCCAAGTCGATCGAAGGCTATTATCAGGAGACCGGGCGCGCCGGACGCGATGGCGATCCGGCGGTGGCGCAGCTTTACTGGGGTGCCGACGATTTCGCCCGCGCCCGCCAGCGCATCGGCGAGGTCGAGCCGGAGCGGCAGCCGGGCGAGCGCGCACGGCTCAACGCATTGGGCGCGCTGGTTGAGACCGCCGGATGCCGTCGCGCGATCCTGCTGCGCCATTTCGGCGAGACGCCGCCCGCGACCTGCGGCAATTGCGACAATTGCCTCGAAGCGCCCAAGGCGATCGACGCCAGCGTGACCGCACAGAAGTATCTCTCCGCCGTGTTCCGCACCGGCCAGAGCTTTGGCGCGACCTATATCGAGCAGGTGCTGACCGGTCAGTCGAACGAGCGCAGCCTGATGAACGGGCATGAATCGCTGTCGGTGTGGGGGATCATCGAAGGGGAAGAGGCGGCGCTGATCAAGCCGGTCGGCCGCGCGCTACAGCTGCGCGACGCGCTGCGCACCAATCCGCATGGCGGCCTGGAATTCGGCCCCGGCGCACGGCCGATCCTGAAGGGTGAGGCGACGCTCGACCTGGTCCTGCAACCCAAGCGCGAGCGGCGGCGCAAGGGCGGGAGCAGCGGTGGCGTGCCCAATCCAGTCGGCGATCCGTTGTTCGAGGCGCTGCGCGACAAGCGCCGCACGCTGGCGCAAGCCGCCGCGGTTCCGCCCTATGTGATCTTCCACGATTCGGTGCTGCGCGAGATGGCCGCCAAGCGCCCCGCGACGCTCGCCGAGTTGTCACGCATTCCGGGCATTGGCGCGCGCAAGCTGGCGGATTATGGCGATGCCTTCCTGAACGTGATCCGCGAGGCCAACTGAATGCGCACGATCGACGAGACCATCTCCGTCTCCGCCCAGATTACACCGGCCGACGTGACCGAACTGGCGCGCGCGGGCTTCAAGGCGATCGTCAACAACCGCCCGGACGATGAAGAGCCCGGCCAGCCCGACGGCGATGCGATCCGCGCGGTCGCGCAGACGCTGGGTCTGTCCTATCACGCCATCCCCGTGACCCATTCCGGCTTCTCGATGCCACAGGTCGAGGCGATGCGCGCCGCGATCGAGGGGGCCGACGGCCCGGTCTTGGCTTATTGCCGGTCGGGTACGCGTTCGACCAACCTCTGGGCCCTCGCCGAAGCCAGCCGCGGCGGCGATCCCGAAACGCTGGTCGGCAAGGCCGCCCAGGCCGGCTATGATCTCACCAGCCTGCGGCCGATGCTCGACACGCTGGCGGGCAAGGTCTGATCCGATGAACTGGTGGCTGGCCGCCGGGTCGCTTGCCGCCGTGCTGGCGCTGGCCGGCGTCGCGCGAATCCTCGGGCTAGGTGGCACCCAGCGGCTCGCTGACGGCGACGACGCGGTTCGACTCGCCGAAGCGCTGGTGTCGGGATTCGAGGGCAAGCGGGGCGTCCTCGCTGCCGATGGCGGGCGCGCCGCAGTTGCGGGCGGGCCCGGCGATCTGGTCGTGATCGAGCCGCTCGGCGCACGCCACCGCGCGACCCGGTTCAAGTCCGCCCGCGTCATCATGGCGCATCCCGAAGCGGACGGCACCAAGCTTGCGCTGGAACTACAGCCCGGCACCGTATTGCGCATCACGGTGGCCGATGCCGACGCGGCGCGCGCCTTTGCCGAGACGCTAACCTAACCATTGCCAAGGTTGGGAAGACGCGCTTATTTACATTCGTGTAAGGAGCGAGGATGCCCAACCTGCCCAACCCGGTCGACTTAGCCGTCCCGGCCTTCGTCCTGCTCGTGCTGGCGGAGATGGTGGTCGCGCGGATCCGGGATCGCGGCCGCTATTGCCCGCGCGATACGCTGACCTCGCTCATGCTCGGGTTCGGCAGCACGATCGCAGGCGTGCTGGCCGGCGGCTTCGTGTTCGCGATGGCGGTGTGGGTCCACCAGTATCGCCTCTTCGACATTTCCTATGCCTGGTATTGGTTCGTCCTCGCCTTCGTGCTCGACGATCTGGCCTATTATGTCTTCCACCGATCGGCGCACCGCGTGCGCTGGTTCTGGGCGAGCCATGTCATCCACCACAGCAGCCAGCATTACAATCTCTCGACCGCGCTGCGGCAGACCTGGACCGGGTTCTTCAGCCTCGGCTTCATCTTCCGCCTGCCGCTGTTCCTGATCGGATTTCCGCCCGCGATGGTGTTCTTCGTCGCGGGCCTCAACCTCGTCTATCAATTCTGGATCCATACCGAAGTGATCGGGCGCATGCCGCGCTGGTTCGAGGCGGTGATGAACACCCCGTCGCACCACCGCGTCCACCACGCGACCAACCCGCGCTACCTCGACACCAATTATGCCGGCGTCTTCATCATCTGGGACCGCATGTTCGGGACGTTCGAAGCAGAGCGCGATGAGGATCGCCCGCGCTATGGCATCGTCAAGAACCTCCCCGACTTCAATCTGGTCCGCGCGGCGTTCCACGAATGGTGGGGGATCGCACAGGACGTGTGGGCTGCCCCGAACTGGTACGCGCGCCTCATGTACATGATCGCGCCACCCGGCTGGAGCCATGACGGCAGCCGCGATACATCAGAGATAATCAAGGCGCGCTGGGAGGCGCGGGAAAAGGCGGGGGTCCAGTGGAAGAAGCCGATATCGTCGTCATCGGAGCCGGATCCGGGGGGAGCGCCGCAGCAGGCCGGCTGAGCGAGGACGGCAAATACAGCGTCGCCGTGATCGAGGCGGGCGGGCGCAACACCAGCTTCCGCACGCTGATGCCCGGCGGCATCGCGATGCAGACCCCCGCGACCAACTATGCGTATGAAACGGTGCCACAGCCGGGCCTTGACGGCCGGCGGGGCTATCAGCCGCGCGGGCGGGGCTTGGGCGGATCGAGCGCGATCAACGCGATGCTCTACATTCGCGGGGTGCCGTGGGACTATGATAACTGGGCGCGGCTCGGCTGCCCCGGCTGGAGCTGGGACGATGTCCTGCCCGTGTTCAAGCGCAGCGAGACCAACGAGCACGGCGCGGACGACTATCACGGCGGCGACGGCCCGCTGCATGTCAGCGACCAGAGTTTCGTCCACCCCGGCACGCGTGCTTTTATCGAGGCGGGTGCGGCGCTGCAGATCCCGCGCAACGACGATTTCAACGGCGCGCGGCAAGAGGGGATCGGCGTCTATCAGGTTACGCAGAAGGATGGCGAGCGCTGGACCGCCGCGCGCGGCTATCTGAAGGAGCGCCCAAACCTCAACATCTTCTGTGACGCGACGGTCGAACGCGTGCTGTTCGAGGAGGGGCGCGTGTGGGGCGTCGCCTATTCGCGCGGCGGGCAAACGAAGATGATCCGCGCGCGCCGCGCCGTGGTGATGGCGGGCGGCGTATTCGGCACGCCGCAGACGCTGATGCTGTCGGGCATCGGCCCGGCAGCGCACCTCAAGGAAATGGGGCTACAGGTCCGCGTCGATCGGCCGGAAGTGGGCGGCAATCTTCAGGATCACCTGGATTATGTCGCGGCGTTCGAGACGCCTGGGACGCAATTCCTTGGCCGCTCGCTGCGCGGATCGCTTGCGGGGCTCGGCGGCATGTGGCGCTGGTTCCGCAGCCGCAGCGGCATGATGACCTCCCCCTATGCCGAAGGCGGCGCGTTCCTGAAGAGCGATCCGGCGCTGGAAGTGCCCGACATTCAGCTCCATTTCCTGATCGCGATCGTCGAGGATCATGGCCGGGCGAAGGTGAAGGCGCATGGCTTTAGCTGCCACGCTTGCGTCCTGCGTCCCGAGAGCCGGGGAACGGTGCGCCTCAAATCGCCCGATCCGCGTGCCGCGCCGCTGATCGACCCGCAATTCCTGTCGGACCCGCGCGACCTCGACGGGCTGATGAAGGGGACGCGGATGATGTACCGCATCCTGGAGCAGGAGCCGCTGGCCGCGTTCGGTGGCAAGGACCGCTACCCGTTCGACGATGATGCAACGCTGGAGCGGCTGATCCGTGCGCGCGCCGACACCATCTATCACCCGGTCGGTACGGCGCGCATGGGATCGGACGAGGACGCGGTGTGCGATCCGCAGCTGCGCGTGCGCGGGGTCGAGGGACTGTATGTCGCCGATGCCTCGATCATGCCGCGCCTGATCGGGGGTAACACCAATGCGCCGAGCATCATGATCGGCGAGCGCTGCGCGGACTTCGTGAAGTCGGATCTGGGCTGAAGCAGACTACGCGCTGCGCCGCGCGATCGGGGATATGGTGGCGCAGGCAGGGGTTCCGTCCGCTCCGGTGCCGTTGACCAGAATTTCAATCGTGCCGCCGCGCATCGCATGGTCGATCAGCGACGGGTCGAGGTCGTGGATGTCGATCTTCATCCGACGCGACCAGGGCGAGGTCATGCACGCCGCCAACGCGCCGATCCGGATATAGACGAAACGCCGCACCGGGCCCTCGCGCCGCACCTGATCGCCGAAGAATTTGGGTCCGGCGGCGATCCGCATTGCGCACTCAAAGACGAGCGGCTCGCCTGCGCTGGATTGCTTGGGATCAAGCGGGCCGCCCTCCACCGACTGAAGGCTGTAGGGAACAGCCGGAACCGGGTTCTGGATGATGATCCGGAGCCGGAACGGAGTCTGATCGGATCGCGCCATCCGCCCTTATACCGCAAATCAGCCCCAAAAAAAAACGGGCCGGCGCTTTCGCACCGGCCCAGTCGTCCGCAGGAGGAACCCCTGTGGGGCCGCACCGCAAGGGGTGCGGCCCGATTTCGTCAATAGTTGTAGGCGCGTTCGCCATGGGCGTTGAGATCGAGACCCTCGACCTCGACTTCCGCCGTCGGGCGCAGGCCGATCGTGTATTTGAGCGCGATGAACAGCACGAGGCTGACCACACCGGTCCACAGGACAGTGGTGCCGACCGCCCACAGCTGGGTGATCACCTGACCGACCATGTCATAGGCACCGGCCTTGGCGACGGGCGCGGTATAGTCGATCCAGCCCTGGCCGCCGAGCGCCGGGTCGGCGACGATGCCGGTGCCGATTGCGCCGATGATGCCACCGACCGCATGGATGCCGAACACGTCGAGCGTGTCGTCATATTTCAGCGCGTTCTTCACCGTGGTGACGAAGAAGAAGCAGACCAGCGAAGCAACCGCGCCGAGGATGATCGCGGTGCCCGGGTGGGCAAAGCCCGCCGCCGGAGTGATCGCGACGAGACCCGCGACGACACCCGATGCGGCACCCAGCAGCGACGGCTTCTTGTGCACGATCTGCTCGATCACTGCCCAGGCCACGCCCGCAGCAGCAGTTGCAACGAAGGTGTTGACGAAGGCGAGCGCACCGAACGCATTGGCTTCAAGACCCGAGCCGGCGTTGAACCCGAACCAGCCGATCCACAGCAGCGATGCGCCGATCATGGTCATCACCAGGTTGTGCGGAGGCATCGGTTCGCTCTTGTAGCCGATGCGCGGGCCGATCACGAGGCAGCCGATCAGGCCGGCGATGCCCGCATTGATGTGGACCACGGTGCCGCCGGCGAAGTCGAGCGCGCCCCAGCTCCAGATCAGACCGACGTCGGTCGGTGCCGAATGCAGGAAGTCCGGACCCGGCCAGTACCACACCATGTGCGCGATCGGGAAATAGGCCAGCGTCAGCCACAGCACCGTGAAGATGATCAGCGGCGTGAACTTCACCCGCTCCGCGAACGCGCCGACGATCAGCGCCGGCGTGATGCAGGCAAAGGTCATCTGGAACATCACGAACACATATTCAGGCAGGTAGACGCCGTTCGAGAAGGTCGCCGCGAAGGTCGTCGGATCGACGCCCGCGAGAAACACCTTGCTGAACCCGCCCACGACCTGCTTGCCGGCGATTTCCAGACCGGCACCGCTGGTGAAGGCCATCGAATAGCCCCAGCCGAACCAGACCAGCGCCGCGACGCACACGATCGTCAGCACCTGCATCAGCACCGACAGCATGTTCTTGGTGCGGACGAGGCCGCCGTAGAACAGCGCGAGCGCCGGTACGGACATCATCAGCACCAGTGCGGTGGCGACGATCATCCACGCGACGTCGCCCTTGTTGACCATCTCCGCCGTCGGCGTGAAGGGTGCGGCAGGCGCGGCGGCGGCCGCATCCTGTGCCCAGGCGGGGAGAGCCGCGAACAGCGCGGCTCCGGCGCCTGCGGCGAGTTTGAGTGCAGTTTTCATCGTTATCCCCTTGATCACAGCGCGGTCTGATCGGTCTCGCCGGTGCGAATGCGCACGGCCTGACCGACGTCGAGCACGAAGATCTTGCCATCGCCGATCGCGCCGGTGTTCGCCGCGGCCTGAATCGCCTCGACCACCCGGCCCGCCAGATCGCTGGCACAGACCACTTCAACTTTGAGCTTGGGCACCATGTTGGTGCTGTATTCCGCGCCGCGGTAGATTTCGGTCTGGCCCTTTTGCCGCCCGAACCCCTTCACCTCGGTCACGGTCATGCCCGCGACGCCCAACTCAGTGAGCGCCTCCCGGACGTCATCAAGCTTGAACGGCTTGATAATGGCGATGACGAGTTTCATTCCGCCCCCTTTTCTTTTGACCCGGGAACCATTCAGCAAAGGGCGTGCCAGAGTCGGAAAAGGCAGGATTCCGGGGATTCAACGAAGCGCAATCGTTACCGAAAGGTAAAAAATTGTGCAGATGCGAAACGCTGCCTAATTTTTAGGCTGCGAAATGCGCTGCCTGCGCAATAGGCACAGCGATGCCAGCGCCACGCTCTCGGCTTTGCGCGCACGCCAACCGGACGAACTTGGCTTAAAGCTGGTGACCGGTGCGGTCGCGCTTTGTCGCGAGATAAGCGACGTTATGCGGATTGGGCGGCAGCTGGTGCGCAACGCGCTCCGCAACCGCAACCCCCGCAGATTCAAGGCCCGCCACCTTGGCCGGATTATTGGTCAGCAACCGCACCTGCGTCTGTCCCAACAGCGTCAGCATCCGCGCCGCCACGCCGAAATCGCGCGCGTCCACCGCAAAACCAAGCCGGGTATTCGCGTCGACCGTGTCGAACCCCTGGTCCTGCAGCGCATAGGCGCGCAGCTTGTTGATCAGCCCGATCCCGCGCCCCTCCTGGCGCAGATAGAGCAGGATGCCCCAGCCGCTCGTGGCAATCGCGCGGATCGCGGCGTGCAGCTGTGGTCCGCAGTCGCATTTCAGGCTGCCCAGCACGTCGCCGGTCAGGCATTCGCTGTGCAGCCGCACCAGCGGCGGATTGCCGTCGGGCTGGCCAATCAGCAGCGCGACATGCTCGTCCGGCGATTCGGGCGTGCGGAATGCGACGATCTCGGCATCTTCCGCGCCGACCACCGGCAGCCGTGCGCGTGTCACCAGCCGCAGCCGCGCCGGATCCTCATGCGCCTGGATATCGGCCGGCGTAATCGCGTCATCGATCCGGTAGCCGAGCGCCTCGCCCCGGACGAAAAAGGCCGGAAGCAACCCGGCGATCCGCGCCAGCCGCAGTGCGGCGGCGGCGGCGTCCGGCGCGATCGCCGGGATCGCGCGATATGGCCCCTTGAGCGGGACGCGCAGGTCGAACTGCGGATCGGCCAGCGCCACCGCCGCATCGAAATCGAGCCACGGGCGCCGCGCGATCATTACCGGCGAATCCGGCACCGCTGCCGCCGCCTGATTAGCAAGCTTGAGCGTCACCGCGCGGCCCGAGGTGATCAGCAGCGGCGCTGCAATCTCGGGATCGAACTCCGCGAGCCGCGCCGGGTCTGCCGTCTCCACGGCCAGCAGCGACAGCGCGCCGGTGCTCCCGCGAATCGCGAACGGCCAGCCGCGCCGCATCGCATCGATCGCATGCGCCGCGGCGCGCGGATTCGGGCCAGAGCCGCTCAAAAGTCGAACTCGGTGACGATCGGGACATGGTCGGACGGCTTGAGCCAGCCGCGGCACGGTTCGCACACGCGGTGCGCGCTCGCTTGAGCTGCGACAGCGCCGCTCGCCCACATATGATCGAGCCGCCGCCCGCGATCGGACGCCGCCCAGTCCTTGGCGCGATAGCTCCACCAGGTGAAGCAACGCTCCGGGGCGGGAATGAAGCGGCGGCCAAGATCGACCCAGTCGTTCGCCGCCTGCAACCGGCCCAGCGCCGCGACCTCGATCGGGGTATGGCTGACGACGTCGAGCAGTTGCTTGTGGCTCCACACATCGCATTCGAGCGGGGCGATATTGAAATCGCCAGTGACGATCACCGGAAGGCTCCCCAACCCTTCCGACCAGCGCGTCATGCGTTCGACGAAATCGAGCTTCTGGCCAAATTTGGGGTTCTTCTCGCGGTCGGGAATATCGCCGCCCGCCGGAACATAGACATTTTCGAGCCGCACGCCATTGGGCAGCCTTACGCCGACATGCCGCGCCTCGCCATTCGCCTGCCAGTCGAGCCGGTCGTCCTCGACCAGCGGCACCTTGCTGACGATCGCGACGCCGTGGTGCATCCGCTGGCCGTGGATGACGATATGGTCGTAGCCCAGCGCGCGCAGCGGGCCATGCGGGAAATCACCGTCGATCACCTTGGTTTCCTGAAGGCACAGCACGTCCGGCGCTTCCTCGCGCAGAAACTTCTCGACGATCTCCATGCGGAAGCGGACGGAGTTGATGTTCCAGGAGGCGATCTTCATCGCGCGTGATCTAGGGACGATCCCCTGTCGATGCCAGCCAAAGGTTGAGCGTGCGGTCCCAGCCCGCTCCGCCAGCCGGACACCCTGCGCCAGTACTCTATGGGGGGCCGGGTGGGGGAGCGGGCTGGTGCCGCACCGCCGTGACAGCGGCGCACACACAAACCAAAAGGCCCTCGCTCCGGGGGCATGGAGCGAGGGCCGACCTGGCGTTCGTCACGCAGGCGGGACGGGTAGTGCTTCGGGCAACAGGGGGAAAAATCCCGAGGCCCCGTCCGCAATATGGGTTCTAGCGGGTCAAAGCTGTCACGAACATGAACGCCGATGTCAGCGGCGACCGCCCGTTTTCCGCGGGTCGTTCCAGCGGAACGCTCCGTCGCTCACTGGCGCGTTGAAGCGCTGGTTCGACAAACGAACGGTGGTACGATTATTCTGCGCATCGAGCGCGACCCAGCCCTGCAGCATCAGTCCGCCCGGCGCCGACGCATTGCGCGCGAACACCATGGTGATGCGGCCATATTCAGGACGCTTGGGATCACGCGCCTCGACGCTGATCACATCGGGATTGCCGGTCGGAATGACCTTCGCATAGCGCGCCGCTTCACGATCCGGGTTCATGAGGATGCCGAGCGGCGAATCCTTGACCGGCCAGCGCTGCACCTGGCGCACCGAATAGTCGATGAACCACAAGGCGCTGCCATCGGCGACGATCAGCAGCGGCACGCCCTTTTCATACTGAAACCGGATCTTGCCCGGCTTTTTGAGCGTCATCGTGCCGTTGAGCGTCTTGCCCGACCGGTCGGTCTGGGTGAACGCGGCGGTCATCGTCTGGGTCTCGCGCAGATGCTGTTGCACCTGAGCGAGCGTGCCCGGCTGCGCGGCGGCGGGCAGGGCGAGGGTGAGCGCGGCTACGGCCGCGAGCGGGCGAAACATCATGCTAGTGCCAAACATGCTCCGCCCCTGCCGGTTCCGCGTTGAACTTGGGCTGAACCGGGAGTGGATCGGAGCCGCTCCCGGTTCAACCGAACAGATCACGCTTCGCTGCGTGCCGAGACGATCTTGCCGGGCTCGCGCGGCGGCTCACCCTTGGGCAGCGCGTCGACATGCTCCATGCCTTCGGTCACCACGCCCCAAACGGTATACTGACCGTCAAGGAAGGTCGCGTCGTCGAGGCAGATGAAGAATTGCGAATTGGCGCTGTTCGGATCGTTGGTGCGCGCCATCGAGCACACGCCGCGGACATGCGGTTCGCGGCTGAATTCGGCCGGAAGGTTAGGCTCCTTCGAACCGCTCATGCCCGTACCGGTCGGATCGCCGCCCTGCGCCATAAACCCGGCGATGACGCGGTGGAACACGACGCCGTCATAAAAGCCGCTATCGGCCAGCTTGACGATCCGCTCGACATGCTTGGGCGCCAGATCGGGGCGCAGCTGGATGTGCACGTCGCCGGTGTCGAGCGTCATGACAAGGCGCGTCGGAAGATCGGACATCGAAAGAAATACTCCAGAGGGGAATTAATCTGGCCCTCCCCCTAGGCCGCCACGGAGCGGGTTGCAAATTGCATCGCCACCGCAGCGGATTGGCAGCACGATTCGAGCGCGTTAGAGGGGGGCAGGCAGCGCAGTCGCAGGAGGCTCGATGAACGACGAGACCGACATCGCGACCGGCACGCCCGATTCGCCACCCCGTGACGCGCAGGAGCGGATGTCGCCCGAATTCGTGCGCACGGTCCTCGACCTGGTCGAGGCAGGCGATGTCGAAGCAGTGCGCGAAAAGGTCGAACCGCTCCATCCGGCCGACATCGCCGATCTGGTCGAGCTGACCCCGGCGGATCAGCGCCAGGCGCTCGCCGCCGCCATCTCCGGACTGATCGACGGCGACGTGCTCGCCGAGATGAATGATTGGGTGCGCGAGGCACTGATCGAGGCGCTCGAGCCGCACGAAGTCGCCGACATCGCCGCCGAGCTCGATACTGACGACGCCGTCGCGATCATCGAGGACATGGAGGAGGAGGACCAGCGCGCCGTCCTCCGCGCGCTCGACCCCGACGATCGCGCCGCGATCGAAGAGGCGCTGTCCTATCCCGAGGAATCCGCCGGCCGCCTGATGCAGCGCGAGCTGATCGCGGTGCCCGAGCATTGGACCGTCGGCGACGTGCTCGACTTCCTGCGCGGGGAAGAGGAACTGGCGACCGATTTCTGGGAGATTTTCGTCGTCGATCCGGCGCATCATCCGGTCGGCACCTGCGCGCTGTCCTGGATCCTGCGCACCCCGCGATCGGTGTCGGTCGCGGACGTGATGAAGCGCGAACAAACGTTGATCCCGGTCGAGATGGACCAGGAGGAAGTCGCACTGATCTTCCAGAAATATGCGCTGATTTCCGCCGCCGTCACCGATGATTCAGGACGACTGGTCGGCGTGATCACCGTCGACGACGTCGTCCACATCATCCAGGAAGAGGCGGGCGAGGACGCGCTGCTGCTGTCGGGCGCGGGCGAAGGCGACATCAACGAACCGGTGGTCGATTCGTACAAGGTGCGCGTGCGCTGGCTGATCGCCAATCTCGGTACGGCAATGGTCGCCGCCACGATCATCGGCCTGTTCGAAGGGACGATCGCCAAGATGGTCGCGCTCGCCGCGCTGATGCCGATCGTCGCCGGCGTGGGCGGCAATGCGGGAACGCAGACGATGGCAGTCACGGTCCGCGCGCTGGCGACCAACCAGCTCACCCAGTCCAACACCTTGCGCGCGATCCGCCGCGAAATTCAGGTCGCGATGCTCAACGGCGTGACCATCGCCGCCGTGCTCGGGATCGGCGTGGGCCTTGTGTTCCAGAACATTCTGCTTGGTGGGGTGATCGCAACGGCGATGCTGATCAACATCGTCATCGCCGGCTGTGCTGGCGTCCTTGTTCCGTTGACCCTCGAACGGTTCCGCGCCGATCCTGCCGTCGCCTCGTCGGTATTCGTGACGATGACGACGGATTCGATGGGTTTTCTCGTCTTTCTCGGCCTCGCCACCGCAAGCGGCCTGACCGGCTGACCAGCTTGACCGGCAGCGGCGCTGTCCCCAGATCGCGGCGATGGCATTGCACCTGACCAAAGTCGCATTCGGAACCATGGGGTTCGATCATCTGCGCCAGCGGCTTGCGGCGCGTGGCCGGGTCGGCCCGGTCGCGCTCACCACCCGCTACCTCCCGAAACGCCATGAAGAAGTCGCGGGTCAGGGATCGCTGTTCTGGATTTACAAGCACCAGTTGATCGCGCGCTCGCCGATCCTGGGCTTTGGCGAGGCCGAGGGCGGCCGCTGCGCGATCCTGCTCGATCCCGAACTGATTCAGGTCGTCCCGCAGGCAAAGCGCGCGCATCAGGGCTGGCGCTATCTGGAGGCGCAGGACGCACCCGCCGATTTCGGGACTGGCGACATGGCGTCACTTCCCGCGGAGCTGGCGGGGAAGCTGGCCGAACTGGGATTCTAACGCGCGAGGTTGGGGAACGCCGCGCGGAACGCCGCCACCTTGGGCTTGTCCCAGCGGACGATATAACCGTGGTTGGGATTGCGGCGGGCAAAGTCCTGATGCTCCGCCTCCGCCTCGAAAAAGGCGCCGCTCTCAATCCGGGTGACGATGCGCGCGTCATAGGCGCCGCTGCGCCCGAGTTGCTCGATGTAAGTGCGCGCCACGCGGGCCTGCCCGGCATTTTGCGGGAAAATCGCTGAGCGATAGCTTGGGCCAGTGTCAGGACCCTGCCGGTTCAGCTGGGTCGGATCATGCGCGACCGAAAAATAGATGCGCAGCAGCGTCGCATAGCTGACCACGCGCGGGTCATAGACGATGCGGATCGCCTCGGCATGGCGGGTGCGCTCGGTCGAGACCTGGGCATAGGTCGCGGTCTCGCGGGTGCCGCCAGCATAGCCGCTGACGACCGACTTGACGCCCTTCACCCCTTCAAACACCGCCTCCATGCCCCAGAAGCACCCTCCGGCGAGCACCGCGACCTGATCGCCAGGCGCGGGCGCGACATCGGTGGTGGAAGCAGGGATGGCGACGGCCTTTTCACCACCACCGGCCAGCACCGGGGGGACCAGGCCGGCCAGATGCGCGAACCCGATCGCACTCAGACCCGCAAGGCCAAGGGCGACCGTGCGCCGCATCAGAACAACGGTGCCGCCAGCACCTGATCGGCGTGAAGCGCGATCATGCCGACCACCCCCAGCGAAAAGCCGGTGAGGAAACGGCGGAGGAACGGCGATTTGAGGGCCGCGGTCATGGGTTCGATCCTTTGTGCTTGGCGCGGAGATGGGGGTGCCACCTCGAATTCCAAGCAAAGACTAACTTTGGTGCGCTGAACCTGCGCTGGTGTTCCCGTTCATATTCGGGAAACCCGCGCAAAAGGTTTCAGCATTCGGTGAAAAAAGTTGCGCCGCTGCTCAGCGCAAAGCGGCGCAGGCTTCCTGGATTCGTCCGCACGCCTCGGTGAGCAGCGCCTCGCTCGTCGCATAGCTGATGCGCAGCGCCGGAGAGAGGCCGAACGCCGCGCCATGCACCGCTGCAACGCGCGCATCGTCGAGCAGATAGCCGACCATTGTCTCGTCGCTGTCGATCACCAGCCCCTTGGGCGTGGTCTTGCCGATCAGCGCGCTGAATTCGGGATAGACATAAAACGCGCCCTCCGGCCGCGGGCAGGTCATGCCGTTGATCTGGTTCAGCATCGACACGACCAGGTCGCGACGCTTCTGAAACGCGGCGTTGCGCTCGGTCAGGAACGACTGGTCGCCGTTGAGCGCCGCGACCGACGCGGCCTGGCTGATGCTGCACGGGTTGCTGGTCGATTGCGACTGCAGCTTGCCCATCGCCTTGATCAGCCATTGCGGGCCGCCGGCATAACCGATGCGCCAGCCGGTCATGGCATAGGCCTTGGACACGCCATTCGCGGTCAGCGTGCGGTCGTAGAGCGCCGGGCACACCTGCGCGATCGTCGCGAACTCGAAGCCGTCATAGAGGATATGCTCGTACATATCGTCGGCGTAGATCAGGACATGCGGGTGCCGCTCCAGCACTTCGCCCAGCGCGCGCAGCTCGGCCGCGCTGTACGCGGCGCCGGTCGGGTTGGACGGCGAGTTGAGCACGACCCATTTCGTCTTGGCAGTGATCGCGGCCTCGAGCTGTTCCGGCTTGATCTTGTACGCCTGGTCCGCCCCTGCCGCGACGAACACGGGCTTACCGCCCGCGAACTCGACCACATCGGGATAGCTGACCCAGTAAGGTGCCGGGATCACCACCTCATCGCCCGCGTCGATCGTCGCGCAGAATGCGTTGAACAACGTGTGCTTGCCGCCCGAATTCACGCTGATCTGATTCTCGGCGTAGGTCAGGCCGTTGTCGCGCGCATATTTGGCGACGATCGCGGCCTTCAGCTCGGGCGTGCCGTCGACATTGGTGTATTTGGTCGCGCCGCGCCGGATCGCTTCGATCGCTGCTTCCTTGACGAAATCGGGCGTGTCGAAATCGGGTTCGCCTGCGCCCAGACCGATCACGTCCACCCCGGCGCGCTTCAGCTCGAACACGCGGCTCGTCATCGCGAGCGTCGCGGAGGGCTGGATGCGGTTGAGCGCGGCGGAGGTCTGCATGGGGGAACGCCTCTCTGGGAAGGAAACCGCGCGCCCTATAGGTCGGCGGGTTCCTCTTCCGCAACCGTAACAGCGGAAACAAGTCCGCGCACAGCGTTCCCGAGCTGGAATCCGTCGCGCAAATCCTCAGGCCGCAGGTCGGCCTCGACCGCGCGCCCGCTGGCAACCAGCTCGGCGCGCAGCACGCCGGACAGGATGCCGCGGCTCAGCTGTGGCGTGCGCAGAATGCCATCGTCGCCGGGCACGAAGAGCGAGGTGAAACTGCCCTCGGTCAGAAAGCCGTCATCATCGACATAGACCGTCTCCCACGCCCCGGCGACGCGCGGCCAGGGGCGGCGGTCGGTCGTCTTGTGCGTCAGTCGAAAGTCGCGCGGCGCAACTTGGCGGCGGGCCAGCGCGACCGTCACCGGATCGACCGGCACCTCCGGCATCGGCGCGGTGCCGATCACCACCCGCCCCTCGCGCGACAGCAGCAGCCGCACCTTGGCCGGCTGGCGCAGACGGAAGGTCGCCGCCTGCAGCTCGTTGCGCACGCCGTGGCGGTCGAATGGAATGCCGAACGCCTCGGCACTCGCGCGCATCCGCGCCAGATGGCGTTCGAGCAGCGGAATTCCACCTACAGGATCGAACGCCATCGTTTCGATCAGGTCGAAGCGCCGCTGGCCGCGCGTGAGGAACGCGCCCTTGGCCAGGCACTCGTCCCATTCCTCGCCCGCGCGCGAGTCGGCGACCACACCGGAACCTAGGCCGATCATGGCCGTGTCCGCTCCGTCCTTCAGGTGCAGCGTGCGAATCGCGACGTTGAACGCGGCGTCGCCATCGGGGTCGATCCGCCCGATCGAGCCGGTATAAGCACCGCGCGCATCGGGCTCGACCGCCGCAATCACCTCCATCGCCCGGATCTTCGGCGCGCCCGTCACCGACCCGCACGGGAAGATCGCCGCCAGCGCTTGACCCGGCCCGAGGTCGGGCGCGAGCTTTGCCGCGATGGTCGACACCATGGTGTGCAGCGTCGGATAGGTTTCGACCTTGAACAGCTCGGGCACCGACACGCTGCCCGGCGCGGCGATGCGGGTCAGGTCGTTGCGCATCAGATCGACGATCATCAGATTTTCGGCGCGCTGCTTTTCGTCCTGCGCCAATGCGGTGCGTGCTGTCGCATCCTCTTCGGGAGTCGCACCGCGTGGAGTGGTGCCCTTCATCGGCCGCGCGATCAATTCGCCTTGGCGCAGCGCGAAGAACAGCTCTGGCGAAAAGGACAGCAGCCAGTCACTGCCAGTCCACACGATCCCGCCATAGCCCGCCGCCGCGCGCGAGCGGATCGCGGCATAGACGGCGAGCGGATCGCCGATCACCCGCACTGCCGCGCGGAACGTCAGATTCGCCTGATAGATATCCCCCGCCTCGATCCAGTCATGAACGCGCGCAAAGGCGGCGTCATAATCGCTGCGACCGATCCCCGGCGCGGGCCGCCCGACCCATGCCCCCGCCGGATCGGGGAGTCGTGCGGCAATCGCATCGGGCGCGAGCTGCTCGACCGTCTCGAACAGGCCGAACCACAGCAGTGGCGCATCCGCATCGACCCGGCTCAGCCCGGCCAGCCGCGACTCCAGCGCATGTCCGGCCTCATAGGCGATGGTCCCCGCCGCATGCAGCCCCTCCGCCCGCGCCGCGTCGAGCGCGGCCAGCGCGGGTGCGACGTCCTCCGGCCGATGCGCAACCACCACCCGCACCGGCGCGGTGTAGAGCCGCGCATCGCTGCCCCCCGGGCGGGCATCGTCTAGCAGCACGAATGGAGCATCACGGCGCATCGCACCGGCCATGAAGCGCTTAACGCCCGCCCGCAAGCCTCTGTTGCCGCTGGCACAGCGGCGGACTATCTGCCGGACATGTCCACGCCCCCGCTGCGCGCCGCCATCGTGCCCGTCACCCCGCTTCAGCAGAATTCAACTCTGCTGTGGTGCACCCGCACCATGCGTGGTGCCTTCACCGATCCCGGCGGCGACCTCGACCGGTTGAAGGCAGCGGCGCAACAGCATGGCGTCACCATCGAGAAACTGCTGATCACCCACGGCCATATCGACCATTGCGGACAGGCGGGGAAGCTCGCGGCAGAGCTCGGCGTGCCGATCGAGGGGCCGCATGAGGCCGACCGCTTCTGGATCAGCCGACTGGATGATGATGGCCGCAATTACGGCATCGACGGCAAGCCGTTCGAGCCGGATCGCTGGCTGGTTGATGGCGACACCGTCACGGTCGGCGACCTCACGCTCGACGTCTATCACTGCCCCGGCCACACGCCCGGCCATGTCGTGTTCCACCACGCCCCGTCTAAGCTCGCGATCGTCGGCGACGTGATCTTTCAGGGGTCGATCGGCCGCACCGATTTCCCGATGGGCAATCATCAGGATCTGCTCGACGCGATCACCAGCAAGCTGTGGCCGCTCGGCGACGATACCGTCTTCGTCCCCGGCCATGGCCAGCCGAGCAGCTTCGGGCAGGAGCGAAAGACCAACCCCTTCGTGTCGGATCGCGCGCTCGCGGGAAACTAAACCGATCGGTTGACAGTTATCGGAGTGCTGGGTAATTCAACCAAATGGTTGAACGACTCGACATGACCTTCCACGCGCTCGCCGATCCCACCCGGCGCGGGATGCTCGCCACCCTCTCCAGCGGGGAAAAAAGCATCGGCGAGCTGGCCCAGCCCTATGCGATGACCCTCGCTGGTGCGTCGAAGCACGTCCAGGTGCTCGAACGCGCGGGCCTCGTCACCCGACGCCGCGACGGGCGCACGCACCGCTGCGCGCTCAACCCCGCGCCGCTCGCCGAAGCCAACCAGTGGCTCCAGCAATGGGCAGCCTTCTGGAACACCCGCCTCGACGGACTTGAGGCGCTGTTGCGCGATGCTGAACAAGGAGACTTCAAGTGACCAACGCCACTCCATTCCTCATGTTTCAGCATGGCAAGGGACAACAAGCGCTCGATTTCTACGCTGAACATGTCCCCGGCAGCCGGATCGAGGCGGTCGAGCGCTTCGGACCCGACGGCCCCGGGCCGGAGGGCACGATCCTCCGCGCCCATGCGGTCGTCGCCGGACAGCCGGTCATGGTCCATGACAGCTTCATCACCCACGGCTTCGACTTCACGCCCTCCTGGTCCTTCTTCCTCGACTGCGACGACGCCGAAACGTTCGACCAGCTCTTCGCGACACTGTCGGAAGGCGGCGGCGTGCTGATGCCGCCCGGAAACTATGGGTGGAGCAGCAACTTTGCGTGGATCAGCGACCGTTTCGGCGTGTCGTGGCAACTCAACCTCGCCTGACGGAGGCACCGCATGACCGCACTCGACATCCTCGCCCCCGACACGCTGCGCATCACCCGCATCCTCGACGCGCCGCCGGCGACCGTGTGGCGTTATCTGGTCGAGGCCGATCTGCGCCGGAAATGGTTCGCGGGCGGCACCGATGCTCGCGCGGATGCGCCGGTGGAGCTGGTATTCGACCACGACAATCTGTCGGCGGACGACGTGCCGTACCCTGAGCGCTATGCCAAATGGAAAGGCGCGGTGGGGCGCGAGCGGGTGGTCGAATATGATCCGCCGCATGTCTTCGCGATCAGCTGGGACAACGGTGCCGAAGGCACTGCGCGGTTCGAACTTTTCGCCGAAGGGAGCGACAAGACCCGCCTCGTCCTGACACACAGCGGCATCACCGGTCCCGCGCCGATGGCCAATTTCGGCGGCGGCTGGCATTCGCATTTTGCGGTGCTTCAAGGGCTGCTGGCGGGCGAACCGGTCCGCGATTTCTGGACGCTGCACGCAGAATCGGAGGCAAAGGTCGCCGCGATCATGGAGACGCGCGTGTAAACTTCCCGGGTCGGTCGTTGCGCGCTATGCCGAATGGCGGAGGTGCGCGATGACCGATCCAACTGAGCTCGACGGCCAGTGCCTGTGCGGCGGGGTGCGGATCCGGATCACCGCCCCCGAACCAGCGCTAGAGGCCTGCCATTGCACCATGTGCCGTCGCTGGGCGGGTGGTCCGGCCGTCTCGCTGCGGCTGGTGACCGGCCCACAGATCGACGGCATCGAGCATGTCGTGCGCTACCGCTCTTCCGATTGGGCTGAGCGGGCCTTTTGCTGCACCTGCGGGACACACCTCTTCTATTATTACGCGCCGAAGGACGGCTATTCGTTCGGCGCAGGACTGTTCGACGGCACCGACGGTTTCGCGCTGACCGAGGAGATTTTCATCGACGAGAAGCCCGTCGGCTATGCCTTTGTCGGTAACCATGAGCGCCTGACCGGTGCCGAGGTGCTGGCCAAAGCCGGAATTTCCGAGGCCTAGCCCTTCGACAAGTCGCGCCCGACTCCCTAGATCGGCGCGATGTTGATCCTCGGCCTCGAATCGAGCTGTGACGAAACCGCCGCCGCGCTGGTGACGGGCGACCGCCGCATCCTCTCGCACCGCCTCGCGCGGCAGGATGAGGCGCATCGCCCGTTCGGCGGCGTGGTTCCCGAAATCGCCGCGCGCGCACATGTCGAGGCGCTGGAGCCGTTGATCGCCGCCGCGTTCGAAGAGGCGGGCGTGACCCTCGCCGATGTCGATGCGGTCGCCGCCACCGCCGGTCCGGGGCTGATCGGCGGAGTGATGGTCGGCCTCGTCACCGGCAAGGCGCTGGCGCATGCGGCGGGCAAGCCGTTGGTCGCGGTCAACCATCTCGAAGGGCACGCCCTCTCCCCGCGCCTTTCCGACCCCGATCTTGCCTTCCCCTATTTGCTGCTGCTCGTCTCGGGTGGCCATTGCCAATTGCTGCTGGTCGAGGGGGTCGGCGCCTATCGCCGCCTCGCCACCACGATCGACGATGCGGCGGGTGAAGCGTTCGACAAGACCGCCAAATTGCTCGGGCTCGGCTTTCCGGGCGGCCCGGCGGTCGAAGAAGCGGCCAAGTCCGGCGACCCGCGCGCAGTCCCGCTGCCGCGCCCGCTGGTCGGATCGGGCGAGCCGCATTTCTCCTTCGCGGGCCTGAAGAGCGATGTCGCGCGCAAGGTCGGCAAGTTTGCGCCCGAAGATCTCGCCGCATCGTTCCAGCAAGCCGTGGTCGATTGTCTGGTCGATCGCACCCGCATTGCGCTGGCCAAGGCACCAGAGGCCACCGCGCTCGTGGTCGCGGGTGGGGTTGCCGCCAATACCGCCGTGCGTGGGGCGCTCACCATGCTGGCAGCTGAACACGGCCTGCGCTTTGTCGCGCCGCCGCTCTGGCTCTGCACAGACAATGCCGCCATGATCGCCTGGGCCGGGGTCGAGCGGTTTGCGCTCGGCCTGACCGATCCGCTCGACATGCCCGCGCGCCCGCGCTGGCCGCTCGACCCGGATGCGGAAAAGGTGCGTGGTGCGGGGGTGAAGGCATGAAGATCGGGGTCCTCGGTGGCGGCGCATGGGGCACGGCGCTCGCCCAGGTCGCGGCGCGTAACGACCAGCCGGTGACGCTGTGGGCGCGGGAGGATGACGTCGTGGCGTCGATCAACGCGGCGCATGAAAACGCGCTGTTCCTCCCCGGCATCCCGCTCGCCCCGTCGATCCGAGCAACCAGCGACCTGGTGAAACTCTCGGATTGCGACGCGCTGCTCGTCGTCGTCCCGGCCCAGTTCCTCCGCTCGGTCCTGTCCCAGCTTCCTGCCGACAACCGCCCATTGGTGTTGTGCGCCAAGGGGATCGAGGTGGGGACGCAGAAGCTGGTCGCCGAAATCGCCCGCGAACTTCACCCCGACGCACCAGTCGCGGTACTGTCCGGCCCGACCTTCGCAAATGAAGTGGCCAAGGGCCTGCCCACCGCCGTTACGCTGGCGTGCGAGGACGATGCCCTGCGCGACGCACTGGCCGAGCGGCTCGGCGGGGCGACGTTCCGCACCTATGGCTCGTCCGATGTCACCGGCGCGGAGATTGGCGGGGCAGTCAAGAATGTCCTCGCGATCGCCTGTGGCGTGGTCGAGGGCGCGGGGCTTGGCCTCAACGCCCGCGCCGCGCTGATCGCGCGCGGCTTTGCCGAGATGACCCGCTTTGGCGTCGCGCGCGGTGGGCGGCCGGAGACGCTGGCGGGGCTGTCAGGCCTTGGCGATCTCGTCCTCACCTGTTCCTCGACCAATTCGCGCAACTTCTCGCTCGGGGTCGGGCTGGGTCAGGGCAAGGCGGCAGCTGAGCTGCTCGCCGACCGCCGCACCGTTGCCGAAGGAGCCGCGACGGCGCCGGTGCTGCGCGAAGCCGCACGCGCCGCCGGGGTCGAGATGCCGGTGACCGAAGCGGTGTGCGCGCTGCTTGAAGGAACGCCGGTACGCACCGTGGTCGACGCGCTGCTCGCCCGCCCGCCGCGAGGGGAAACCGCATGAGATGGGCGGCGATGCTGCGGGGGATCAACCTCGGCAAGCGTCAGCTCAAATCGGCGGAATTGAAAGCCGTGATCGAAGATTTGGGCTTTACCGAGGTCCGGACCCTGCTCGCCTCAGGCAATGTGGTGTTCACCGCGCCCGATGCGACGCGCGAAGTGCTCGAAACGCAGATTCACGGCGCGCTGGCAGAGGCGACCGGGCTCAAATCCGAAATCTTCGTCCGCACGCCCGAAGAAATGGCTGCGATCGCCGCAGCCAACCCTTTCCCTGATGCGGCGGCGGATAGACCCAGCTTCCTCGTCGTCACCTTCCATCGCAAGCCAGTCGATGCTGCTGCCGTCGACGCGCTGATGGCCAGCCATGATGGCCTGGAACGCGCGCGGGCGATCGGCCGGGAGTTGTATATCGACTTTCCGGAGGGTCAGGCGCGGTCGATCCTGCATGCTCCGCTCGGCAAGGCGACGCGCGATCCGGTCACCACCGCGCGCAACTGGAACACTGTGCTGAAGATCCGCGACGCGCTTTAGCGCAGCGCTGTCGCGGCCAACGCGCTGCAATTGGCGTCCTGCGCCAGCGGCGGACGATCCCCGGCGATCGCATCGCCCAACAGCTTCAGCACCCCGCCGACATTGGGCTTCGCGCCATCGGGCAGGCGCATCACCGGCGACTTGATCGTGCCCGACACCGGCACCGGCTTGGTCAGCCGCAACAGGCTTTCCTTCTTCGGCGATCCGGTCATCGCCAGCGACAGCGCCTCATTCGACAGGTTCACGCTGCCGTTGAAGCGCGACTGGCTGCGCGAGGTATCGATCAGGAACGGTGCCATCCGCCCGGTGCCGCGCGTCACGTCCAGCCGCAGGATCATGCAACGCAGCGTCGCCACCTTGTCCCCGTCGACCAGCGCCCCGCGCCCGACATCGAGGCCGAGATAAGACGCGATATTGGCCGGAATCCGCCCGGTCCCGCCGACCAGCGCGATGCTGCCGCTCGATCGCCCCACCGCGCTGCGGATCGTATCCCCCGGCCCGGTCAGCCGTACGCGTCCTTGCAACGGCGCGTCGAGCACGCCGTCTCCGGCGAGCGCCGCAATCCGGCTGCCGCGCAGGGTCAGGTCGAGATTGAGCGTCGGCACCGCCTTGCCGTCACGCTGATCGATCACCACGCGCCCCGCCAGCCGGCCGGGGGTCATGTCCATCACGAACGGATCGACGGTCAGTCGCGCAGCGTCCAGTGCCAGCGTCGCCCGCGCCGCGCGAAAGCCCGGCGTCCCGATGATCCGACCCACGCGCACGCGCAGCGCGCCGTCGACATCGCTCACGCTTTTGAGATCGATCTGAGTCGCCGGAATCAGCCGCTCGCCGACCCGCGCGCGTCGCGCCGCCGCAATCGCCCGTCCTTGGGCATTCGACAGGTCATCAAAGTCGAGCGTCGCCAGCGCGACATCGCCATCGATCCGCGTCCGCCCGGGCGTACTCTTGTCGATGCTGGCTGTCGCACTCGACAACCGCGACTGACCGATCGTGCCAGTCAGCCGCTCGACGTGCCACCGATCGCCCTTGCGCGACACCCGCCCGACCAGCGCGACTGGCTGGGTCCCGAACAGGCCTGCTTCGATCACCCGGTCGACGTCGAGCAGATCGGCACCCTGTGCCGAGATATCGAACGCCATGTCGCGCGTGTCGAACGGCGCCGCCATCGCGCCCTGCACCGCGATCCGCGTGCGCGGCCCGGACAGCCGCGCGCGGAACGGCCAGCGCACG
>VYKW01000046.1_pt1 | contig 54768 bp, 50 predicted proteins | sample 5114451 | NCBI WGS metagenome assembly VYKW01 (sample SAMN12291784, study PRJNA351875) | freshwater metagenome | isolation source: freshwater lake | place: USA: Michigan, Gull Lake | collected 2013-08-08
GCGCCCAGCGCTTCGACCTCGCCCGCCAGCTGCTCACCCGCGCCGGCGGCGGCGTCGGCCAGCTGCCCGGCGGCCTGCTGCTCGGTGGCGCACTCGATCTGGAGGAGGGCGCCTATGCCCGCGCGATAGAGAAACTCCGCACCCTGATCACGCTGCAGCCGATGAACATCAATGCGCGCAAGCTGCTCGCTACCGCATTGCTCCGCGCCGACGCATCGAAGAACGGCATCGACGTGCTGCGCCCGGTCGTTGCACGCGGCGACGCCGACACCTACGCCCTCACGCTGGTGGCGCGCGGCTATGAGCGGATCGGCGAGCGTGCCGAAGCGGCGCGCTATTTCGACCGTGCCGCGCTGCCCGTGCGCGACAATCCCGACTGGTTCAGCTCGGACGATTCGCTTCCGATCCTCGCTGCGGCTGCGTCGAAGGCCGGGGGCGACGATCCGAAAACGCTGATTCCACTGCTGCGCGGCCTGATCGAGCAGGGACGCGGCTCCGAGGCGCTCGCCCGCGCCGAAGCCGTCGCCCGGCGCAACCCCGGCGCCCCGGCATCGGCCAGCCTGGTCGGCGACGTGCTGATGCTGCTCAAACGCCCCGCCGACGCGGTCGCCTGGTACAAGACTGCGGCGGGCATCCGCTTCGACGAACCCGCGATGCTGCGGCTGGTCGAGGCACTCGACCGCTCGGGCCAGCGCCAGACTGCCTCGACCACGCTCGCGCTGTTCCTCTCGCAAAACCCGTTCAACCTGTCGGCGCTGCGCCTGTCCGCACACTGGCAGGCGGCGGCGGGCGAGTTCGACGCGGCGATCGATTCGCTCGAGGCGATCCGCCTGCGCATCGGCAATCGCGACGCGGCTTTGCTCGCCGAACTCGCCTTCGCCTATGCCGGAGCCGGTGAGCCCGACCGCGCCGCGCGCTATGCCGAGGCGGCCTATCTAATCGCGCCCAGCAACCCTGCCGTCGCCGGCGCAATGGGCTGGGCACTGGCGCAGGGCGGCGACCAGGCCGGCGGGATCGAGCTGCTGCGCAAGGCCGTGACCCTCGCCCCGCGCCACCCGATGCTGCGCTGGCAGCTGGCCCAGGCCTATGCCGATGCCGGCCGCAAGGACGACGCCGTAACCGAAACCCGCGCCGCCCTCGCCATCCCCGGCTTCACCGACAAGGGCGCCGCCGAAGCGCTGCTGGCGAAACTGGCGTAACACCCACCTCCTCGCCGTCCCGGGCTTGACCCGGGACCGGGCTTTCTTGCTTTGGACAGCCAGCAAGGAAGCCCGGTCCCGGCTCAGGGCCGGGACGACGGGGTAGCTTGCCTTCCCCCTCCCCACCCCCTAGCCCTCGGGCCGATGACCGACCCGCTGGACCGCATCGCCGCCGCGCTCGAACGGCTCGCGCCGCCACCGCCGCCCGCGCCGGACCTGACCGCGCATCCCGCCTATGTCTGGCACCGGGGCCATCTCCAGCCCGCCCGCGCCTTCACGCCGCTCCCGCTGTCCGAACTGGTCGGGATCGACGCGCAGAAGGCGACGCTCGTCGAAAATGTCCGCCGCCTCGCCGCTGGCCTTCCCGCGCACGACGCGTTGCTGTGGGGCGCACGCGGCACCGGTAAATCGGCGCTGAGCAAATCCGCTATCGCCGCCGTTCAGGCCGAGGGCGGCAACGTCGCGCTGGTCGAGGCACAGGCCGACGCGCTCGACACGCTCCCCACCCTGTTCGCGCAACTCGCCGACACCCCGCGCGCCTTCATCATCTTCCTCGACGATCTCGGCTTCGACGCCGCCTCCGACGGTCGCGCGCTCCGCTCGCTCCTCGAAGGCGGGGCCGAGGCGCGCCCGGCCAACACCCGGCTGTTCGTCACCTCCAACCGCCGCCACCTGATCCCCCGCAACCTTGAGGAACAGGCCAGCGCGATCAACCCGCGCGACAGCATCGACGACAGCCTCGCGCTGGCCGACCGCTTCGGCCTTAGCCTCGGCTTCCACGCGATCGATCAGGACACCTATGTCGCGATCGTCCAGACCTATGCCGCCGACCACGGCCTGCCGTTCGACGCGGCAGAGGCGATCAACTGGGCGACCCGGCGCGGCAGCCGCTCGGGACGGGTCGCATGGCAATATGTCGTCGATCTGGCCGGACGGAACGGCAAGCGCCTGTGAACCCTTGCCGCCTCCGGAGGTTGTGACGCGATGACCACGCCCCTCCCCGTCCCGCGCGAAGCCGTGCTGATCGTCAATGCCAAGTCACGGCGCGGCGAAGCATTGTTCGAGTCGGCGCGGCAAAAGATCGAAGCGGCCGGCATCCGCCTGATCGCCGCGCATCCGGTGAAAGACCCCGATCTGCTCGACGACACCGTCCGCGACGCGATCCGCAGCGGCGCGCCGATGGTGATCGTCGGCGGCGGCGACGGGTCGCTGTCGGGCGTGGTCGATGATGTTGTCGGCAAGGACGTGGTGTTCGCCGTCCTGCCGCTCGGCACCGCCAACAGCTTCGCGCGCACGCTCGGCATTCCGCTCGATCTCGACGGCGCGATCACCACGATCGCCACCGGCAAGCGCCGCCGCGTTGATCTCGGCATGATCGACGGCGACTATTTCGCCAACGCCGCCGCGATGGGCCTATCGCCGATGATCGGCAAGACGGTGCCGCACAATCTGAAGAAGTATCTCGGCCGCGTCGGCTATCTCGCCTGGGCGCTGTGGTGCTTCGCGCGCTTCCGCCCATTCCGCGTTACCGTCACCGACGCGCGCGGAGCACATCGCATGTGGGCGAGCGAGGTGCGCATCCTCAACGGCAAATTCCACGGCGGCGTGGTGATGAGCGACGAGGCCTGTGTCGAGAGCGGCGAGATGATGATTCAGGTCGTCACCGGCCGCAACCGCTGGCGGCTCGCCTGGGACTGGTATCTGCGCTTCTTTCGCCTGCGCGGTAGCGAGAAGATGGTCGAGGAGTTTCGCGGCACCGAGTTGAAGCTCGACGCCCGCCCCCGCCGCAGCATCTCAATCGACGGCGAAGTGCTCGCCCGCGTGCCGGTCACGGTGCGGGTCGCCGAACGCGCAATCGACGTGGTGGTGCCGGCTTAGAAAAATCCTCCCCGGAACGGGGAGGGGGACCAGCGAAGCTGGTGGAGGGGGCCCGAGGCACCGGAAGCCCTTGCCTCGGGCCCCCTCCACCACGCCCTGCGGGCGCGGTCCCCCTCCCCGTTCCGGGGAGGATTTTAGCCCTACCCCAACCCCTCAACCATCTCCGCCAGCTCCAGCCAGCGCAGCTCCGCCGCATCCTTCTCGTCGCGCGCCTTGGCGATCGCCGCCATCAGCGCATCGAACTTCTTCGGGTTCTTCGCATAGAGCTCCGGGTCGGCCAGCGCAGCCTCATCCCGCGCTATCCCAGCGTCCAGCTCCTCGATCCGCTTGGGCAGCAGGTCGTAATCGCGCTGGTCCTTGTAGGTCAGCTTGGTCCGCGCCTTGGGCGCTTCCGCCACCGGCGCGGTCTTGAGCGCAGCCTTCTTCGACTCGGTCCGTATCTTGCGCTTGGCTTCCCAGTCGGCATAGCCGCCGACCACCATGTCGACCGTGCCCGACCCGTCGAGGCCGATCGTCATCGTCACGGTGCGGTCGAGAAAGTCACGGTCGTGGCTGACGATCAGCACCGTGCCGTCATAATCCGCGATCACTTCCTGCAGCAGGTCGAGCGTCTCCAAATCGAGATCGTTGGTCGGTTCGTCCAGCACCATCAGGTTGGACGGCCGCGCAAATTCGCGCGCCAGCAATAGGCGTGAGCGCTCGCCGCCCGACAGCGTGCCCACCTTCGCCTCGACCATCTCGGGCGCGAACAGGAACTCCTTGAGATAACCGTGGATATGCTTGCGCACGCCCAGCACATCGACCCACTCGCCGCCATCGGCGACGACCTCGCGCACCGTCTTGTCCGGCTGCATCCGGCTGCGCTGCTGGTCGATGATCACCGCGTCGAGCGTCTTGGCGCGCTTCACGCTTCCCGTATCCGGCTCGATCTCACCGGTCAGCAGCTTGAGCAGCGTCGACTTGCCCGCGCCATTCTTGCCGACAATGCCGATCCGGTCGCCGCGCGTGATGCGCAGGGTGAGGTCGCGGATGATCGGGCGGTCGCCATAGGATTTGGAGGCACCTTTGGCGTCGATCACGACCTTGGTCTTCGAATCGTCCGACGCGGTGGTCAGATTCGCCGCGCCCGCAGGCCCCGTCATCGCCGCGCGTTCGGCGCGCATTTCATACAGCTTGGTCAGCCGCCCCTGATTGCGCCGCCGCCGCCCGGTGACCCCGCGCTGCAGCCAATGCTCCTCCAGCTTCAGCCGCGCGTCGAGCTTCTCGGCCGCGCGCTGCTCCTCGGCATAGACCTGATCGGTCCACGCCTCGAACCCGCCAAAGCCGACCTCCGCGCGCCGCATCGACCCGCGATCGAGCCACAAAGTCTGCCGCGTCAGCCGGGTCAGGAAGGTGCGGTCATGGCTGATCACCACGAACGCGCCGCGATAGCGGGTCAGCCATTCTTCCAGCCATTCGATCGCATGGATGTCGAGATGGTTGGTCGGCTCGTCCAGCAACAGCACGTCCGGATCCATCGCCAGCGCACGCGCAATCGCCGCGCGCCGCCGCTCGCCGCCCGACGCGGTCGCCGCCTCGCGCGTCAGGTCGATGCCCAGCTGGTCGGCAATCGCCTCCGCCTCATGCTGCGCCGGGGCATCGTCGCCCGACAGGACATAGTCCATCAGCGTGACGCAGCCGGCCATGCTCGGCTCCTGCTCCAGCATCACGACGCGCGTGCCCGGCTGGATCGTCCGGCGGCCCTCGTCCGCATCGACTTGGCCCGCGATCAGCTTAAGCAACGTCGTCTTGCCCGCACCGTTGCGCCCGATCAGCGCGAGCCGGTCGCGCGCGCCGATATGGATGTCGAGTTCGCGAAACAACCAGCCCGATCCCTGGATCAGGCCGAGCTTTTCATAGGAAAGTACAGGTGCAGCCATGGCGGGGGCAGGTAGGGCCACGCGGCCCATCGGGCAAGCCGCGCGCGCACCCCGATGCTTTCAGCCGCCTTTCGGCCGCATTCACGGGCTGTTCAACGCGCCAACCCTATGCCATCCCCGGTATGAAGATGTTTGCTGTCCTTTGTCTCGGCGCGTGTCTCGCCGCCGCTGCCCCGGTTCACGCTGCGCCGCAAGACCGGCGCAGCGACCAGGCGGCTGCGCGCGAAGGCCGTCTGCAGGGCAAGCTGTTGCCGCTGCGCGCGATCGAAGCGCGGGTGGTGCCGCAGATGGAGCGTCAGGGCGCCCGCTATCTCGGCTTCGACTTCGATTCGGGAACCGGCATTTACACGCTGAAGTTCCTGCGCAATGGAAACGTCATCTGGGTCGATGTCGACGGCCGCACCGGTCAGGTGATGAGCCGTTCGGGCGGTTGAGCCGGCGATAAAGAGGGAAACACCGATGCGCGTTCTGATCGTCGAGGACGAACCCAATCTCCGCAACCAGCTCCAGTCCACGCTCGAAGGCGCGGGCTATGCCGTCGACACCGCGAGCGATGGCGAGGAAGGCCATTATCTCGGCTCGACCGAGGCCTATGACGCAATCGTCCTCGACCTCGGCCTGCCCGAGGTCGATGGCCTGACCGTGCTCGACCGCTGGCGGCGGGAGGGCAAGACCACCCCGGTGCTCGTCCTCACCGCGCGCGACAGCTGGTCGGACAAGGTCGCCGGTCTCGACGCGGGCGCCGACGATTATGTCGCCAAGCCGTTCCAGTCAGAGGAGCTGATCGCCCGCCTGCGCGCCCTGATCCGCCGCGCATCGGGCAATGCCAGCGCCGAACTGATCGCGGGCGACATCCGTCTCGACACGCGCTCAGGTAAGGTCACTAAGGCCGGCGAGCCGGTGAAGCTGACCGCGCAGGAATATAAGCTGCTATCCTATCTGCTCCACCACAAGGGCAAGGTCGTTAGCCGCACCGAGCTGATCGAACATATCTACGACCAGGATTTCGACCGCGATTCGAACACGATCGAGGTGTTCGTGACGCGCATCCGCAAGAAACTCGGCCCGGACGTCATCACCACCATCCGTGGTCTTGGCTACAGCCTCGAGGAACCGGCGGAGGCCGGTGCCTGAGCTTCCATTTGGCCTGACGCTGTCGCGATCCTTCCCGTTCGTGCGTCGCACGCCGGCTGAGGACGTGGCGGCGCCGGTGGAGACGCGTCCCGGCGACCCCGCCCCGCGCACCTATACCCCCAGCACGGGATCGCTCAGCCGCCGCATGATCCTGATCGCGGCGGCGTGGATCACGCTGCTGCTCGCGGGGGGCGGATTCGCGCTCGATCGCGTGCTGACCAGCGCCGTCACGCGCAATTTCGACGAGGGGCTGGAATATATCCTGACCTCGCTGATCGTGTCGGCCGAGCTCGACCCCGACGGCAACGTCGCCTTCAACCGCCAGTTGTCCGACCAGCGTTTCCTCGAACCCTATTCGGGTCTCTACTGGCAGGTTTCGGGACCGGGGCATGAGCCGTTTCCGTCGCGTTCGCTGTGGGATCGCCGCCTCGACACGGGGATGACGCACAATGATCTCGAGCTGCACACTTATGATTCGGATCAGCTCGATCAGCGGCTGCGCGTGGTCGAGCGGGATGTGAAGCTGCCCGGATCGCCGGTCCGCTGGCGCTTTCAGGTCGCCGAGACGCGCGAGGTGCTCGACGCCCAGATCGCGGCGTTGCGCAAGACATTGGTGCGCAGCTTCCTGCTGCTCGCCGCCGGGCTCATCGCGATGGCCGCGCTGCAGACATGGTACGGCCTGCTCCCGCTGCGCAAGCTGCGTATCGCGATCCAGAAGCTGCGCACCGGCGAGACCCCCCGGATCGAGGGCGCAATGCCCGCCGAAGTCGCGCCGCTGGTCGAGGAGTTGAATGGCCTCGTCGCACATAATGACAAGCAAGCCGAGGAAGCACGCCGCCACGCCGGCAACCTCGCCCATGCGCTCAAGACGCCGCTGACAGTGATCATGAACGCCGCGACCGCCCAGTCCGACGACCTGCCGACAACGGTGGTGCGGGAGGCGCGGACGATGCGCCGTCAGGTGGACCACCACCTCGCCCGCGCCCGCGCAGTCGGCCGTCGCGGCAGCGCGCACAGCCGCGCGCCCGTCTGGCCCAGCGTCGAATCGGTCGAGCGCGCGGTCGCCCGCCTCTACCCCCATGTCCGCATCGACACTGACGGGCCAAAGGATCTCGTCGCGCATATCGAACGTCAGGATCTGGACGAGATCATGGGTAACCTCGTCGAAAACGCTGCCAAATATGGCGGGGGCAGCGTGTTCATCACCGTCCGCGTCGAGGCGGGCTTCGTCGAAATTCTGGTCGAGGATGACGGCACCGGCATTCCCGAGGCCGACCGCATCCGCATCTTCGACCGCGGCGTGCGGCTCGACACCGGCAAGCCCGGCACCGGCCTAGGCCTCGCCATCGTCCGCGACGTCGCGGAGATTTACGACGGCACCGTCACGCTGGAGGAAAGCGAAGATCTGGGCGGACTGATGGTGCGCCTCCGGCTGCCAGCGGCGACGGCGGGCTAAGACCGATACGAGCCAAAACCGTCACCCCCGCGAAAGCGGGGGCCCATCTCCTTCAGGATCGGCAAATTGCACCGGCGCGGCGGGCGGACAGCCTGGGAGATGGGCCCCCGCTTTCGCCGGGGTGACGGCAGGGGTGGCGAACCGCCCTAGCCCATCACGCCCATAAACCGCCACCGCCCGGTCACCGGGCTTAACACCAGATCACACCCGCAATCCCGACACTGGGTCTCGAACTCGCCCCGACCGGGGCGGTCGCGACGGCGCGGGCGGTGGATGCCGAGATGGCATCTGATGGCTGGCTTGGATGCGGACACGTGCCGACAACTCCCTCGTTCAGCCCCCTGAACAGCCCCCGCTCGTCGTGGTGGCGACCAATTCAGGCGGGATTCAGGCCGCCAGATGGCGCATCGCGGCGGCGGCGATCGAGATGCTTTTCCGGCGCGCGGCGGGATCAAAGATCGAACTGGTCAGCATCACCTCATCCACCCCAGTCCGCGCGATAAAGCCCTTGAGCCCCGCGCGGATCGCGTCCGGCCCGCCGATCGCGGTGCATTCCAGCACATGGTCGAGCATCGCCCGCGCCTGGGGCGGCAAGCTGTCGCGATAGCCCGGTACCGGCGGCGGCAACGGCACGCCCGTGCCGGTGGTCCGCAAGGCAACGAATGCCTGCTGCATCGAACTCGCGAGTAGCTCCGCCGTGGCATCGTCATCGGCGGCAAACACATTGAACCCGGCCATCGCATAGGGCCGGTCGAGCACCGCCGAGGGCCGGAACTGGCGGCGATACACCTCCAGCGCCTCGTCCAGCGCCCCCGGCGCGAAATGCGACGCGAAGGCATAGGGCAGCCCCAGCGCCGCGGCGAGCTGCGCGCCGTACAGGCTCGACCCCAAAATCCACAATTCGGGCTTCGCCCCGCCACCCGGCACCGCGCGGATGCCGGTCTGGCCATCATCGGCGAAATAGCTCTGCAGCTCCATCACATCGCGCGGGAAGCCGTCCGGGCTGCTTTCCAGCGTCCGGCGCAGCGCCCGCGCCACGTTCATGTCGCTGCCCGGCGCACGCCCAAGCCCCAGGTCGGTCCGCCCCGGAAACAGCGCGTCGAGCGTGCCAAACTGTTCGGCAATCACCAGCGGCGCATGGTTGGGCAGCATGATCCCGCCCGCGCCCACGCGAATGGTCGATGTCGCCGCGCCGACATGCGCGATCACCACCGCCGTCGCCGCGCTCGCAATCCCCGCCATACCATGATGCTCGGCGACCCAATAACGCGAAAACCCTTCGCTCTCCGCATGCCGCGCCAGATCGGCGGCATTGGCAAAGGACTGGCTGGCGGTCCCGCCCTGAAGGATCGGAACGAGGTCGAGCAGGGAATAGGCTGTCATGCCCGGAAGATGGGAAGGCCAGTTGCGTTTTGCTACTCAAAAAATCCTCCCCGGAACGGGGAGGATTTAAATGCCCCAACAAATCCCATCCTTCCCCTCCGCCGCCATCCCCCCTAAACGCCCCGCCATGCGCCCCGACCTTGCCCATATCGACGCCTGGTTGTTCGACCTCGACAACACGCTCTATCCGGGCAGCGCCGACCTGTTTCCGCAGATGAATGCGCGCATCGGCGCCTATGTGGCGCGGCGGCTGAACCTCGATCCCGACGCCGCGCACCGCGTGCAAAAGGACTATTTCATCAGCCACGGCACCACGCTCGCCGGGCTGATGGCCGATCATGGCGTCGATCCGTATGAATATCTGGCCGATGTCCATGACATCGAGATCGACATCCTCGAACACAACGCCCCGCTCGCCGCCGCAATCGCCAAGCTGCCGGGGCGCAAGCTCGTCTTCACCAACGCCGACGCGCCCTATGCGGAAAAGGTGCTCGACCGCCTCGGCATTCGTGAGCATTTTGAGGCGATCCACGACGTCCACGCCAGCAGCTACCACCCCAAGCCGCACCCGCACGCCTATGCCAGCGTGTGCGAAGCCTATTGCATCGACCCGAAGCGCGCGCTGTTTGTCGAGGACATGGCGCGCAACCTCGCGCCGGCCAAGGCGATCGGCATGACCACCGTCTGGGTCGACAATGGCTCCGAACAGGCACCCGATGCCGATCGCAGCTTCATCGACCATATCACCCACGATATTTGCCACTGGCTCGAAACCATTCAGGAGCATCCATGACCGACCTCGCCGCCACGATCGACGCCGCCTGGGAAGACCGCGCCAACATCTCGCTCGCCACCACCGGCGCGGTGCGGGAGGCAGTGGCCGAGGCGCTGAACCTGCTCGACAGCGGTGCAGCACGCGTCGCCGAGCCGGTGGACGGCGGCTGGCAGGTCAATCAGTGGCTGAAAAAGGCGGTGCTCCTCTCGTTCCGCCTCAACGACAATGCGGTCGGCCATGGCGGGTTCGACAAGGTGCCGCTCAAGACCGCCGGCTGGGACGATGCCGCGTTCCGCGCCGCCGGCTTCCGCCAGGTGCCGGGCAGCGTCGTGCGCCACGGCGCGCATATCGGGCGCAATGTCGTACTGATGCCCAGCTTCGTGAACATCGGCGCGTTCGTTGGTGAGGGCACGATGGTCGACACCTGGGCGACCGTCGGCAGCTGCGCGCAGATCGGCAAGAACGTCCATTTGTCGGGCGGCGTCGGCATCGGCGGCGTGCTCGAACCGCTTCAGGCCGATCCGGTGATCATCGGCGACGGCGCCTTTATCGGCGCGCGTGCCGAAGTCGCCGAAGGCGTCCGCGTCGGCGAAGGCGCGGTGCTGTCGATGGGCGTCTATCTCGGCGCGAGCACCAAGATCGTCGACCGCGCCACCGGCCACATCTATCGCGGCGAAGTGCCCCCCTATGCCGTCGTCGTCCCCGGCACGCTGCCCGCCGAGGATGGCAAGCCGGGCCTCTACTGCGCGGTGATCGTCAAGACGGTCGACGCCCAGACCCGCAGCAAGACCGGGATCAACGAACTGCTGCGGGATTGATCGGCGCGCGGGGCGCAGAAACGGTTTTCCTACACGGCATGCGATGCGCTAACCCGTATCGCATGCGACCAACCCCGTCCCCCGCCCCGGCTGACACCGGCGTGACCGATCCGATGACCTATGGGCGCTACCTCGCGCTCGACCAGCTGCTGAGCGCGCAGCATCCGATTTCGGACGAGCATGACGAGCTGCTGTTCATCGTCATCCACCAGACCAAGGAATTGTGGCTCAAGCAGATGATCGCCGAGCTGGAGGTCGCACTCGACCTCGTGCGCGGCGATCGGCTGGTCGAGGCGTATAAGGGCCTTGCGCGGGTCAGCCGGATTCAGGCGGTGATGACCTTGTCGTGGGAAATCCTGACCACCATGACGCCGAGCGATTACACCCGCTTCCGCGACGTGCTGGGATCGAGCAGCGGGTTTCAGTCGGACCAGTTCCGCGCGGTCGAAACGATGCTGGGGCTGCGCGGCGGCGGGGTTCCGGGGCCGCTGACCGAGCGTTATGGCGCGGCCCCAAGCCTGTGGGACGAAGCCAATGCCGCGCTCGCCCGCGCCGGGTTCGACCTGCCCGAAACCGCGCTGAACCGCGACTGGGCCAAGCCTTATGAGGCCGACCCGCAGGTCGAAGCCGCATGGGCCAAGGTCTATCGCGAGCCGGGGACGCATTGGGAGCTGTATCAGCTCGCCGAAAAGCTGGTCGATATCGACGACGCGCTCGCGACCTGGCGGCACAAGCATGTGCTGACCGTCACCCGTGTCATCGGCATGAAGCCCGGCACCGGCGGCACCCCCGGCGCGTCCTATCTGCAATCAACGCTGACCAAGCGCGCCTTCCCCGAACTCTGGTCACTGCGAACCCTCCTGTGACGCGCTACAAGCACCTCTTCCAGCGCTCGCTCGCCGCGGCCCCCGACCGGCTGCACTTCGCCGCGCACAGCCATCACCTGTGGCCTGATGCGTCGTTCGTTGGCCATCAGGCAGCATGGCAGGACGCCGCGCGCCTCGCCGACCGCAAATGGGACCGGGTGATGGGCGAGATCTGGCCCGCCGCACAAGCCCACGTCGCCGCCGAACTGGCGCTGCCCGACCCGTCGTCGGTGACCTTCGCCGGCAACACCCACGACCTGATCCTGCGCATCGTCTCTGCTCGCAGCGAACGCCCGCTGCGGATTCTCGCCAGCGACGGCGAGTTTCACAGCTTCCGCCGTCAGGCACAGCGCTGGATTGAAAGCGGCCGGATCACGCTCGACACCGTGACGCGCGGTGCAAACTTCGACGCCCGCTTCCTCGCTGCGGCGCGTGACGCCGAGCATGACCTGATCTTCGTCAGCCAGGTGATGTTTGAAACCGGCGCAGTGTTCGGGGCCATTCCCGACCTCGCCGCTCTCGCCCGGCCCGACGGTCCATGGGTTGTGGTCGATGGCTATCACGGCTTCATGGCGATGGAGACCGACCTGTCGGTGGTCGCCGACCGCATCTTCTACACCGCTGGCGGCTATAAATATGCGATGGCGGGCGAAGGCGTCGCCTTTCTCCACTGCCCGCCCGGCTTCGGGCCGCGCCCCGAAATCACCGGCTGGTACGCCGAGTTCGCCGATCTCGAAGCCCCGCCGCCGGGCCGGATCGGCTATGCCGCCGATGCGATGCGGTTCATGGGATCGACCTTCGACCCCAGCGGCCTGTACCGCTTCGTCGCCGTCCGCGACATGCTCGGCGAAGAAGGGCTGACCACCGCCGCAATCAACGCGCACATTACGCCGCTGCGAGATCAGCTGCTCGCTGCCCTGCCCGGAACAGCACTCGCCGCCGCGGAATTGCTCAACCCCGGCGGCGACCCGCGCGCGCGGTTCCTCGCGCTGCGTTCACCGCAAGCCCCGGCCTGGAAAGCGGCGCTGATGGATCAGGACATCATCACCGATGTACGCGGCGACGTGCTGCGGATCGGCTTCGGCCTCTACCACGACCAACGCGACGTTGATCGCCTAGTCGCCACCCTGCGCGATCTTGGGAACGCCTAGCCGCGGAATCTCGATCGCCGGACACCGGTCCATCACCACCTTCAACCCCGCCGCCTCGGCCCGCGCGGCAGCGCCTTCGTTGATGACGCCAAGCTGCATCCACACCGCCTTGGCCCCCACCGCAATCGCCTCGTCCACCGCCTCTCCGGCGGCTAAGGGACGGCGGAAGATGTCGACAATGTCGATCGGCTCACCGATCTGGGCTAGCTCGCGGAACACGAACTCGCCGTGCAGATGCTCGCCAGTAATCTGCGGATTGACCGGAATGACGCGATAGCCATGCTCCTGCAGCATCGCCATCACCCGGTAGCTCGGCCGATCCGGCCGGTCGCTCGCCCCGACCAAAGCAATGGTCCGCGCCCCGTCGAGCAGCGCCTTGATCTCGGCATCATCGGTAAGGGGCATGGGTCAGCCTTTCTGGGTCTCCAGCCAGGCGAACACCTTCCCGGCCACATCAGCAAACGCCGCGCCCTCGACGCCGTTCCCGGCAGCGGGCGGCGTGCCTGCATCCGAAGCCGTGCGAATCGCAATGTCGAGCGGGATGCGCCCAAGGAACGGCACGCCCAGCCGTTCCGCAGCAGCCTCCGCGCCGCCCTTGCCGAACGGGTCCGACACCTCGCCGCAATGCGGGCAGGCATAGCCCGCCATATTCTCGACGATCCCGATCACCGGAATGCCCGCCTTGGCGAACAGGTCGATCGCCCGCGTCGCATCGATCAGCGCCAGATCCTGCGGCGTCGAGACGATCACCGCCCCCGCCGGGCGGTGCTTCTGGATCATCGTCAGCTGCACGTCGCCGGTACCGGGCGGCAGATCGAGCACCAAAGTATCCGCCGCGCCCCAATTGGCATCGACCAGCTGGGTCAGCGCGCCCGCCGCCATCGGCCCGCGCCAGGCAATCGCCTGCCCTTCCTCGACCAGCCCGCCCATCGACAGCATCGGCACGCCATAAGCGGTGGCGAGCGGCACCAACTTCTTGTCATGCGCCACCGGCTTGCGCCCCTCGACGCCCATCAGCTTGGGCTGCGACGGGCCATAAATATCGGCATCGACCAGCCCGACCTTCCGCCCCGCCCGCGCCAGCGCAATGGCAAGATTGGCCGAGACGGTGGACTTGCCCACCCCGCCCTTGCCACTCGCCACCGCGATCAGGCGGCGGGTCACTCGCTGCGCCGTCCGCGCGATTCGCACCTCGTCGATTCCCGGCACGCTGGCCGCTGCGCGCAAATCGGCCTCCAGCGCATCCTGCGCCCCTTCGGGCAATCCGGTCACGTCGAGGATGATGCTGGCGCGCGCGCCCTCCACCCGCACGGTGGCACGCCCGGCGGCGATGGGGGCGAGGATGGCCTGAAGTTCGCTCTGGTCGGTCATGCCGCGCGACATAGGACGGCTTTCGATCGCTGCCACTGTAAATCCGCCGCGCGCACCCTATAAAGGCTGATATGGCGAGACTGAACGGCTGGATCGCGCGCGTTGCCGGAATGGGCGGCGTGCTGTGGAATGAGAACAAGGGCCCCTGGGGCAGTGGGAGCGGAAGCGACGACAAGGGCGGCGCGGACGGCGGCAATGGTGGCGGCCCGCGCAACCCCTGGGCGTTCCCGCCCGAGGGGAAACGCGGCGGCAAATCGAACGTCAGCAGCCTCGACGATTTCCTGAAGCGCGCGCGCAAGGGCGGTGGCGGCGGAAGCGGCGGCGGCGGCGGTCGTGGCGGCCTGCCCACCGGCATGCCCAGCCGCCGGATCGTGCTGGTTGCGGTCGGGCTGCTCGTGCTGGCCTGGATCGCCTTTACCAGCGTCCATGTTATCACCCCCGAACAGCGCGGCGTGGTGAAGATGTTCGGCCGCTATGCCTACACGATGGAGCCGGGCATCGGCATGACCATGCCTGCCCCGATCGCGACCGTGACCAAGGTCAACGTCCAGAAAATCACCAATGAGGATTTCCCGCAGGGCAATGGCGAGAATCTGATGCTGACGCAGGATCAGAACATCGTCGATCTCGCTTATGCGGTGCGCTGGGACATCGCCAATCCGGAAGATTTCGTCTTCCAGATCGCCGAGCCGACCACGACCGTCCGCGCGACGGCGGAAAGCGCAATGCGCGCCGCAGTTGCCGGCGTCACGCTCAACGAAGCGATCGGCCCCGGTCGCACGGTGATCGAGGCGCGGGTGCAGCAGGCGATGCAGGCGATCCTCGACGAATATAATTCCGGCGTGCGCGTTCGCGGCGTATCGATCAAGAACGCGTCGGCCCCGGCGGCGGTGGATGAGGCGTTCAAGCAGGTGACTGCCGCGCAGCAGGAATCCGAGGGTGCCCGCAACCAGGCCCGCGCCTATGCCCAGCAGGTCACCGCCCTCGCCCAGGGTCAGGCCGCGCAATTCGACAAGATCTACGAGCAGTATAAGCTTGCGCCCGAAGTGACCCGTCGCCGCCTCTATTACGAGACCATGGAGGCGGTGCTGGCCAAGTCGAACAAGACCGTGGTCGAAACGCGCGGCGTGACGCCCTATCTCCCGCTCCCGGCAGCACGCGGTAATCCCGCCCAGCCGCAGGTTCAGCAAGGTCAGCAGGCACAACCTGCCCAGCAAGCGCAGCAGCAGGGAGGCGCACAGTGAACCCTATCGTCACCCGCCCCGTCCTGTTCGGTGGCCTCGCCCTCGCGTTGCTGTTCGTCCTGCTCAACACCGTATTCGTGGTGGACGAGACCAAGCAGGCGGTGATCCTGCAACTCGAACAGCCCGTTCGGACGATCAACCAGTATCAGCCGGGCGAGCAGTTCGGTCGCAACACCGGCGCCGGGGTTCAGATCAAGGTGCCCTTCATCCAGCGTGTCGTGTGGGTGGACAAGCGCGTGCTCGACATCGAGCTTGAGAACCAGCCGGTGCTGTCGACCGATCAGCTGCGGCTGGAGGTGGACGCCTTTGCCCGCTTCCGCGTCGTCGATCCGCTCCGCATGGTGGTGACTGCGGGGACCGAGCGCCGCGTCGCCGACCAGCTCCAGCCGCTGTTCGGATCGGCCCTGCGCGCCGAGCTCGGCAAGCGCACCTTCGCCTCGCTGCTCAGCCCCGAGCGGACGGCGGTGATGGACAATATCCAGGCCGGTCTGCAGCGTTACGCCAGCCAATATGGCGTCGAGATCGTCGACGTGCGGATCAAGCAGGCCAATCTGCCCGAGGGCAGCCCGCTCGATTCGGCGTTGCAACGGATGCGCACCGCGCGCGAGCAGGAGGCGACGACGATCCGCGCCAACGGTCAGAAGGATGCCCAGATCATCCGCGCCGAAGCGGATGCGAAGGCGGCGGAAATCTATGCCACGGCGTTCAACAAGGACCCGCAGTTCTACGATTTCTGGCGCGCGATGCAGTCCTATCGCACCACCTTCATCGGCAATGGCCGCGACCCGATGGGCGAGACGTCGATCATCCTGTCGCCGGACAATGACTATCTGCGCGAGTTCCGGGGCCAGGGCCGTTAAGGCCCCGGCTTCGGCGTCAGGAATGATCCGGACCCCAACGGCTGTCGGTTCGTTCATATTCAATCGCCGTTCAGCTATCTCAGGCGAGTAATACACCGATGACCGAACCCACGCCCGGACCGGGCCGCAACTCCAAGGGCCAGATGACCAAAGGAACCACTCCCGTGCGCTATGCCTATGCGATCACTTCCGCGCTCCTGATCGGTGGCGCGAGCGCGGCGCTCGTCATGCAGAACCCGGCGGGCGCGCAGACCGCGCAGAACGAACCCGGCGCAATTCAAGCCGCGGTCCCCCGCGCCGGCGCGCCGATGAGCTTTGCCGACATGGTCGCGAAGCTGCAGCCTGCCGTCGTCAATATCTCGACGACGCAGCGCGTTCAGGTCCAGACCAACCCGTTCGCGGGCACCCCGTTCGGTGATCTGTTCGGCGGGCAGCAGGGCGGCGGTGGCCGTCCGGTGACGCGTCAGGCCGAATCGCTCGGCTCGGGCTTCCTGATCTCGGCCGATGGCTATGTCGTTACGAACAATCACGTGATTTCGGCGGGCCAGCGCGGCGCGGTGGTCGAAACGATCAAGGTGACGCTGGCCGACCGCCGCGAATATACCGCCAAGCTGGTGGGTCGCGATCCCGCTACCGACCTGGCCGTGCTCAAGATCGAAGGCACCAACCTGCCCTTCGTCCGGCTGGGCGATTCGAACCAGTCGCGCGTCGGCGACTGGGTCATCGCGATCGGCAATCCCTATGGCCTGGGCGGATCGGTGACGGCGGGGATCATCTCGGCGCTGCACCGCGCGACCGGACAGGGCGGCCCGCTCGACCGGTTCATTCAGACCGATGCCTCGATCAACCGCGGCAATTCCGGCGGCCCGTTGTTCGACCTCAACGGCAACGTCATCGGCATCAATTCGCAGATTCTGTCGCCGACCGGCGGCAATGTCGGCATCGGCTTCGCCATCCCCGCAACCGAGGCGCGCCCGATCATCGAAACGCTGATGAAGGGCAGCAGCGTCGAGCGCGGCTATCTCGGCGTCGGCATCCAGCCGCTGACCGACGATCTCGCCAAGTCGTTCGGCGTGCCCAAGGGCAAGGGCGAGCTGATCAGCCGGGTTGAGCCCGGCGAAGCAGCAGCCAAGGCCGGGATCAAGCAGGGCGACGTCATCGTCAAGATCGACGGCAAGGACGTGACCCCCGATCAGACGCTGTCCTATCTGGCCGCACGCGTGACCCCGGGAACTCGAATTCCGGTCGAACTGATCCGCGACGGCAAGCCGGTCACGGTGCAGGTCACCGTCGGCAAGCGTCCCCCCGAGGAGCAGATCGGCGGCTTTGATCCCGATGCCGACGAAGGCGCGCCGGGTGGCGATGAAGCGACCCAGGGTCCCGCATCGCTCGGCATCAGCGTTACCGCGCTGACGCCCCAGATCGCGCGCACCATCGGCGTTGATCCGGCGACCAAGGGCGTCGTCATCGTCGGTGTCGACCCGGCAAGCGACGCGGCGCAAAAGCAGCTGACCCGCGGCCTCGTCATCACCTCGGTCAATCGCCAGCCGATCGAAACCCCCGCCGACTTCACCCGGCTGGTCAACGCGGCCAAGGCATCGGGCGCGGACTCGGTCGTGCTCTACATCATGGCGCGCGGCGGCGCGGGCACCTATCGCGCGGTCGAATTCGCCCGCTAATAGGGGCTGGCCTCCGACCACATTCTCCCTAATGCTGCGCTCCTGATCTTCAGGAGCGCAGCATGTCGGACGAGAGCGATCTGTTCATTGGCCTGGGTGGTGGCGAGCGGCAGGCGCTCGTCCTCAAACGTGCCAACCGGCACGGTCTGGTCGCGGGCGCGACCGGCACCGGCAAGACGGTAACGCTGCAGGGTCTCGCCGAAAGCTTCAGCCGCGCGGGCGTCCCGGTGTTCGCCGCGGACGTAAAGGGCGACCTCTCGGGCATGGCGATGGCCGGATCGCCGACCGCCAAGACTCACGAACCCTTCAGCAAGCGCGCCGCCGAGATCGGCTATAGCGACTGGCAATATGCCGCCGCACCGGTGCAATTCTGGGACCTGTTCGGCGAGCAGGGCCATCCGGTGCGCACCACCGTCTCGGAAATGGGGCCGCTGCTGCTCGCGCGGCTGCTCGGCCTCAACGACACGCAGGAAGGCGTGCTGACTATCGCCTTCCACGTCGCCGATGATGACGGCCTGCTGCTGCTCGACCTCGACGATCTTCAGGCGATGCTCGCCGCGTGCAGCGAACGCGCCGACGAACTCAGCGCCCGCTACGGCAATGTCGCAAAGACCAGCGTCGGCGCGATCCAGCGCCAATTGCTCCAGTTGCGCAGCCAGGGTGGCGAGCATTTCTTCGGCGAGCCGGCACTGTCGATTCAGGATTTCATCAAAACCGACGACAATGGCCATGGCGTCGTCAACATCCTCGCCGCCGACAAACTGATGGCGTCGCCCCGGCTCTACGCCACCTTCCTGCTGTGGCTGCTGTCCGAACTGTTCGAATCGCTCCCCGAAGTCGGCGACCCCGACAAGCCCAAGCTCGTCTTCTTCTTCGACGAAGCCCACCTGCTGTTCGAGGAGGCGCCCAAGGCGCTGCTCGACAAGGTCGAACAGGTCGTCCGCCTGATCCGGTCCAAGGGCGTCGGCGTCTATTTCGTGACGCAGAACCCGATCGACATCCCCGAGGACGTCGCCGGCCAGCTCGGCAACCGCGTCCAGCACGCGCTGCGCGCCTTCACCCCGCGTGAGCAAAAGGCGATCAAGGCAGCCGCCGAAACCTTCCGCGCCAACCCCGATCTGAATGTCGAAACCGTCATTACCGAGCTGAAGGTCGGTGAGGCGTTGGTATCGGTGCTGATGGCCGATGGTGCGCCGTCTCCCGTCCAGCGGACGCTGGTCAAGCCGCCGCGCGGCCGCGTCGGTCCGGTGACGCCGGAGGAGCGCAAGATCCTGATCGAGACCGATCTGGTCGGCGCGAAATATGACGCACGGGTCGATCGCGAATCGGCGGAGGAATTGCTGGCCGCCAAGGCGACCGAAGCCTCCGCCGCCGCTGCGGAAGCGAAGGCGCAGGACGAGGCCGAAAAGGCCGCGCTCGCCCAGGCCAAGGATGACGCCCGCGCCGCCAAGGAGGCCGAGCGCCAGCGCCTCGCCGCACAGCGCGAAGCCGACCGTCAGGCACGCCTGGAGGAAGCGGCGCGCCGGAAGGCCGAGCGCGAGGCGGCGAACAACCCGTGGAACCGCGCGGTCAAATCGGCGACCCAGTCCGCCTCCACCGCCGCCGGCCGCGCGGTCGCGGGCGAGGTGTCCAAGGCGATCTTCGGCAAGAAATCCGGCGTCGGCGCCAGCGTCGTCGGCGGGCTCGTCCGCGGCATTCTCGGGGGGCTGTTCAAGGGGCGTTGAGGTCTGCACACACCATTAGGGGGGACACGGTCATGAAGCGACTTTACTGGTTGCCCGCATTGCTCGCCGCGACGATGCCCGTTCCGGCATTCGCGCAGGCCGTCGAAACCGAAAGCGCGAATTTCGTCGCGCCGACCGACTGGACGCGCAGCAGCAGACCCTCGGTCAGTGAGATCAGGGCCCCGGAGGGCGATCTTGCGCTGGCACTGGTCGATATCGGCGCCGCGGCGGATGCGGCTGCGGCGGTCACGCAAGCCTGGAAACGCTATGATCCGGCCTTTGCGCGGAGCGTGCGGCTGGTCACCAAAGCGGCCGGGCGAGAAGGCTGGGACGATATCTGGATCGTCGATTACGACGTTTCTCCCGACGAAAAGCTGGTCCTGTTCGCCAATGCCTATCGCAAGGGTGCGGGGTGGACGGTGCTGCTCGCGCGTGGGCCGGAAGCCACGTTCGGCAAGCGGTCGGGCCAGCTTCGCGCGTTCGCCGACAGTATCCGGCCCAAAGGTGTTGCGGCGGAGCATTTCGCAGGAAAGGCCGCACTCCCGCTGGATGCTGCGCGACGCGAACAGCTCAAGCAATTCTGGCGCGACGGGATGAAGGCCTATGGCGTCCCCGGCATGGCCTATGCCTTTATCGACCGCAACGGCATCGTCGAGGAAGGCGGCATCGGCGTGAAGACAGTCGGCAAGCCTGATCCGGTCACCGCGCGGACCCGGTTCATGATCGCGTCGAATACCAAGGGGATGACGACGCTGCTGCTCGCCCGACTGGTCGAGGCGGGGAAGTTCAAATGGGACGATCCGGTGATCGCGGTCGATCCGACCTTCAAGCTCGGCGATCCCGAAACACTGCGCCAGATCCGCATGCGCCACCTGGTGTGTGCCTGCACCGGGATGCCGCGCCAGGACATGGAATGGATCATGACCGGCAATTTGCAGACGCCACCTGCGCAGGTGTTCGACCTGCTCGCGCCGATGAAGCCGACCAGCGCGTTCGGCGAGGTGTATCAGTATAGCAACCTGCTCTCGTCCGCCGCCGGATATATCGCAGGCAAGGTCCTCTATCCGCAGATGGAAGTGGGCGCAGCCTATGACCGCGCCATGCACGAATATGTCTTCGCCCCGCTCGGCATGAAGGACACGACGTTCAGCAAGGCAGAGGCGGAACGCGGTGATCATGCCGATCCGCATCAGATGTGGTTCGATCAGACCACCCGGATCGGGACGCTCGACAAGAGCGACAGCATCTATTTCGCGCGCCCCGCCGGCGGAGCCTGGTCGAGCGCGCACGACCTCGCACTCTATGCCCTCAACGAATTGCGGCTCGGTGTCCTCCCCGACGGCAAGCGGTTCGTCGGCGAGGAGGCGTTGCTCAGCCGCAGGCTTGAGGGGATGGAGACCGGCGAAGCCACCCGCTACGGAATGGGCCTTGAAATCACCAGCCGCTGGGGCGTGCCGATGGTGCATCATGGCGGCGCAATGCCCGGCTACAAGACCGATTGGATCATCCTTCCCGAACCCGGAATCGGCGTGGTGATGCTGTTCAACGGGGATGAAGGCAGCATCCTCTATGGCGCGACGCGGCGGCGACTAGTGGAGTTGCTCTATGGCGCGCGCCCTCAGGTCGTCGATAGCGTCGCCACCGGCGCGGCCGCGATGCGGACCGAACTCGGCGATGAGGCCAAGAAACTTTCCATCCCGGTCGATCCCGCCCTCGCCCGGCGGCTTGCGCACCGGTATGAGAGCCCGGAACTCGGCTTCATCGCGGTCAAGCGTGGCGCGGACGGCGACATCGTCTTCGACTTTGGCAGCTTCTCAAGCCGCATGGCCAGCCGGCGCAACCCCGACGGCAGCTACAGCCTGGTGATGATCGACCCGACCATTGCCGGCTGGCCGCTGACGACACGCATGGAGGGCGACAACCTGCTGATCGTCATGCCCGACGCGCAGCACGAATATGTCTATCGGCCGGTGAAATAGGCCGCGTTACATCACCGCCAGCAGCGACTTGATCGACACGAATGCAAAGGCGACCGAGCTGTCGGCGACCCCATAGGGGATGAAGATCGATTCCCCGTGGCGGAGCGCGCCGCACGAATAGACGACGTTGGGGACATAGCCCTCGCGGTCCTCGCTCGCGGCCGCCAGGATCGGTGCGCTGGTGCGTCCGATCACCTTCGACGGATCATTCTTGTCGAGCAGCGCCGCACCGATCGAATATTTGCGCATCGCGCCGACACCATGGGTCAGCATCAGCCAGCCCTCATCCAGCTCGATCGGCGGGCCGCAATTGCCCATCTGGACCAGCTCCCACGGGAATTTGGGGGTGATCAGCTTCACCCCCTCGTCCCAGTGGGTCAGGCGGTCGGATTCGATCAGGAAGATATTCTCCCCATCCTGCCGCCCGATCATCATGTACTTGCCGTTCACCTTGCGCGGGAACAGGCCCATGCCCTTGTTGCGTGCGGCGCTGCCGGTCATCGGCACCAGGTCGAACGCGCGCCAGTCGCGGGTGCGCAGCATCTCCGACTGGATCTGCGACCCGTTATAGGCGGTGTAGGTGCCGAGCCATTCCTCGCTGCCATCATCATGGCGGAAGTGGGTCAGGCGCATATCCTCCAGCCCGTTGGACTGGGCGCGGGTGATCGGGAACAACAACGTCCCCGACAGTGTCGAATCGCGGTGGCGATGCACCGTCACCGCGCCTTCCGGCACGTCATTCTCGTCGCCGAACGTGTCCGCCGACGTCGCAAAGGGCGGCTCGGGCGCGAGCGTCATGTCGTTGGTGTCGGTGATGATCCCCTCACGAAACGCGACCGAGGAGATATGCCCCTCCCCCACCGCGCGCAGGCTCATCAGGATACGCAAGGACCCCTTGGGCATCCCCGACTGGTCGTAATGCGGTACCGCGCTGGGGTTCATCAGCGCCGCGGCGGCATAGCTGTATTCGTGACAGAAATAGGCGCCGATCAGCTGGCGCTTCTCGTCCCCGATATTCGCGCCATCGAGGCCCATCTGCGCCTCGATCTCGTCATAGCGGGTCATGAACACGCGCCGCGTCTGCCAGTGGCGCGCCTCGAAATCCTTGAGCACCGCGTCAAGCTGGCCGCGCGCCTCACCCGGTGACATGTCGAGCACCGCGCGCACCAGCCGCTCCATGCGCGATGGCGCGCCGTTCACCGACTGCCACGCGATATGAAACGGCCGGACGACGACGCGCGACGGATCGGCGCGCAGCCGCAACGGATGGTGGTAAAGATCGATCATGCGTCCCCCGGGGCCGAACTGCGCTGTGCCGTCCGGTTTCCCTAGGCGACGGCTTGTGCCCTAACTGCCATGTTTTGCGTGCGCTGCAACAGATCGGACATCGCACAACTCGCCAATTGCAGCGCAAGGATCGATTCCGCCCCCTGATTGCGGTTCAATCCGTGCGGTGTGAGGCCGTCAAAACATCCGCCATCGCCTGTGCTGGCGAGCGGCAGATCGAGGTCGTTCTGCCCCAGATACCAGCGATAGGCCCGCTGCGCCTCATCGACCCAACGCGCGTCACCGGTCGCACGATAGGCGGCGGCACAGGCGTCAATCGTCGCCTGCGCCTCCAGCGGCTGCTGGTCGAACGGCATCGGATCGGCATAGGGACGCCCGAAACTCTCGGTCCCGATCGCGCGGAAGCGCCCCTCAGGCGAGGTCTGCTGCCCTACGATCCAATCGAGTGTCGACAGGCCACAGGCGATAAAGTCCGCCCGATTCAGCGCACGCCCCGCGCGAATAAGTGCCTCGGGCAGTCGGGCATTGTCATAGGCGACGACGATTTCGAACCATTCCCATTCCGGTCGCCGCGCCTCATCCAGCAGCGCGACCAGCTCATCGCCAAATCGCTCCAGCAACGTGCGCGACAGCGCATGTCCCGGATGCGCATCCAGCATCGCCGCCGCGCCCAGCATCGCAAAGGCGCGCGCACGCGGGCTGCCGAAATCGAACGCGATCGACGCAGTCTGATCGAACAGGATGCGGCCCCAGTCGCGATACTTGGCATCGCGCGCCTCCGCTGCAGTCACACCAAGCGCCCACAAGGCCCGCCCGTTCGAATCCTCCGAGCCCTCGTCCTCGCACCAGCTGCGGTCGAAGCGCATGAAGTTGCGGAAGCGGCGCGTGTCCGGATTCCAGGCGAACTGGACGAACGCCGCGAACACGCTGGTCCAGCGATCGCGCTCGCTGTCGCCGACCGTATCGATCCGGTGCATCAGGATCAGCGCGCGGGCATTGTCGTCGATGCAATAGCCATGGCGCCGGTCGGGCACCGCATAGATCGAATGCTGGAACATCCCGGTCGAATCGCTCATCCGCTCCACGCCGCGAAAATCGGTCGGCAGCACCGTCGTGCGCTGCGCCGGTCCGGGGATGATGCGCGGCGGCCGCGTGTCGCGGACCACGCCGAGCAAATCCGCCACCGCCTCCGCAATCCGCGGCCAGATCATCGTCCGCCCGCGCGCATAGGCACGTTGCGCCATCGCGGCGCGTGCCGCATCATCGTCCAGCAGCGCGCCGATCTCCAGCGCAAAGACACCGCTGTCGCCGAACGGCACCAGCACGCCGTGATCGTCGGCCAAAATCTCCGTGGCGTGGACATAGCGGGTGGACACCACCGGCTTTCCCATCGCGACGGCATAGGACAGCGTGCCCGAGGTAATCTGCGCCGGATTGGGATAGGGCGTCGCGTAAATGTCCGCCGCCTGCAGATAATCGAGCAGCTCGTCCTGCTCTACAAAGGCGTTCACAAAGGCAATGTGCCGCTCGACCCCAAGCTGCGCGGCAAGTGCGTGCAGCCGGTCGCGATACGCCTCTCCCTCATGCGCGACGAGATTGGGGTGGGTCGCGCCCAAAACGATATAGAGCGCGTCGGGATGCCGGGACACGATCGCGGGCAGCGCCTCGATCACCGTTTCGATCCCCTTGCTCGGCGCCAGCAGGCCAAAGGTCAGGATCACCTGCCGCCCGTCCCAACCGAAGCGGCCCTTCATGCTGTCGGGCGCGACATAGGCGCGGTCGGGGACGCCATGCGGGATCACCATCACCTTGCGCGGGTCGACGCCATGCGCGCGGCGCAGAATGTCGCGCCCCTTTTCCGCCATCACGATCACCCGCGCGGCGCGGCGCAACAGCGCCTCCATCACCCGGCGCTCGTCCGGATTCGGAGATTCCAGCACGGTGTGCAGCGTCGCGATCACCGGCAGCCCGCTGCGGTCGAGCAACGCCAGCAGATGATCGCCGGCCGGCCCGCCATAAATGCCATATTCGTGCTGCACCCAGATCGCCTGCGCGCCCGACGCATCGATGGCGCGCGCCGCGTCGAGATAGGCGGCGCGATCGTGCTGCGGGATCGTCGCGGTCACTGCGCTCGGGAAGTCATAGCTGCCCGGGCGATCGTCCATCGCGTAGACATCGACCCGCATGTCGGGGAAGCGGCTGCGCATCGCTTCAAAACTGTCGGTGGTGAAGGTCGCCAGTCCGCATTTACGGGGCAGGAAATTGCCGATCAGCGCGATATGATCGACCCGGCCCGATAACGGCGACGTTCGCGTCATCCCGAATTCCTTCGCAGCAGCAACATGGATTAGCCCGGATATCGGGCGCACGATCTCCAAACGTTATCGTGACAATATGGTTGCATCGATGCTGCAATGCAACATCGCCAGATCATTCAAATCAGCCGCGTCCGCGATAGCCCGGCACATCCTGCGCCGGAATCCATACGCCCGCAGGCTGCTCGCCCGATTGCCAGAAGACGTCGATCGGAATGCCGCCGCGCGGATACCAATATCCGCCGATGCGCAGCCATTTGGGCTTCATCTCTTCGAACAGCCGCTGGCCGATCCCGACCGTGCAATCTTCATGATACGCGCCATGGTTGCGAAAGCTGCCGAGAAAGAGTTTGAGCGACTTGGATTCGACGATCGTGTCGCCCGGCACATAATCGATCACCAGATGCGCGAAATCCGGTGCCGCGGTGATCGGGCAGAGCGATGTGAACTCCGGCGAGACGAACCGGACGAGATAATCGCTTCCCGGACGCGGGTTGGGAACATAATCGAGCACCGCCTCTTCGGGCGATGCGGGGAGCGCGCTGGTCTGGCCTAGGAATTTGGGTGTCATGCCGCGCGATGTAGGAAAGGCGTTGCGGAAATGAAACGGGGGATCGACACGCTGATACCGGTCTTGGGCGATCAGCTTTCGCTCGGCCTGTCGGCGCTGCGCGATGCCGACCCGGATACCAGCGTGATCCTGATGATGGAGGTCGAGGAGGAAGCGACCTATGTCCGCCATCACAAGAAGAAGATCGCGTTCCTGTTCGCCGCGATGCGGCATCATGCTCAGGCGCTGCGCGACGCCGGGTGGGAGGTCGATTATATCCGCCTCGATGCCCCCGAAAACAGCGACAGCCTGACCGGCGAAGTCGCTCGCGCCATCGAACGCCACCGCCCCGCGCGCATCATCGCTACCGAAGCCGGCGAGTGGCGCCTGCGGCACGCCATGGAGCTGTGGCCGGACAAGTTCGGCGTCCCGGTCGAGATCCGCGAAGACGACCGCTTCATCGCGAGCCATGCCGAGTTCGACGCCTGGGCCGATGGCCGCAAGCAGCTGCGCATGGAATTCTTCTACCGCGAGATGCGCCGCAAGACCGGCCTGCTGCTGACCGAACGCGGCGAGCCTGAGGGTGGCCAGTGGAATTTCGACAAGGAAAACCGCAAGCCCGCCGCGCGCGACCTGACGATGCCGCAACCGCTATCGTTCGCGCCCGACGCGCTGACGCAAGAGGTGATCGCGCTGGTCGCCGACCGCTTCGCCGATAATCCCGGGACTCTCGACGGATTCGATTTCGCGGTCACCGCGCAGGATGCCGAGCGTCAGCGCGCGCATTTCCTGCGCTATGCCCTGCCGCAGTTCGGCGACTATCAGGACGCGATGCTGACCGACGTGCCGTTCCTGTGGCACTCGCTCCTGTCGCCCTACATCAATTGCGGGCTGCTCGATCCGCTCGACCTGTGCCGCCGGGTCGAGGCGTCGTACCGCGCCGGCCACACCCCGCTCAACGCGGCCGAGGGCTTTATCCGCCAGATCATCGGCTGGCGCGAATATGTGCGCGGCATCTATTGGCGCGAGGGACCGGACTATACCGCGCGCAACTTCCTGCAGGCGAAGCGGCCCCTCCCCGCTTTCTACTGGACTGGTCAGACCGACATGCACTGCATGGCGCAGGCGATCGGTCAGACGCTGCAGAACGCCTATGCGCACCATATCCAGCGGCTGATGGTGACCGGCAATTTCGCGCTGCTGATCGGTGCCGATCCGGCCGACGTCCAGCGCTGGTATCTCGAAGTCTATGCCGATGCCTATGAATGGGTCGAGGCGCCCAATGTGCTCGGGATGAGCCAGTTCGGCGATGGCGGACTGCTGGGGTCGAAACCCTATGCCTCGTCGGGTGCCTATATCGACCGCATGTCCGACTATTGCGGGCACTGCCGCTATGACGTGAAGGCCCGCACCGGTCCGAAAGCGTGCCCGTTCAACGCGCTCTATTGGGACTTCCTCGTGCGCAATCGCGAGAAGCTGGGGAGCAACCAGCGGCTCGCCATGCCGTACCGCAACTGGGACCGGATGGACGCGGACACGCAACGTGCGCTGCAGGCACAGGCGAAAGCGTTTCTCGCCGGGCTGGATGAGGGCTAGGCTGGCACAATGAACTCACTCCTTTCGACGCAATGGCTTGCCGATCATCTCGGTGACGCGGACCTTCGCATCCTCGACGCCACGTGGTTCCTGCCGGGCGAGCCGCGCGACGCCGTGGCGGAGTTCGCAGGCGCGCACATCCCCGGCGCGGCGTTCTTCGACATCAACGCCATCGCCGACCGCGCCAGCCCGCTGCCGACGATGCTGCCATCGGCCGAGCAATTCGCCGCGCAGGTCGGCGCGTTGGGCGTCGGCGATGGCGACCGGATCGTCCTCTACGACAATGCCCCGCACCACACGGCGGCACGCGCTTGGTGGATGTTCCGCAGCTTCGGCATTTCGGTTGCGCTGCTCGACGGCGGCTTCGCCAAATGGCGGGCCGAGGGACATGCCATCGAAACGGGATCGGTCGCTCCAGCGCCACGCACGCTCACGGCAGCGCTCGCCCCTGCCGGCGTACGCAGCATCGATCAGGTCCGCGCCAACCTCGATAGCCACGCCGAGCAACTGGTCGACGCCCGTTCCGCCACGCGCTTTACCGGCAGCGAGCCCGAACCGCGTGCGGGCGTCGAGCCCGGCCATATCCCGGGCAGCGCCAACCTGCCCTATTCCGAATTCTTCAATCCCGACGGGACGTGGAAGCACGTCGCCACCCTGCGCGCGCTGTTCGAGGCGGAGGGGATCGAGGTCGAGCGGCCGGTGATCACCACCTGCGGATCGGGGATCACCGCAGCGGTGCCGGCGTTCGCGCTGCACCTGCTCGGGCATCGCGCCGCACTCTATGACGGCAGCTGGAGCGAATGGGGCGCAGACCCCGACACGCCCAAGGCAAAGGGAGCTGCATGAGCGGCACGGACGACAGCAAGGGTGACGGCACAAGGGTCGTCGGCGCAGGACGCCGTCCCGAATGGACGCAGGGGATCGTCAGCCCCCCGGTGTGGCGCGCCTCGACCATCCTCTATGACACTGTCGCTGATATGCGTGCGGCCGGCGGGCGCGACACCCACCACCGGCTATTCTACGGCCGTCGCGGCACACCCACCCAGTGGAGCCTTGCCGAGGCGCTGACGAGCCTTGAGCCGGGGGCCGAGGCGACCTTCCTCTACCCCTCCGGCGTCGCCGCCGTCTCCGCCGCGCTGCTCAGCGTCCTCTCGCCCGGCGACGAACTGCTGCTCCCCGACAGCGCCTATGATCCGACGCGCAGCTTCGCGACCGGGTTCCTCGCGCGCTTCGGGGTGACGACGCGCTTCTACGATCCGATGATCGGGGGCGGCATCGCCGATCTGATCGGGGAGCGTACCCGCGCGATCCTGATGGAAAGCCCGGGAAGCCTGACGTTCGAAGTGCAGGACGTGCCCGCCATCGTCGCCGCCGCCAAGGCGCGCGGGGTGACGACGCTGATCGACAACACCTGGGCAACGCCGCTGCTGTTTCCGGTGATCGAACTCGGCGTCGATCTGTCGATCCTCGCCTGCACCAAATATATCGTCGGCCATAGCGACGTGATGCTGGGCAGCGTCACCGCCGCGCCGTCGCATTGGACCCAGCTCCGCGACACCAGCTTCGCGCTGGGACAGACCGCCAGCCCCGACGATGCCTGGCTCGGCTCACGCGGGCTGCGCACCATGGCCGTGCGGCTGAAGCATCACGGTGCGGCGGCGCTGGAGATTGCGCGCTGGCTGGAAACGCGGCCCGAGGTTGCGCGCGTCCTCCACCCCGCTCTGCCCTCCTGCCCCGGCCACGACCTGTTCCTGCGCGACTTCAAGGGCGCGTCCGGGCTGTTCAGCTTCGTCCTCAACGGCGGCACCGAAGCGTCACGCGCCGCGCTGATCGACGGGCTGGAGCTGTTCGGCATCGGCTATAGCTGGGGCGGGTTCGAAAGCCTGGCGATCCCGATCGACCCGCAGCGCCACCGCAGCGCGACGCGCTGGGAGGCCGAGGGACTGGCCGTGCGGCTGCAGATCGGTCTGGAGGACCCCGCCGACCTCATCGCCGACCTCGCCGCCGGCCTCGACCGGTTCCGGGCCGCGGCGTGACCCTCCCCAACCTCATCCCGCCAGCGCTGGCACAGTGGCTTACCGCCAGCGGCATCCACGCGCCGACCCCGCCCCAGCTGGTCGAGGGGGCGATTGCGGGCAGCCTCGCGCTCATCGCGCTGGCGATCGGTTGGCTTGCTGGACGGCAATTGGGGCCGCGCCTTACTGCATTCTGGGAGCAGCGCGTCGGCAATCATGTCGAGGGACTGGCACCGCGGATGCACAATGTCGTGCGACACGGCAGCGCAGCGCTGTTGCTGGCGATCATCGCCAATGGCTGGCCGTGGACGACGCTGGCCGCGATGCTGCTGGGCATCGCGCTCGGCGCGGCGACCGCGATGACGGTAATGACCGTGATGCGCGGACTGCACATGCCGCGTTGGAGCGCATGGGCCGTCTCCGCGATCGTCTTCGTCGCGATCCTGAGCCACGCGATCGGGGGCTTCAACGTCATCACCGACACGCTCGACCGGATCGGCGTCGATGTCGGCTCGCGCCGCCTGTCGCTGCTCGCCGCCGTCACAATGCTGGTGACCGGCGTTGCGCTTTATGCCGGAGCGCGGCTGGTCAACCGGGTGATCGCGCACTCGATCCGCGAGGCGCGTGGCTTCGACGCGACACAGAAGCTGCTGATCCAGAAGCTCGCCAGCATCGCGGTGATCGTCGTCGTCTTCCTGTTCGGGATCGACCTGCTCGGCATAGACCTGACCAGCCTTGCCGTTTTCTCCGGCGCAATGGGCCTCGCGGTCGGATTTGGCTTACAAAAGACGGTCGGCAATCTGATCGCGGGCATCATCCTGTTGATGGACCGCTCGATCAAGCCGGGCGACGTGATCGTGGTCGGCGACAGCTTTGGCTGGGTCAACAAGATCGGCGTCCGCGCCGTCAGCGTCATCACGCGCGACGGCAAGGAGCATCTGATTCCGAACGAGAATCTGATGACTCAGGAGGTGGAGAACTGGTCCTTTTCCGACCGCAATGTCCGCGTCCGCATCCCGGTTGGCATCGCGTACGAGTCCGACGTCAAGCTGGCGCAGAAGCTGATGCTCGACGCCGCGCTGGAAAGCCCGCGCGTGCTCGATTCGCCGCGCCCCAATGTCTGGCTCACCTCGTTCGGCGACTATGCGCTGGAGCATGAAATTCTCGCCTGGATCAGCGATCCCGAAGGCGGCGTCGGCAATGTGAAGAGCGACGTACTCAACCGGCTATGGGTCAAGTTCCAGGAACACGGGATCGAAATCCCGTTCCCGCAACAGGTGCTCCACTTCCGCAGCAGCAAGGGCGACCGCATCGGCAGCGTCGCGGGGGTGCGCAGCGAATCGCCGGTTGGCGGACTCGAGGATGCTCCCTAGATACAGCGCGTGCCGGAACCCATTTCAGCCCGCATCGCCGAAGGAGTCGCGTCGATCCCGGCGAAGCTATGGGATGCGTGCGCGGGGACCAGCAACCCGTTCCTGAGCCACGCCTTCCTCGCTGCGCTGGAAGGATCGGGGTCGGTCGGTGCCGGGACGGGCTGGCAATCGCTCCCGATCGTGATCGAGGACGCGAACGGCATCCCCGCCGCCATCGCTCCGGCCTATGCCAAGAGCCACAGCCAGGGCGAATATGTGTTCGACCACGCCTGGGCCGACGCCTATGAGCGGGCGGGCGGGCGCTATTACCCCAAGATCCAGGTCGCGGCCCCCTTCACCCCCGTCCCCGGCCCGCGCCTGCTCCTGCGCGATCCGGCGCTGGCACCGGCGCTGATCGCGGGGATCGAGGCGCTGACCGACAATAACCGGCTGTCGTCCGCGCACGTCACCTTTGTCGACGAAGACCAGTTGCGGCTGTTCGAGGAAGCCGGGTGGCTGGTCCGCGCTGGGACGCAATTCCACTGGCACAATCGCGGCTATGCCGATTTCGACGCCTTCCTCGCCGATCTGTCCTCTCGCAAGCGCAAGGCGATCCGCAAGGAACGCGAGCGCGCGGTCGAGGGGCTGACGATCCGGCACCTGAGCGGCCCGGAGATCACGGAGGCGCATTGGGACGCCTTCTGGGTATTCTATCAGGACACCGGCAGTCGCAAATGGGGGCGCCCCTATCTTACCCGACCCTTCTTCTCGCTGCTCGGCGAAGCGATGGGCGACCGGCTGCTGCTGATGTTCGCCGAACGCGACGGGCGACCGATCGCGGGGGCGCTCAACCTGATCGGAGGCGATGCGCTCTATGGCCGCTATTGGGGATGCGTCGAGGACGTGCCGTTCCTCCATTTCGAGCTCTGCTACTATCAGGCAATCGAGGCGGCGATCGCGCGCGGGCTACCCCGGGTCGAGGCCGGCGCGCAGGGCGAGCACAAGCTGGCGCGCGGCTATGTCCCCGTCACGACCTGGTCGGCGCATTACATTCCCGATCCGGGCTTTCGCCGCGCCATCGCCGACTATCTGGAACGCGAACGTGAGGCGGTAGCGCAGGAGCAGGAATATCTCGGCGAACTCGCCCCGTTCCGAAGGGGCGGTTAAGCCTCCTTCTTCGCGCGCTCCCACGCTTCCATCTGCTTCTTCTTGTCGCGCTCCAGAAACTCGCGCACCTTCTGGATCTGGTTGCGATACGGACCGAGATCGTCGGGGTTGAGCACCGCCGCCGGCTGACCATGGTCGATCTTGAACAGCGCGCTGCTGCCGTCGCGCCACACCGGGATCAGCCCAGCCTCCAGCCGTTTGTCATAAGGCGGTGGGCTGATCACCCACAGATAGTCATAGGCATGGCGCGGGAAACGCGCGAGGCTGACCGCCACCGGCCGCCACCATTCGCGCGGACATTTGGTGTCGGTGACGATCTGTGACGGATCATGGCTGAACCCGCGCGCCTGCTTGTAGCGGACCGTCAGCAGCTGCCCGCCCGCCATCGACCATTGGTCGTTGGTATAGGCCAGCTTTCGCACCATCGCCATGCCAGGCAGATGCTGCAGCCGCGTCATCGTCCACTCGTTGTAACAGGTCTCCCCGACGAAGCTCAGCAGCTTCGCCCCTTCGGGCACATGCTCCAGCGCCTTCAATTCGCGGTCATACGACTTGTCGTAGAGATAGTTGCTGTAGGTCGTCGTCCCCATGCGGACGAGGAAGAAGGCAAGCCCCGCCATCGCCAGCACGCTCGCGCCGCGGATCGTCATGCCGGGCTTGGGCCGCAGCGCGATCACCGCAATCGCGATCATGTACGGCGCGAGCCGCATATCGGCATAGGCCGATCCGAACACCACGCGCGGCAGCAGGATGAACACCGCGATCAGGAACAGCGCAGAGATGCCCAGGTGGCGCGAATATTCGATATTGGGATCGCGCAGCCCCTTGAGCAGCACCAGGAACAGCACGCCGAGACAGGCAATGTCGAACAGCTGCCACCGGTCGCGCAGCACCATCATCACCCACCAGATCTTCGCGCGCCAGTTGAACCAGTCGCCAGTCTGGCCACTGACATCGCCCGCGCTGCGCCACATCAGCATCAGCACGGCGGCGGGGACCAGCGACAGGCAATGGATGCCCGCCATGAACCACGGCACGACCCAGCTCTGCACGAAATTCTCGCGCCAATGCCCGGTGCGCGGGCCGCGCATATCATGCTGACGGATCAGTTCGGCGGCGAAGCAGAGCACGCCGAGCGTGCCCCAACCAAAGGTGTGCGTGACCCAGATCAGCATGCCGATCGGCACGAACAGCACCGCGCGCAACCGGACCTTGCCCATCCGCGCCAACCGCAGCCACAGCGCAAAGGCGTTGAGCGCCAGCGCCATCGACAGCGCGAAATTCGCAAAGCCAAAATGGAACGCGTAATTATAGGCGAGCGGCAGCGCGAACAAAGCTGTCGCCGGGATGCGACCATGCACCTCGCGCGCGATCCACAGCAAGCCGGTGACGGTCAGCACGGGAATCGTGATGACGATCAGCTTGACCGCCAGCTCCAGCCCGAAGATCGGCTCCAACGGGATGATCAGCAGGTCGAGCCCGAGATTGCCGATCAGGCTCCACTCGAAATTATACCAGTCGTTGAGCCACGGCACCTCCGCATGGCTCAGCTGGACGCGATAGCGCGCCATATGGCCGGGGAGGTCGACCTGCGGGGGGATGTCCGGCCACAATAACGGGATCGCCGCCGCCAGTGCCGCGAACAGCACGAACCAGCGCGTCTGCCACCAGTGCAGCGTTTCGGTCTGAATTCCCCCTTGCATCCGACCGCCTTACTGCGGCGCAGCACCTGCGGGCAAGCGGCTTGCCGAACGATCGATCGCATAGAGCGCCGAACCGTCCTGTTTCCAGACGGGGGACAGGCCGCGCAACGAGTCCGGAGCCGTCGGCGCGTCGATCAGCCAGACATGGGTGAAGGCGTTACGCGGGAAGGCGGCGAGTGCGCGGTCGCGGGGCAGCAAATTGGGATCGTGCGGACAGGCGGTCTCGACTGAAATCTGCGACGGATCATGCGCGAAATAGCCGAGCGGCAACGTCACACGCAGCAACGGCGCGCCCTCCATCCGCCACTGATCATTGGCAAAGGCGCCGCGCCGCGCGGTGGCGAAGGCGGGAAGGTGCGTGCGGCGACTATGCGCCCAGGGCTGGTCGCAGCCATCGCCAACCAGCGCGAACACCCGCGCGCCGCGCGGCAGCGCATCGAGCGCCGCCAGCTCGCGCCGCCAATCGGCATCGTAGAGCGCGAAGCTGGCGGTGGTGGCGAGCGTGCGGATGAGGAAAAAGGCGAGGCCCGCCAGCGCGATGGCCCGGACCGGCGCTCCGTCGCGCGGGGTCAGCCCCACCAGCGCAACGGCGAAGGCAAAGGGCAACAGCCGCAGATCGGCATAGGCCGAACCAAGCAGCGTGAACGGCAGCAGCAGGAACGCAAGCGCCGTCAATCCAGCCGCAGCAGCAGCCTGCGGCACGAACCGCCCCGCCTGACCACGGATGCCGGCATAGACCGCCATCACGATCACCAGCAATGCGGGGAGGTCGAGCCACATCCACCGGTCGCGGAGCACGCTACCCAATCCCTTTAGCTTTGCGATCAGGTCGAAGAAGCGCCCGGTTTCGGCCGGTGCCCCGTCGCCGCGCCAGACGAGCATTGCCAGAACCGGCGGGGCGAGCGGCAGTGATGCGATGGCAGCGTCAAGGGCTGCGCGGAACACCGACCGGTCCTTCGCCCGCGCGGCCCACTCGCCCGCAAAGACGAACAGGCCTAGCATCGCCCAGCCCATCGCATGGCAGGTCCACACGATCAGCCCGAACGGCACGAACACCGCGGCGCGCACGCCGATCCGATTCAGTTTGCCCAGCCTTAGCCAGAACGCCCAGCCGCCGAGCGCCAGCGCCATCGCAAGGCAGTAATTCACGAAACCGAACTGGAACGGATAGCTGTACGCCAGCGGCAGCGCGAACAGCGCCCATGGGCTCACCCGCCCGGTCAGCTCGCGGCTGAGCCAGAGCAGCGCACCGGTGGTCAGCACGGGAATCGCGATCACCACCAGCTTCACGGCTGGCTCCAGCCCGATCAGCGCGCCAAGCGCGGCGACCAACAGGTCGACGCCCAGATTGCCGACTAGCCGCCATTCAAAACGGTAATAGGCATCGAGCAAAGCCGCCTCGTCGCCCAGCATCACGCGATAGCGACCGATATGGCCGGGCAGGTCGGTCAGGGGCGGCACGGCGGGCCACAGCAGGGGCAGCGCCGCGAGCAGCATCGCGGCGGCGAAGAACCACCGGCTCTCCCACCAGCGCCCCGTCATTGCGACACCCGATAGACGCTTGCGCCCGGTGCAACCGGGGTCAGCCACTCCGGCGGCATCCCCGCCCGCAATGCGGCGCGCAGCGATCCGGCGGGCGGCGCACCCAGCTCATCCCACGCCCCGCCGCAATCGGCGATCAGGTCGACCCGCAACCGCTTCGCCTCGGCCCGCGCCGCGCCAACCGGCAGGTCGACTAGCTGATACACTGCCAGATTGCCCTGCGCATTACGATGATAGGGCGCGGCAAGGATGCGGTGGCGCGTCTCGGCCAGCGCATAGGCACCCAGGTCGATCGGGGCGGCAACCGTCCCGGCGGGCTGAGCGGCAAGCTGTGCCAGCACCGCCCCGCCATCGCACGTCGCGGCGGGCGTGGGCGGCGCGGCAAAGCTCCCCAACGCCGGATAGACGAACCCCGCCGACGCAATCCACGCCGCCGCCAGCGCCAATGCCCCCCGCTCCCGCGCATAAGTGATCAGCGCCGCCAATCCCGGCGCAGCGAGCAGCGCCCCGGCATAGATGCCACGCAACTGCACGAACGCGAGCAGCAGCGCGGCGAGCTGAAACGCGCCCAGCACCGCCCAGCCCGTGTTGCGCGTCCCCCGCCACTGCCACAATGTCGCAGCGAGCCCCGCCAGCGCCAACCCGGCATAGCCGATTGCATGATCCAGCGGCGCGCCGAACAGCGGCTGCGCCTCCGCCACCCGCGACAGCCACAGCCGCTCGAGCAGCGGATCGACCCCGCCATAGGGCGACAGGCATGCAGGGGAGAGGGCCAGCGCAACGGCCAGCGCCAAGCCGCCCAATGCAGCTGCGGCAATCAGCCTTGCCCGGGGCGCCCCCAGCCAGCGTCCGGCAAGCGCCAGTGCAAGCGGCGCCAGCGCGGCGACCTGCGCCGCCCGCCACAGCGGCGCGGCAAAGGCGTCGCAAGTGGCGGCATTCCAACCGCTCGTCCGAAACAGGATCGCCGCAAGCCCGAAGCCAAGGGCTAGCGTAGCACCATAGCCCAACAGCCGGGGTCGCTCGCGTTCACCCGCGACCACCCAGCGCAGCACCAACACCCCGCCGCCAAGCGCGAGGAACGGCGCAGTCTCCATCCCCACCACCAATGACACAACGCTCGCAGCACCCGCCGCAACGCCGCTGCGCCACCCGCCGGGACCGATCACGGCGCGGATGAGGACGAGCAGCAACACCAGCTGCAGCCCATGATGGTCGATCCGCCCGGGCAGAAACAACGCACTCGCCGGATAGGCCAGCGCGGCGACGATTACCGCGACCGGCGCCGAAACCCTGAGCCCCCGCGCAATCGAAGCGACCAGCATCAATGCGGCGGCGAACAAGAGCAACGGCCACAGCATCACCGCGACCAGCTCCGCCGCGTTCGCGCCAGTCACCGGCGTCAGCGCCGCGATGATCACCCCGGGTACCAGATCGGGCAGCCGCGACCAGTGCATCTCCAGCCCAGCGGCACCCAGCCGATGCTGCGCCAGATCGCCGAACCCCTGGCCACCCAGCCAGTCGCGGACCTGCTGCAACCGCATCACATCATCGGTATCGGGCAACCGCAGCACCGACAGCGCCGCCCAGTCCCGCCAAGCCCAGACGGCAGCGAGCAGCAGCGCCAGCCCCGCGGCCACCGCATTATCGCGCCACATCCCGGATCGCCCCGCCCCCATGGGCACTCGCTATCCCATTCCGGTTAACGTTCGTCGAGCGCCATTGCGAACCCCGCCCTTGCGGTTAGGCTTGGCGCATGAAGCGCATCCTCCTGATCGGCCTGTTCCTCGGCCTGGCACTCGCGGGCTATGGCTATTGGGGAGCGCTGCGCGATCCGACCGTCCGACGGGCCACCGTCGAAATGGCGGATTGGCCCAAAGGACAGGCACCACTGCGTGTGGCGCTCCTCAGCGATCTCCATGTCGCGGGACCGGATATGCCGCCCGAACGGCTCGCCCGGATCGTCACCCAGGTGTCTGCGCTCAAGCCCGATCTGGTCCTGATCGCGGGAGATCTGGTCAGCGATAAGCGGGTTTCGACGCACCGTTACAGCGAAGATGAGGCGGTCGCGCCACTTGGCGCACTGCGCGCGCGGTTCGGCGTCGTCGCGGTACTCGGCAATCATGATCACTGGCGCAGCACCGTCGGCATGCGGCGGGCGCTGCAGGCGAATCGCGTTACGGTGCTGACTAACAGCGTGATCGGACGCGCCGGGCTGATCATTGCCGGTGCCGATGACGACTATACCGGCCGCTCCGACCCGGCGGCACTTATTGGTGCGATTGAGCCGCTGGCGGGGCCGGTCGTGACGCTGAGCCACTCGCCCGACATCGTGCCCAAATTGCCGGCACGCTTCGGGCTGATCCTCGCTGGCCACACGCATTGCGGCCAGATTGCGCTCCCGCTGATCGGGCGGCCCGCCACCATGTCGCGCCACGGCGACCGCTTCGCCTGCGGCCTGATCCGGGAAGGCGACCGGACTATCGTGGTCAGCGCGGGGCTGGGAACCAGCCTCCTGCCAGTCCGCATCGGCGCCCCACCCGACCTGTGGCTGCTGACGCTTACGCCCCGCGCCGCCCCAACAACCGCAACCGCAGCGCGTTGAGCTTGATGAACCCCGCCGCGTCGCGCTGGTCATAGGCGCCCTGGTCGTCCTCGAACGTCACGACCTTTTCGCTGTACAGCGAGTAAGGCGACTTGCGGCCGACCACATAGACGCCGCCCTTGTAGAGCTTGAGCCGCACGGTTCCGGCGACCTTCGCTTGCGAATAGTCGATCGCGGCCTGCATCATCTCGCGCTCGGGTGCGAACCAGAAGCCGTTATAGACCATCTCGGCATAACGCGGCGCCCATTCGTCCTTGAGGTGCGCGGCGCCGCGGTCGAGCGTGATGCTTTCGATTCCGCGATGCGCGAGGTGATAGATGGTGCCGCCCGGCGTTTCATACATCCCGCGCGACTTCATGCCCACAAAGCGGTTCTCGACCAGATCGAGCCGGCCGATACCATGCTTGCGGCCCAGCTCATTGAGCGCGGCGAGCAGCGTCGCGGGCGACATCGCCACGCCGTTCACCGCGACGCCGTCGCCCTTTTCGAAATCGATCGTGATATATTCGGGCGTGTCCGGCGCGTCCTCCGGGTTCACCGTGCGCGAATAGACATAATCGGGCGTCTCATCCCACGGATCCTCAAGCACTTTGCCTTCCGACGAGGTGTGCAACAGGTTCGCGTCGGTCGAGAACGGCGATTCACCGCGCTTGTCCTTGGTCACCTGAATCTGGTGCTGCTCGGCAAATTCGATCAGCTTAGTGCGGCTGGTCAGATCCCATTCGCGCCACGGGGCGATGACCTTGATATCCGGATTGAGCGCATAGGCCGACAGTTCGAAGCGGACCTGATCATTGCCCTTGCCGGTCGCGCCATGGCTGACCGCATCGGCATTCACTTCCTTGGCGATCTCGATCAACCGCTTGGAAATCAGCGGGCGCGCGATCGAGGTGCCGAGCAGGTACAGCCCCTCATACAGCGCGTTGGCGCGCATCATCGGGAACACGAAGTCGCGGACGAACTCTTCCTTGAGGTCGTCGATGAAGATGTGCTCGGGCTTCACCCCTGCGTCGAGCGCCTTCTTGCGTGCGGGCTCCAGCTCCTCGCCCTGGCCCAGATCGGCGGTGAAGGTCACAACTTCGCACTGATATTCCTGCTGGAGCCATTTCAGGATCACGCTGGTGTCGAGACCGCCCGAATAGGCAAGCACCACGCGATTGATCTTGTCGGCCATGTTTTCAGCTCCTGAACGCAATTTGCGGGCGCTCTACGTCCGGGGGGGCTGTTCCGCAACACCGGCGAACAGTCGGGGCAAATGGATGGCGAGCAATCCGGCGCGGAAGACATAACTCGCCAGCAGCGCCAGCCAGAGTCCCGTGGCACCAAACGGGCGCAGCAACAGGTCGGTCGCGATATACAGCGCCGTCGCAAGGATCGCGGCATTGCGCAGCGCCCACCCCTGTGTCGCGCCGATGAACACCCCGTCGAGCAGCCAGGCTGGAACGCCGACAATCGCGGCCAGCGCGGCAAGCGGCAGCACCGCGCGCCCCGCCTCCCGCACCGCTGCGTTGGTCGTCAGCAGGTCGATCAGCGCACCGCCAAACGCCAGCGCGGCCAGCGTCGCGAGCAGCCCGAAGCCAAGCGAGAACTCGCCGGTCAGCCGCATCGCGCGTTTCAGGTCGCTGCGCGATCCGCGTCCCACCGCCTGCCCCACCCGCGATTCGGCGGTGAAGGCAAGGCCATCGAGGACGAAGGCGAAGATGCTGACCAGCTGCATCAGCACATGGTTGGCGGCGAGCTGCACGGTGCCCAGCCGCGCCCCCGCATTGGCCAGCCACAGGAACAGCGCGAGCAGCGCGATCGTGCGCACCATGATGTCGGCATTGACCGCAAACAGCCGCTTCCACGCTGCGCCATGGAAGAACCCCGCGCGCTGCCCCAGCAACGCGCCCGTCCCCGCAATGCGCACCACCAGCACGAGTCCCGCGACCAACCCGACCCATTCGGCGATCGCCGTGCCCAGCCCCACCCCGCGCGCACCCATGCCGAACTGCCACACGAACACCATGTCGAGCACGCCGTTGACGAGGTTGACCAGGATCTGCAGCGCCAGCGTCTGGCGCGTGCGCCCCAGCCCATAGAGCCAGCCATTGATCGCATAGAAGCCCAAGGCGGCGGGCGCGCCCAGAAACCGGGCCGTCACGAACTCGCGCGCCGCAGAGTCGAGTTCTCCTCCGCCCGCCAGCAGCGCAAACGCCGCCGGCACCAGCATGATCTGCAGCGCCACCAGCACTCCACCGATCCCCAGCCCCGCCGCCACCCCACGCAGCAGCAACCCGTCCACCTCCTCCCGCGCGCCGCGCCCATGCGCCTGCGCGGTCAGCCCGGTCATCCCCATGCGCAGGAACCCGAACGCCCAGAAGATGAAGCTGATGATCGCCGTCCCCAGCGCCACCCCGGCCAACGCCGCAGCATCACCGGTCCACCCGATCACCGCGGTATCGACCAGCCCGACCAAAGGCACCGTCGTCTGGCCGAGCATAATCGGCCAGGCCTGCGCCAGGATCGAACGGCGGGTGAGCGGCGCGGATTGCATCGCCGCCCTGTGCGGCTAGACTGGCCGAAAATCCAGCGAGGTCATGCCGTGGCCGAGATCAAGACCAAGCCCACTCCCGTCGATGTCGCCGCCTTTATCGACGCAGTCGAAAACCCCGTCCGCCGCGCGGATGCCCAGACCGTCTGCGCGATGCTGGAGCGCATCACCGGCGAATCGCCCAAGATGTGGGGCGCGTCGATCATCGGCTTTGGCAGCTATCATTATCGCTATGACAGCGGGCACGAAGGCGACATGTGCCGCCTCGGCTTTTCGCCGCGCAAGGCGCAACTGGTCCTCTATGTGTTGAGCGACACGCCGGACGAAGCGGAGAAGCTCGCGCGGCTCGGCAAGCACAAGACGGGCAAATCCTGCCTGTATATCAACAAGCTCGCCGATGTGGACATGGCCGTGCTCGAGGAGATTGCGCGCGACGCACTGGCCCATATGAACGCCAAATACCCGCCCGGCTGACCCGCGCAGCGTCCCGATCCGGCGCGCGCTTCGCCCGGCTCATCCATTCACGCCATTGCCCCCGGCCCCCGCATGGCCGATAGGGGATTATGACAGATCAAAGACAAACGCTCCCCACACTCGCCCGCGTCCAGCAAAACTGGCTCGCGGCGGGGGAGCGGCGCATCCTCAATTGGCTGTGCGCGCGGCTGCCTGCCGCCGTCACGCCGGATATCCTGACGCTGACCGGAATGGTCGGCGCAGTGATGGTCTTTGCCGGCTATGTCGCGAGCAATTGGGGCACCGCGTGGCTCGCGCTCGCACTGGCGGGCTATGCGGTGCAGTGGTTCGGCGACTCGCTCGACGGCAGCATTGCGCGCTGGCGGCGGATCGAGCGGCCATCCTATGGCTATTTCATCGACCATAGCTGCGATGGGCTCGCCAACCTTCTGATCGTCGCGGGCATCGGGCTCAGCCCGTTCGTGACGATGGACGTCGCGATGATCGCGCTGGCGGGCTATCTGCTCATGTCGATCCACACCTTCCTGTCCGCGCGTGTGGTGGGCGAATTGCGCCTGTCCTATCTCGCCGCCGGGCCGACCGAGTTGCGGCTGATGCTGATGGGCATGACGGTGATGATGTGGGTGCTGGGGCCGGATCGCGGTCTGTTTGGCTTCATCTCCGGCTTCGATCTGTTCGTCGGAGGGATCGGCGCGATCCTGATCCTGTTGTTCCTGGGCCAGACGATCGCGACCGGGCGGCGGCTCGCGGCGCTTGAACGATCGGCCACACCGCGTCCATAGTGCGGGTTCAAGCGCCAGTCAGGCGATAACCCCGATTGGACCCCGCCATGCTGATCGCGCTCACCCTGCTCGCCCTCCAGGCCCCGTCCGTCGGAGTTGCCCCCGGTCCGCTGCCCAAAGCCGAGGCCGAACGCCGCGCCGCCGAGCGCTTCGCCGATCTCGATCTCAACGAGGACGGATCGATCGAGCGCGATGAGGTGCGGGCGCGCTTCGATTTCGAGGCGAGCGCGGAAGCGACCTATGCCGCAGCACGCCAGTCGAAAAAGGCGAGCGCGCCGCGTCCCTCGGTCAGTTCGCCGCGCACCGATTGGGCGAAGGCTGATGCGTGGTTCGCTGGGGCGGACAAGGACGGCAACGGCAAGGTGACGCGTGCGGAACTCGACGCCCATCTTGGCGCGGATGTGGAGCAACTCGGCGTCCAGTAATCAGCCGCGCAGCCGCGCCTCTTCATCCGCCATATAATCGCGCGTGATCGGCAGCGCGCTGCGCGATCGGCTATACTGGAGCTGGTAATTGACCAGCCCGCCATTCTCGAAACTCACCAGCGACCCGGCGAGATAATAGGTCCACATCGCGAAGAAGCGCTCGTCATACAGCGCGACGATCTGGTCGCGCGCGGCCATGGCGCGATCATACCAATGCTGCAGCGTGTAGCCGTAATGCAGGCGCAGCACCTCGACATCGGTAAGGAAGAAGCGCAGCTCCTCATGCCCGCGCAGGATTTCGGACAGGGCGGGGATATAGCCGCCGGGGAAAATGTACTTGGCGGTGAACGCGTCGGTCACCCCCGGCCCGCCCGCGCGGCCGATCGTATGGAGCAGCATCACGCCTTCCGGCGTGAGCAACTCGCGACATTTGGCGAAGAAGGTGCGGTAATGCGCCGGGCCGACATGTTCGAACATGCCGACCGACACGATCCGGTCGAACTGCCCGGTCACATGACGATAATCGATCAGCTCGAACCGCACCTTGTCCGCCACGCCAGCCGCTTCCGCACGCTCGCGCGCGACCTTGAGCTGCTCCTCGCTCAGCGTCACGCCGAGCACTTCGGCCCCGGTCTTTTCGTGCAGATACAGCGCCATCCCGCCCCAGCCACAGCCGATGTCGAGCACCGTCATGCCCGGTTTCAGTGCCAGCTTCGCGGCAATATGCGCCTTCTTGTCCGCCTGCGCCTGCTCCAGCCCGTTCGCCGGGTCAGTGAAATAGGCCATCGAATATTGCCGGTCGGCGTCAAGGAACAGGTCGTAGAGCCGCGCCGACAGGTCGTAATGATGCGCGACATTGCGCTTCGACCGCCGCGCCATGTTGATGCGGTCGAGCCGGAAGCGGACATTATCGAACGCGCGCTTGAACGGACCGATGTCGAGATTGCCGGTCTTGTCCTCCCACCGGTTGTTCGCGGTGACCAGGCGCAGCAGCGCGAGGATATCGCCGGTCTCGATCACCAGCCGCCCGTCCATGAAGCATTCCGCCGCGCCGAGCGCCGGATCGGTCAGGATGCGCCGCGCCACGGACGGGTCGGTAAAACGGATCGTGACGGGGGCCAGGGCGGGATCGGGCGAGCCGAAGCTGCGCGCACTGCCATCCGCATGGATCACGGTGAGTTCGCCGCGCTTGACGGCGCGGGTGAAGAAATGATCGATCAGCGCCATGGGTGACAGGCTAGCGGATGAGCGCTCTTTCGCAAGTGCGAAGGCCGCAACAAACCGCCCTAAATTCCCGCATACCATTCGTAATTGGCGACATCCTCCCAATAACCACCCTTGCCGCGCCCGATGCCATCGAGCGACGCCACTGCCTCGACCCGCATGACATATTTGGCGTGCTTGTACCCCAGATGGCGCTCGACCCGCAGCCGCACGGGGGCGCCATGGGCAACCGGCAAGATGCGGTCGTTCATCGCCCAGGCCATGATCGTCTGGGGATGGAAGGCGTCGATCAGGTCGATCGATTCATAATAGGCGCCACCGCGCAGGCTGTCGGCGCAATGGAAGACGAGGTAGCGCGCGCTGTCGCGCAGCCCCGCCGCGTCGAGGATCGCGGACAGTTTCGGCCCCTGCCACTTGCCGATCGCGCTCCACCCCTCGACGCAATCATGGCGGGTGATCTGCGCACGCTGCGGCAGCGCGCGCAAATCGGCGAGCGACAGGCTCAGTGGGCGCGCGACCAGCCCGTCGACGCGCAGCCGCCAGTCGGCAAAGCGGTTCTCCGCCAACGCGCGATAGGCGTCGGTGTTCGGGTTGCGCGTCCCGTTGGCGCGGAAGCGCGGCGACATGTCTTCGGGCGAAAACTCGCGCGCCAGGGCATTGCGGTTGGTGATGGCGCGCTGCAGGCTGCGGTGCACCGCCTCTGCCTTGAACAAGATGTCGCGCCCGGCCTCGCTCTTGCCGATCGAATCGCAGCCGACGAGCAGCCCGCCCGCCCCCGCGACGATCAGGTTGCGGCGGGTGATCAGCGTCATGCGTCCTCCTCGCGCGGCACGCGCCATTTGCCGGTCAGCATTGACCGCACCTCGTTGAGCGGCCCGGCAAGGATCACCAGCGCCAGATGCACGATAATGAACCCCGCCAGCAGCATCGCGACAATGAAATGGATCGACCGCGCGCTCTGCCGCCCGCCAAAGATATCGAGCAGCCACGGCCACGCCGCATTCATCCCCGGCGACATGGCCAGGCCGGTGAAGATCACCAGCGGCAGCAGCACGAAGATCACCCCGGCATAGCTCAGTTTCTGGAAGATATTGTACGCGCGCGGGTTTTCGGGATCGTGGAAACGCAGCGCGAGGTGCGACTTGAAATCGGCGATCAAATGCCCGCGCGACAATTCGCTCCGCCGGATGCGCAGGTCGCGCTGAAAATGGCGGTTGATCAGGCTGACGATCATGTACGCCAGCAACCCAAAGCCCAGCACCAGCGCAAAGAACAGATGCCAGCGCCGCGCCATCGCGAGGTTGTAGGTCGACGGGATGGTCAGCCACCCCGGCACCCGCGCGGTGTCGAAAAACCAGATCAGCTTGAACCAGGGCTGATCATAATTCGCGCCATATTCGCCCCAATAAAGCTGGCCATGCGCGTTGAGGATCATCAGCCCGCTGCCAAGCAGGATGATGACGCTGGCTGCGTTCAGCCAATGCCACAACCGCGTCGACAGCGCGTGTCGGCGAATGACGGCGGGAACTTCCGGATCGCTCATGTCCACCACTTCGCTGGAGGAATGGAAAAGGTTACAACCGGGCGAAGAACAGGATCGTCGTTCCGGCGGTGACAAGCAAGGTCCAAATCCGCACGACCCGCGCCGACAGGCGCTTGCCGATCGCCGCCCCGCCAAAGCCGCCCAGGATCGCACCGGCCAGCATCGGCAGACACGCCTGCCACTCGACCATCGCAAAGCCGATGAACACGAACGCGGCGGCAAGGTTGGCGACCGCGAGCATCAGCGTGCGGATCGCGAACAGCGCGCGCGGCTCGATATTGGCGAGCAGGCCATAAGTCGCAGTGGTCATCAAGCCGACGCCGCCGCCAAAATAGCCGCCATAAATGCCGAGCAGCCCCTGCGCGCCGATCAGCGTGCGCCGTCCGATCGTCACCCGCGCATGCAGCCAGTCCGCTGCGCGTCGCCCGAACGCCATCACTATGAAGGCGAAGAGCAAAAGCCACGGGATCACGACATCGAACGTGTCGCTGGGCGTCAGCACGAGCAACAAGCTACCGCCGAGCCCCGCGAAAAAGGTGATCAGCGCGAGCAGCAGCACCGAGAGTCCCGCCACCGGCCCCAGCTCATCGCGAAACCCCCACGCGCTCGCCGCCGCACCGGGCAGCAGCGCGACGTTGGAGGTGGCGTTGGCGATATTGGCGGGCAGCCCCAGCGCGATGAGCGCGGGCAGCGTCGCAAAGGTGCCGCCCCCCGCCAGCCCGTTCATCACACCGCCGACGACCCCGGCCCCGGCGGCAAGCAGAAGTGCGGCGACATCCATCCCCACCCCCTTGCGTCACGGCGACCGATGCCACAAGCCCCAGCGAAACTGGGAGATACAGCGATGAAGCTCGATCTGGTCGATGTGTTCGGGGCGGACGGAAACACCGGCAATCCGCTCGCGGTGGTGCATGACGCACAGGCGATGGATGCCGATGCGATGCTCGCGCTCACCCGCTGGCTTGGCTTTTCGGAAACGACCTTCCTGATCCCCGCGACCGATCCGGGTGCAGATTATCAGGTGCGGATTTTCTATCCGGCGGGCGAACTGCCCTTTGCCGGGCATCCGACGCTGGGCACCTGCCATGCCTGGCTGGAGGCAGGCGGCGTGCCGCGCAACCCGGGCCTGGTCGTCCAGCAATGCGGCGCGGGGCTGGTCCCGATCGCACGCGAGGGCGACATGCTGTCGTTCCGCGCCCCGCCGCTGATCCGCTCCGGACCGCTCAGCGACGCCGAACGCGCCGAGGCCGCGCGGCTCGCCAATGTCCCGGCGGAAGCGATCGTCGATGCGGTGCATGCCAGTAACGGACCGGGCTGGCAGTTGCTGCGGTTGCGCTCGGCCGCAGACGTGCTCGCGGTCGATCCCCCCGCGCGCGCGCCGCTCCGCACCGATATCGGGCTGGTTGGCCCGCACCCGGTGGGCAGCGCAATCGCGTTCGAACTCCGTGCCTTCTTCACCGACGGCAATGGTCGGCTGGTCGAGGATCCGGTGACCGGCAGCCTCAATGCCGCGACTGCGCAATATCTGTTCGGCGCGGGGCTGGCGACGGGCAGCTACACCGCCGCGCAGGGCCGCATGACTGGCTGCGACGGGCGGGTAGAGGCGCGGATCGACGCCAACGGCCAAGTCTGGATCGGCGGACGCACCGCCACCGTGGCGCGCGGAGCCGACCTCGCCTGAATCAAAAAGGGCGGACCTTGCGGCCCGCCCTTTCCGTTTGTCACTTCGATCGAAGCGATCAGAAGCGGAAGCCGACGCCGACGCCCGCGAAGTTCACGTCCGGACCCTCGACCAGGGTGCGGCGATACTCGACCTTGGCGAAGATGTTCTTGCCCAGGTTGTGCTGGTAGCCGGCGCCAGCGAACGCGCCGTCGTCGCCATCAGCGAAGCCGTAGCCGCCGAGCACATAGGCGCGACCGGCATCGCCGACCTTGGCGCCGACGCGACCACCGATGGTCCAGAACACTTCGGTACCTTCGGTCAGGACCTTGTCGGCACCACCTTCGACGCCGATGAACGCGGTGTCGCCCAGGTCGAAGTCATAACCGACCGCAACGCCAGCGAATGCTTCTTCAGCGCCGTCGGCCCATGCGATACCGCCGCGCACTTCGACGCGGCCTTCACCGGCCGCTGCGTCCTGAGCGAACGCGGGCGAGGCAACAGTAGCGGCAGCAAGCGCCGCAAGAATAGCGATCTTACGCATAACAGATTCCCCAAGCAGGATGTTGTTTTGTTTACGCAACATGTCGTTGCGGATGCACAACTAGGCATCAGACACGTGCGTTACAAGAGTAACACGGTCCATTTTGGCAACATTGTAGAAATACTGTGATATATCAGCAACACTAGGCTGTTCAGCCTAACGCTGCCTGCTTCTCTTCAGCCAGACGGTCGAGTTCGGCACGGCTCTTTTTCTCGCTCGCGGTCTTGAGCTGACCGCACGCCGCATCGATGTCGCGCCCGCGTGGCGTGCGCGCGGGTGCAGAGATGCCGGCCCCGAACACGATTTCCTGGAACGCCCGGATTCGTTCGGGCGTCGAGCATTCATAGGGCGCGCCGGGCCAGGGGTTGAACGGGATCAGATTGACCTTGGCGGGCAGCTTATACTGCTTGATCAGCCGCACCAGCTCGCGCGCGTCGGCGTCGCTGTCATTCTTGTCCTTCAGCATCACATATTCGAACGTGATGCGGCGGGCATTGTTCGCGCCGGGATAGTCGGCGCACGCCTGAAGCAGCTCCTCGATCCCGAACTTGCGGTTGAGCGGCACGATCTCGTCGCGCACTTCCTTGGTCACGGCATGGAGTGAAACGGCAAGGTTGACCCCGATCTCCTCACCCGCGCGCGCCATCATCGGCACCACGCCGCTAGTCGAGAGCGTGATGCGCCGCTTGCTCAGCGCCAGCCCGTCGCCGTCCATCACGATCTTCAGCGAATCGCGGACATTGTCGAAGTTATAGAGCGGCTCACCCATCCCCATCATCACGATGTTGGTGAGCATCCGCCCCTCGGGCGTGCTCGGCCATTCGCCCAGCGCGTCGCGCGCCAGCATCACCTGTCCGACAATCTCGCCCGGCTCCAGATTGCGCACCAGCCGCATCGTGCCGGTGTGGCAGAAGCGGCAGTTGAGCGTGCAGCCCACTTGGCTCGACACGCACAGCGTTCCCCGATCGGCGTCGGGGATGAACACCATCTCGTAATCCTGCCCATCGTCCGACCGCAGCAGCCATTTGCGCGTGCCATCGGTCGACACCTGCGCCTCGATCACCGCCGGTCGCGAAACGACGAAGCGCTGCGCCAGCCACGGCTGCATCGTCTTCGAAATATCGGTCATCAGGCTGAAATCGGTGACACCGCGATTATAGATCCAGTGCCACAGCTGCTTGGCGCGCAGCTTGGCCTGCTTCGGCTCCAGCTGCGCGGTCTCCAGCGCCATGCGCAGATCGGCCTTGGACAGGCCGAGCAGGTCGATCCGCCCATCGGCGCGCGGCTTCAGGCTGCGCGGAACGGGCACGGGGTCAATGTGCCCGGGGATGGGCATGAGCGGCGTCGAGACTGACTGCATCGCGCGCATATAGCGGAAGTGGCGGCGCATTTCCATGCCCCCGCCGCCGCCGGATTGCGCGCGGGACGGCGCAGCGGGCCGAATGTGACGCCCTCGCCCCCTTACCGCCGCGCGCACCCCATCGCCGCTGCGTCAATCGCCGTCGCCGCACCTTTGAGCGCATAGACATCGGCAAACGCACCGCCGCCGCGCGCGACGCTTTCGACGCTCATCGAACGGCTGGATCGGATGGCCGCGACGATCGCGCGGTCGGTCCGTGCGTCCGGAGCCCAGGCGTCGCTCGCCCCGGCGATTAGGTCGAAGCGCCGTTCGCCGACCGCCAGCGTGACCTTGGCGCGGGGGTCGCGCGCGCGGCTGAGGCGGATATGGATCTGGCCCCGCGCACCCGATCGTGGCCAATTGGCGACGCTGGCGAAGGCACCGTCGCGCGCACGCACGGGCTGCCCGATCGCGTAGCAACGTGCCGGGGCGGCATCGCGAAATGCACCCCAGGCGTCGAACACGCCCAGCGATTCGCGGCCCTGCGCCTGCGCCGCCAATGCGATCGCGAGCAGCAACGCGGTCACGCCGGAGCCCGTCCGCTGCCGAGATGCACGACCGTCTCGCGCCCCTGCTCGATCATGACGATCGAGCCCTGCGGCAATCCGGCCGCAACCGGCGTCGCGAACTCCGGATGCACGTCGCACCCGGTCATCACGCCGCGCAGCACCCGGCTGGAAATGCCGTGCATGATGATCAGTCGGTCGCCCGGATCGTCATCGGTATCCGCCAGCCAGGCGGAAACGCGCTCCGCAATTTCAGGATAGGTTTCGCCATCCGGCGCCGGATAGAGCAGGCCGGTGGCGGCGACGACCGGCAGATCCCCCGCCATCAGCTCGGCATACATGCGACCGCCCCAACTGCCCATGCCGATCTCCGTCAGCCGCGGGTCATGCCGCGCGCTGTGCCAGTCGAGTTCGAGATGTTCGGCGATCACGGCCAGCGTCTGCAACGCGCGACCGGTGTCCGACGCCCATAATGTCACAGCGGGCGCTGGACCGAGCAGGCCAGCGAGCGCCCGCCCCATCTCATCCGCCTGCGCGAACCCGGCGCGGGTCAGCGGCGTATGCAGATGATCGCCCTGCAAGCGCCGGGCGGCGTTGAACACCGTCTCGCCATGCCGGGCGATAAAGTCGCGTCCCTTTCGCATCGCCCCATGGATGGGTGACCTGTGGCACAAAAGCAACGGTTTTCCATGTTTATCCAACGTTCATGCAACTTGTGCGGCGCAGCGTCATTAGTGCCCCCGACCCGAAAACGGGTTGAGTTAAGGAGTTTTAGTATGCGTATCGCACTTGCAGCCGCGCTGGCTGCATCGACCATGATCGCCGCCCCGGCCTTCGCCCAGGACACCGATCCGACCTTCACCGGCTTCCGCGCCGGCGTCGTCGGCGGCTATGACATTCTGCGCCCGGGCAGCACCGAGGACAGCGACATCGACGGCGACGACCAGAATGTCGACGGTTTCCTCTATGGCGTCGAGCTGGGCTATGACATCGGCGTCGGTGGCGCGGTGGTCGGCGTCGAAGCAGAGCTGTCGGATTCGACCGGCAAGGTCGAGGCACAGTCGACCGATCCCAACTTCTTCGGCTTTGGTGAAGTCGGTGCGGGCCGCGACATCTATGTCGGCTTGCGCGCCGGTGTCCTCGCCTCGCCCAGCACGCTCGTTTACGCCAAGGGCGGCTACACCAATGCCCGCCTGAACGTCCTCGCCACCGATGGCACCACCGAACTGCGCGAGAATTTCGAGCTGGACGGCTGGCGCATCGGCGCGGGCATCGAACAGGCGATCGGCACCAACAGCTATGCCAAGCTCGAGTATCGCTATTCGAACTATTCGAACGCGAATTTCGAATATAGCAACGGTGCGATCACCGAGGATTTCGACATCGACACCGATCGTCACCAGATTGCAGTGGGCGTCGGCTTCCGCTTCTGACGGATCGCCTGTCCACAAATGAATGCGACGAAGGGCCGGAGCCGCTTGCTCCGGCCCTTTTTCGCGTTAAGGATAGCTTGAACTTCCGACGGCAATCCACGCGCCGTCTGTTGAATTTGGGCGTCCGCCCGGGGGTTTGGATTACACATGAAAGCGACGATTGAACGCGCCACGCTGCTTCGGGGCCTCAGCCACGTCCAATCGGTGGTCGAGCGGCGCAATACCATCCCGATCCTGTCCAACGTGCTGATCGAGGCATCGCTGGACGGATCGCTCCGCCTGATGGCGACCGATCTCGACCTGCAGATCGACGAAACGGTGCCTGCAGCGGTTGATCAGGCAGGGGCGATCACCGTGCCAGCGCACACGCTGTTCGACATCGCGCGCAAGCTGCCCGAAGGGTCGCAGGTCGAGCTGACCGCGGCGGAAGGCAAGATCAAGGTCAATGCCGGCCGCGCGAAGTTTGAGCTCGGCACGCTGCCGCGCGACGATTTCCCGGTGATCGCGGAGGGCGAACTGCCCACCGTGTTCGAGCTGCCAGCCGAAACGCTCAAGCAGATCATCGACAAGACCCGATTCGCGATCTCGACCGAAGAGACGCGCTATTACCTCAACGGCATCTTCCTCCACGTCGCCGACGACATGCTGAAGGCCGCCGCGACCGACGGCCATCGCCTCGCCCGCGTCACCGTGCCGCGCCCCGAAGGCGCCGAAGCGATGCCCGACGTGATCGTGCCGCGTAAGTGCGTGGCGGAGCTGCGCAAGCTGCTCGACGAGGTCGACGGGTCGGTCGGCGTGTCGCTGTCGGGATCGAAGATCCGCTTTGACCTTGGCGCTGCGATCCTGACGTCGAAGCTGATCGACGGCACCTTCCCCGATTATTCGCGCGTCATCCCGACCGGGAACGACAAGATCCTCAAGATCGACCCCAAGAGCTTCATGCAGGGCGTCGATCGCGTTTCGACCATCGCGACGGAAAAGACCCGCGCGGTGAAGATGGCGCTCGATCGCGACCGGATCACCCTGTCAGTGACCAGCCCCGACAATGGCACGGCGGCTGAGGACGTTCCCGGCGAATATGCCGCGCAGCCGTTCGAGATCGGGTTCAACTCGCGCTATCTGATGGACATTCTCGGCCAGATCGAAAGCGATCTGGTCGAAGTCCACCTCGCCGACGCCGCCGCGCCGACGCTGATCCGTGAGAATGACAAGTCGCCGGCACTGTACGTGCTGATGCCGATGCGCGTCTGACCGGACCGGGAAGGCGCCGCGTGCGCCTTCCCGCCCGTTGCGTTCAGAGCTGGCCGAGCCCGCGCCGAAAGCCGATCCAGGTCGATACGACCAGATACACCGCCATCATCAGCGTGATCAGCGTCCAGCTGTCGACCTCCGCCACCAGTCCCAGCTTCGCCAGCGTGGCCCAGACGAACAGCGCCAGCTGCGCGCTCCAAAAACACACCGCGCCGGACATCAGCGACACCTGCCGCATCAGCTCATCGCTCGTGCGATACAGCCGCCAGTTGAGCCAGGTCTGAAACGCCAGCAGCGCCAGCACCGCCGCCGCCCCGATCGTGCGCCCGTCATCCCCCAGGCCCAGATGCGCCAGCACCGGCGGCGCGGCGAGGATCGGCCCGGTCAGCGCGATGATCACGCCCTGACGCCGGATCGCCAGCATAGATTCGCGGTCGGGCGGCTCGCAGCCCGGCTGACGAAAGGCGACCAATCGCCGCCAGCGCGCTTCCGATGCGCTCATCACCAGCACGAAACCGCCCATGAAGAACAGCATGAATGCGATCCCGAGCGAGGCAAGTTCGGCAATCGTCCAGCGCTCGAACCCGGTCGCATCGACGAAACTGGCGATGCCAAAGCCGAATCCGGCGCCCATCACGCCACCGATCAGCGCCTCCACGGCATGCCGCCGCATGCGTTGCCCGCGCGTCATCTCAGTCACGCTCGGGTGCGATCCAGTCATCGAGGAAGATTTCATCGACTGCCACTCCAAAGATTTTCGCCATCCGCAACGCCAGCGGCAGGCTCGGGTCATATTTGTCCGTCTCGACCGCATTCACGGTCTGGCGCGAGACGCCGAGCAGGCGTGCAAGGTCCCCCTGACTGAGACCCGCCTCTGCCCGTAAGATCCGCAACCGGTTGTTCACCGAAACTGTCCAGAAGTCTTGTCCATATGACAAGAGCTCTTGTCATGATTCGGCCGAACATGTCAAGAGCTCTTGTCACCTTGCATTGGACGGGATAACCACTTATTGACATGTCTGTCAGTAACGGTGGTCTCTATGGCAACTCAGGCAATCGACTGGAGCAAACCGCGCAAACGCGAATGGGGAACGGCGCTGGCTGCGCTGCGCCGCCTGCTCGCCAATGGCGATGATACGGTGCAGGTGTTCCGCATCATGCGTGCGCTGAACGGTGACACGCTCGCGCGCAATTACCGTAGGCTACTGTCGACGGCGGAAGGCGGGCGAATCGCCTATCGCCGAACCGAACTTGCGGAGAAATTCTCCGATCGCACCTGGCTCGACGCGCTGCCCGAAGGCAGCGTCGGCGCCGCCTATCGCGCCTTTCTCGACCGCACCGGCTATTCGGCGCAGGGCCTCGCCGATGTCAGCTATGCCGACGCCGATGTCGAGCGCGGGATCGAGCATCCGCATGCCTGGTATGGCCGGCGCGAGCGGGACGTGCACGACATCTGGCACGTCGTCACCGGCTATCAGGCCGACGAGCCGTTGGGCGAAGCGTGCCTTGTCGCCTTTTCCTATGCGCAGACCGGCGGGCTCGGCTGGGCATTTATTGCGCTCGGTGCGGCGCTGAAGAGCATACGGGTCACCGGGTCATTCAACTTCACCAAGGCGGTGCGCGAAGGCTATCGCCACGGCAAGGCGGCGCGCTGGCTCTCGGGCGAGGACTATGAACTGTTGCTCGCCGAGCCGCTCGACGCGGTCCGCGCGCGGCTCAACATCGGTGACCCGGTCCTCTACCGCGTCGCGCAGGCCGAACTGCGCGAAAAGGGCCTGATCGGGATTTAACGCTGCGCCCCGCGCATCGGGCTGTCGTCCTCGACCGGGGTCAGCACCTTCAGATCCTCGCGCAGCGTGTTGCGGTCGCGCACCGTCGCCGGCAGTTGAAGCACCGCACCGCGAAAGCTCGCCGGGCCGAAGCGCTGCAGGCGATACAGCTCCAGCGTCTGCCCCGCCTCACCCCGCACCGACAGGCGCAGCAGCGTGCCCTTGCCGAACAGCTCGGCCGCGGCCTTGGCCAGGTTGCGGCGCGTCCCCTCCGGTTCCAGCGCCGCGACATCGGCAGGCGCCATATGCATGCGGATCAGTCGCCCGACCTGCGCCAGCGCGGGATCGCTCGACATCACGGCCTCCAGCCCATTGGGACGCGGGTCGCCGACCGCGCTGAGCCGCCACACCTTGCCACTGCGGCCACCCACTTCTTCGGTGCCGACCGGCACGACCTGAAACGTGACCACCGGCGGGGGCGTGATCAGCATTTCCCGCCCATCGTACAGGCGTACGACGCGTGTGCCGTCCGGGCGCAGCTCACCCGATGCCTTCGCCGCAGCCTCAGCCTGCTCGACGCGCTTGCGCTGCGCATCCGCCAGCGCCGACAGCGCCGCCATCACGTCGCCACGCAATGCCGCGACCGGCTCCATCTTGTATTTGGTCTTGTCGATCGCGACGCGCCGCTCGTTCATCAGATAGTCCTGGCCGTCACGGACGATGATGCCGCGCCGCTTGCCGGCCCACAGCCGCGCATTGCCATCGTCATCGAAGTTGATCGTGATCGCGTCGGCGCGCCCTTCCTTGCTGTAGCTCGCCTCCACACCGTCGATCACGCGCGTCGCCGGATCGCCCCCGCACCCGGCCGTACCGAGCAGGATTGTCGCCAGAATCAGTCGCTTCATAAATCCCCCCGGACGCTTTCGCCGCGTGGACGCTATCGCGCGCCACGCCGGAACGCTAGACGCCGCTGATGGCCCTGACCCGCCTCGTCCTGACCGATTTCCGAAACCATCGCGACACGATCCTGAATGTCGGGACCGGCTTCGTCGTGCTGGCGGGCGACAATGGCGCGGGGAAGACCAATGTGCTGGAGGCCGTGTCGCTCCTCGCCCCCGGTCGCGGCCTGCGTCGCGCGCCGCTGACCGAAATGGCGCGGCAGGGCGGCAGCGGCGGGTTCGGGGTGGCCGCGCAACTCGATGGTGAGGTCGAGATCGGCACCGGCACGCAGGCCACCGCGCCCGAGCGTCGCATCGTCCGCGTCAACGGCGCGACTGCCGCGGCGACGTCGCTCGGCGAGTGGCTGACCGTGCTGTGGCTCACGCCCGCGATGGACCGGCTGTTTGCCGAACCGGCAAGCGAGCGGCGGCGCTTCCTCGACCGGCTCGCCCTGGCGCTCGTCCCCAGTCACGCGCACCACAGCGCGCGCTACGAAGCCGCGATGCGCGAGCGCAACCGGCTGCTCGGTGCGGAGGAGCCCGCCGATCCCGACTGGCTCACCGCGCTGGAGGCGCGCATGGCCGAGCATGGCGCGGCGATCGACACGGCGCGCCGCACCACCGTCACCCAGCTGTCCGAACGCCTCGTCGCGCAACCCGAAGGACCATTCGCCCGCGCCGGGCTCGACGGGAACGGTGTCTTCGGGTGCCGTAGAGGCACT
>VYKW01000047.1_pt1 | contig 53689 bp, 41 predicted proteins | sample 5114451 | NCBI WGS metagenome assembly VYKW01 (sample SAMN12291784, study PRJNA351875) | freshwater metagenome | isolation source: freshwater lake | place: USA: Michigan, Gull Lake | collected 2013-08-08
CTCGGCGCGCGCGCTTCCTCGCGCGGTGCCTCGGCTGCAGCAGCAGGTTCGGCCTCGGGCTTCGCCTTGCGTCCGCGCGGCTTCTTCGCTTCTTCCGGCTCGCCGGCGGGCAGCTCGCCAATCCGTTCGATCTTCTGCCCCTGCAGCTTTTCGATATTCTCGATGGCTTCGGCGTCGGCGCTGGTCACCAGCGTATAGGCGGTGCCGGTCGCGCCCGCACGGCCGGTGCGGCCGATACGGTGGACATAATCATCGGGGTGCCAGGGCGCGTCGAAGTTGAAGACGTGGCTCACGCCCTTGATGTCGAGCCCGCGTGCCGCGACGTCGGACGCGACCAGGATGTTGACGGTCCCGGCCTTGAACCGGTCGAGTTCGGCGATGCGCGACGACTGGTCCATGTCGCCATGGATTTCGGCCGAGCGGAAGCCGTGCTTCTGCAGGCTCTTGTTGAGCTCACGCACCGTCGTTTTGCGGTTGCAGAAGATGATCGCGGTGCGGACATCCTCGGCAGCCAGCAGGCGGCGGAGCAGGTCGCGCTTGGCGAACGCGCTCGACGGCGCGGGCACGATGCGCTGGGTGATGTTGAGGTTGGTCGACGCCGGACGCGCGACTTCGATCGTCTTGGGGTTCGACAGGAACTTGTCGGCCAGCTTCTTGATCGGCGGCGGCATCGTCGCCGAGAACAACAGCGTCTGGCGGTTCGCGGGCAGCTTGGTGCAGATTTCCTCGATATCGGGGATGAACCCCATGTCGAGCATCCGGTCGGCCTCGTCGATCACCAGCAGGTTGCAATCGTTCAGCATGATCTTGCCGCGACCGAACAGGTCCATCAGTCGACCCGGCGTGGCGATGAGGACGTCGACGCCCTTTTCCAGCGCCTTGACCTGATCCCCCATTTGAACGCCGCCGATTAGCAGCGCCATGCTGAGCTTGTGATAGGTGCCGTATTTCTCGAAATTCTCGGCCACCTGTGCCGCAAGTTCGCGGGTCGGTTCGAGGATCAGGCTGCGCGGCATGCGCGCGCGGCTGCGCCCTTCGGCGAGCACATCGATCATCGGCAGCACAAAGCTGGCGGTCTTGCCCGTGCCGGTCTGCGCAATCCCGATCAGGTCGCGCATCATCAGCACCGAAGGGATCGCCTGGCGCTGGATCGGGGTCGGTTCGGAATAGCCGGCCTCTGTGACGGCCTTCAGCAATTCGTCAGAGAGGCCGAGATCGGCAAAGCTCATTCAGATGTCCGGAAAATGGGGGCGCGCCCCTCCAAGTAAACTCAGGCGCTCTCCGGGAAACGGCGCGAAAAGTCAAGGTAAACGGCGATCAGCGTTCGGGGGTCAATGCACGGAACGACCGGATCCGGCATTCGCCGCCTGAGCGCGAGCGAAACGCGTCGCGCTTGGCGCACACCTTTCCGTCCTTGTTCGGCTTGACGTAAAAGCCAGCATAGAAATCGAGCGCGGGACATTCATTGCCCAACTTCGCGCGCACGCGGCGCCCGCCCGAGAGGACCAGATCGACGCTGTCGGACCTAATGATCGCGGCGCCGGACAGCGATTCGACCGGAACACAGTCATCGGCGCGCTTCTCGACCCAGGCGATCGGGGGCAGCGGGGCCGGAGCCGGGGCGGCGGTGCGGCGCACGGCCTCGGGACGCGGCACGCGGATCACGATATGCTGCTGAATGCGCACCTGAGCCAGTCGTGTCGGCGGCGCGGCCGCCGGCGACGGCTGCGGCTTGCTCTGCCCCGACGCGGCGAGGGGCAGCAAAAGTGCAGCGAACACGGGGGCGATCAACAGCTTCACCATATCGTCATGCCTTATACCGGACCGGGTTGAACAGTGGATGAATTGCCCGCCGGTGTCCCGCCATGGTAGCGCGCGGACATGACTGAACCTGACTCCGCCGCCGCATTGCACGCGTTCGCCGCCGCGGTGGCGGCACGTATCGGCGCGGACGCGGTGGTGACCGATCCGGATGCGATCGCGCCCTGGCTGACCGATTGGCGCGGGCGCTATCATGGCGCATCGGCACTGCTGCTTCAGCCGCGATCGACGCAGGATGTCGCCGCGATCGTCGCGCTGGCTGCGGCGCATCATGTGCCGTTGGTGCCACAGGGCGGCAACACATCGATGGTCGGCGGGGCGACGCCGCCCGCCGATGGCAGCGCGGCGGTCCTGTCGCTGCGGCGGATGAACGTGATTCGCCGGATCGACCCCGATGCCGGACTGGCGGTGGCGGAGGCCGGGGTGATCCTGTCCGATCTGCATGATGCGGCGCTGGCGCGGGGGCGGCGCTTCCCGCTGACCCTGGGGGCCAAGGGCAGCGCGACGATCGGCGGCCTAACATCGACCAATGCGGGCGGAACGCAAGTGCTGCGCTTTGGTACGATGCGCGCGCTGGTGCTGGGGGTCGAGGCGGTGCTGCCCGATGGCAGCATCCATGACGGGCTCGCCCCGCTCAAAAAGGACAATCGCGGCTATGACCTCAACCAGCTGCTGGTCGGGGCAGAGGGGACGCTGGGCGTCATCACCGCCGTGACGCTGAAGCTGGTCCCGGCGGTGGCGGCGCGCGCGGTCGGCTGGGTCGGCGTCGACTCGCCACATGCCGCGCTCGATCTGCTGCGGCTGTGCGAGACGGCGAGTGATTCGATCGAAAGTTTCGAGATTGTGCCCGCGCATTCGCTGGCGCTGGTGCTGGAGCATATCCCCGGCACGCGCGATCCGCTGGCGGGGCCGCATCCCTGGCACGTGCTGATCGAATCGGTGGCAAGCGATGCCGCGGCCGAACCACCCGCCCAGACGCTGGAGCGGCTGCTGGCCATGGGACTCGAGCGCCGACTGATTCGCGACGCGGCGATTGCGGCGAGCGAGGCGCAGGCCGAAGCGCTGTGGAAGCTGCGCGATTCGATTTCGGAAGCCGAGCGCGCGAGCGGGCCGGCGCTTCAGCACGATATTTCGGTGCCCGTGGCGGGGATGCCGGACTTCATGATCGACGGCGCGGCGGCGGTGGAGGCGGCGTTTCCGGGGACCAGCGCGGGCGCGTTCGGGCATCTGGGCGACGGCAATGTCCATTTCCATGTGCGCGCGCCTGCCGGGGCCGATCGTGGCTGGGTCGCGGAGAATTCGGCGCGAATCAGTCCGTTCGTCCATGATCTGGTGGTCGCAGCGGGCGGTTCGATCTCGGCCGAACATGGGATCGGTCAGATGAAGCGCGACGAACTGGCGCGGCTGTCCTCGCCCGCACGCATGCACGCACTCGCCGCGATCAAGCGCGCAATCGATCCGGACAATCTGTTCAATCCGGGGAAACTGGTTACGCTTGCGCCCGCGCGCGCCGACCAATAGACCGCGCACACCTAAATCCAGGAGAATTTCATGGCCAGCGCGCCGCAAGCACAGGGTCTTCCCGTTTTCTACAACGACCTGCTCCCGCTCTCGAGCGAGATGCATGGCAATTTCCGTATTCGTCCCGCGTCGGTCGCGCCGTTCCTGGGCAAGCAGCACGCGGTGCCGCTGACCGTCGAGGAATTCCCGCTGGTGCAGCGTTATATGCCGATCGTGTTCTCGGCGGGTGACGAGCCGGTGCCGCTGGCGCTGATGGGCCTGAATGAGGGCGTCAACGTCTTCTTCGACGAAGACGGCAAGCCGCGCGGGACCGAGCCGATGTATATCCCGGCCTATATCCGCCGCTATCCCTTCCTGCTCGCGCGCCTGCGCCCCGATGCGGAAGAGCTGTCGCTGTGCTTCGACCCGACCACCGAGACGATCGGTGCGTTCGAGGACGGCGACGCGCTGTTCGAGGATGGCAAGCCGACCGAGCTGGTCCAGCAAATCCTGAAGTTCAACGAGGAGTTCGAGATTGCGGGTCAGAAGACCGGCGCCTTCCTCAAGGAACTCGACGATATGGGCCTGCTGATGGATGGCGAAGTCGCGATCCAGCCGGAGGGCGCGGCGCAGCCCTATATCTATCGCGGTTTCCGCATGGTCGATGAGGCGAAGCTCAACGACATGCGCGGCGATCAGCTGCGCAAGATCCAGCAGAACGGCATGCTGCCGCTGATCTACGCCCATCTCTTCTCGCTCGGCCTGGTCCGCGAGATTTTCGGTCGCCAGATGGCGCTGGGCGCCGTCGCACCGCAGATCGCTCCGGCGGTTTGATCGCTTTCCCTCCGGGGCCGCACGGGCGGCTCCGGAGGGCAATTCAGGCGTTTTTCGCTTGCAGACGGGGATTTAGCCCCGCGCATCCGCTCCATTCGTCGCATTTTGAACTGTGGCCTTGAAGCCACGGTCAAGCGTAACTATAAAGTTTGTAGCGCGGTTTCGTGTCCCCCCTTTCGCGGACCCGCGCGGCACGCCTTCGGGCGTGTCTCCTCCCTGAACCTAGGCCGCCCGGTGGTAACACCGGGCGGTTTTTTTATTGCGCGGCGTCGGCGAGGGGGAGTGCTTCGTCGGCGACGGCATCAATGATTGCGCGCAGCAGGCGTGCGGTGGCCGCAAGGCCCGATCCGGGCTGATCGCGGCGACGATCGAGATACAGGCTGCGGTCGAACTCCAGCTGAATTGCATGGATGTTGCTGGCCGGATCGGCATGGCGCTCCAGCACATGGCCGCCAGCATAGGGGGTGTTGATCGCGCTGCGCACCCGCGCGGCATGGGCCACCCCTTCGATCCGGGCGACGAACCGCGCGGCGCTCGACCGGCCGAACCGGTCGCCGATCACGAGACGCGCTCCGCCGGGAGCGAGCGGGGGCATCGAGTGGATGTCGATCAGCACCGCCACGCCGAACCGTGCCCGCGCCGCCACAAGTGCTGCAGCCAGCGCGGCGTGATAGGGGCGATGATCCTGTTCGATCCGCGCGCGCACTTCCTCTGCGGCAAAGCGGCGACGCCAAAGGTCGGTGCCCCCAGCGCGGCGCGGGATGAGGCCGAGCCCGCTGCGCAGCTTGAGCGACTGGGCAGCTTCGGGCACCGGCTCGGCACCCTCGTCGATCCGGTGGTCGCGCTCATGCTCGGCGCGGTTGAGATCGACCCACGCGCGCGGCCGGGTGGCGACGAGCATGGTTTCGATGCCCCGCGCCGCCAGCGCCAGCGTATCGGCATGGCGATCCTCGAGCGGGAGCAGGCTGTGCAGCGGCACGCGCAGCGCTGCGCGCAGCGGTAGCGGATAATCGCGCCCGGCATGCGGCACCGACAGCACGACCGGCGAGACCGGACATTCCGGACCGTGACGGTCAAAGGAGGGCGATGCGCGCACCTGCCAAGTCTATGCACCGGCCGCATATGCCGCAACGCCCGCATGGCTGGAATTTCTTAAGGGCTTCGCGCATAGTATCGCGGCGGGCACAGCGCCGCCATCGGCCGCAGACGAGGGGTGAATGATCAGGATCTTGTTGGCCGAGGACGATCAGGTCATGCGTGAATATCTCGCGCGCGCCCTGGAAAAGTCGGGCTATGCCGTCACCGCCGTCGATCGCGGCACCGCCGCGCTGCCGCTGATCGAAGCCGAGCGCTTCGATCTGCTGCTGAGCGACATCGTCATGCCGGAAATGGACGGGATCGAGCTGGCGCAGCGCGCCGCCGAGATCGCGCCCGATATGCGCATCATGTTCATCACCGGCTTTGCCGCCGTGACGTTGAAGGCGGGGAAACAGGTGCCGCAGGCGCGGGTGCTGTCGAAGCCGTTCCACCTGCGCGATCTGGTGCTGGAGGTCGATCGCTTGTTCGAGACCGGGCAAATCCCCAGCCTGAATTGAAACAGGCGCTTGCATCGGGGGGCGACCCCCGCTAGAGCGCCGCTTCCCGAGATTCGCCGCAAGGCGAGTGGGCGTGTAGCTCAGTGGTAGAGCACTGTGTTGACATCGCAGGGGTCGCAAGTTCAATCCTTGCCACGCCCACCATGATAACCCCGCTAGGTCAGTGACTTAGCGGGGTTTTTCATGCTCGGAGCGGGATGCTGCTGGGCCGCTCTCCGGTGGTGGCCCGGTGAAATGCCCCTGGAGCGCGCTCTTCGATCTCGTCAGAAAACGCGCGCTACCGCAGTCGAGTTCACCAAGCGATCTGCGTCGAGAAATAGCGTTGCCAGAAGTCGAGCCGTGCCGCTGATGACGCAACGGGAATTGGACCGAAGCCGTCGCCAACCTCCATGACTTCTGGGGCTGCCGGATCAAAGACGGGCCAGATCGGGAGGCCATCTGCGTTCGGATTTCCGGTCGCAATATAGTTCGCCCAATAGCTCGACATCATGTCGGCGATCTTCCGGTCCTCATCGGTCCAGGGCAGCGCGTTCGCGTCGAGGCTGTTAAACATGTACATGAGTTCGGAGCCGTGGAACGCGCCGCGTGTCTTGAGTGACGGGCCGACCAGTGCATGGGTCCAGAAATAGGTATAGACTGGTTGTTTGACCGTCCGCGTCCATTCCCGCGCCCACAGCCAGGTGGAGATTCGTGAATTGTCACGGATCGCCGTGTTGCTGGCGCGCGATGCACCCATATCGGTCGCTGCTGGATAGAGACGCAGGAACTCATCGGCCATCGCGCCGAATTTGGTCCGGGCCCAGCCTTCATAGCCGATGAGCGTGACATTGGTGTTCGGCATCCCTGCGCGGCGCGTCGGCGGATTGGCGCGGATCGTGTCGAACGCGGTTTCCGGCACCGCGCCGCTCTCGTCGAGGTTGTTTCCCGCAAGGTAGAAGACGGCGTGCTGCGTTCCTGCAGCAAGGGTCTCGCTATAAGTTTGAGGGATCATCCAGCCGTCGATCGTCGGGCGGAACTGCGGTGGCTTGGCCGGAGTGCCTGTCTCGACGGTGTCGTCGGCGGCGCTGCTGCCTTCGAGCAGTTTCTGCCAGGGCATCGCGCGTAACGCCTTCAGCGACGTCCCGCCGCGTGCGGCGACATAGCGAGCTCCAGCTCGCTCCGCCTGATCGAGGGAGCGCCATGAAGTGTTGAGATAGCGCAGCTCCGGGTCGCGCGGGTGGCGCACCTGGCTTTCGGCGATGCTGCGGTGGAACAGTCCCTTGGCCAGCGGCGACATCGACAGGAAGCCGACCGACCCGGCACCCGCCGACTGGCCACCGATCGTCACGCGGCCGGGATCGCCGCCGAACGCGGCGATGTTGCGCTGGACCCAATTGAGCAGCGCGACATCGTCGAGCAGGCCGTAATTGCCCGAGCTGCCATTGCCCGATTCCTTGCTCAGTTCGGGCGTGGCGAGGAAGCCGAGCGGGCCGAGCCGGTAGTTGAAGGTGACGACGACGACGCCCTTCTTGGCCAGCCCCTCGCCATCGAACTGCGGATCGGACCCAGTCCCTTCGTTGAAGCCGCCGCCATATATCCAGACATAGACCGGCCGCTTCTCACCCGGCTTGGCGGCGGTCCATACGTTCGCGGTCAGACAATCCTCGCTCATCTCCAGGCTCTGACCGGGGCGCAGATGCTGGGGGCAGGACAGGCCGAATTTGGTCGCAGGGCGCACCCCCTTCCACGGCTTGACCCGGGCGGGTGGGCGCCAGCGCAGCGCGCCGATCGGCGGGGCGGCATAGGGAATGCCCTTGAACACGCGCACGCCGGGATCGCGGCCCGGGCTTCCGGCCAGCCTGCCCGAATCGATCGCGACCACATCGGTGGCGGGCTGGGCCCGGATCGGCGTGGCGAGCGCGGTCCCTGCGAGCGCGATGGCCATCATGCGTCTCGATCCGATCATCACCACTCTCCAGGCTCAACGTTGTCATCATTCAGTGACTGTAAGTCCGCGAATCCTAGTCCTTTCAGCCCCTGCAAACCGATAAGTTTGGCGCTTGCTACGATTAGTTCGAATTCCGCGACAGCACCGAAATCAATCCGCAACGCGCCGGAATGAATGCCATCGGCGCGGCAATATGGAGGCATTGAAGCGCTGAACAGGTCCGCAGGGCGGCGCACGATCGCGACGTCGGGCTTGTCAACGTTGTCCAATCGACGGGCGGAGCCGGCAGCAGAACCGCGCAAGGCCAAAAACCTGGAGGGGAGTTTGATGAAGTACACCCGATTCAATTTGAGCCTGCTCGTCGGCGTCAGCCTTTTTGCCTGCGCGAGCATGGCATCGGCGCAAGAGGCGGAGCCGGCCGCGCCCGAGGCTGAGGCCGAGGAGCAGGCGATCGTCATCACCGGATCGCGCACGATCAGCAACGGCAACAACAGCCCGGTGCCGGTGACGGTAATCGAGACCGATACGCTCAAGGACCTGCGCCCGACCAGCCTGACCGAGTCGGTCCAGGTGCTCCCGGTCTTTTCCGGGTCGCGCAGCCAGACCAGCAACCCGTCCGCGACCGGCGGCGTCGGCGGCGGCAACGGCGTCGCGGCGCAGCTGAACCTGCGCAACATCGGTGCGAACCGCAACCTCGTCCTGCTCGACGGACGCCGGGTGCCGCCGACCTCGATCAGCAATATCGTCGACGCCGACGTCATCCCGCAATTGTTGATCGAGCGGGTCGATACGGTGACCGGGGGCGTCTCGGCGGTCTATGGTTCCGACGCGGTGACTGGGGTGGTCAACTTCATCACCAACCGCAAGTTCAGGGGCGTCAAGGCCTATATCCAGGGCGGCATGTCCGAATATGGCGATGCCGGCCAGATGTCTGCGGGGGTCGCCGCCGGGACCGCGCTGTTCGGTGGGCGCGGCCATGTGACGCTCAGCTATGAATATCGCGACGATGAGGGTGTCGATCGCCGTTCGTCGCGGCCCTGGTTCAACCGGCCGGTCGTGGTCGGCAGCGGCACCACCGCCGCGCCCTATCGCCTGATCACCAACACCACGCTCGCCAACCTGCCGTTCGGTGGCCGCATTACCTGTGGTGCGACCTGCCCGATCAATGGCCAATATTTCGCGACCGACGGAGTCCTGAGCGCCTTCGTCAACGGCACCGCCTATCCCGGCACGGCCAATTCGCAGGTCGGCGGCGCGGGCGGCTATATCGATCTGACGCTGAAGGCCGAGCAGCGGATGCACCAGATCTATGGCCGGTTCGATTTCGAGGTGAGCGACAGCGTCAACCTGTTCGTCGTGGGCAGCGCCAACTTCAAGCGCAACTCCTTCTACACCGACGAGGTGCAGCTGCAGAACATCACGCTGGGCCGAACCAATGCGTTTCTGTCCCCCGTCTATCAGGCCCAGATCCCGACCGCCACCTTCACCCTCAGCCGCATGTTCACCCAGCCCGAGCGCGCCAATGCTGTTCCGGAATCGCGCCAGATCATGGCGACGATCGGCCTGAACGGTAAGGTCGGCGGGTTCGACTGGAATTTCGCGTACACACGCGGTTCGTCGCGGCTGGAGACGCTGCTGCGCAACAACGTCAACAACCAGAAGCTGTCCGCCGCGCTCGATGTGGTGACCAATGCGGCGGGCCAGCCGGTTTGCTATGCGGCGACCCAGGCGGCGACCGCGGCGGCCTATGCCGATTGCCAGCCGCTCAACCTGTTCGGGCCGACCTCGGCCAGCCTGAGCGCGATCGGCTATATCCTCGACGACACACTCTACACCGCCCAGACCAATCAGGACGACGTGATCGCCGATATTTCAGGCGCGGTGTTCGACAACTGGGCGGGGCCGGTGACGGTGGCGCTGTCGGGCGAGTGGCGCAAGCAGACCTTTGAGTCGAGCAGCGCGGCGACCCCGTCAATGTATGCCGACTGCACCAATCTGCGCTACAACTGCACCCCGCGCAACGTGACTACCGGGGCGGGGACCTTCCTCTACCGCCAGACCTTCCCGGCCAGCCCGCAGATCGAGCAGTCGGTGTGGGAAGTCGCGGCGGAGGCCAATGTCCCGCTGCTGCGCGACACCGCGTTCTTCCAGTCGCTCGATGTCAACGGCGCGGTGCGCTACACCAGCTATGACACGGTCGGCGATTACTGGACGTGGAAGCTGGGCCTCGACTGGCATCTGACAGACGATCTGCGCTTCCGTGGGACAATCTCGCGCGATATCCGCGCGCCGACGCTGAACGACCTGTATGCGCCGACGTCGGTCGTGATCGTCAACAACCAGGATTTGCTGACCGGCGCGACCAATCAAGTTCCCTCGGTCAACCTCCCCAACCCGAACCTGACGGCGGAGATCGGCAAGACCTGGACCGTGGGCGGCGTGTTCAAGCCGAGCTTCGCGCCGGGCCTCAGCCTTGCGGTCGACTATTACAACATCAAGATCGACGGCGCGATCACCACGGTTCAGGGGTTCCAGGCAAACATCCAGAATGGCTGTAACCTCAACGGCGTGTCGCTCTATTGCGACCTGATCGTGCGCAACGGTGCCGGGACGGTAACGTCGTGGCTGGTGCGGCCGGTCAACCTCGCCCAGATCGAGACCTATGGCGTCGATTTCGAGCTGAACTATTCGGGCCGCGTGTTCGGACAGGCATTCAGCCTGCGCGGCCTCGCCGCATGGCAGCCGCATATTCGCTACATCCAGCCATCGGTCCCGACCATCGATCAGGGCGGCGTGGCGTTCGGGTCGACCGGCCTGACCGCGAGCCCGTCATGGCGGCTGACCGGCATGGCAAGCTATGCGGTGACCGATGCGTTCAAGGTCAGCGCGATGTATCGTTGGCGCAACCGGATGAAGCTGTGGGGCGATCCGACCGTGGTATGGGCACCGGGTGAGGGGACGATCGCTCCGTTCGGCCAGATGTCGCTCAACCTTGCCTACCAGTTCAAGAGCGAAGGCGGCCGCAATGCCGAGCTGTTCCTCAACATCCAGAACCTGTTCAACGCGACCCCGCCGCCGGCCAATTCGCCGGGCAGTTCGACCGGTCCGGGCGGTTTTGGCGGCTTTGCGATCACCGACGACCCGATCGGCCGCTTCTGGACCGCAGGCGTGCGGTTCAAGTTCTGACGCTCTTCCCGGGGCACACCCCCCACTGCACCCCCCGGCTTCGGCCGGGGGGTGGCTTCCTGTTCAGGAGCGTGACGTAATGTACCTGCTTCGCCCGATCCTAGCGCTGGCAGCACTGGGCTGGTCGCTCCCGGCGCTTGCGCAGGCCCAACCGGTTCCCGAAGGCCTGCGTGCCAGCTACATCGCCTTTGGCACGCGCGATGGCGAAGGGCTGCTCTACGAACCGGCGCGCGGCGCGACCAAGCCGCGGATCGCACTGGTCTTTGCGCATCCTAGCAACAACACATTCAACGATCCCGTGGCGCGCGAGCTTGCCCGGCGGGGCTACCGTATCCTCGCGCTCAATCGTCCCGGCGGAGACGAACGGCTGGATGCAATCGCGCCGTTGATCGGCAAGGGCGTGGCGTGGCTGCGCACCCAGCCTGGTGTCGAGAAGGTGGTGCTGGTCGGCCATAGCGGCGGCGGGCCGTTGATGGCGTTCTACCAGAATGTCGCGGAGAATGGCGTCGCGGCGTGCAGCGGGCCGGAGAAGATCATCGCCTGTCGCATCGAGCTGCTCAAGGATCTGCCGCGTGCCGACGGGATCGCACTGCTCGATCCGACCCTGGGTGCCTATCACCAGATGACGTCGATCGACCCGGCGGTGCGGGACGGGGGCCGCGATGCGGCGCTCGACATGTTCGATCCCGCCAATGGCTATGACGCGACGACGGGCAAGGCCAGCTATTCGGCGGCGTTCCAGCAACGCTATCTTGCGGCGCAGGCGGCGCACGGCGCCGCGCTGGTCCAAGCGGCGTTAGTGAGGCTAAAGGCAATCGCGGCGGGGACGGGCCAGTTCACCGACGACGAGCCGTTTGCGGTGCGCGGCATCGGCGTCCACGCATTTGGCGCGCGGCTGTATCAGCCCGAAACGCGCTTGCTGGCACAGACCGCTAAACCACATCTTCTGCTCCGCGCTAACGGGTCGGATGCGATCGGGGTTATCGCGTCGGTCCGCGAGCCGGGCGGGGCGAAGGTGCGCAAAGCGTTGACCACGCTGCGCAGCATGGGGGCCAGCACTACGGTGCGTACATTCCTCGCGCAGGCGGCGATCCGCACCGGACCGGAATATGCGGTCTCCGCCGACAACATCACCGGGGTCGACTGGGCTTCGGCGTTCACCTCCGCCCCCGCCAATGCGCGCGGGATCACCGTCCCCGCGCTCGTGCTGACGATGAGCTGCCACTATTTGCTGGTCTCGGGCGAGCTGACCTTTGATGCGCTCGCCGCGCGCGACAAAAGCTATGCGGCGGTCGAGGGGGCGACGCATCTCTTCACGCCGTGCCGACCGGGTTATGGCGATACGGTCCGGCGCAGCTTCGACTTTGTCGATCGGTGGCTGAGCAAGCCGGAGCGGTTCTGATGCGGCGCGCGGGCGCGATCCTGGCGGCACTGGCGCTGGCCGCCTGTGTGGGGCGGGTGCCGGAAACGCCGATGCGCTACATAGATGCGCATTCGCACATCCTGCCCGAACTGAGCGCCGCCGCCGAAGTGGCGATGCTGCGCGACGCGGGGCTGGCGCGGGTGGTGATCATGTCGCCCGATCCGGAGGCGTTGAGCGCGATGACGGCGGTAGGCGACGGCTTCGTCGTCCCGTTCATCAGCATCGCGCGGCTGCCGACCATGACGGGCTACCGGCTCAATGGCGACAGCGCGGCCCAGTTCGCCGCGATCCATGATGCAGGTATGGCGTGCGGCTTTGGTGAGTTGCCGACCCGGGTCGAGCCGCGTGGCGATGCGTCGGACGCGGCGGCGCTGCTCCACCCGCACCGGCTGGCCATTTATCGCGAGGCGCACCGGCGGCGGCTGTCGGTCAACATGCATGTCAGCCTAGACAGCGCAGCGACGATCGCAGCAGTCGAGCAGATCGCGCGCGATCACTCGAAGATGTCGCTGGTTCTTGCCCATGCGGGTTGGAATGCTGACGCGGCGACGATCGGGAGCTTGATGGACCGTCACGCGAACCTCCATGCCGACCTATCGGTGCGGCTCGATCCCGTGGCTGGCTGGGCGATACCGGGAGCGAGCGTGGTAACTCCCGCACTGACCAGCATCCTGACAAATGATGGTCTGCTGCAGCCCGAGTGGCGCGCGCTGATCCTCAGTCATCCCGATCGCTTCCTGTTCGGGATGGACATCACATCGGCCGGCGGCGGGCGGGCGGAACAGGCGCGGCTGCTGATGGCGACCGCGCGCACGGCGCTGGGTGCGCTGCCGCGCCGCGTCGAGGCGGCGGTGGCACATGGCAATGTCGAACGGATGATCGCGCGTTGTGGCGGTACGGCTCAGTAAAAGCTGATATTGACCGGGCGCGGCGTCTCCAGCCTTTGGCCCGTCGCGGCAAGGCGTCCGGTCTTCGGGTCGACCGCGAAGGCCGCCAGATTGCTGCTGCGTTCGTTCGCGACGATCATCCAGCGACCATTGGGGTGGATGCGCAAATCCCAGGGATAGTCGCCCCCCGACGCGATCCGCTGGATTTCGGTGAGATGGCGCGTGCGCGGATCAACGGCGAAAGCGACAATCGTCGCATCGCCGCGATTGCCGACATAGGCGAAGCGGCCGTCGCGACTGACGACGATCTCTGACACGGTGCTGGCACCGGTGAACCCGGGGGCATTGGCCGAGAGAGTCTGGACGACCTTCGCGCTGCCCGATTTTGCGTCCCACCGGCAGACAAAGACCTGCGCGGTCAGCTCGCCGAGTAGGAAGAAGTTTTTGCCGTCGGGGTGGAAGGCGAAATGCCGTGGGCCGCTGCTGGGAGGCAGGATCAGGTGATTAGCTGACGCACCCGGATCGGTCAGGCGCCGGGTCGCGGAATTAAAGGGGAAGATGTAAAGTCGGTCGGACCCCAAATCGGCAACCAGCGCAAACCGCCCCGACGGATCCAGTGCGACCCCGTGGGCATGCGCACTCGCCTGGCGCCGGTGCGGGCCGGAGCCCTTGGCAGCGATCAACGACACGCGCTCGCCCAGCGACCCGTCGGGATTGACCGCGATGCTCGCCACGGACCCGGCGCCGTAATTGGCGGTGAGCAAAGTGCGTGACCGCGTGTCGTGCCAGAGATGGGTCACGCCTGCATCCGCCGGGGCCGAACCGAATGGCGCCAGCGCGCCCGTGGCGGGATCGACCTTGAACGCCAGCGCGGTGCCGGCGGCTTGATCGGTGGCATAGAGACGCGACCCGGCGCGGTCTGCGACGGTCCAGGTCGGCTTGCCCGCTTGCGCCACCGGGCCGATCAGTTGCATCACGCCGCTACGTGGGTCGATGCGTGCGGCACTCAGCGTCGTGCCGTTCGACCCGATGAAGAAAAGGTCTCCCCCGTCTCGGGTCGCGGCGCGCGGGGTGCAGGCGGAGATCGCCAGTGCGGCGCAACAGATCAGCGCGATCCGGCGTGTCGGGTTCATCGTCCTCTCCTCATCCTGCATCGGGGCCATTACCCCATCCAGCGGCTGACCGGCACCGCCGTCTCCTCGAGCGGCTGGCTGATCACATCAATCAGATTCGGGCCGTCATGACGCAGCGCGGCGCGGATCGTCGCTTGAAGGTCGGCCGGATCCTCGACCCGCCACGCCTTCATCCCGAACGCCTCCGCGATGCGGGCGTGGTCCGACCGGTCGAAATCGACCGAAAAATAGCGCCCCCCATAGCCGCTCTTCTGGCTCGCCTTGATCCAGCCATAAGCGGAATTGGAGAAGACGATCAGGGTAAGCGGCAAATTCTTGCGGACGATCGTTTCGAGTTCGCCGACCGCAAAGCCAAAGCTGCCATCGCCCATCGCCGCAACCACGCGCACGCCCGGCGCGCCGTAACAGGCACCAACCGCGGCGGGCAGTGAGAAGCCGAGCGCCCCGTGCGCGCGGTTGGTGATGAACCGGCGGCCGCTCGACTGGATATCGAAATAGCCCGAGAAATAGGGACAAGGGGTTCCGGGATCGGCGACGACGATGCCGTCGCGGGGAAGCTCGGCCTGAAGCGCCGCAAGGACCCGCTCGGGCCGGATCGGGCGGTCGTTTGAGCCGGCGAGGGCAAGGAAACGCTCACGCTTTGCGGCGCGCAGGACGGCGAGCCGCTCCGCAGCGCTGGTTGCGCAACCCTTGCCGTCGAGGCGGTGGACGATTTCCGCCACCAGTGCGGCGAGGCACAGCCGGGCGTCGCCGACCAGCCCCGCCGCGATCCTGTAATTGGCGCCGACCACCATCGGGTCGATGTCGATATGCACGATCGGGACGTCTCGCCCCGGCACTTCGCCATGTTCGGTAGTGGTCGATCCGGCGCGACAGCCGATGAACGCCACCGTGTCCGCGCTTTGCACCGCTTCGCGAGTCTCGTCGGTCCCGCCATTCGCGCCCACCACGCCGATCGCCAGCGGGTGGTCGTCGGGGATCGCACCATGCCCGCTGACGGTCGACGCGACCGGCGCGTCGAGCAGTTCGGCGAGCGCGGCCAGTTCGGCCCCCGCACCCGAGATGATCACGCCCCCGCCGACCACCAGCACCGGGCGCTTCGCCGTAAGTAGCACCTCGGCGGCGGCGGAAACCAGGTCGGGCGCCGGGCCGGTGCGGAATGCGGGAAAGACGCCATGTTCGGCCTGCGCCCAGACTTGATCTTCGTTCAGCTCCTGCTTCTGCAGATCATAGGGCAGGCCGATATGCGCTGCGCCGGGACGCCCGGTCGACGCCGCACGGAACGCAGTGCGGAACAGATGCGGGATCGCGGTGACGTGATCCGCCACCGCGTTCCACTTGGTCAGCGGACGGAACAGCGCGCGCTGGTCGAGCTCGGTCAGCGGATAGCGCCCGCGCGCGGTGACGGGGACGTCAGAGGTAATCGAGATTAGCCCGATCGAGCTTTCGTTCGCCTCAATCACGCCGGGCAGGATATAGGTTGCGCCGCCGCCGCTCGGCCCCTCGCAGATCCCGACCCGCCCGGTAACCCGCGCATAGGCATCGGCCATGTAAGCAGCGCTGCGTTCGTCGCGGGTCAGGATATGCTCCATCCCGTGATCGAGCCGGGCGAGCGCGTCGTAAAAGGGCAGGCTGGTGTCGCCGCACAGGCCGAAAATGTGTTTGACGCCATGCGCCTGCAACATGCGGACGGCGGCATCGGCGCCGGAGATCATGGTCATCGCACCGGCTTAGACCCCGCGCATTGGGTTCGACATTCGAAACAATCGCCGGGCCATAAGAAATGGATCCGGCTCAATGCGATCGCTGTGCCGCCAGCGCGGGGCCGGCGACCAAAGTTAGCAGCATCAATGCAGCGGCAGCGGCGAGCGCGACCGGGGCCATCACCGCGACGACCTGTCCCGCGCTCGCCCCCGATCCGATCAGCGCGCCGATCACCAGCGGGCCGGTGACCGACCCGATGCGTCCCATCGCAACCGCAATCCCGACGCCGGTGCCGCGTCCGGCCGCCGGATAGATGCGCGGCGCGACGCCATAGAGCGAGAATTGCGCGCCGAGGATGCCGAACCCGACCAGCACCGCGACCCCCATCAGCAAGGTCGGGTCGATCGTCCGTGCGAAGACGAACAGGCTGATCGCGACGATGGCGTAGAGCGCGAGCAGTGGCCAGCGTACCCCGGCCCGATCGATCCAGCGGCTGACGATCATCCCGCCCAAAATGCCGCCGATGTTGATCGCGATGATCGCGTTGAGCCCGGCCGCCTTAGTCAGCCCCTTGCCCATCACCAGCAACGGCGTCCAGCTGAGGAGGATCGAAAGCAGCGCGAGCGTCAGGATGAAGACGATCCACAGCAGCACGCTCGCCGCCGCGCGGCCTTCGCCGAACAATGCGGCAAACGCGGCCATCCGGTTTCCGCCGCTGCGGGCGGTGGGGTGCGTCTCGGGGAGGCCGCGCATCAGGATCGGCGTGATTAGGATGGTCAGCACGCCGCCGACCAGGAACAGCGATTGCCAGCCATAGGTTTCGGCGACCGTGCGACCGACCAGCGCGGAGATCACTCCGCCCAAGGGCTGGCCGCAAATCATCGTCGTCACCGCGCTGGTGGTCCGCGCCCCCCCGGTCACTTCGGCGACCAGTGCGATCACCGTCGGCATCGCGCCGCCCATGCCGATTCCGGCGAGCACGCGCAGTGCGATCAGCGTCGGGAAATCGCGCGCGAATGCCGAAGCCAGGGTGAAGATGCCGAGCCCCAGCACCGACCAGATCAGCACCGATTTGCGTCCGAACCGGTCGGCGAGCCAGCCGCCGGCGATCGCGCCAACCGCCAGCCCGATCAGGCTGGCGCTGAAGAACAATCCCAGTTGGTGCGGCGCGAGGCCCATCGATCTCTGCAGGAACGGGCCGGCGGAGGAGATGACCTGAAGGTCATAGCCTTCGAGCACCGAAACGAGGAAGCAGAGCGCTAGAACCCCAACGGGCGCGGCGGCGCGCGGTGCGGCGGCTGTGGCGTGCATTCGGGTCCCCTCAACTGGTCGCGGCGATCACCGTCGAGCGCGATCCACGCATTGTTTGGACCAGAGTGCAGCAGCGGGCGCGATGCTCCTACCCGGTATCGGCTCATCTTAGTGTTGCGATATCTGCACCAATAACTGCTTGCTCCCGCACCGTTGACTTCGCACCCTTAAGAGCAAGGCCGCGTCGATGCGGCGGATTATGCACCAATGGCGGAGAGCAAAGGTGAGCGACCGTTTGGCAGGGCTGGTTGGCGGGCGATCGATGCTCGTCTCGCTGATCGTGGCGATCGCCTTCTTCATGGAGACGCTCGACGCGACGATCATCGTCACCGCGATCCCGCAAATGGCGGCGGATTTCGGGGTCGATCCGACGCGGATGAGCCTGGGCATCACCGCCTATCTGATGGCGGCGGCGGCGTGCGTCACCGCATCGGGGTGGCTCGCCGACCGGATCGGGACGCGGACCCTGTTCTGCGGCGCGATCGGGCTGTTCACGCTTGCCTCTCTGCTCTGTGCGCTCGCCCCGAACTTCACCGTCTTCGTCACCGGCCGCGCAGTCCAGGGTGTCGCGGCGGCGATGATGTCGCCGGTCGGGCGGCTGGTGGTGCTGCGCACGTCGGAGAAGAAGGATCTGATGCGCGCGCTGTCGGCGCTGATCTGGCCGGGGCTGGTCGCGCCGGTACTCGGCCCGCCGCTCGGCGGGTGGATCACTGATGCGCTGTCGTGGCACTGGATTTTCTACGTCAATGTGCCGGTTGGCCTGATCGGCATGGTGCTGGTGCTGCGCTACGTCCCGAACGAGAAGAAAGATCCGGTGCCGTTCGACCTGGCGGGGTTCGTACTTACGGGGCTGGGCCTGCTCGCGCTGACCTACAGCTTCGACCTATTCGCGGTGCAGAGCGCCAATGCGATCGCGATCGGTGCGGGGCTGCTGGCGGCGAGCGCGCTGCTCGGCTGGGCGGCGTTCCGCCATATGCGCCGCGCGGCGCACCCGCTGGTCCGGCTCGACGCGCTCAAGGTGAAGTCCTTCTTCGTGTCGAGCGTGACCGGCGGCGTGCTGTCGCGCGCGACGATCAGCGCGACGCCGTTCCTGTTGCCGCTGATGTACCAGCTCGCCTTCGGGCTGAGCGCGACGCAGGCGGGCGGGCTGCTGATCGCCTATATGGGCGCCAACCTCGCGATGAAGACGGTGACCAATCCGATCATCACCCGCTTCGGCTTGCGCAGCGTGCTGGTGTGGAGCAGCCTCTTCGCCGGGCTCAGTATCGCGGGGTGCGCGCTGATCGGCCCGGCGACGGGCCTGCCGCTGACTGTCGCGATCCTCGCGCTCGCCGGGGCGGGGCGCTCGCTCCAGCTGACCGCGATCACCATGGTCAATTTCGCCGATATCAGCCCGCAACAGCGCCAGCCGGCATCGGTGCTATCGTCGCTGACGCAACAGATCGGGATGGGCGCGGGGGTCGCGGTCGGGGCGCTGCTGCTGACTGCGAGCCAGACGGCGCGCGACGGCGTGGCGCTCGCGCTGGTCGACTTCCGCATCGCGCTGGTCAGCGCCGGAGTGTTGAGCGCGCTCGCCGCGATCTCCTATCTCGGCCTGGCCCGCGATGTCGGCGACGAGATCGCCGGGCGCGCCAAGCCTGCCGCAAGCTGACCCATTTGCGCGCTGTCCCCGGCGCGCTAGCGTGACACTAGGGGGAGAGGATGGACCGGTTGATGACGATGACCACCCTGGTGAAGGTGGTCAAGTATGCGAGCTTCACCGCAGCGGCCGAGGATCTCGGCATTTCGCGGACCCTGGTGTCGCGCCATATCGCCGACCTCGAGGCGCATCTCGGCATCCGGCTGCTCAACCGCACCACGCGATCGGTGACCCCGACGGCGGCGGGGCAGCAATATCACGATCTGTGCCTCCGCGTGCTCGCGGAGATCGACGCCGTGCGCGAGGATATCACCGCGATCCGCAACGAGATCGAGGGTGAGATCGGCGTGCTTTGTCCGATCTGGATCGGCAGCTTCGGCGTGTCCGAGGCGACTGCGGCGTTCTGCGCGGAAAACCCCAAGGTGCGGTTGCGGCTGCACTTCGCCGAACCCTCCGCCAATCCGCACGATTTTCTCGATCGCGGCTATGATCTGTGCATCCAGCCGACCACGCTGCGAGACTCGTCGATCATGGTGAAGAAGATCGGCGAGATCGGCTTTGTGCTGGTCGCCTCGCCCGCCTATCTCGCCGAACGCGGCGTGCCGGACAGCGCGCGCGACCTGTCGGCACATGATTGCCTGCCCAAGATGGGCGACACCGACTGGGTGTTCGCCAATGGCGACCGCGCCTCGCCGCGCGCCGGCGCGCGCTACACCACCAACAGTGTCTTCTCGCTGTGCACCGCGGCGGTCGCGGGGCTGGGCATCGCGATGCTGCCCGACAAGATCGCCGAGCGCGACCTGGCGGCGGGCAACCTGGTGCGCGTGATGGCCGACCATCCGCTCGAATCGCGCCCGCTCTACGTCGCCTATTCGCCCGGCGGCGACGTCCCGCGTCGGGTGCGCGCGCTGACCGCGTTCCTCGCCGACTGGTTCGAGCGGATGGGTGCCGAGCGCGGCCAGGGCGATCCCCTGGCCCGCGCGTTTCAAACCCGGGCCTAGAGTAGGATTCAGCTTCGCTGAAACAAACTCTAAGCCGCTAGTCCCTCAGTCTCGGCGCGGATGCGCGCCTCGATCTGGCGGACCGCCATCACCGGCGCCTTGTCGATCGCCAGCGCGGTGAACTGGCGCGCGCCGGTGCGCTCCTGCTCCTTCTGGATCGCGCGCTCGACGACATTGTCCTCCCAATAGGTCGTTTCGAGATTGGTACGCAGCCGCGTCTCGAACTCGGTGTCGCCGACGCGGTGGTTGCGGACGTGCAGCCAGAAGATATGGGTCGTCGCGGACGTTTCGGGGGTCAGGAACTTGTAGCTGTGGTTGCGGATGCCGGTGTCCATCGCGGCGTCTTCCTTGGGCAACCCCGCGCTCATCGTGCTGATATCGACGAACGAGGTGCCGGGCGCGGTGAAGCTGAACGACTGGCAGCGATCGACCATCGCATCGCCGAAATCGCGGCTCTGCCGGTCGAAGGGGGACGGGGGCGATCCCTCGACCCAGCGATAGGCGCGGATCGTCTCGCCATTGCGCTCGACCGTCACCGGCTTTTCCTCGGCGGCGGGATTTCCGATCGTCCCCTTGTGGACGAAGGTCGTGTGCGCCGGGTCCATCAGATTCTCGACGATGATCCGGTAGTTGCATTCGTGCAGCTGATAGCCCTGATCGAGCACCGCCCAGCCGGGCTCGCCATGTCGCCGCACCGCCGGAATTTCCGCCGTGTCGGCCAGCGCCGGATCGCCCATCCATAGCCAGACCAGCCCATATCGCACCGCGACCGGATAGGGCTGAACCCGCGCCGTCGGCGGAACGATGTCCTGTCCCGGGATATGGCGGCACGCGCCGGTCCGGTCGAACTGCATCCCGTGATAGCCGCAGCGCAGATTGCCGTTGACGCACTCGCCAAGCGAAAGCGGCAACAATCGGTGGGGGCAGCGATCGACCAGCGCCGCGACCTGTCCCTCGCCGTCGCGGAACAGCACCACCGGCGCGTCGAGCAGGGTGCGGGCGACCGGCGCGTCGGCGACATCGCCTTCCCACGCGGCGGCGTACCAGGCGTTGCGGATAAAGCGCTCCGCGCCACTTTGCTCATGGGTCATAACATCCTCCTGCGTTCAACTCTTAATCCGCAGGTGAAGCGGCGACGACCGCAAATCGGGCGACGTTTCCGCAACAATCTATTGAATAAGCGCCAACAATAGTCGGATGCATCGGCGGCCGGGCATCATTCATTTTGCGTCGGCGGTGAACCGTATCCGGGGACGCCGTCTTGCTTGCACGCGCCGTTTCACCAAGCTTCGCTCCAGAAAAACAGTCCCGGCGCAGATGCGGATGGGCTATTGGGAGGGTGAGATGAAGGCAGTATTTCCTGTCCGTCGGACGATCTTGCTGAGCGGTGCGTGCGCCGCGTCGCTGGTGCTGGCCGCGCCGGCCTGGGCGCAGACGGAACCGGTATCGGACGCGAGCGAAGACGGCGCCAAGGGCGTCGAGGAAATCGTCGTGACGGCACAGAAGCGCGCCGAGAATGCGCAGGATGTGCCGATCGCGATCACCGCGCTCGACAATGAGGATATCGCATCGTCCGGCGTCACCGGTATCGCCGATCTGCGCATCGCGGTCCCGGCGCTCAACGTGACCAAGGGCGCGGGCGGCTTCGGCCTGCCGCGTATCCGCGGCATCGGCGCGACGGGGCAGGGCAACGGGATCGAGAACCCGGTCGCGGTCTATGTCGATGGGGTCTATTATGCGGCGGCGTCGGGCGTGCTCCAGTCGCTGTTCGACACCGAACAGGTCGCGGTGCTCAAGGGGCCGCAAGGTACGTTGTTCGGGCGCAACGCGACCGGCGGCCTCATCCAGATCAGCACGCTCAACCCCAGCCTGACCGAGGCGACGGGCAAGGCGCAGATCGGATACGGCAATTACGAGACGATCAACGGCGCAGCCTTTGTCAGCGTGCCGCTGGGCAAGACCGTCGCCTTCAGCGTGTCGGGCCAATATGAGAAGCGTTACGAGGGGTTCGGCCGCAACGTCTTTACCGGCAACGACGTTCAGGACCCGACGACCTGGGCAGGCCGCGCCAAGCTGTTGTGGGAGCCCGGTCCAGACACGCGCGTCGTGCTGGCGGGCGATTTCAACGGCACCGACGACAGCTCGCCGGCGTTCGTGCCGTTCGGCCTCAACACGCTCGGCCAGAATGTCCCGACGGTGATCACGGGCCTGGGTGGCGATCCCAAATATGACATCTACGCCGATGTCGACCCCGACCTGCGCGCGCGGCAATGGGGCTTGAGCGCTACGCTGTCGCACGACTTTGCGGGAATGTCGCTCAAGAGCATCACCGCCTATCGCAAGACGACGCTCTTTGCCTTTTTCGATCCCGATGGAACGACGACCCCGTCGCTGCGCATCATCAACAACAACAGCGACAAGAATTTCACGCAGGAGATCAACCTGATCTCCGACAGCGACGGGCCGCTCAAATGGGTAGTCGGCGCCTTCTACATGAACAACAAATCGGGCCAGGGTCCGGCGCGCACCACCGGCACCACCCAGTTCGGCGACAATGGATATAATGACGAGATCAACAGCGTGGATCTCGAATCCTGGTCGGGGTTCGTCGAGGGGACCTATGCGCTGGGCGATGCGACCAACTTCACCGCAGGCATCCGCTACACCGACGACACTCGAACGCTGAACGCGACCCGCATCGCCTTCAACGGCGCAACCAACACCACGACGACGACGGTGTTCCCGGAGCAGCAGCGCAAGTTCCGCAAAGTGTCGTGGAAGCTGTCGGCGGACCACCGCTTCTCGCCCGAGCTGATGGTCTATGCAAGCTATAACCGCGGCTTCCGTGCGGGTACCTTTGTGCCCCAGGCGAATCCGATCACGATCCTCGAACCCGAAGTGGTCGACGCCTATGAGGTCGGGTTCAAGTCCGACCTGTTCGACCGGCGCGTGCGGATCAACCTGGCCGGCTATTATTACGACCAGTCGTCGGTTCAGGTGATGCAGGTGATCGCCGGCGTGCAGAATGTGTACAGTGCGCGCGGCGGTGCCAAAATCTATGGCATCGACGGCGACATCACCGTCCAGGCGACCGACAATCTGCGCTTCTTCGGCGGGTTCGCGTGGAATCATGCGCGGTACAAGGAGTTCACCGACGCGGTGATCTCGATCCCGTTCCCGCTCTCGACCAGCCTGGGCACGGCGGGCGCGGCGGCGTTCAGCACGACCAACTACAGCTATGTGAACAGCCAGACCGGCGCGACGATTAATAATACTGCCTGCCTTGGCACCTTCGTTCCGCCGAACATCACGACCCAGGCGGCGCGCGACGGCTTCTATCGCGGGCGGCTCGGCGGCAACTGCCTGTTGCTCGGCGACGCCAGCGGCAACCGGCTCCAGAACACCCCCGACTGGACGTTCAGCCTGGGCGGCAATCTCGACGTGCCGACCAGCGCGGGCAAATTCTCGCTCGCGGGCAACCTGTCCTACAATGGCGGCTATGTCGGTACGCCCGACGAGCGGGTGGTGCAGGGGGCGTTCACCGTCATCAACACCTCGCTCACATGGCGCAGCCCGGACGACAATCTCTATGCGCGGCTGTGGGCGAACAACCTCACCAACGCCTTTTACCGCACCCAGATCGGCGCATCGAACAGCGGGGACAACGGCACGGCGGGCGCACCGCGCACCTATGGCGTGACGGTCGGGTTCGAATTCTGATCGGATCCTGAGCGACAAAGGCGGGCGGTCCCTCACGGGGCCGCCCGTTAGTGTTTCAGAGTGCGCGTTCGGCCGCCTTAAGCGTGTTGGCCAGCAGGCAGGCGATCGTCATTGGCCCGACCCCGCCGGGAACCGGAGTGACCGCCGCCGCATGATCCAGCTCGTGCGTCGCGACATCGCCGACGATCCGGCTGCCGCCGTCGGGCCGGACGATGCGGTTGATCCCGACATCGATCACCACCGCGCCCGGCTTGACCCAGTCGCCGCGCACCAGATGCGGCGCACCCGCCGCCGCGACGACGATGTCCGCGCCGCGCACGATGCCGGGCAGGTTGCGGGTGTGGATATGGGTGACGGTGACGGTGCATTCGCGCTCGAGCAGCAGCAGCGCGACCGGTTTGCCGACGATGTTGGACTTGCCGATCACCATCGCCTTGAGTCCGCGAAAATCGTCGATCACCCGCTCAAGCAGCATCATGCAGCCCAGCGGAGTGCAGGGGACCAGCCCGCCCGTCCCGGTCGACAGGCGCCCGACATTGACCGGATGAAACCCATCGACGTCCTTATGAGGCACGATCGCGTCGAGCACCCGCGCGGCGTCGATCTGGGGCGACAGCGGTAGCTGGATCAGGATACCGTGAATCGCAGGATCGCAGTTGAGCCGATGGATCAGGTCCAGAAGTACGTCCTCACCGGTCGCCGCGTCGAGAGCATGTTCGACCGACCGGATGCCGACATCTGCCGCAGCCGCCTGTTTGCGGCGGACATAAATGCGGCTCGCCGGATTCTCGCCGACAATCACGACCGCGAGGCCCGGAACGATGCCATGCGTCGCGTGCAGCGCAACGACTCCTGCCCGGACCTCTGCGTCGACCTCGCGAGCGATCACGTCGCCGCGCAGCAGCTGAACCATGGTCAGTCGCCGAAGACGATGGTCTTGGCACCATTTGCGAGAATGCGGTGCTGGACGTGCCAGGCGACCGCGGTACCGAGCACGCGGCTTTCGATGTCGCGGCCTTTGCGCACCAGATCGTCGGCGCTGTCGGCATGGCTTACCGCTTCGGTCGCCTGATGGATGATCGGGCCTTCGTCGAGGTTGGCAGTGACATAGTGCGCGGTCGCGCCGATCATCTTCACCCCGCGCGCATGCGCCTGATGATAGGGCTTGGCACCTTTGAAACTGGGCAAGAAGCTGTGGTGGATGTTGATACACCGCCCCGACAGAAAGGCGGCGAGGTCGTCCGACAGAATCTGCATGTAGCGCGCCAGCACCACAAGTTCCGCACCGCATTCCGCGACCAGCGCCTTGATCTGCGCTTCCTGCTGAGGCTTGGTCTGTGGGGTGATCGGGAGATGATGAAACGGGATGTCGTCGGGGACCGGTACGCGCAGTGCCGCGCGCGGGTGATTGCTGGCGATCCCGACGATCTCCATCGGCAGCTCGCCGACACGCTGCTGATAGAGCAGATAGCCAAGGCAATGGTCGAATTTGGAAACCAGGATCAGAACCTTCATCCGCTGCTCGGCAGGGACGAGTTGCCAGTCCATCGCGAATTCCGCCGCGACCCCCGCCAACTCGTTCTGGAGCGCTTCACTCGTCTCGCCGCAGGTGAAGACGATGCGCAGGAAGAACAGGCCGGTTTCGGTATCCTCGAACTGGCGCGAGCTGCGGATGTTTCCCCCGTGCCGAAACAGGATGCCGGTCACGGCATGGACGATCCCCGGTCGGTCGGGGCAGCTCAACGTCAGGACATATGACTGGGTCATCGCACTCTCGAATTGGCCGGACGGGGGAAGAAGCTCAAGCGCAGCGCCGCTGCGGCGTGCGATAGGTGCTTAGCCAGGTGGCCGCCTCGGACAAGCCGCCAAAGGGGAAGAGGTGCAGGTGCACCACGCCATGTCGCGCTGGGTCAAGCGCGGCGGTCAGGCCATCGACAAACCCGTCGGGTGCCGATTTGCGCAGCAGGCGGCCGAGCGACAGCCCATATTTGGCCAGCGCCGCACCCGACGCGCCGACGCCGCAGACCGCAGCATATTTGAGCAGCGTGCGTGCCGATGCCGGACCCGCGACGCCGAGGCGCACCGGTACGTCGATGCCGCGCCGACGCAGCTCCGCGAGCCATGTGAGTACCGGTGCGGGGTCGAAGGCGAATTGGGTGACGATCTCGCAAGTTAGGCCCAGTTCCCGCGCCGCGCGGGTCTTGTCCGCGAGCGCCTGCCATAATGTTTCATCATCGACTTGTGCGTGACCTTCGGGATGGCCCCCGATGCCGATCGCGGTGATGCCATGCGCGCCGAGCACACCGCTGCGGATCACCGACAGCGTATCGGCGTAGGGGCCGGCGGCGCGCGCCGGATCGCCCGCGATCAGGAACAGACGATCGACTTGCGCGCGGTCGGCCAGCGCGCCGACGAAACGGTCAAGCGCTTCGGCCGAGTGGATCCGACGCGCCGCGATATGTGTGACCGGCGTGAAGCCCAGCTGACGTGCCGCGACCGCAGCGGCCAGTCGGTCGGCATCGCTCTCGTCGGTGAGATAAGGGATGAACACCGCGTCGGGTGCCGGCAGCACGGCCACGGCATCGGCGAGTTTCGTAACGCCGCGCGCGGTCACTTCGATGCTGTAGCCGTCGAACGCATCCGACCGGTCCCAGGTCGTTGGCATTGTACCTCTCCCCACATGCGCAAGCGCCGTCATCGGCGCGGGTCATGTGCGGCTGATTGCCAGTGCGAAACGCGGCGGAGTAGCGCTCGTCCGGTCATCCCAAAGGTGCGGATTCCGCGATGATTAAAAGGTGGATCGATAGCAATCACGCAAAATCAATGCGTTGAGTGGGTAATCGCCACGGTCGACACCGGCGCTCCCAATTGTCGCGGATCCTGCACCATAGGCGTGATTCACGGCCCATCTATCGCCGCCGACGCGCTTGCTAGGAGATTGGCCAAGGCGATTTCGCGGGATGGCCGCGCCGACGCCGCTGGATCTGGAGAGGAGAGTTTCGATGGCGGCACCGACACTGCAACAGGGGATCGATCAGGCGGGTTCCCCCGTCGCCTTGCTGTGGAAACCCAATGCCGATGCGTGGACCGTCCCGGTGATCGAACCCGAATATGCCGGGTGGCGCGAAGAACAGCGCGCCTGGCGCGAAGGGGTCGCGATCTCCGACCTGTCGCATCACATGTCGGACCTGTTCATCGAAGGGCCGGATGCGACCAAGTTGCTGATGGCGCATTGCGCGAACGACTTCACCAATTTCGCGATCGGCCAGGCGAAGCAGATCGTGCCCGTGACTGCACAGGGCCACCTCGTCATCGACGGCATCCTGATGCGCGAGGGCGAGAACAAATATGTGCTGAGCGGCGTGCCGGCGTCGCAGAACTGGGTCCGCTATCATGGCGAGACCGGCGGTTATGACGTCGCGTTCGAATCCGACCCGGATTCGCGCATCCGCAAGGAGGGGCCGCCCAGACTGTTCCGTTACCAAATCCAGGGCCCGCACGCGATGGCGCTGTCGGAGAAGCTGTTTGGCGGCCCGGTACCAAAGACGAAGTTCTTCCATTCGACCCCGGTATCGCTTGACGGGCGTGGTTTCCGCGCGTTCCGTCACGGCATGGCGGGGATGCCCGGCTTCGAATTTCTCGGCGAGTGGAAGGACGCGGAGTTTGTGAAGGACGCGATCCTCCAGACCGGTGAGGAATTCGGCATCGTCCATGTCGGGGGGAAAGCCTATTATACCAACGGGATAGAGAGCGGCTGGATCCCGACGCCGACGCCCGGCATCTACGACGCGCCCGAGCTGCAGGCGTATCGCGACTGGCTGAGCCTCTTTTCCTATGAGGGGCAGAAGCCGCTGCACGGCAGCTTCTTCTCGAACGACATCGCCGATTACTATGTGTCGCCCTGGGAGCTCGGCTATGGAAAGATGGTCGGGTTCAACCACGATTTCATTGGTCGCGAGGCGCTCGAGGCGACGCGCGATACGGCGCGGCGGCGCAAGGTGACCCTGGTGCTCGATACCGGCGATGTCGCACGCGCGATGGGGGCCGATCTCGACTATCTCAACACCTATGGCCGCTACCGGATCGAGGCGGGCGGGCAGATGGTCGGGATGAGCTTCCAGACCGGTATGATCGGCCCGCTCGAAAATGTCCTGTCGCTCTCATTGGTCGATGCCGATTTTGCCGAACCGGGAACGCAGGTCGAGCTGGTATGGGGCGAGCATCCGGGGCCCGGCCACGATCCCGACGCCGATTTCGGCTTCCAGCGCATCCGCGCAACGGTCCAGCCGTCGCCATTCAATGACCATGCGCGCAATTCCTATCGGCGCAACGACTAAGCTGATTAGCGGGGATGCAGCTGGGGCCCAGCCTCCCCGCACGACAAAAAAGGAGAGGCGCGATGGAGCTCGACCGGCGGAGCGTGATCGGAGGTGCGGTCGCGGCCGCTGCGGCGGCGTCGCTGCCCGCGATGGCCCGCGGCGCATCGCGCCGCCCCAATTTCCTGTTCATCATGGCTGACGACATGGGGTTCGCGGACCTCAGCTGTTACGGGCGTGAAGATTACGACACCCCGCATATCGATGCGCTGGCAAAACAGGGGGTGCAGTTCATGCACGCCTATTCGAACAGCGCGGTGTGCACCGCGACCCGTGTCGGCCTGATCACCGGCCGCTACCAGTATCGCGTCCCGATCGGACTGGAAGAGCCACTGGGCCAGCGCCCGGTTGGGCTCGATCCCAGCCATCCGACGATCGCGTCGGAGCTGCGCAAGACCGGTTATGCCACCAGCCTGATCGGCAAATGGCATCTGGGTTCGCTCCCCGCTTATGGCCCACTGCAAAGCGGCTATGACGAGTTCTGGGGCTTCCGTGCAGGCGGCGTCGATTATTTCACCCACAATAATGCTGGCGGCCAGCATGATCTGTGGGACGGCGACACCGAAGTTCATGAGACCGGTTATCTCACCGACCTGCTCGGCGACCGCGCGATCTCGACGCTGGAGAGCTACGCCAAGGGCACCAAGCCGTTCCTGATGAGTCTGCACTTCAGCGCGCCGCACTGGCCGTGGGAGGACATGGACGACCAAGTCGAGGCCGAGCGGCTGCGAACCAAGAAGGGCTTTCTCGCGCTGATGCACACCGATGGGGGGACGATGAAGACCTATGCCGCGATGGTCACCCGGCTCGATCACCAGGTAGGGCGGGTGATGTCGGCGCTCAGGCGGCTGCGGCTCGACCGCGACACGGTGGTCGTGTTCACCAGCGACAATGGCGGTGAGCGTTTCTCCAAGACCTGGCCCTTTTCGGGGCTCAAGGGAGAGCTGCTTGAGGGCGGCATCCGCGTTCCGTGCATCGTCCGCTGGCCCGGCCTGTCGCGACCGGGCAGCCGCAGCGACGTGCCGATCCTGTCGATGGATTTCATGGCGAGTTTCCTCGCTGCTGCGGGCTGCACAACCGACCCGGCCTGGCCGCTCGATGGCATCGATATCCGCCCGGCGATCGGCGGTGGCGGCTTACCCGAACGCGCGCTGTTCTGGCGCTACAGAAACCATGCGCAGGAAGCGATGCGGCTGGATGACTGGAAATATTTGCGCATCGCGGGCGAGGAATATCTGTTCAACCTGGCCGAGGATCCGCAGGAGCGAGGCAATCGCAAGCATCGCGATCCGCAACGCCACGCCGCCATGAAACAGGCCTGGGCCGATTGGAATCGCACAATGCTTCCGATCGATCCCAAGTCGACCTCGCACGGATTTCATGCCGAAAATCTCGCCGAACGCTATGGCGTGAAGGACCATTGATGGCTGACCGCACCACCACCCGCCTGCGCCATGAAGCCGCGCGTCGCCGCACGCTGACCGTTGTCGAGAAGCGCAATCTGACGCCCAATTATCTCGCGATCCGCTTTGCGTGCGATGATTTCGAGGATTTCGTATCGGCCTCCGCCGACGACCATATCAAGCTGTTCTTTGCCGGCGAGCGCAGCGCCGAGGGGCGACCGCCGATGCGCGATTATACCCCGCGTGCGTTCGATCCCGCGACGGGCAGCTTCGTGATCGAGTTTGCCTTGCACGAAAATCCCGGCCCCGCGACGGCCTGGGCGATCGGGGCCAGCGAAGGTGACCGGGTGCAGATTGGCGGCCCGCGTGGCTCGACCCTGATCGGCACCGGCTGGGACTGGTACTGGCTCATCGGCGACGAGACCGCGCTGCCCGCGATCGCGCGACGGATGGAGGAATGGCCGGAGGCGACGATCACGGCCTTTGTTTCGGTGACCGGACCGGATGAGCAACCGCCTTTGCCGCTGGGACCGGGACATGCAGTGAGCTGGGTTCATCGCCCCGTCGAGGCGTCCGGTGATGCGACCGCGCTGCTCGACGCAATCGACGCGAACCCCTTTCCCGATGGCGACGGCTTTGTCTGGATTGCTGCGGAGGCGGGGGTGGCAAAGGCGGTGCGCGAAGCAATCCTCTCGCGCGGCCATCCACAGACCCAGCTCAAGGCTGCTGGCTATTGGACGGCAGGCGCCGCCGACACCACCGCCCGTTTCGAATAGCGAGCGGTGGCGCGGGTCGCCTTATAGCGTCACCCCCGGCAGATAGAGCGGCATCGAATCCTCCCACTTGCTGTCGGTCAGCAGGCGCTTGTCGGATCCGTCGCGATTCATGATGTAGATCTGGCCATATTGCTGGAAGGTCTGGTCATAGAGCGCCGCCTCGTCGCGGAAGCCGTGCTGCGACCCGCTCCACATGATTTTGTTGTCCGCGGTCCACACCGCATGGCCGTCGCTCGACCCGTGGTCGGTGGCGCGGAACAGGTTCGAGCCGTCCGGGCTGATCGTGTAGATGTCGAAATTGCCGTCTGCGTCTTTGCGGGTGAAGACGATCGACCTGCCGTCGGGCGACCAGCCGGGAAGGTTGTCTAGGCCTGTGGTCAGCACGCGAATCTGGCGCGTGTCGAGGTTGAGGATCCGCAGCCCCTTTTCGTCTGCACCGCGGCCCCAGGCACGATACACCACTTCCTTGCCGTCCGCGGAATAACTCGGGAAGCCCGAATGGATCGTGCCGTCGGTGAGCTGTTCGGCCCCGGTGCCGTCGCGGCGGACGCGCCAGAGTGCGGCGGTCATCGTTGCACGCTCAAAGAACCAATAGCCCAGACCAAACACGATCCATTCGCCATCGGGCGACCAGGCCGGCTGGAACGCGCCGGCGAGGCCCATCTGGACCTTGCGCTCGTCGAGTCCGCGGCCCGAGCTTTCGAAGATCTTGGTCCGCTCCGAGCCGTCGGGCCGCATGATGTAGAGCGAGCTGTTGCCGAGCTGCTTTTCGGTGAAGACAACCCAGCCGTCCCGCGACATCAGCGGGAAGACGTCGATATGCTTGTAATCCCAATCCTTGTCCCAGCTGTAGAGCGGCTTGTAGAGCGGGCGAACGGGCTTGAACGCGACCTTTTCGTAGATCACCGACTTGCCGTCCGCTGACCAGCTCGGTGCCCGAATAAAGGTCCGTTTCAGCGGCGCGCGGTCGGAGGTGTAGGCCAGGCCTTCATTCGGACCGTACTTAACCAGATAGCCGATTTCGGTCCCGCTGAGATATTGCGGCTGGAGCTTGAGGTCGGTGCCGGTGGTGTGCTCGACTCGCTCCCCAGTCGCCACATCGACCGATACGATTTGCGAATAGGCCTTGCCGACATAGTTTGGCCGCCGTGCGCCCCAGGTCGCCTCGACCGTCATCTCGTAGAAAACGATGCGGCGGCCGTCGGGCGACCATTTGGGCGAGCCGAGGCAATAGCCGGGCTTCGACGCGACCTTGCGGAAGCCGGTGCCGTCGGGACGAATGATGTAGATCGACAGTTCCTGCGTATGTTCCCAACCATGCCCCTTGTCATGCCCGGTCCAGCCGCTGTTGCGGTCGGAGGAAAAGGCGATCCACTTGCCATCGGGCGACCATTGCGGGCGGAAATAGCAATCGGGCTTGCCCTCCGCGCCGCGTACGTCGTTAAGTCCGGTCAGCTGGCGTGTCTTTCCGCTCTTGATATCGAGCAGCCAGATATTGGCACGATAGCCGTTGCGGGTCGAGACGAAGGCAAGGGTAGAGCCGTCGGGTGAAATCACCCCGGCATCGTCCATCGACGCGGTGGTGACCAAAGGCAGTACCGCGCTTCCATCGACGTTGGCGCGGAAAATGTCCGACTGGCCATCGCCATTGCGTTCCGACGTGAACACGAACCCGCCGCCCGGAGCGAATACGCCGTTATACTCGAAGCGCGTGTCGGCGAGCAGCGGGCGCTCGTTGCTGCCGTCGATATTGGCGATGCACAGCTGTGAAATCGACGGGGCGATGCGGTTCATCAGCATCGTACCCTTCTTGCCGCGCGAGGAAAGCGCGCGGCCCCCGGCGCAACCCGACAGTGCGGCGGCGGGAAGGGTGGTCAACAGGGTACGGCGATCCATCATACTCTCCCGGTCTGTGGCTCTTGCTGGGCCGGTTATAGGGTCGCGGCCTCGATATCATTGAGGCCCGATCCTGCACTCCAATGGGTATGATTTGGCAACGGCTGGCACGCCCGGCGTGATCAATACCAATCGCCAAATGCGCGCTTGTGATGTCGCACTGCCGAAATTTCACCCATGGACGGCTTTCAATCACCTGCCGCGCATGGGATCGGATATGCGCGCGCACGGCAATTGCGGAGATTTTCGATGGACGGACGTTTTCTGATCGCTGGCGATAAGATCGCGACCGGCCGGACATTTGAGGGGCAGGATCCTGCCTCCGGTGTCGCAATTGCGCCGTGGTTCGAAATCAGCGACGCAAGCCATGTCGATCAGGCCTGCAGCGCTGCAACGGCGGCGTTCGACGCCTATCGCGAAACTGATCCGGACACCCGTGCCGCATTTCTTGAGGCAATCGCCGCGCAGATCGAGGCGATCGGTGATCCGCTGATCGCGCGCGCGATGCAGGAAAGCGGGCTGCCGCGCGCGCGGCTGGAGGGCGAGCGCGGGCGCACCTGTGGCCAGTTGCGGATGTTCGCGGGCGTGGTGCGTGCTGGGCGCTGGGCGGGTGTGGTGCTCGACAGCCCGCTGCCCGATCGCCAACCCCTGCCTCGGTCAGACCTGCGCCAGCGTCGCATCGCGGTCGGCCCGGTCGCGGTGTTCGGCGCGTCGAACTTCCCGCTCGCATTCTCGGTCGCGGGCGGTGACACCGCCTCTGCGCTGGCGGCGGGCTGCCCCGTGGTGGTGAAGGCGCATCCCGCGCACCCGGGCACCTCGCTGCTGGTGGCGGAGGCGATCGACGCGGCAGTGGCGCAATGCGGGCTGCCGCGCGGCGTGTTCTCGATGGTGCAGGGACCGGCGAACGAACTCGGCGCGACGCTGGTCGCGCATCCCGCCATCAAGGCAGTGGGCTTCACCGGGTCGCGGGGCGGTGGTCTCGCGCTGGTCGCCATCGCGCAGGCACGGCCCGAACCGATCCCGGTCTATGCTGAGATGTCGAGCGTCAATCCGGTGCTGTTGATGCCCGGCGCACTGGCCGAACGCGCCGAGGCGCTGGGGACGGCGTTTATCGGATCGCTGACGATGGGGGCGGGCCAGTTCTGCACCAATCCTGGCCTAGCGATCGGCGTCGACAGCCCCGATCTCGACCGTTTCGTACGCTCGGCGGTGGAGGCGCTGAGCGGCGCGCAGCCGCAGGTGATGCTGACCGCCGGCATCCACGCCGCCTATGCGCGCGGAGTGGATGAACTGGCGCAGGCGCAGGGCGTCACGCTCGAAGCACGGGGGGTGGCGGATACCGCCTGCAACCGCTGTCAGGCGGCGTTGCTGACCACGAGCGGTGACGCGCTGCTCGCCGATCCCGCGCTGGCGCACGAGGTGTTCGGCGCGTCGTCGATGGTGGTGCGCGCGCGCGATCTCGATCAGGTCGCGGCGATCCTGGAGGCGCTCGAAGGCCAGCTGACCGCGACGCTGCATCTAGGAGAGGGCGACACCGCGCTGGCCGGGCCGCTGATGCCTTTGCTTGAGCGCAAGGCCGGTCGCATCCTCGCTAATGGCTGGCCCACCGGGGTCGAGGTCTGCCACGCGATGGTCCATGGCGGGCCGTTCCCGGCAACATCGGACCCGCGCTCGACTTCGGTCGGCAGCGCCGCGATCGACCGTTTTCTGCGCCCGGTTTGCTATCAGGATCTACCGCAGGAACTGCTTCCCACGGCGGTGCGCGACGGCAATCCGCTGGGCCTGCCCCGACTGGTCGACGGCGCCGCAGCATGAGCGGGGCGGGGGACAGCGACGCGGCACCGGTGCGCCGGTCGCCGCTCGCGATCCCCGCCTTTCGCAACCTCTGGGCTAGCAACCTGTTGTCCAACTTCGGGGGGCAGGTTCAGGCGGTCGCCGCCGGGTGGCTGATGGCGAGCATGACCGGGTCGCCGCAGATGGTGGCGCTGGTGCAGTCGGCCGTGTCGCTGCCGGTGATGCTGCTGATCCTGCTCGGCGGTGCGTTGGCCGACAGTTTCGACAAGCGCCGCCTGCTGCTCAGCGCACAGCTGTTCATGCTCGGCGTATCCGCCGGGCTGGCCGCGCTGACCTATGCCGGGATGGTCACGCCTTGGCTGCTGCTCGCCTTCACCTTCCTGATCTCAGGCGGCGGGGCGATCAACAATCCGGCGTGGCAGGCGTCCATGCGCGACATCGTCCCGCGTGAGTCGATCAGCCGTGCGGTGGGACTCAACAGCACGAGCATCAACCTTGCGCGCACCTTGGGTCCCGCGATCGGCGGCGGCATCGTCGCGCTGTTCGGCGCGGCGGCGGCGTTCGCTGTCAATGCGCTGAGCTATGTGGCGCTGATCGTCGCGGTGCTGCGCTGGCGGCCCGCACCCGCGCCCGAGTCGATCGGCGGCCGCGAGACGATCGGCGCGGCGATCGCCACCGGGCTGCGCTACGCCGCGATGTCGCCGCACCTGCGACCTGTCGTGATGCGGGGCGCGATCTCGGGCTTTTCGGCAAGTGCTGCCTTTGCGCTGATGCCAGTGGTCGCGAGCCAGCGTCTGGGCGGCGGGCCGCTGATGCTGGGCGGGCTGCTCGGCGGGTTCGGGATCGGCGCGGTGATCGGCGCGCTGGTCAGCGGCCGGATGCGCGAGCGGGTGCCGACCGAATATCTCGTCCGCGCTGCGATCCTGTTGCTGGCGACGGGTCTCGCCACGCTGGGCCTGTCGACGCTCCCGTTCATTTCGGGTGTGGGGGCGGCGTTTGCCGGAGCAGGCTGGGTGCTCGCGCATTCGAGCTTCAACGCCACGGTCCAGCTTTCCGCGCCGCGCTGGGTCGCGGGGCGGGCGCTGGCACTCTACCAGACCGCGACCTTTGGTGCGATGGTGGCGGGAAGCGCGGTGTTCGGCGCGATCGCCGAGCGGGCGAGCCTTCCGCTTGCGCTGGTCATCGCCGCTGCGTTGCAGCTGTTCGGCGGGCTGTTCGGGTTGCGCATGCGGTTGCCCGCGACCGAAACGCTCAACCTCGATCCGCTGCGTCAGTGGCAGCCCCCCCAGCTGGACTATGAGGTCGATCCGGCGAGTGGGCCGGTGCAGATAGAACTCGAATATCGCATCGATCCCGCCGACGCCGAGGCGTTCGAGGATGCGATGCGCGAGCGCGAGCGGATCCGCCGCCGCGACGGCGCGCGGGGGTGGATGCTGTGGCGCGACCTCAACGATTCGATGCGTTGGGTCGAGAGCTATCGCGTGCCCAGTTGGGCCGAATATCTGCGGCACAATCAGCGCCGCACTCAGGACGATCGCGCCAATGTCGAAGCTCTGCTGCGTCTGCATATCGGGCCCGACGGGCCGCTGATCCGCCGTCATATCGCCGCGCGTAGCGGCGGAACCGTGCCGCTCGATCCACCCGCGCCGCCGCCTACCCCCTGAGCGCGTCGCGGAGGAACGGAACCAGCGTCCGCCAGTGATGTTCGGCTTCCTTGGGGTCGTACACGGGCGTGTCGCGCAGCACCCACCCGTGACGCGCGGGATAGGTTTCGACGCGATGATCGACCCCCGCAGCATCGAATGCCGCGATCAGGAGTGCCTTTTGCGCGTCATCGAAATTCTTGTCCTCGATCGCCCCGGCGACATAGATTTTTGCCACCATGTTCGGCGCTAGCAGGTGCGGGCTGGTGGGCGTGTCATTGGCAAGCCCTCCGCCATGATAGGATGCTGCTGCAGCGATCCGGTCGGGATAGGTTCCCGCAGCAATCAACGCCAGACGGCCACCCATGCAGTATCCGGTCACGCCGAGCGGTCCGTCTCGGACCTCTGGGCGCGCGGCGAGGAAGTCGAAAAAGGCCGGCATATCCGCCATCACTGCCTTGGGCGTCGCAAGCGCCATGAAGCGGGCGCGGTGCGCCTCTCGCAATTTCGGGTTCGTGAACACGATCTTCGGATCGACGGGGTCATACGCGCCCGAGCGGTAGAACAGGTCGGGTGCCAGCACAGCAAAGCCGTTGCGCGCCAGCCGCGCAGCAAGCTCCTCCACCGCCGGACGCATGCCGGGGCCGTCCATCAGCACGATTACGCCGGGCCAGGGGCCAGTTCCCTCCGGCAGGCAGAACCAGGCCGGGCATTTGCCGTCCGCAGCGGCGATCTCGACGCGCTCCATCTCAATTCCCCAGCGGGGGCAGTCCCGCCGCGATCCACAGGGTCAGCGCGGCGCTGAGCACAACGCCGATCAGTGCGGCGATCCGCGATCCGGGCGCGATCGAAACTTCTGTGTCGATGCGCATGCGCCCGGTGACCATCGGGCCGACCAGATTGTCGCGACGCACGAACAGGTAGAAGAGCACCGCCGCGATGTGCAGCCCGATCAGGCCGACCAGTATATTGAACAGCGCCTCATGCCATTCGGTCGCCGCGTCGGAGGTTTCGAAATCGACCAGCCCCGCCAGAGGCCCGGCGAAGAGGCCGTCGCTGTCCTGTGCGAACAGCCCCAGCCCGATCTGCAGGCTGAGCAGTCCCAGCAGCGCGACCACGCTGAGCGCGCCGAGCGGGTTGTGGCCGATCACCTTCGCGCCGCCCCGCAGATAGGCAAGGATCGCGCCCGGGCCGCGCACGAATGAAGCGAAGCGCGCGGTGCCGCTCCCGGCAAAGCCCCAATAGAGGCGGAAGATCAGCATACCCAGCGCGACAAAGCCGAGCGTGCGGTGCAGCTCCATCCGCCCGGTCTCCGCCGTCGCCCACATCGCCGGGATCAGCAGCACGAAGCCCCAATGGACGATGCGGACGGGCAGGTCCCAGACGCGGACGGTGGGGGCAGGCGGCGGCGGTGCGGGTTCCTCCGCCGGTGCCTCGCTCATTTCTTCGCCCGGAAGTCGGTGTGACATCCCTTGCAGGTCGGGCCGACGGCTTCGGCCGCTGCCTTCGTCGCGGTCAGATCGCCTGCTTCGGCGGCGGTGCGAAGCGCGCCGGTGGCAGCGATGAACTTCTGGGCCTTGGCGTCGAATTCGGAGCGCTTCTGCCAGATTTCCGCCTTGGCCTCGGTCTCGATCCCCGCTTCGGGGCCGCTTGTGCCTGGGAACCAGCCGGGCAGCGCGCGGGCAAGGTCGTCGAGCGTCTTCGCCTCGGTCGCGACCTTGGCCAGGTCGGGGGCATCGGCCTTCAGCGCCTCGCCGATCGCCTTGTTAGCCTTTGCGATCGCCTTGAATTGGACGGAACGCGGATTTTCCGCCTGTTGCGAGCAGGCGGCGATGGCGAAGAGCGCGGTGGCGGCGAGCAACAGGCGCATGAATGGTTTCTCCCTCACGCCCGTCTTGCGGGCTGCGCGAACGTAACGTGGCACGCGTGCCGCGTCTCGCATTTCTGTTACACGGGTGATTGGATTTGCTGTGCCTCAGCTCGCCTGGCGCAGCGCCGGTTGCACGGCATTGGCCGCGACATGGCGGTGGAGCAGGTCCATGAAATCGAGATGGATCCGCGTCGGCAACCAGTCGGCGCGCATCGTGATCCCGATCGAGGGCGCGGGATCGAGCGGGCCATAGGGCAGGGGGACGAGCGTGCCATCTTCATGGATCAGCTCGTAAGAGGTCATCAGCGTCAGCCGGTCGCTGCGCGCGAGCAGCTGGCGGATCACGGGCAGGACACAGGTCGCGATCGAGGTATTGGGCTTGCGCCCGGCGAACAGCCGCTCGAAACAGGTTCGTCGGCTCGACCCCTCGGTTCCGACTACCCAGTCATAGCCGAGCAGATCCTCGGGTTCGATCCGCCCCTTGGCGAGCAATTTGTGCCCGCGCCGCGCGACGATGCTGTACGGCGTCTCGCCCAGCGCCTGATTGGCAAGGTCGTCGCCCAGCGTTTCCTGGACCAGCCCGATCACGAAATCGACATCGCCGGCGCGCAGCCGGTTCATCATCTCGGGGGCGCTCTCGTTGATGATCTTGACGTCGGCATTGCGGTGCGACGCCACGAAAGCGTCGAGCACCGAAGCAAGCAGCACGCTGCCCCCGAACGGAAGTGCGCCGATCGTGATCTGGCTGGCGACGTTGCCGCGCGCGGTCTCGACCTCGCGCACGCCCCATTCGACCTCCTGCGCCGCGAGCTTGATCTTGCGTCCGAACTCGATCCCTGCCGGCGTCACCATCATCCCGGCGGCGGTGCGGTAGAAAAGCGGCTTCTTGACGTTGCTCTCCAAGTCGCGGGCCGCGCGCTGCAGCGATGCCTGTGACAGGTCGAGCTGCTGGGCAGCCTGCTGGAACGATCCGGTATCGACGATCGCGATCAGCGCGCGCGCCTGTGACCGCGAGATGCGGCGCGCGACCACGCTGGCGACCCCGCCGACGCCGAGGTCCACCAGAGCACGCTCGATCAGGTCGAACAGGCGGGTGGCGCGGCGGTGGAAAATCTCGCCGAGGTCGTTGAGGTAGCTCCCGCTCGCGCGGCGTTCGAGCAACGCGACGCCGATCTGCTGCTCGAGCTTGGCGAGCGACTGCGTGACCGCGGGCTGGGAGAGGTTGCACTCTTCCGACGCCTTGCGGACGCTGTTCAGGCGGCCGACGCTCTCGAACAATTTGAGCTGGCGCAGGCTCAGTGACGTGGCGATGTCGGCGTGCGACGTGGTCATGGGTAGACTCCTCTCCTGCCGATCAATTTATCAGAAAGAGGGAGAGTGGAAAATCAGAAAAATTATATCGAGATGCGGTCGTTAACGTGTTTGTATATAAGGCAAAAATTAAGATCGGCCCTATGATTTCTTCAGTTGAGACAAACTCACGATGGTCAAATCTTTGATCGCTGCGATGCGCAAAACTTATAACGCGATGCACCAAGGTAATCGCTGCGCGCGCGGGACGGGCCGATAGGAAATGCGTGCGCCTTGCCAACTAATGATCCGGGCCGGTTGACCCGTGCGGCCAAGGCGCGCTCTTCGGCAGGCAATGCACGGATATGCGGATCGGGCGTTTCGGTCGCCGCAGCCGTGCGGGATGTTCCAGGAGATGAGCCTTGGCTGCCAAAGTGCCCTTGAAGATCGCGGTTGCCGAGCATCCGCATACCGCTGCGATCCGTGACGGATCGATCCAGATCGAGGGCGTCGAGGCCGAGATCGTGACGGTGAAGCCCCAGATCGGGGCGTTCCGCCGGATGGTCCGCGACCTCGAATTCGACGTTTGCGAGATCGCGCCGACGACCTATATCATTGCCCGCGCCTATGGAAAGAAGTTCAAGGCGCTGCCGATCTTCGTCGTTCGCCGCTTCCACCATTCGGGGCTGCTGGTCCGGCCCGAGGCCGGGATCGTCACCCCCAAGGATCTGGAGGGCAAGGTCGCCGGGGTGCGCGCTTATTCGGTGACGACCGGCGTGTGGACGCGGCAGGTGCTGATCGACGAGTTTGGCGTCGACAACAACAAGATCACCTGGTTCGTCGATGACGAGGAGCATGTCCAGGAGCTTCAGCTGCCTCCCAACGTCCGCCATGTCGCGGCTGGCGATAGTCTGGCGGAGATGATGGCGCGCGGGGAGATCGTCGCGGGCTTCGACGGCGCGGCGGGGATCGGGCGCACCGGCGCGCCGACCGGCGGCTGGCAGGAGGTCGATGCAAACTATCCCGACCTGTTCCCCGATGCCGAGGCTCTAGAGGCGGACTATTACCGCCGCACCGGCGTCTATCCGATGCACGGCACCATCGTGGTCAAGGATTCGGTGCTTCAGGAGCACCCCTGGATCGCGCGTTCGATCTACGACGCGTTCCTTCAGGCAAAGAACGACTGGGTCGCAAAGCTTAATTCGGGCGAGGCGACAGGGGCGAGTGCGGACAAATATCGTGCGCTTCAGAAGATCGTCGGTGATGACCCGCTGCCTTATGGCATCGCGGCCAATCGCGCGACGATCGAGGCGCTGGAAAAGACCGCGTTCGACCAGGGCCTCACACCGCGCCGCATGTCGATGGAAGAATTGTTCGTCGACCCCGAGACCGCCCCGGTCCACGCTTGATCCCGCGCTGAGGAACCAACATGATCATCGATTGCCACGGCCATTACACGACCGTCCCCAAATCCTTCCGCGATTTCCGCGCGAAGCAGGTCGAGTTCGCCAACGATCCCGCCAACGCCCCGACGGTCGCCGACGCTCATGTCAGCGACGACCAGATCCGCGAGGGGATCGAGAATGGCCAGCTCAAGCTGCAGCAGGAGCGCGGCAGCGACCTGACGCTGTTCTCGCCGATCGCCGGGTTGATGAGCCATCACCTTGGCAATGAACGCACCAGCCTCGAATGGGCGAGCATCTCCAACGATCTCGTCTATCGCGTGACCGAGATGTACCCGGACAATTTTGCGCCGGTGTGCATGCTGCCGCAATCGCCGGGTGCCGCCCCCGCCAACAGCGTTCCAGAACTGCGCCGCTGCGTCGAGGAACTGGGCTTTGTCGGGGTCAATGTGAACCCCGATACCACCGGCGGCTACTGGACCGGAAAGCCGTTCACCGACCGCGAATGGTATCCGTTGTTCGAGGCGATGTGCGACCTCGACGTGCCCGGCATGGTGCATGTCGCGGCGTCGTGTAACCCCAATTTCCACGGCACCGGCGCGCATTATCTCAACGCCGATACATCGGTGTTCATGCAGATCCTGCAGTCGAACCTGTTCGCCGATTTCCCGACGCTGCGGCTGGTGATCCCGCACGGCGGCGGCGCAGTGCCCTATCACTGGGGGCGGTATCGCGGCATGTCGCTCGAGATGATGGATCGCCCGCTCGAAGGGCTGCTCGATAATATCTTCTTCGACACCTGCGTCTATCACCACCCCGGCGTCGAGCTACTGACCAAGGTGATCCCGACCGACAATGTCCTGTTCGGGTCGGAGATGATCGGCGCGGTGCGCGGCCGCGATCCCAACACGGGTGAGTATTTCGACGATACCAAAATTTATGTCGATGCCTGCGCCGCGCTCAGCGATGACGACCGGCTCAAGATTTACGAACTCAATGCCCGCCGCGTCTATCCGCGGCTCGACAAGCGGCTCAGGGCGCGCGGTCTCTGACCCGAATACCCCGCGCCGTGTGCCGCAAAACTTATGGCCCGGTGCGGAACTTCAACTATCGGGGGGGCGGGAAAGCGCCGAAGTTTCAATCCTGATCGAAAGGCCGACGCAACGGCCTGAGAAATAGGAGCAGGCCTTGGCGTCCCCGATCATCGACATTCACCCGCACGTCATTTCGGACGACGAGAGCCGCTATCCGCCCGCGCCCTTGTTCGGCAAGCGATCGGACTGGTCGCAGGAGCGGCCGAGCACGGTCGTGACGCTGATCGAACAGATGGACGCTGCGGGGGTCGATCAGGCCGCGGTCGTGCACAGCTCGACCACCTATGGCTTCGACAACAGCTATGTCATCGATGCGTGCAACGCCTATCCCGACCGGCTGATCGCAGTCGGGTCGGTCGACATCCTCGCGTCCGATGCGGTGCAGGCGATCCGCGACTGGGTCGGCAAGGGGCTGGCCGGGCTGCGCGTGTTCACCGGGGGCAGCACCAAGGAGTTCGACGCCAGCGAGCTCGACGATCCGCGCGCCTATCCGGCGTGGGAGCTGCTCGGCGAACTCGGCCTGACTATGTGCATCCAGACCGACCCGGTCGGGCTGGCGGCGGTGACGGCACTCGCGACGCGCTTTCCGGATGTGCCGATCATCCTCGACCATCTTGGTCGTCCCGACGTCACCGACGGCCCGCCCTATGCACAGGCGGCGGGGCTGTTCGAGCTTGCCGCGATCCCATCAATTTACCTCAAGCTGACTCCGCGGATCATGGGCGATTGCGTCAAGGGCGACGCATCCCCGGAGACTCTGTTCCCGCAGCTTGTCGAGGCGTTCGGGGCGAAGCGGATGGCGTGGGGGTCGAACTATCCGACCTCGCCCGGCACGTTGACGGCGATCCGCGCGACTGCGCAGGCCCGGCTTGCCTGCCTCAGCGATGCGGATCGCGAATGGATTTTCGGACGCACTGCGCAGGCACTATACCCGCAATTGAACAACGAGACGCGGATCGCGCGCGCGGGTTGATGGAGAGAGATTGATGGCACAATTTGCGGCCGACTCCGCACCCGGCGCGGATATCGAGGGCAAGCCCGCGATCCAAAAGGCGGCGCCCTGGGGTATTTTGGCGCTGCTCACGGTAGGCGTGCTGATCGCCTATTTCGACCGAACGAGCATCTCTTCGGCGCTAGCGGACAAGAATTTTGTCGCGCATTTTGCGATGTCGGATGCAGATCGCGGCTTTGTCGGCGCGGCATTCTTCTGGTCCTATGCGCTGATGCAGATCCCGATGGGCTGGATCGTCGACCGCTATGGGGTCAAATATCCCTATGCAATCTGCTTTGCACTCTGGTGTCTCGCCACCGCTGCGACAGGGCTGATGCACGTTGTCGCGGGCCTGTTCATCATGCGGCTGATCGTGGGGCTGACCGAAGCGATCGTGACTCCGGCCAGCTATCGCTGGATCCGGCTCAACATGCCCGAAAGCCATGCGGGGACCGCCGTCGGCATCTTCGCGATGGGCAACAAGATCGGCGTGGCGATCGGCGCGCCGATTGCCGCGTGGCTGATCGTCGCGTTCGACTGGCGGCTGATGTTCGTGATCTCGGGCCTTGCCGGACTGGTCTGGCTGGTGCCGTGGATGTTGGGGTTGAAGAGCGATTATCTGGCCAAGAACGAACTCGCCGCCGCGCGCCGCAAGACAGGGCAGGTGACGTTCCGCAGCATCATCAAGGCGCCGGTGATCTGGGGCGCGATGATCGTCAATTTCTGTTACGGCTATTTCAGCTTCTACTGCATGACCTGGATGCCCGCCTATCTGGTCGAGGCGCAGGGGCTGTCGCTCAAGCAATCGGGCCTCTACACCTTTTTCAGCTTTGGCGGGATCGCGATCGTCGCGGTGGTCGCGGGCTGGGCCGCAGACCGCATCATTGCGCGCGGCTACAACCCGATCATCACGCGCAAGATTTTCATCGTCGCGGGGTTCGCCGGGGCCAGCACGGTGCTGCTCGGCGCTTATGCGCACAGCCTCCAATGGGCGCTGTTCTGGAATGTCTTCTCGCTCTCCGCACTCGGGCTGACCACCGCGAACAATCTGGCGTTGTGCAAGGTGACGCTGATCCCGCCGCCCGCCGTGGGCCTGTCGGTCGGCGTCCAGCAGGTCGCGGGCACGCTGTCGGGCGGCGTCGCGGCCGGGCTATCGGGTTGGCTACTCCACACCACCGGCAGCTACACCGCGCCGATGATGGTGATCGTGGTATTCCTCGCGATCGGCGCGACGGCGTGCGTAGTCCTGCTGCGCCCCGAATGGTCGCCCAAGATCACCCAGATTGCCGATTAAGGACTGAAACATGGCAAAGATCGTTTTCGGAATGGCGGTGCCACACAGCGGCATGCTGGGGCAGAAGCCCGAGGACTGGCTCAACAACGGCGAGCGCGACCGCAAGAATCCCGAGCTTTGGTACAAGGGCCGGACCTGGACCTATCCCGAGCTGGAGGCCGAGCGCGGGGCGGCGTTCGAGCCGTTTCTGACGCTCGAGGAGCGCACCGAACGCGCGGGCCGTTGCCGCGCGGCGCTCGACGAGATGGCCGAAGCCTATAAGCGCGCGAATATCGATGTCGCGATCATCCTGGGCAAGGACCAGAAGGAAATCTGGCCCGATCAGTCGCCCTCGATCACCATCTATACCGGGCAGGACGTGCATAATGGTCCGCCCCAGCGCAGCGTCTATGCCCCCGACCATCATGTCGTGCATCAGGCCTATCCCGACCTCGCTACCTATCTGATCAAGGCCTTCCAAAAGGAGGGCTTCGATCTCAACGACCTTCAGGCCTGGCCCGAGAATGTGTGGATGGAGCAGCGTCAGGGTTATCGCCCCGATTACCCGGTGGTCCCGCACGCCTATAGCTTCGTTTATCACCAGATCATGGGTGATGAACCGCCGCGCCATGTGCCGATGCTGTTCAACCTCTTCTACCCGCCGACCCAGCCGTCGATGGCGCGCTGCATCGAATTCGGCCGCGTGCTGCGCGAGGCGATCGCGGCCTGGCCCGAGGATGTCCGCGTCGCGGTGATCGCCAGCGGCGGCCTGACCCACTTCGTGAATGACGAGGAGTTCGACCGCGAGGTGATGGGGAAGCTCGCGGCGTTCGACTATGATGGCCTCTCGGCGATCGACGATAGCTATTTCCAGTCCGGCACGTCGGAGGTGAAGATCTACAGCATCGTCATGATGGCGCTGCAGCCGACCGGCGCGGAGATGACGCTGGTCGATTACGTCCCTTGCTGGCGCACCCCGGCGGGGACCGGCGAGGGAATGGGTTTCATGTATTGGGATGCGAAGAACTGATGACCGACCAGCGCCTCAACGGAATCATCCGGGCCTGGGAAGCGGGCAAGCCGGCCTTCACTTGCTTCTCCAAGGTCGACAAGCTGACCGCGCAGGAATTGAGCGATGCGCCTTATGACGGCGTGGTGTTCGAGATGGAGCACAACCCCTATGACGTCGCCGGACTGGGCGACGCGCTGCAGTACATGCTCAACCGAAAGAAGATCGTGGAGAGCGGCTCGGTCGCGCCGCCGGTCACGCCGATCGCGCGCATCCCCGCCAATGGCGCGGAGATGAACCAGTTTCAGGCGAAGCAGGTGCTCGACCGTGGCGTTTATGGCGTGATCACCCCGCATGTCTCGACCGTCGAGCATGCGTGGAACGCGGTCGCATCGTGCCGCTATGCCAAGCCCAAGGGTGCGGCGCTGTACGAGCCAAAGGGCATTCGCGGCGACGGCCCGGCGGCGGCGGCGCGCTATTGGGGGATCAGTCAGGCCGACTATTACGCCAAGGCCGATGTCTGGCCGCTCGCTCAGCATGGTGAATTGCTGGTCGGGCTGATGATCGAAAGCCCCGAGGCGATCGACAATCTCGACGATATTCTCTCGAACGTCCCCGGCATCGGCTTCTGCTTGATCGGCGAAGGCGACCTCAGCCAGGCGCTGGGCTATCCGCGCCAGTATGAGCATCCCGAGGTGGTCGACGCGATGCGCCAGATCGCCGAGACCTGTCACAAGCACAAGGTCGTCGTCGGCAATCCGCATGTCGGTGCGAAGAATGTCGAGCGGCTGCTGAATGAGGGCTATCGCTTCCTGATGTCCGCCCCGACGCGCAGCTATGGCGTGGTGGGGCAGGGGCGCGAGCTGGCGGGATATTGACCCAAACTTATCACCCCTCCGGCCCTTCCGATTAGAAGCCGGCGCCGCATCATGGTCTGACCTCCCCATAGGAGAGGAACAGCAATGAACGGCGCCGAAAGCCTTGTAACCACCCTCGTCGAGTCCGGCGTCGAAGTCTGCTTCGCCAATCCCGGCACCTCAGAAATGCACTTCCTCGCCGCGCTCGAAAATCCGCGGATGAAGAGCGTTTTGTGCCTGTTCGAGGGCGTGTGCACCGGTGCCGCCGATGGCTGGTACCGGATGAAGGACAAGCCGGCCTCGACGCTGCTGCACCTCGGTCCCGGCCTCGCCAACGGGCTTGCCAATATCCACAATGCCAAGCGCGCGAGCGTCGGCATGGTCAACATCGTCGGCGAGCATTCTGCGAGCCATTTGAAATATGACCCCCCGCTGAGCAGCGATATCGACGGGCTAGCACGCCCGCTGAGCCATTGGGTCCGCCGCGCCGAATCCGCGACCTCGATCGCCTGGGATGCCGCTACCGCGGTGGCCAAGGCGAGCGAGCATCCCGGCCAGATCGCAACCCTGATCCTGCCCGGCGACACGGCGTGGAAGGATGCCGGGGATGCGGTCGTCCCCGCCGTTGTCGCACCGGTGCGCAAGGCGCCCGATGCTGCGCGGGTCGAGGAAATCGCCAAGGTGCTGCGGTCGGGCGAACAAGCGCTGATCATCCTCGCCAACAAGGCGACGCGCGGCCGAGCGCTGGAGCTGGCGGGCCGGGTTGCAGCTGGCACCGGATGCCGCCTTGGCAGCCAGTTCTTCACCGCGCGGATCGAGCGCGGCGCGGGCCGCGTGCCGATCGAGCGCATCCCCTATGCCGTCGCGCCGGGCGGTACGTTTCTCAAGGATTTCAAACACCTCATCACGGTGGAGACGCGCGAGCCGGTTGCGTTCTTCAGCTATCCCGACAAGCCCAGCCTGCTTAAGGCGCCGGGAACCATCGTTCACCCGCTGGTCGAGCCGGACGAGGATAGCGAGGCGGCGTTCGAGATGCTGCTCGATGCGCTCGGCATGACCGGCACCGCGCCCCGCATCCAGCAGCGGATCGAAACCCAGGTACCGAGCGGCGCGCTCAATCCGGTGAGCATCGCCCTCGCCATCGCCGCCGCGCTGCCCGAGCACGCGATCCTGGTCGATGAATCGCTGACGACCGGGCGCGAGAGCATGGGGCTGACCATGGGCGCGCGGCCGCATGACCTGATCAACAATATGGGCGGGTCGATCGGTTACGGCACCCCAGTCGCGACCGGCGCGGCGCTCGCCTGTCCGGATCGGCGGACCTTCTGCATGGTCGGCGACGGGTCGGCGATGTACACGATCCAGTCGCTGTGGACCCAGGCGCGCGAGCAGCTGCCGGTCACGACGATCATCTTTGCCAATAACAGCTACGCGATCCTGACGGCGGAATACGCCAACATGGGGGCGGGTACGCCTGGGCCTCAGGCGCTGGCGATGATCGATATCGACCGCCCGACGATCGACTGGGTCGCGATGGCCAAGTCGATGGGTGTGCCGGGGGTGCAGGTCACGACAGCCGAGGAGTTCCACGCCGCGATGACCCGCTCCGTCGATGCCGACGGCCCGGTGCTGATCGAGGTCAAGCTTTACTGAAACCATAGGGGAGGGGGCAGATGGCGACCACTGCCGCGATGACGCTCAAGACCAATCTGGCGGACTATCCGGTCACGCGGGCAATCCGCGACGGGCGGGTGAGGTCCGACCTTGTGACCCTCGACGTCTGCGGCCCGCCGCAAGCGCATAACGGGTTCAAGGCGATGCTGCGCGAGGGGGCCTATGACTGTGGCGAGCTCGCCATCGTCACGCTGTTGCAGGCCAGGATCTACGGCAAGCCGTGGGTCGCGCTGCCGATTCCGATCAACGGCCGCTTTCAGCATCATTGTGCGGGGTTCAACAAGGACTTCGGCCATCTCGATCCGAAGGACATCGAGGGAAAGCGGGTGGGCGTGCGCAGCTATGCTCAGACCACTGGTCTGTGGATCCGCGGCATCCTCAAACACGAATATGGTGTCGATCTCGATAAGGTGACCTGGTGCAAGGTGGGCGAGGGACATCTGCTCGAATATAGCGATCCGGCCAATGTCGAGGCCCTTCCCAAGGGGTCGGACATCGGCCAGATGATGCTCGACGGCGAACTGGCTGCGACCTTGCAGGGCGTCGATCTGCCCAAGGACCCGCGCGTGCAATATCTGATCCCCGATCCGTTCGAGGCGGCGAAGGACTGGTATGCGCGCGAAGGCGTGGTGTGCATCAACCATATGTTCGTGGTGCATGAGGACCTGTCGCGGGAGCGCCCCGACATCGTGCGCGAGATTTTCCGCATGCTGGTCGAAAGCCGTGCGCTGACCGAGGGTGGCGTTCCCGAAATCTATCCCCCGATCGGGCTGGAGGCGAATCGCAAGGGGATCGAACTGGCGATCGACTGGGCGGTGGAGCAGCGGATCATTCCGCACAAGATCAGCGTCGACTCGCTGTTCGATGAGACGACGGCGGCACTGGGCACCTGACGCCCGACGACGCAAAGCTTATCGCCGCCCGGGGCAATCCAATGCCGCACCGGCGATCGGCTTCGGCAATATAGAGTTGCGCAAACTAGAACAACGACCGGCGCAACCATGAACACGGCGTGCAACTGCGCGACCGCGAATGACGCCTTGTGCGCAAGGTGATCTATTGGGGAGGAAGATGTGAAGGTTTCGAAAAGCGCCATGCTGTTGTTGGCATCCGTTTCCCTGCTGCCGTTCGGCGGCATCGCCCATGCGCAGGAGGGTGGGACCGCCCCGCAGGAGGCTGAAGCACCCGCGCAAGAGCGCGAGATCGTCGTTACCGGCTCGCGCATCGTGCGGAACGGCGACAACAGCCCGCAGCCAATCACCGTGGTCCAGACCAACGACCTGCTAGCGGTTCAGCCGGGTGCCAATCTCGCCGATGCGCTCAATGTCCTGCCAGTCTTTTCCGGCTCGCGCGGCGCGGGCAGCAACCCGTCGACGGGTGGCAGCGCCTCGGGCGGAAACGGCGCGGCGAACCAGCTGAACCTGCGCAACCTGGGCATCACCCGTACACTGGTGTTGATGGATGGCCTGCGCATTCCACCGACCCTGTTCAACGGCGCGGTTGACGTCGACCTGATCCCGCAGATGCTCGTTCAGCGCGTCGATGTGGTCACGGGCGGTGTCTCCGCTGTCTATGGCTCGGACGCCGTTTCGGGTGTGGTCAACTATGTGCTCGACCGGAATTTCAATGGCCTTAAGGCTGACGCCAGCATGGGCATTTCCGAATATGGCGATGCGCGTCAGTTCGATGCGGGGATTGCCTGGGGCCGCAATCTCGGCGACCGCGCGCATATCGAGGCCAGCTATCAATATCATGATGGCACCGGCATCCTGCGCCGTTCGGACCGTCCGTGGATGGATCTGGTCGGGGTCGCCGGTGCGGGTACCACGGCCAACCCGTTCACGCTCTACACCGGCTTGCGCCAGCGTGAGTATCCTGCAGGCGGTATCATCACCAGCGCTGGCGCGCTCCAGAACCAGGTGTTCGCCGCGAACGGCGTGCTCAGCCCCTTCGTCAACGGCACTGCGACCGGCACCGCCGCGCTGCAGGTCGGCGGCGGTGGCGGTGACTGGGACAGCTCGCTGCTGCAGCCGCTTGAATCGCATCAGGCGTTCGCGCGATTCGACTATGATTTCTCGGATTCGACGCGCGCCTATGTGCAGTTTTCGGGCACCTTCAAGCGCAACGAAAACTACGCCGAGTATTTCCGCCTCAACAACGTCCAGCTGACCAGCACCAACCCGTTCCTCACTGCGGCGCAACAGACTGCGCTCTCGGCGGCGGGCACCACCTTCCGCCTGCGCAAGACGATGAGCGACAGCGACCGCCGGCAGCATTCGATTTCGAATTCGGACCAATGGATGGTCAACACCGGTCTTGCGGGCGATCTGGGCGGGTTCAAATGGCAGCTGGATTACATCCATGGCCGGGCCGAACTGACCACGCAGGTGGAAAACAACATGAACCAGCAGCGGCTGGCTGCTGCGCTCGACGCCGTGGTCGGGACTGGCGGTCAGATCGTGTGCCAGGCGTCGATCGCGAACCCGTCCACCTATGGTAGCTGCGTGCCGCTCAACCCCTTCGGCCCGACGTCGGAAAGCCAGGCTGCGCTCGACTATGTGTTCGGTACGACCAACTACAACGCCGTGACGACGATGGACGATGTGTCGGGCAGCGTGTCGGGGTCGCCGTTCGACACCTGGGCGGGGCCGCTGTCGGTCGCGCTGTCGGCGGAATGGCGTCGCGTCGCATTCGTCGCGACCTCCGACGCGACGTCGGAGAATTTCGTCAACTGCACCGGCATTCGCTACAACTGCACCGCCAGCCAGACGATGTATTTCCTGACCCTGCCGGCCAACCCCAAGGTGAGCCAGACAGTATGGGAGGTTGCAGGCGAGGTTGACGTGCCGCTGCTCAAAGACAGCGCGCTGGGCTCGCTGACGGTCAACGGCGCGGCGCGCTTCACCCGCTACAACACCAGCGGCGACTATTGGACGTGGAAGGTCGGCGGCGACTGGGAGCTGACCGATACGCTGCGTCTGCGCGGCACCTGGTCGCGCGATATCCGCGCGCCCACCCTGTACGAGCTGTTCGCCGAGCGCTTCGTCGTCAACGTCGTCGGTACCGACCTGCTCACCGGCCAGAGCCCGACGATCCCGTCGATCAACGGCGGCAACCCGAACCTGAAGGCCGAGATCGCCAAGACGCTGACCGGCGGTGTGGTGTGGAAGCCGGCGGCGGGGTTCAGCATCGCGCTCGATGGCTATCAGATCGAGGTCAGCGACGCGATCCTGGCGGTCAATGGCGGCGAACCGTCATTCCAGGCGGCCTGCTACGCCAGCGGCGGCACCTCGCCCTATTGCGACCTTCAGCGCCGCCCGGGCAGCTTCTCCGATACGTCGGCGGGCAATGCGTGGACGGCGGTCTACAACGGCCTGTTCAATATCTCGGAGATCAAGACCTGGGGTGCCGATCTTGAGTTCAACTACAACGGCCGCTTGTTCGACCGTCCGTTTGCGGTGCGGTTCCTGGGCGCCTATCAGCCGCATCTTTGGTTCCGTCAGCCCAATGTGGCGAGCCGTGATCAGGCCGGTGCCGCATTCGGCCCGATCGGCTTTTCGGCGACGCCCACCGTCCGCCTGGTCGGCTTCGTCCGGGTCAGCCCGGTCGAGGGGGTGACGGTCGACCTGATGCAGCGCTGGCGCAACGCGCTGAAGCTGCAGAATGAAGGTGTGTTCGCCGCGGGCAGCAATCATATGGATGCGTTCGGCACGACCAGCATCAACGTCGCCTGGGATGTGCCGTCCAAGTTCGGTGAGATGCAATTCTACCTCAACGTCCAGAATATCTTCGACGCCACGCCGCCGGTCGGCGCGTTCACCGGCAACGGCACGCGCGCGGGCCTGCGCGACGGCTATGCGGTCGGTGACGATGTGCGCGGCCGCTACTGGACTGCGGGGGTCAAGCTGAAGCTGTAAACAAGAGGGAGGGGGCGCCGGAGCCGGGCGCCCCCGAATCCGGGTTGAATGGAGTAACATGAGCAAGGTCGAAGCGGGTAAGTTCAACCTCGACGCGGCGCTGAAGGGCACCGCGCTGAACAAGATGTGCCACACCCTCAATAGCGCCGAAAACCGTGCGGCATTCGCAGCGGACGAGGCGGGCTATTGCGCACGCTATGGCCTGACCGTCGAAGAGATCGAGGCGGTTGTGGCCCGTAACAAGCCACGCCTGATCGAGCTTGGCGGCAACATGTATTTCCTGGCGAAGCTTGATCGCGTGAAGAAGGCGGGGGCGAAGTAATGGCGCAGATCGCAGGGGGGCTTGGAACCTCGCACGTGCCGATGATCGGACGGGCGATCGCTGCGGGCACGCAGGCTGAGGTGCCGTTCGCACCCTTCTTTGCGGCCTATGATCCGGTCCATGCCTGGCTCGACGCGCGCAAGCCCGATGTCGCGATCATTTTCTACAATGACCACGGCCTCAATTTCGCGCTCGACAATATGCCGACCTTTGCGATCGGTACCGCCGCCGCCTATCCGAATGCGGACGAGGGATGGGGACCGCCCGCGCCGCGCTGCATTCGCGGTGCCCCCGAACTGTCATGGCATCTCGTCCAGTCGCTGATCGCGGATGAATTCGACGTCAGCGTGTGCCGGGAGATGCTGTTCGATCACGCCGGCATTACCGCGCTCGACCTGCTCTACCCGGACCATGATGCCCCGATCGCGGTGATCCCGATCGTGCTCAACGCCGTCCAGCCGCCGCTCCCAACGCCGCTGCGCTGCTACAAATTGGGTCAGGCAATCGGCCGGGCGATAAATTCGTTCGAACAGGACGTCTCGGTCCTGCTGGTCGGCAGCGGCGGGCTCAGTCACGAACTCGGCGAATTCGGCAAGATCAACGAGCCGTTCGACCGATTGACGATGGACCGGATCGAGCATGATCCCGAAGCGCTCACCCGATACACCAATGACGAGATCGTCGATCTGGCGGGCGCGCAGGGTCTGGAGCTGATGACCTGGCTCGCGATGCGCGGTGCGGTTGCGGGTGCGGTCGATGTCGTCGCGAGCGTGTATCAGAATCCGATCTCGCACACCGGTGGCGCGATGATGCTGCTCGAACCCCGGGGGGCATGAGCGCGGACACGCCGGAGCCGCCGGTCGCGGACGATCGCCGCGCCCGGATCGTCCGCGGCTGGATCATCCCGTCGATCATCGGCACCGCGCTGATGATGACGACGCTGAACACCAGCACCGTCGTCACCGCGCTGCCCGCAATGGCGCGCGATCTGTCGGTCGATCCGCTTCGGCTCAACAGCGTCATCACCGCCTATCTGCTCGCACTGGTCGTGTTCCTGCCGGTCGCCTCGTGGCTCGCCGACCGGTTCGGGGCGAAGCGCATCCTGATCGTCGCAATCCTCCTCTTCGCGCTCGCATCGGCGGCGTGCGGCCTGTCGCAGACGATGCCCCAGCTGATCGCCGCGCGACTGGTTCAGGGGTGCGCGGGGGCGATGATCTCGCCGGTCGGGCGGCTGATCCTGCTGCGCAGCACGCCGCGACACGAGCTGGTCGGTGCGCTGTCGGCGCTGACCATGCCGTCGCAATTCGGGCCGCTCGCCGGACCGCTGCTGGGCGGGGCGGTGGTCAGCTTCATCGGCTGGCACTGGATCTTCTACCTCAACCTGCCCGTCGCGCTGGTCGCGGTGATCCTCGTCCGCGCCTTCGTTCCCGTCATCCCGCCCCAGCCGGTCACGCGGATCGATTGGATCGGGCTGCTGCTGATGGGCAGCGGGATGGGGGGGCTGATCTATGCGCTGGACAATGCGATGCGCGCCGATGTGCCTGGGGTGCTGCTGGCCGCATGCCTCGCGACCGCGATCGTCAGCCTGCTCCTCTACGCCCGGCACGCGCGCGGGCGAACCGATGTGGTGGTCGACCTGACCCTGTTCCGCATCCCCAGCTTCAACGCGGCGGTCGCGGGCGGGGCCTTCTTCCGGCTGATCCCCGGCGCGACCCCGTTCCTGCTCGCCATGTTGCTCCAGGTCGCGTTCGGGATGAGCGCGTTTCAGGCGGGGTTGATGACCTTCATGACCGCGGTCGGATCGCTGACGATGAAGACCGTCGCGCCACCGATCCTGCGTCGGTTCGGGTTTCGCCCGGTGCTGATCGCCAACGGCATCGTCACCGCCGCGATCTTTGCGGGCTATGCGCTGTTCACGCCCGCCACGCCGCATGGGGTGGTGATGGTCGCGCTGGCGGCGGGCGGGTTCTTCCGCGCGCTCCAGTTCACCAGCACCTCGGGTCTCGCCTTTGCCGATATGGACGGCGCGCAGATGGGGCGGGCGACCACGACCTCGGCGATGGTGCAGCAGCTGATTCTGTCGGTCAGCGCCGCGCTGGCTGCAGCTTTGCTCCATGGCCTGATGATCGCGCGCGGCGTTGCCGTGCTCGATCGCGCGACGGTTGCGCCCGCCTTCGTCATCATCGCCGCGCTGTCGCTGGTCTCGCTGCTCTGGTTCGCCCGGCTGCCGCGCGATGCCGGGGCGAGCATGACCACGCGCGGCTGAATTGATGCCCCAGGTGCCAGATCGAATGCGTGCGCCGACGCGGTGCTGGGGCAGGCAGGTCGGATCGACAGGAGAGGCTATGAAGACGCTGTTCGCACGGGTGGTTCTAGGGCTAAGCGCGTTCGCGCTGACCGTGAGCGCTGCGCCGCCGCCG
>VYKW01000110.1_pt1 | contig 52350 bp, 67 predicted proteins | sample 5114451 | NCBI WGS metagenome assembly VYKW01 (sample SAMN12291784, study PRJNA351875) | freshwater metagenome | isolation source: freshwater lake | place: USA: Michigan, Gull Lake | collected 2013-08-08
AGAACAGAGTAAATCTGTTAAGGCAGGTGCGAAACCCCGCAAGGGAAAGAAGCAGAAACCTAAATCGTGAGGTTTGGGAATCACCGTCCGTTTACGGCGGTGAGGATGTCAACACATTATCTGTGGTTTAGGAGGTATCGGCACCCGGATCGTGCGACAATTGCACGAGCAAGGCTGTGAAGTGGTGGTGATCGAATCGGACCCCAATAATCGATTTTTGCATTCCGTGCGCTCCTGGGGAATCCCCGTTATCATCGAGGATGCGCGTCTAGTGGCTACCCTAGAAACGGCTAATATTAACAACGCCGAATCTTTGATCGTGGTTACTTACGAGGATATGATTAATGTGGAGATTGCTCTCACTGCTAAAGCGATCGCTCCTAAAATTAATCTAGTTTTACGCTGCTCTCAGGAACAATTCGGGCGATCGATTCAAGAAGTTTTTGATTTTGATACGGTATTATGTCCCCGGGATCTGGCTACCTATTCCTTTGCTGCGGCCGCTTTGGGCGGTAGAATTCTCGGTAATGGCATGACCGATGATCTCCTCTGGGTTGCTTTGGCTACATTAATCACACCGAATCATCCTTTTATGGGTCAAATTGTCAAGGAAGCGGCGATGAATGCCGATTTTGTGCCACTTTACTTAGAAAAACAAGGTCAAACTATCCACGGTTGGCAATTACTGGAAATCACTCTCGACCAAGGTGATATTCTTTATCTAACTATGCCGGCTATGCGTTTACAAGAGGTTTGGCAAAATACTTCCCTAACTATTCCCCAATCTTTCCCCGATTTAAAATGATTTCTGGTCTTAATTATCTGAGCAAAGCTAGTTATCGCTGTATCTTGAGTTTAGGCAGTGCTGGCAGTATTTTAAGTCTCGCTAGTGCCAGCAGCATTTTAAGTCTGGTTAGTATCGGCAGTATGCTCAGTATTGGTAGTGTTGGCAGTATTCTCAGTATTGGCAGTGTCGGCAGTATTCTCAGTATTGGCAGTGTCGGCAGTATATTTGGCATTTTTCAATATCATTCTCTGCCTAACCATCCTCAATAAATGTAGCGCTTCTTTGTCGATGGCGGTTTTTTGAGCTTAAACTGTGGGGCGATCGCTTTTTATGCAAACAGAATAGAAAGGGTATTAATCGGATTAAGCGATTTATGAGGCTGCCGCAAAACTAACACGACGATAAATTTCTAGCAAGGGAAGTTCAAGGTTTAAACTCTCCAGAGGGATTATTTGACTAAGTTGATCGTAGGTTTGTAATTGCCAGCGATCGCTTTGTTCGAGTCTGAAATATTGCTCAACGTAGGGTTCAGTTTGACTAACGAGCAGATATTCACAAAAACTTGGCAGGGAACGATATTTTCTAAATTTATCACCTCGATCATAGGCTTCCGTGGCGGGGGAAAGCACCTCTACAATAAATAAAGGATTAAGAATTTCGTCTTTGCGATCGCTGTTAAATTCCAGTTCATGGTTAATGACCATGAGATCGGTATAGGTTCCGCAATGATATTCAGGAATCCACACCCGCAGATCGCTGTTATACAGACGAAAATCCCTATCTCTCAATAAAAATCCCAAAAAAACCGAGATATTGATCGCGATTGCGCTGTGGGTCGCGGTTCCTCCAGACATAAGAATCATTTCTCCATGGCAATATTCATAACGTTCCTGAGCAGTTTCAGCGATCGCCCGATATGCTTCCAAAGTGACAGGGGTTTTGGTGACTGTCGCAATAGTCGGTTTTTCTTGAGCGATAATCATGTTTGTCTTTCTCCGATATTCTATTAATTAATTTTATGGTTATTTTTTAGGGATTGTGGGGAAGCGATCACTTTTTATCACAATAGAATTAGAACGGCGATCGCAGTTTTTCTGAGGTGAGAGAGAAAAATTTTTTAAGAGCGAACTATCGTCAATTTGATTGTATGTGTTATGATTGATTCGTTAAATTTAACCAAAATACTATACTGTCCTCATCGAGGTTATTGTTTATGAAATCAGAGTATGATCTCGCTAATATGAAAAGTCGTCCTAATCCTTTTGCTCAACAACTCAAGCGGCAGGTCACTTTACCTTTAAGGATTGATGTCATAGATTTCTTTGAAAAAAAAGCAAAAGAAAAAGGAATTTCTTATCAGGAACTAATTGATTTATATCTTCAGTATTGTGTTACAAACAACCGAGAACTTTCTTTTTAGTGACCGCTGTTTGATGAAAATGAAGAAATAAGAACGGCGATCAATCCAGTTTTTGGGTAAACCGAAGTCGGGAAAATTTTTAATAATGTGGATGCTTAAATTGATGGAGTTATGCTCAGGCTAAATTAATTTTTTTGAATCTGGTAAAAATGCTAAAATAATATCCTCTTTTGCAATACCTCTTGCAATTAAATCTTGAGTAATTCCATTTTCTAAACCATCATACTCAATAACAACTTTATTATTTTCAATATTGACATAAATTAAATTGCCACGCACTCGACGTTCTTGATCCCAACCAACCTGCATTAAAGCATAACGATTATGATGATCATCAAATATTGGATCAAGATGAATATTGCCGTGAGATGGCCGTAGTTTGGCATAATCACTAATGACTTGTTTAATAATCTCCTGATAAGTTTTTAAGGTATCCATTGAATGATCTCCTGGTGTTCAATGTTGATAATAAAAAGTTTTAGTGGAATTTCAGCGATCGCCAGTTGCCCAATGGGTTCAATAAATATATCATTATAGGTTGTTTCAGAAATCGCTAGATAGAGATCACGGTCTGGATCAACTTGATTAAGCAAGATTTTATACAATAAATATTGACCAATCGCTTGATCTAAATCAGTAACCTGAGATTGACCTTTAAATTGTTTAATTTCAATGGCAATACGTTGATCTCCACGACGAATACCAATCAAACGATTGGCTCCTAAATCAACAAATAAAAAGCGATCACCATAGGAAATAACATAGGGATCATCCGTAATTATCCAGCCGTCATTAATGATGGCCTGTTTAACTGCTTCGTGACTGGAATCTCTAGCAGGCAACTTAAATTACTCCCTACGTCTTTTTTTCTAATAATATAGACTAGCACAAAGTTTACCAGAATTTCCAAAATATTATGGTCAGTTGTCTATCATAGTTGTTTAATTATGAGGATTGAAAAATGGAGATATTTCCCTCCCAATGACCGCTTTTTATGCAAACAAAATAGAAAGAGTGATCACCTTGTGATGATCAGTTAATAAAACAATAAAGTTCGGGAAAAATGAGCCAAGCCAGTATTCAATATTTATCCGATGAAAATGGTGGAAAGCTTGGAATTTGATCGGTTGGCTTTTGAAGATTTGGCTTGGTGAGTTGAGTATGACTGCAAGCAGACTTTAAAAATCATTAGGCTGATTCAGAAAGTTCAACGGCATCCTTTTTAAGGAATTGGTAAGTCTGAAAAGTTAAAGATGGAAAGAAAGTCAGGTATTCAGGTTTGCTAATTGTTCCTCAATATTAGCTTCAGTAGAGAGTTTTTCAGATTTTTCCCATAGAGCGTTAAAGAGACTTTTATCTGTCTCTACAACTCTTGCTTGATAGGAAATATAACCTGATTCTGTTTGACCATTCATAATTCTTCTCGCTGTAAAAGAATTTCTTGGCACAGATAAGTTTTCGCTAATCAATAGGTTGGTATTATCCCAACAATAGCCTTCAACATCTTTGGCTTTTTCCTGACAAATACAAGCAACTTTTATGCCAGAGTTAAGTTGTTCCTGAATCACTTGTAAATGCTTGTGAGTCGGAACTTCAGGAAGAATAAAGACTCGTTGAATAGAAATCTCCCTTTTGATTAGTTCTTCGTTAACTTCCCAGAATTTTTGACCAAGAGGATTATCCCACCAGATGGAATCTGTCATGGAGTGAATAGCCAAGATTCGAGATTCACTTTGAGGATCAATGTGTTTGAGTAGTTGAGCAATCTTTTCTAAACGGGATTCGCCAATAATTTCAATGTTAATTTCAGGCATAATTGTGTTAGTCAAAATTGTGCCATCAAGAAGGGTTAGATTATTTTCATCTAATTTAACATCGGTCAAGTTAGATCCCGTTAGATTAGCTTTACTCAAATTGGCATGACTTAAATCGGCTCCTGTTAAATCAGCATTAGTTAAATTAACCTCCAAAAGATTAGCCTTACTGAAGTTACATCCCATCAATTTTGCATCGGAAAGATTGGCCTCACCATCCATTAAATTGACTTGGCTGAAATTCAGTCCCCGAAAATCTCGTTCGCCAATTTTGTACAAATATGTCAATTCTTTTGTGCGATGAATATCGGGGTGATATTCATCGGGTGCATAAACGGCAATCATCGCTTTGACGTAGGCGAAAAAATAAGCCTTGAGAATATTTTCATGGGTGTGGATAGTAATCACTTCTTTACCATCATACTCAACCACCGCCTTGACAGTTGTGGCTCCTTGTTTACCCGGTGTCAAGTTAGCCACATAGATAGATTTAAGGTGATGTTTAATTTCAACTAAATGAGCTAGAGCCTCATCAAAGGCAGTACAAAGTGCATCTACTGGACTTTTTTTAAAGGCCGATTCAGTGTAACGCTCTTGGGTTTTTGTATTACATAGGATAACTGTCGCAGAAGTTAAATTGTTGTTAGCACAGAGAATTTCAAAGTTCTCAATTTTCCAGCCTTGAAAGAGAACGAGATTATCTTCAAAGAATAAGTTTTGTTGAAATTCATTCTCTAAAAGCTGATTGAGTTTTACTTTTTCATTTTCCATTGCCGCTTTACCGAGATTTTTGAGAGTTCTTTCGATAGATGCCGGCGAGGTATCTTCCCCTAAAAACTGTAAGAATAGGGAAGGGGAACCCACAAAAGGATACCCACTGGCAATGAATTCTCGATCTGCGATGGTGATAATACCCGCTCGGTTATATTTCTTGGCAATCTCAACTTGAATTGCCGTTTTTAAATTAACGTTGGGATATTTTTCTAGGTCAATTTCTTTCAAGTTAACTTGACCGACGTTAATTTTACTCAGAAGTTCAATGATCGAACGATTGGCATATTCTTGAGATTTCAGATTTTTGATACTATGCCAAATTTGTATTAATCCCATTTCGCGGATGTAAGGATTAATTTTTACCTCTAAAACAAGTCCCATAACCCTAGTAGCTTCACCGTTAAGAGTCGTTTGATTTCGTAATAAAAACTCTTCAATTAGATCAGCATCAATTAATACTTTCGGAGCTTGAGAATTGTTATCTTTTGATTGGAATACCTCTAAGTTATCCAGAAAAAAATCAATATTTATACTAGGATGAGTAGTTACCTTATGCAGACTAAGCTTGATTTCGTAATACACAAAATCATCGGATTCGTTTTCGAGATTATTTCTCAAATCCCAAAGTGTTTTAATCACTTGAGGATCAGGATATTCTCCTAATTTCCTTATGATTTCAGCACGGATATCGCTATCCTGTTCCTTTTCTAGTTGAGCTAACAACCCATTAATAATGTCAGCACGGCAACTGGCGGATGTTGTTACCTCACACAATGACTCTGTGTTTTCCATTTTTAAATCAATCTCCTTGATTGGTGGTTTTCTCATCCGCACTAATTTTGTCTGACAGTAAAAGACTGCTCTGATTGAGAATTTTCAGCGTAGCGTGTTCGCAAAACTCTCACTGATTCATCGTCATTAATGTCAACAAAATAGCCCTTTTTAAAGAGAACTCTTCTTAAAGAAGTAATTCCCACCCGCTCATCTAACTCAAGGTAATCCTTAAGATGGGATCCTAGATTTTTGTTGAAATCCGCGTTTAGATTTTTGCCGCTACTATGATTGAACATTTCAGCCAAGTCATCGGCGGAATAAAGTCCTGTAGCCGCCCGATAAAATATCTCCTTATATTTATCAGATAGGGGTTCGATTTCTTCCAACAAAGCCTCTAGCTTGGAAATATCCAAACCACAATTTCTTGCCTGCTTTTGGGCATCACACAGTGATGGGGGAGTTGACGAGAGCATCTTGCTGTACTTTCGAGCTAGTTAGCATATTTTGAAATGGAGTACCAACAATTATTGTTTAATGATAGCAACAATTGTTGGTTTAGCTTTGCAACAATTGTTGGTTGACATCTTGTCTCTATTCCCAAAGCAAGCACCCAGTTGGGAAAGCAACCCGTACCAAGATTTGGGGTTTTGCAATAACCAACAATTATTGGTTGATTTCTCTTTTGGCTTCATTGACAATACATAGTAACATAATTTTCTGGTTGTTATTGTGATTCCCTCTAAGCGAGTATCGGTGACTACGAATATAGCTATGTTGACTACCTTAAGATCGTTGACTACCTTAAGTATGTTGACTACCTTAGGATCGAGGAATCCTCTCAACTACTGTCGATTAGTCACATCTTTTCCACTTTACCAATTTTGGGCTATTGCTGTGTACGAACTGTAGGAACGTTGTATGTCGGAGGAACGTTGTATGTCGGTAAGCAGCATCTTTTCCACTTTACCAATTTTGGACTGTTGCTGTGTAGGGACATCGTAGTCACATCTTTTCCACTTTACCAATTTTGGCCTATTGCTGTTTTTATGGGGAGATCGTCGCTCACAAGAAGATCATAACGAACATAACCAAATCATAACGAACCTAACGAACATAAAGATTCTAGAGACCATAAAGGAAATAACGAACTCAACTAATCTAAATTGGCGGAAAGAAGATAGAGCGATAGGACAAAAAAGCTGGTCGAGTGTTGCCGCACTGCCCAGCTTGAATTAGGTAAACGTTCTACCTACCGCTTCCCGTCTTGATTATCTCCACCCTGACGTTTTGCTAGTTCGTTGATGGTGTAGATAAAAACGTAGTCATAGGGATGAATCTTCCCGACAGCTACGCCGTAAGCAAGGGAGCTTAGGAGCATGATGACAGTGAGTAAGTTCTTCATATTGATTGACCTCCTGGCTTCTTGAGTCCACTACTAAGGTTTTAAGTCTCCTGGTGGGCTAATTGAGAGGGTTAATCCCGATGATGCGAAGCTAGGAGAGAGCCAGTATCCTCACGGGTTCTGGCTCTTTACTCATCATTATCATCCCCGAATCTTAGCCCATGAGGGTAGATTGAGTCAAGCTAATAATGTTAGGGATTCCTGACACGAGGAGCAAAACACTACTAGACAAAAACAAGGACCCTGATCAAATCAACTGCCACCTTAGCCATGAAAGCACTTAGCCACAAAACAGAAGATTTGAGGCTCGCCGATGTCTCATCCGATTACCCCGATCAATGGGTGGTCGTAGAGATCACTGGTCGCGACAAATATGGCTGGCCAGAGAAAGGTAAGGTTATTGGGTATTCAGACGATAAACGTAAGCTTATACAAGAAACTAAACATTTGAAGGGAGACTTGTATTTGTTTTATACAGGTCTTGTTGACGGTGGTAGGGTTGCTTAAAAATGTTAGAATCTATGCAAAAAACACAATCTCCTTTAGCTTTGGCCTCTCCGTTGGCAGCTGCCATTAAACGAGGCGAAGAAGCGAAGAAACGGTTCCTATCTAAGCAAGGCGGAACCTTAACCAGCACCGAGGTTTGTAGTGTTTTAGCCTGTAGTTCTTTGGAATTAGAAACTATGAGGCTCAATCATCAGGTTTTAGGTTTATCTGTCAACGAAGAATTGGTTTATCCTGCTTGGCAATTTATTGATGGCAAAGTTTTGTCAGGTTTAGACCAAGTGTTAGCCGTCTTAAAAGAAGACGGTGCTTGGACACAAATGCTCTTTCTGCTTACGGGTGATATTCGCTTAGACGGAGCAACCCCGCTAGAAAAACTCCAAAAGGGAGAAATCGATTCAGTGGTTTGGGCTGCTAAGTGCTACGGGAGTCATAGCGCGGCGTAATGGGTTTGCCTCCTTTTCCCCTCCCACCAGACGATTTTAGTCAGCGTCAATTGCCCGTCATTGAAACCCCAGGCCCCTGGCTAAGATTAAATAGGACCGGACACCTTTCTAGTCTTCATTTTGACCGCAGTGGTAGCGGTCGTTTCGATGGACCCAATCAGGGCTATGGGCTTCTCTATGTGGGTGATGAGTACAGTACCTTTATTGAATGTTTTGGGCGAACATTTGACGGAGCCGTAACCGTTACAGCCCTAAGAAATAGAAATCTTTTTAGAATTAGAAGCGATCGCGCTTTACTGTTGGCCGACTTAACGGGGCCGGCCCTTGTTCGTATAGGAATAGATGCCCGCATTTCTTCCGGTGATTATGAATATTGTCGGACTTGGGGGCGGGCAATTTGGGGACATCCCCAAGGAGTAGATGGGATTAGATACCGTTCTCGTCATGATGATAGTGTCTATTCCGTTGGGCTTTTTGATCGGGTTAGAAACCATTTGCAAGAAGACAACTTAGGTAATTTATATGATGATAATCCATCCTGTTTAGATAAAATTTTGGAGCATTATGATTATGCTCTTCTTCAAGAATAAGTATCTTTTTGCAATTAGACGCAATCTCCCCTATTCAGAACGGCCAAGTGTTAGGGAATTTTCTGTTAAGTTAATAGCAGCCCACTCGTCGCAAAACTTCACTGATCACTGATCACTGATCACTGATTACTGATTACTGATTACTGATCCTCTTGCCCTATTTTGGTAAAATCAACTATAATGGGGAGAAGTTAATCTTTGCCAAGCTTGAGCAGACTTAAACTAATCCCTCAGTGAGCAAGCAATTAGATCCTATGCTTAAAATTGCCCTTTTTGGAACCAGTGCCGATCCTCCCACTGCCGGTCATCAAGCCATACTAAAATGGTTATCGGAACAGTACGATATCGTTGCGGTTTGGGCTGCCGATAATCCCTTTAAAAATCATCAAACCAGTCTCGAACATCGTCTGAGGATGTTAAATTTGCTCATCGGGGATATTCAACCCCCAAGGGATAATATACAACTGCGACGAGAATTAAGCGATCGACGGAGCTTAATTAGTGTAGAAAAAGCGCAAGCAATTTGGGGAGAACAGGAGGAATATACCCTAGTCATTGGTTCGGATTTAGCCGGACAAATTAGGCACTGGTATCGCAGCCAAGAATTACTAGAAAAAGTCAAAATTCTCGTGATTCCTCGTCCCGGCTATCCTATTAATCAAGATGATATTGAACAACTGCAAACATTAGGGGGTGATTGTCTGATTGCCGATGTATTTGCTCCAGCTGTATCCTCAACAGATTATCGAGAAAAAGGCGATAAACAGGCTGTTCCCGCACCGATTAAAGATTATATTGAAGGTCAAAAACTTTACGCATGAAGCTGCCAAATACCCTAGCTAATAAATCTCTAGCTGATTTTAAAGTCGGAGTTGATAACGTGATCTTTTCCGTTGATACCCAATTAAATCGGCTGCTAGTGCTTCTGATTAAAAGACGGGAAGAACCCTTTAGTAATTACTGGAGTTTACCCGGTACTTTAGTGAGAAATGGGGAATCACTGGAAACGGCAGCCTATCGAATTTTAGCCGAGAAAATTAGCGTCAATAATCTCTATCTGGAACAGTTATATACTTTTGGCGGTCCAGAGGGAGATTTCCCGGCAGCGGCCGAGAGTTTTGGGAAACGTTATCTATCGGTGAGTTACTTCGCTTTAGTGCGGTTTGAAGAAGCGAAATTAATCACTGAACGGGATTATAATATCACTTGGTATATGATTGATAAAGTGCCAAATTTAGCCTTTAATCACGGTCAAATTTTAGAATATGGCTGGCGAAGATTACGCAATAAAGTAGAATATAGTCCCGTTGCTTTTGAGGTTTTACCAGAATTATTTACTTTAAATGATCTTTATCAATTTTATGAGACAATTTTAGGTAAAAATTTTAGTGATTATTCCAACTTCAGAAATCGGCTCTTGAAATTAGGATTTCTCAAAGATATGGGTTTAAAAGTCTCTCGTGGTGCTGGTCGTCCTGCTAGTTTATATCGCTTTGATGAAGAAGCTTTTGCTCCCTTTAAAGAGCAACCGTTAGTTTTTGTTTAAATAGGAAAAAATATGAGAATTGCTATCGCTCAATTAAATCCCATTGTTGGAGATATCGAAGGAAATGCCCAAAGAATTTTAGAGGCCGCTCAAACGGCATTTAATCGGGGAGCGGAATTACTTTTAACCCCGGAATTATCCCTCTGTGGTTATCCTCCCAGAGACTTATTATTAAATCTGGGTTTTGTTGAGAAAATGTCTCGACAATTGCAATTATTGTCCCAACAATTACCAGAAAAATTAGCTGTATTAGTCGGTTTTGTCGAAAAAAATACCTCAGCAACAGTCCGGGGAGAAAAGCCGTTATTTAATAGCATAGCTTTGTTAAAAAGTCAAGAGATTAAACAAATTTTTACTAAACGTTTATTGCCTACCTATGATGTTTTTGATGAGGATCGTTACTTTGCTTCCGGGAAAGAAAGTCAATATTTTCAACTAACAGAAAATAATTTTAAAATCGGTGTGACTATCTGTGAAGATGTTTGGAATGATGAACAATTTTGGGGTCAGCGTCAATACGCGGTTAATCCCATCGCCGATTTAGCTAATTTGGGAGTGGATTTAATCGTTAATCTTTCCGCTTCTCCCTACAGTGTCGGTAAGCAAAAATTGCGAGAATCTTTATTATCCCATAGTGCCACTAGATATAATTTACCTATAGTTTATGTCAATCAAGTGGGAGGTAATGATGATTTAATTTTTGATGGTGATAGCGTTGCTTTTAACAGACAAGGAGAAGTGATTTATCGCGCCCAAGCATTTACTTCTAGCCTAGAATTGATCGAGTTTAATCAAGATTTGTTACCCGCAGTTATTCATCCTTTACCCATCGATGAAGATGAGGAAATTTATCGAGCTTTAGTCTTAGGAGTGCGAGATTATGTGCAGAAATGCGGTTTTAAACGGGTAATTTTTGGCTTGAGTGGTGGCATTGATTCCAGTTTAGTTGCCGCTATTGCCACCGACGCATTGGGTAAAGAAAATGTTCTCGCTGTGATGATGCCTTCTCCCTATAGTTCCGACCATTCCATTAGCGATGCAGTGGCTTTAGTTAATAATTTAGGTATCAAAAGTGAGAAGTTAGCAATTAAAGAAATTATGACCGCTTATGATCAACTTTTAGAGGGTCTTTTCGCTGGGACTGATTTCGGTATTGCTGAAGAAAATCTTCAGTCACGCATTCGCGGTAATTTATTAATGGCTCTCTCTAATAAATTCGGGCATTTACTATTATCCACTGGCAATAAATCAGAAATGGCGGTGGGATATTGCACCCTCTACGGTGATATGAATGGTGGTTTAGCAGTGATTGCTGATGTGCCGAAAACCAGGGTTTATTCCCTCTGTCGCTGGTTAAATCGGCACGGGGAAATTATTCCCCTCAATGTGATTAATAAAGCTCCTAGTGCTGAATTAAAACCCAATCAGAAGGATCAAGATTCTTTGCCTCCCTACGAGATTTTAGATGCTATTTTAGCACTATTAATCGATCGCCATCAATCCGCCGAACAAATTATCGCCGCCGGTTTTGAGCCTGAAATTGTGCAGAAAGTGATTAAATTAGTTAAAAATGCCGAATTTAAGCGCAAACAAGCTCCCCCGGGCCTAAAAATTAGCGATCGCGCTTTTGGCACTGGTTGGCGAATGCCCATCGCTAGTCGCTGGGGTTAGGGACTTTTTCAGTTATCAGTTATCAGTTATCAGTTATTAGTTATCAGTTATCAGTTATCAGTTATCAGATTTGAGTTTTCAAGTGAGCAGTGTTAAATAGAAGTTTCCTACTGTCTTTTCACTGTTTACTGTTTACTGTTTACTGTTTACTGATTACTGATTACTGTTCACTGTTCACTGAAAGGGGTATTCGTGAGAGAGGAAGGGTAAAGGGATTAATTCTCCTGTTGCCTCGCCGATTTGTACTTTCAAACCCTCTCCTCCCGCTTTTGTTTTCACATAACCCAAGCCAAAATCCTCCAGCACACTGGTGAGTAAACCGACTTTTTGCGCTTCTAAAATAATCGGGGTATTGCTGGGGACGGGTTGGCTGAGTTTTATGCCCCAAAGTCTTTGTTTTATGCCTTTATAGGTGTTGAGACGGGCGATAGTTTCTTGACCAATATAACAACCCTTATCAAAAACGAGCGCTCGCCATAAACCGGCCTCTAAAGGGTTATAATCTTCGGTTAATTCTCGATCGACTGCCGGTCGGCCCTGATGGATTCTCAGGTATTCCCACACCTGTGCATCGGCGGGAGTAACGCCATTTTTTATTAAATTTTCCCAGAGGGAACCGGCTTCGGCGGCGGCAACGATTAAAGTATATCCGGGTAGGTCTAAGCCGGTGCCGACGGCCAGTCTCAGGGGGGGGTCAGAAAGGAGATAATGACTATGCTGCACCCCCGTTAAAATCTGCTCTGGAATGCCTATTTTTTGCAGGTATTGCCCGCTTTCAGTACCAATTAGGGTGAAAATGCCAAAATTATCGGTTAAGTCGCTAATTTCCACCTTATCGAAGGGGAAAATATAGCGATCGATCAATTCCAGTAAAAATTGACGACGTTGGGGAGAAACGAGGATGAGGAGGGAATCATCGCTGGCGTAAACTGTGACAAAATCGAGGGTACGACCGGTAGAGTTAAGGAAAATTGTCTCACAACCCTGACCCGGTTTCAGGCGATCGATAGCGTTACTGGTTTGATTGTGGAGAAAACGCAGTCGGTCTTGGCCTTTTAATTCTAATAAACCCCAATCGGAGCGATCGATTAAAATTGTTTGGGATGCTAAATTTTGGGGATCATTACTGTAATTTTTCAGAAAATTAGCGGCATACTCTGCCTTGATCGTTTCTAACGCTGCTTTCATTGGGGTAAATTAGCGAATAATCGGTTAATAATACGCTCGGTTTTCGTTTCCAAACTCTGCCAATCTAGTTCACCGGTGGGGTCGAGGAGACTGGTATCGATGACGACGCTCTCTCCTTCATCGGTGGGATAATTGAGAAAACAGACTTGAAAACAAAGTTCCCAAATATTTACAGTAACGGAGCGATCGAGATAAGTCAAACAGAGCAGATAACTGGGATAGGGATCTTGAATTTCTGTATAGGTTCCTTTCCAGAGGGAATTTTCTAACTGTTTACGCAGATTATCCAGCACCCGAATAAATGCCGGTTGCATTAATAATTGTGCCTGTTCCCAAGCAGTAATATCTTTAAATTTTGGATTCATCTTATCAGTGATCAGTTATCAGTGATCAGATTTGGGTATTAAGTAATAACGGGGTGCATCTCATTTTTGTAAATCTACGAAGTTGGGATTTTTCAAGGGAAACTCTCTACTAAAATCGGGCGTTACTTTCGGTTTTATCGCTCAATCCAAGCTTTTGGGGGGTTCTACCCCCCAAACCCCGGAGCGCATTAGTTTTTCGGTGGGATGCTTACAGACAGCTGCTGATATATCTGTAATAATTTAAAAGTCACTGATAATTGCTGATTATCGGTGTTCCTGCAAATGTGGGATGCACCCTAATAACGGCATTAACAGTGCTGTCTTTTCACTGTTTACTGGTTACTGATAACTGATAACTGATAACTGATAACTGATAACTGATTTAGGCTGTTACTAGGGTTGCTTCCTTGGCTGCCATCATTTTCATCAGGTCTAACATCCGGCAGGAATAACCCCACTCGTTATCGTACCAAGAGACGACCTTAAAGAAATTGGCATTAAGTTGAATACCAGCTTTAGCATCAAAGATACTGGAACGGGGGTCGGTGATAAAGTCACTCGACACCACTTCCTCATCGGTATAACCGAGGATACCTTTCATTGGTCCTTCGCTGGCGGCCTTCATCGCGGCGCAGATTTCCTCGTAACTGGTGGCTTTTTCGGTTTTAAAGGTTAAATCCACCGCCGAAACGTTGGGAGTTGGCACACGGAAGGCCATACCGGTTAATTTGCCTTTTAGGGAAGGAATAACTAGGGTTACTGCTTTGGCTGCTCCCGTGGAGGAGGGGATAATATTTTGACCCGCGCCGCGACCACCGCGCCAATCTTTTTTCGATGGACCATCAACGGTGGGTTGAGTGGCGGTCATCGAGTGTACCGTGGTCATTAATCCTTCCGCTAGTCCGAAGTTATCGTTAATAACTTTGGTGATCGGGGCTAAACAATTGGTGGTACAACTAGCGTTAGAGACGATCAGATCCTTAGCGGGATCGTACTCATTGTCGTTAACGCCTAGTACGATAGTACTAACTTTGTCGGGATCTTTGGTGGGTGCGGAGATAACCACCCGTTTGGCCCCTGCTTCTAGGTGTTTTGCTGCCCCTTCCGCGGTGGTAAATAAACCGGTGGACTCGACCACATAATCGGCCCCGGTTGCACCCCAAGGCAGTTGAGCGGGGTCTTTGATGGAGTAACAGGGGATAAACTTGCCATCGACGACGATGCCATCTTCTTTTGCTTCTACCGTACCTTGAAAACGTCCGTGGGTGGAGTCGTATTTGAGCAGATAGGCAATATTATCGGAGGGGACGAGATCATTAATACCAACAAACTCGAAATCAGGATTTTGGATACCCGCCCTAAAAACGAGGCGACCGATACGACCAAATCCGTTGATAGCGACTCTTACTTTTGTCATGAAAAAAACTCCTTTGCAGCTGCGATAAGCTTAGGCACGATCAAGAAAAAAAAAATTTGAGAATTGATTGGCCTGTAGAGAATCACTATACATACTAATCAGCTTTTATCGATCGCTAGATGAAGTATAGAAAGATTTTAAGTTTCAGTGCTTCAAAAGCTCTCCTAGTAGTCCCCACCACCGGCATCGAGAAAGCCTAATTAGGCTCTTCCCGACAAACTAAGGCGTGACTCTATGGTATTCTGGGAAAAGCTGACATTAAAAAATCATTAAAAGTTTTCCGAGAATTTATTGTTCTCTAAGTTAAGAAGACATTAATTTTCCTTTAAAATCCATTTAAAAACCCCGCCCGACTGACATAAATTAGCCAAGCCGGATCAGTAAAATATAGTTTATTTTAATAGTTTTTTGCGCCCCAAAAGGTTAGACTCTTGATTACAGTTTGAAAACTGACCGAGGGTTAACCCTCTCGATGGAGAAATTGTCTATCAACTCTCTTAATCTCATCGTTCATTGATATCGGAGAAATATTCATGGTATTCGCACCAGAAAGACCCTTAACAGAACAAAATCCCCTTTCTCAAGACGAACTCTATAAAACCCATGCCTATTGGCGCGCTTGTAACTATTTAGCTGTAGGTATGATTTATCTGCGCGATAATCCCCTGCTCAAAGAACATCTTAAACCCGAACACGTTAAGTATCGTTTGCTCGGTCACTGGGGAGCAAGTCCGGCCTTAAGTTTTACCTACGTTCACCTCAACCGTTTAATCAAAAAATACGACCTCGATGTGATTTTTATGGCCGGGCCTGGCCACGGGGCGCCGGGGGTACTCGGTCCGGTTTATCTAGAAGGAACCTATTCGGAAATTTACCCCGATAAAAGTCAAGATGAGGAAGGATTACAAAAATTCTTTAAACAATTTTCTTTTCCCGGTCACATCGGTAGTCACGTCACCCCCGAAACCCCCGGTTCTATCCATGAGGGCGGCGAACTAGGTTATAGTGTTTCCCATGCCTACGGTTCTGTTTTTGACAATCCCGACCTAATTACGACCGTGGTGGTGGGTGATGGGGAAGCAGAAACCGGTCCTTTAGCCACCGCATGGCACTCGAATAAATTCCTTAACCCGATTCGCGATGGTGCGGTACTGCCAATTTTAAACTTAAACGGTTATAAAATCGCTAATCCCACCATTCTCTCCCGTATTTCGACGCACGAGTTAGAAAGTCTCTTTGTCGGTTACGGTTACACTCCCTACATTGTCGAATGTAAGGAAGATGAAGACCTCATGCACTGCCATCAAAAAATGGCCGCTACCCTAGAACACTGTATCAATCAGATTCGCTCCTATCAACAGGAAGCTCGCAGCACGGGTATTGCTAAACGTTACCCCTGGCCGATGATTATCCTCCGGTCTCCCAAGGGTTGGACAGGGCCGAAAAACGTTGATGGTCATAAAGTAGAAGGATTCTGGCGCGCTCACCAAGTCCCCATGGGTGCCATGCAGGAAAACCCCGAACACTTGAGAAAATTAGAGGAGTGGATGAAAAGCTATAACCCGGAGGAATTATTTGACTATACCACGGGTAAATTTAAGCCAGAATTTAAAGAACTCGCTCCTATTGGTCATCGTCGCATGAGTGCTAATCCGCACGCTAACGGCGGATTGGTGCGTAAAGACCTAAAAATGCCAGATTTTCGTCAATATGCCGTAGATGTCACCCATCCGGGCCAAGTGGAAGCGGAAAACACGGGAGTGATGGGGGTATTTTTGCGGGATGTAATGCGAAATAATATGACTAATTTTCGCGTTTTTGGTCCCGATGAAACTGCTTCTAATCGTTTAGCGGCTCTCTATGAAGTGACTAAAAAAGCTTGGTTAGCTGATACCTATCCGGAGGATTTAGATGGTAGCCAATTATCTCCCGATGGTCGGGTGATGGAGATGCTGAGTGAACATACTTTAGTCGGTTGGTTAGAGGGTTATTTATTATCCGGTCGTCACGGTTTATTTCACTCCTACGAGGCTTTTGCTCACGTTATCGATTCCATGTTCAACCAACACGCTAAATGGCTCGATATCTGCAAAAATCATGTGCCTTGGCGTGCTTCTGTTTCCTCTTGGAATCTCTTATTATCCTCGGTGGTTTGGCGGCAGGATCACAACGGTTTTAGTCACCAAGACCCCGGTTTTATCGATTTAGTAACCAATAAAAGTGCCGACGTGGTGCGGGTTTATCTTCCCCCCGATGGTAACTGTTTATTAAGTGTGACTAATCACTGTCTCAAGAGCAAGGACTACACTAATATTATCGTTGCTGATAAACAGAAACACCTGCAATACTTGACCATTGAAGAAGCAATTAAACACTGCACCAAAGGTATCGGTATTTGGGATTGGGCCAGTAACGATGATGATGGAACTAATCCCGATGAACCGGATGTGATTATGGCTTGCTGTGGGGATATTATCACTAAAGAATCTTTAGCGGCCACGGCAATTCTGCGAGAGGAATTCCCTTACCTAAAAGTTCGCTTTATCAATGTGGTTGATCTGTTTAAATTACAGTCGGAAAGTGAACACCCCCATGGTTTATCGGAACGGGATTTTGATAGTTTATTTACCACTGATAAGCCAATTATCTTTAATTTCCACGGTTATCCTTGGCTGATTCATAAACTTACCTACCGTCGCAGTAATCAAGAACGTATTCATGTGCGCGGTTACAAGGAAGAAGGGAATATTAATACTCCCCTAGAATTAGCGATTCGTAACCAAGTTGATCGTTTTAATTTAGTAATTGATGTCATCGATCGCGTGCCGAAATTAGGTTCTGCTGCTGGTCATGTGAAAGAACGGATGAAAAATGCTATTATCGATAATCTCGATTATGCTTTTACCAATGGCATCGATAAGGACGAGATTACTAACTGGAAATGGCCCTATTAATTAGGCTAAGAAGTGGTTTAGGTGATGATAATTTATTAGTTTATTGATAAATTTCATCTTCCTATTCCACCTAAAGAAAATATTCTTGATTTTCTACAGGGTGAGAGCATCTCAAAAGCTATTGACAATTGGCCAATTTTGTGATCCGCATGGGCATTTCAGGTGATACCAGTCAATCAGAATAGTTACGAAATCTTAACAATTGAGATGGTAAATTCTCCTCAAATATGCCTGAATCGCCCTCTGGGTAAGCAACTCACACAAAGTTCATTTTGTCAAGGATTGTTAAGATGCGCTTGCCCTGAGGTTTTTACCGTTGAAAAGGGTTAATTAGATTTAATTTACTAAGCCAATTAAAATCATCAATATTGCGAGTTACAATTGTTAAATTATAAACGAAAGCTGTTCCCGCAATAATGGCATCTCCTAAGGACATCTTTCTGATTTGTTTTAAAGTTACTGCTTGGTTAATTACAGGTTGAGAGATGGGTAAGATTTGAGAAGCATTAAAAAATTCTTCAAAATAGACTTTATCCTGATGAGTTAACCGATGGTAGCCTAAAACTTCCAGATAGGATAAAGCAGAGACATAAGGAGAATTTTCTGCAATAAACTCCCGGAGAAACTCATTTTCTAATTGAGCGGCATAGATAATAATATTGCTATCCAATAACATGATTTAATCCCGATCAGGAAGAGTGCGATCGCACCTATTTTGTTGTTGCCACTGTTGGGTATCAACATCAGTAAAAGTATTATTATTAGCAATTTTTTTCAAAGCATTGGCCATTTTCTGACCGTTAGATCGATTTTCACCAATGATATTTTCTTCTAATAAGGTAATATAAACATTAACAGGATGTTCGGAGTTGATTTCAGGGGTTTCATCAAGCCATTGAAGGGTATTATTTTTCAAAATTGCTTTAAAGGTTTTTAGCATAGTTTTCTCCACCGTTAAATGGTACAGGATAAATGATTCAGATTAGCCCCAACCCAATTTTAACACAAGACCAACCCAACAAACTCCCCTGACCTCAATCTTTTAAATTAACGTCTTTGGATCATTTCATAATCAAAAGTTCATTACCAGAGCGAAAGAATTACGCAAAATGGTGATAGTCACTTTACCTATTTTTAAGGGAGGCTAATTCCTCTGCGATGACTGGGTGAAAATTAATCATTAAATCAATTGATAACAAGCAATCGAGGGTTTTACTCTCGCGTTAATGTACCTAAAAAACTAGCTATCACTTTATTTTAGCTCTTGGAAATAAAATTAAGATAAAGCGTAGTAGAATAGATAATTTATTGGTTTGAAAAAAACGTATTCAATCATCTATTTTAAGTGGGTGGGTGGAATTAAATATAAGATGAACGTAGGTTGGGTTGAAGCATGAAACCCAACGCCCGCATGGGTTACGCTACCGCTAACCCATCCTACAAATAATTGTGCCTCCCTACTTAATAAATGTTCTATTTCTTCATCTGTAAAACCAAATTGTCTAAAAATTCGTAAAACATAAGCAGGGGACATTTCTTTTGCACCTATTAGGCATAAACTTTTCTGAGTTCGTAAGTTTCGGGAGTTTCAGAATCTCCCACAGTTAAAAATTCATGAAGTTCGTCTATAGGAATAGGACTGGTATAGATATTGGCTTGATCATGATAAATTTCCCAAAAAGATTCAATCGCTTCTTTTAGTTTCTCAATAGCTTTTTCCTGAGTTTCTCCTTGTCCAACTAATCCATTTTCAAGACATAATGAAACCCAATAATCTGCACTTTTTCTCAGAATAACGGTATAAAAGTTCATGGTGATTGTTCCGTTGAAATTTTAATCGGGGATTAGAATTTACTCCAGCTTAATTTTAACACAAGACCAACCCAACCAATTCCCCTGACCTCAATCTTTTAAATTAACGTCTTTGGATCATTTCATCAATAGACAATAAATAAGGCGTATTATACTTTGTTAATACACCCGATAAGAAAAGCGATCGCTTAGGATAATATATGATTATGCAATTACTAAAACGGACTCGGTAGAATTATCGCTAAATCTCTTAATAGCTTGTTTATGTTTTAAAATAAGACTGATTAGATGATGAGTGGTACAATTTCCAATCCTCAGCCAGATGAACTTTGGAGGTTGGCCATACAACAAACTCCGTTAATAAAAATCAGAATCTTTCGAGACAATTATAAATCCATTGATACGCGCATATTCCCAAATCTTTTGCTCGGAAAACCCTTTTAGGCTACAATCTCTAACATGAGCGCTATCGGGAAAATGTGATACCAGTAACAGAGGTAGTTTAGGTGATAAGTTTTCGTCAAATAGCAGTTTCATAGGGAATAACCATTAAACGACGATCCCGCTCGGCGGCAAATGCAAAACAGGCTTGTATATCTTCTAAGGTAAGATCGGGGAAATCATCTAATATTTCTTCAATAGTCATCCCTCCTCCTAGATAATCAAAAATATCTGCTACTGCAATACGAGTATTGACAATGCAAGGTTTGCCACTGCGAATGTCTGGGTTAATCACAATCCGATCTCGATATTTAGCTGCAAAAGACATAGTAATAACTATTGTTGGTAAATGATTATTATAGCTTAATGTTAACTGTACTTTAAGCTTGATAAATCTTAAAACCAAAGCCCTCGACTTTTAGGTTTCAAAAATTCTATTATCAATAAGCTGCATTACACTACCTTAATCCACTCTAAAAGAGCGGCGATCGCAATGATGTTGCCTTACTGGGGAAAAAATGGTACGATAATAACAATTTATTAATATTATTGGCAAGTAATTATGTCATCTTTAGTTATCTCACAACATATTGAAATCACTCCCGGTATCTGTGGCGGAAAACCTCGTATTGCTGGACATCGAATTAAAGTTCAAGATATTGTAATTTGGCATGAAAGAATGGGAATGTCACCAGATGAAATTATTTATCATCATCCTACTATCACCCTAGCAGATTTTTATGCGGCCTTGGCCTATTACCATGACAATCGAGAAGAAATTAGACGACAACTTGAAGCAGGCGAAGCTTTTGCTAAACAACTACAAGGCAACAAACCATCTTTAATTGAGAAAATATTAAATTGACGAGCTAAAATCGTTATGAAAAAACTTAGAGTTTATATCGATACATCAGTCATTGGAGGCTGTTTAGATGATGAATTTTCCTTAGAGTCCAATCAATTGATGGAAGCCATTAAGCAAGAAAAGTTTATTTTGTTAATGAGTGATATCATTGTTAGCGAATTAATTAATGCCCCCCAAGCGGTTAAAGATATTTTATTATCGATTCCGCAGAGAGTTATTGAAGTAGTTAAGATAACACCTGAAGTTTTACAGTTAAGGGATGCTTATATCAATGAAGGAGTTGTTACATCAAAGTCTATTAATGATGCTACTCATGTAGCGGCTGCTACAATAGCTAGAATGGAATTTTAAACATATTGTGCGCCTAGATAAAATGAAAGGCTATAATCAAATTAATTTACTCAATGGCTACGGGATTTTGACTATTATTTCTCCTTTAGAGGTAACAATTGATGAAGCCAACGACAATTAAAAAAAGTTTTGACTGTTTAGCTTTTAAACAAACCAGTCAAGAAAAAATGGCTGAAGACATGAAAAATCTCAGCTATTCAGATCAGATTGAATATCTTCAAAAAAAGATTAATGAAAGTGATTTAAAGTTATGGTGGGAATCCATCAATAACAAGAAATAAGGCGCATTATACTGTGTTAATGCACCCGAAAAAATAAGCGTGCTGCTACGCAGTGCCTTCAGTATCGCACTCAGTCTCCAAAAATGCTCTCAAATATCTCACGCTTGACTCTAAAGTTAATTTCTCTAAGTCTTTGAAAAAAACTCTCCAAATTTTCAATTTCTATCTTTCCTTCTTTGAGAAGTTTACGAATAATCGCTAAAGTTCCTTTAACATTTAAGCCTAAGTGTAGTGCTTCTTTTCTTGCTGCAAAGTCATCAAGGATGATATAATCAGTTTGTAATTCTATTCCTAAAGTAATGGCATCAGATTCACCTTTCCCTAAACGTTCATTTAAACTATTTGCTAGAGAGATTAATTTAATATTTAGGATAATTAATTTCTGTTGATTGATCAGCTTATTAAGAGTCTCTGAAGATTGATCTTGTTTGGCATTAATTTCTTGTTGTACGGTTGCAGGCAAATAAAAATTATCATTAGAATCTAGGAATTTTTCTAAAAATCCTAACTGAGACAAAAAGATTAAAGGGGAAGAATTGAAAACAATTTTCATAGAGATTACCATTTTTTTTCTCTATCTATGTCTTCTGTAGTAAGATAAGAAAAATCGATTCCCATTAATTCTAAAATTTTCAAGAACATTTCTGTATCCATTTCCATGATTTCTGCGGCTTTATGAAGACTGATGATGCGAGAAACTAAAGCACCCACCACAAAAATAAATTGTTCTTTTTGTTCAATATTATCAAATAATTGTATTTCGGCGGCAATTTCTTGAAAAGTAATCGAAGTATTCATTGTCTTGCTAAGTTTCATCAATTAAGACATATCTAACTTAATTTTAACGCAAAATCAACCCAACAAACTGCCCTTATCTCAATCTTTTAAATTATAGACAACAAATAAGGTGCATTAACAAAGTATAATGCACCCGAAAAAAAGCGATCGCCCTTCCAATATTCTGCCAAATGCGATCGCAACTTCCCATTTTTACAGAAAAAATGATAATATAAAACTCAAATTTGAACTATTGTTGTGGAAAGATACTAAGATGACAAAGTTACAATTAATTCAAGCGGAAATTGAAAGCCTTACTTCTGATGAATTTTTGTATTTAAGAAATTGGATCAATAATTTAGACGATCAACAATGGGAAAAACAAATTGAGGAAGATTCCATAGCTGGAAAACTTGATTTTCTAATTGAAGAAGCATTATTTGAAAAAAGCAAAAATCAATTACGGGAGTTGTAAGTGCATCGAACTAATCAACGCTTTTGGAATTGTTTTAATAATTTACCTAAATCAATTCAAATTTTAGCAAGAAAGAATTTTGAGCTTTTAAAGAGTGACTTAAATCATCCTTCTTTGTCTTTTAAAAAAGTTGGAAAGTTTTGGTCGGCAAGAGTTGGTATTAATTATAGAGCTTTAGCTTTTAAAGATGGGAAAGATTATATTTGGGTGTGGATAGGAAGTCATGAAGAATAGGAAAGATTATTAAAATAAAAGCGATCGCCTCTTTATTGCCAAAATGTAGTTAAACAAAGTGCAACCCAACACCAACCAAATAAATTAATAATTGATCATCTTGGATCGCACTCAATCTACAGGTGATCGCCATTTTAAAACAGTCTTTTCAATAGTTCATCTTTACTTAGATTAAAATGTAGAGCGACATCACGCAAAATATTATTTAAAGTGCCTATTTTGACAGGATTATGAGCAGGAATAGTAATCTGATGTGTACCATTTTCAGAAGTAGTTAGTCTAATATGGCTACCCGTTTGACGACTCACTTCATAACCTAACTCAGACAATTTTTTGATTAAGTCATCACTGGATAAATCTCTGGGTAGCTTCATACCGCAAATACCTCATCCCTAACAATATGTAAACGAATAATTTTAGGGCGATTTTCCCTATCATCATAATGACAATTAACGGCATCTTTTACCATTTCTCGTAAAGATTGTAAATCATCGGCTTCGGTAAAAATAGACTCGCCTAATGCCCTTGCTGTATATCCCCCTTCCGGTGCATCTTCCACTAAAAAAACTATTTCTGTCATATTTCCTTCTTTACTCTCTAAATTTTTGCAGTAATTTTAATTATAGTTTGTTTAGTTTTTTAGATAGCACTTTTTAAAGCTTACAAGATTAGCATTCGCCGTTTATCAACCCTAATCGCCTCTTTATTGCCAAAATGTAGTTAAACAAAGTGCAACCAACATCAACCAAATAAATTAATAGTTGATCCTGTTGGGTTTCGTGTCTCAACCCAACCTACAAGATCGGCGTGCTGCTACGCAGTGCCTTCGGCATCGCACTAATGTTTTTCTGTTTGTCTAGGATTTAAGAAATTTCCTGTTGCTTTTCAATAGCACGGGCAATGAGAGGAGCTTTTCTTGCTAATCCCTCTAGGGTGATTTCACCTTGTTCGTACATTTTAAACCATTCTTCCCGTTGGCGTAGTATTCTTTCATCGTAATTTAAGCCTAGACGTTGCAGAGTAAATTCAGCTTTTTGGCGTTGATTATCAGGAACGCTATCGGTTAACACTAATTGTAACGATGGTAACAAAATTTCAAACCAATTATCTTCAACTTCAAAGGGATCAAGTAGGCAATCATCTAGGTTTTTTTTGCTACTATTAATCCAATTTGCTACATAGCGATAATTAGACCATTCATAGCTTAAATGACGGTAATTATGAAAAGATAAAAAGTGATCAACAGTGGCGGTAGGGTCATACATAACGGAATAGCCACATAAGTTATTAAATCCTTGTGCTAAATCTGCCCTAAAAGGAGACCAGTAATCTCTGGGGCGTTTTGCAGCAGGATTTTTGGCTAACCAAGTATTTCCTTTTTGACGACATTTTTGATCAAACTCGGTGGGTTCAGGAATCGGAATAAATTTCTGCATTTAATCATCAGCCTCCATTCTGACTATCCAACGGGGGAAAAAGGGATCATGACCCGGTAATAGTTTAAGTAATTGTTGATGAATTTTTTCTTTGGTTCTTAAGTTTTCTGGAAATTGGGTCATATCGTCTTTTCTCATCCAAGCTTGGGCGGCTTCTATTGCTTGTTCTGCTTCTTGAGAACGGGCTTGTTTAAGTCCAAAAACCTCTGAAGTTAACCAACCAATCACATCACCTTGTTTTGCCCAGGTAATTTCATTTAAGGTTACTTGATTGTCATTAAGTTCAAATAGAAATAATTTATCTCTTTCTTGATCAAATAAGGGTTCAACTGAAGCCAAGACCAGAGGAGAATGGGTAGTAATAAAGAGTTGAATATCAATAATCGGTTCTAATTCTTTTAAGACAGTCAAAATTGCGGGTAGGATTGATCGTTGCCAACGAGGGTGTAAATGCGCTTCGGTTTCATCCATTAAAAAAATCAGTTGACGGGCTGGAATTCTTCCAAATAGTTGAGCAGTAATTAAATTTTCTGACTGCATCCAAACTAACATATAAGCTAGGCTTAGAATCCGTTGAATTCCCGCCGATGCTTCAGTAACAGGAATTGTTTCATAAGGAAGTTCTATCGTTGGAATAACTCGAATATCATCTAAAGACATTCGTGTGGGTTCACCAATTTTTATCTGCTCATTTTTTGCAGAAAGTTTTTGAATAATTTCAGCTAATAATTTAATATTTGATTGGTTGGGTTGATTTTGCCACTTAATCCAATCTTCAAGCAAACCATAGGAAATAATTTTATTTTTTACTTTTCGACCATACCAAACTTCTGTTGAAGAAAGTTTAAAAGCTTTTTGTTTGTAGGGTACATAGATAGAAAAGCCACCATCAACACGACAATAAATATTTAAACTATTGTTTCTGTCTGAAATATGAGGTTCTATTTCTATTGTTCGATTTCTTTTGTGATAACTACTAACCGGGTTTTGTCCTTGTTTATTGTTAATACACCACCAAATAATATCCAGCAAAAAAGTTTTACCGAGTCCGTTGTCTCCTGTTAATATATTAAGTCGAGAGGCACAGTCTAGGTCAATCTCTGAGGCAGGGCTAACATTTTTAAGATGGATTTCTTGAAGCATTTTCAGTTATTTAGAATTTTTCGTTTCGTGCGTTTTTGTTTACTGGTATATAGTAAAGGAGAAGAATTAAAAACAATTTTCATAGAGATTAACAATTTTTTTCTCTATCTATGTCTTCCCTAATAAGATAAGAAAAATCGATTCCGATTAATTCTAAAATTTTCAAGAATATTTCTGGAGCCATTTCTAGGACTTCTGCGGCTTTATGAAGACTGATGATACGAGAAACTAAAGCACCCACTACAAAAATAAATTGTTCTTTTTGTTCAATATTATCAAATAATTGAATTTCGGCGGCGATTTCTTGAAAAGTGGTCGAAGTATTCATTGTCTTGTTAAGTTTTATTAATTAAGACACACCTGACCCGATTTTAACACAAAACCAACCCAGCCAACTCCCCTGACCTCAATTTTTTAAATTAACGTCTTTGGATAACTTGATCAATAGACAACAAATAAGGCCTATTATACACTCGTTAATACAGCCTACAAGATGGGGTGGCGACTAGCGAAGATGTTTCAGGATTAGCAACAGAAGCAGATACATTAGAGAATCTTAATGATAAGTTACCAGAAATTATTCTAGAATTGTTAATATTAAATGTATCCGTAAACGATTAGAGGCAATCAGCGATATTGATAGCGATGTATGAGATTAGTCTTGAGATAATATAAGGTCGATGTCTGATAACTGATAATTGATCGCTGAATTTAACTTCTTAAAGAAACTTGGAACTGTTTAACTAAAGCTTCTCGCACTTTTGTCATTAAGGGTTCCACCTCTTCATCGGTTAAAGTTCGATCGCTGGCACGATAGACTAAACTAAAGGCCAAACTACAATGATTTTCTGGCACATTCTGTCCCTGATAGCGATCGAATAATTCGACTTTTTCTAAGAGATTACCTCCAGCATTTTTGATAGTTTTTGTCAATCTATCTACGGGTATATCTGTGGAAACAAAGAAGGCGATATCTCGTGCCGCTCCCGGATAGGTAGAATAGACCTGTAAACGCGGGGTAATTTTGGCACTATCGCTAAGAGTTGCTAACAGGATCGGGAACTGGATTTCAAAGGCATAAACTGCCTCAATTAATCCCTTTTGCTGACGCAATTGCGGGTGTAGTTGACCGAATATACCTAGGCGTTGTTTACCAATCCATAAAGATGCTGTTCGTCCGGGATGAAAACGCGCATCTTCGGCATATTTTTCGTAGCTTACTGTCAGCGAAAGGCGATCGAATACTGCTTCTAAAATGCCTTTTGCTTCATACCAGGTCATGGCTACCTCTTTACCCGATCGCAGCCAACGTCCGGCCGGGAAGAAATCACCGCCGAAAATACCGGCAATTGCATCGTATTCGTTGATATTATCCGATTCTAAGCGGAAAACTCGCCCGATCTCGAAGCCATTTAAGGAACCGTTACCCTGAGACTGATTATACTCAAACGCTTCGATTAAACCGTCGAGGAGATTAGTCCGCAAAGCAGAATACTCGACAAAAAGGGGATTAGCGAGGACAACTTCCGCTAATTCCGGTTTAACTAGGGAATACTGGACTAATTCCGTCAAACCGACTGCTCGAAAAGCTTCCCGTACCCGACGCTGGATAGTTTCCTCAAAGGATAATCCTCCAGCTGCGGTTTTTGCTGGCAAAGTATCGACAAAGCGATCGTATCCGTACAGTCGCGCCACTTCTTCAATTAAGTCAATTTCTCGTTCTAAATCCCGATAACGGTAGTCTGGCACTGTCACGGTCCACAGAACAGGATTTTTCGAGGTTAACTGCAATTCACAGCCCAAATTGCCTAAAATCCGTTCCACATCTTCGGCGAGAATTTCACCGATCGCACCATTATCTAGGGTAACTTGACCCAGTATTTGCTGCAAACGTTGTAAACGCAATTCGATCGAACCCCTGGACCGTTCGGCGCGATCATCAGCTTTAACCTGACTGCTGACAGTTCCCCCAGCTAACTCTAGAATCAAATCGATCGCCCTTTGACAAGCATATTCCAAAGCGGCGGGATTAACACCGCGTTCATAGCGTCCGGAAGATTCGCTGCGTAAACCCTGCGCTTTTGAGGAACGACGGATAGCGATCGGATCGAATAAAGCCGACTCTAGCACAAGATTAACGGTTTCCTCGTTAACTTCCGTATCTTGACCTCCCATCACTCCCGCTAAAGCTACAGGCTTATTATTGGCAGTAATTAATAAATTAAGCTCTTTTAAGCTTCTTTCCTGACCATCAAGGGTAATAATTTTTTCCCCTTGCTCGGCAAAACGGACCCCAATAGTAACGGATTTACCTCCGGCAAAACTCTGTAAACGATCGCGATCGAAAGCGTGTAAGGGTTGTCCCCACTCCAAGAGGACATAATTAGTAATATCGACCACATTATTGATCGATCGCAGTCCGGCAGCCTGTAAACGCTGTTGCAACCATAGCGGAGATGGGCTAATTTTTACCCCCTCGATCACCGTACCAATATAAGCAGGACAAGCTTTATTTTCGGTTATTTCCAGAGATAAATCTTTTTTAGGGGAAAATTCCCCTAATTTCACTTTTGGTAGGCTTAATTCTCCTCCTGTCAAAGCCGCCACTTCTCGCGCGACTCCGATCATACTCAAAGCATCGGCGCGGTTAGCGGTGGGAGAAATATCTAAAATCACCTCATCGAGTCCTAAAAGGGGACGAACATCTGTACCTAAAGGGAGATTTTCCGGGCTAAAAATGTGGATTCCTTGAGAATCTTTAGTTAATCCTAATTCCGCGAGGGAACAGATCATCCCTTCCGATTTTACCCCCCGCAATTTAGCCGGTTTAATCGTTAAATTGATTTTGGGTAAATAGGTTCCCAAAGTAGCCACGGGAACTAGAATATCAGCCCTAGCATTGGGCGCGCCACAGACAATTGTACTAGGGTTTGACTGACCGATATCCACCTGACAGACACTTAATTTATCTGCGTTGGGATGAGGTTGGCGATCGATAATTTTACCAATAACCACACCCTTTGCCCATTCTCGGCGATCCTCAATGTCTTCTACCTCTATTCCCGCAATTGTCAATAATTCCGCTAATTCTTGGGGAGATTGGGCGACTTTGACTAATTCTCGTAACCAGTTGATCGAAATCCGCATCGTTAATTCTTGCTTGCCGTTGGTTCTTAACTATTGTAAACCGTGGGTAGTCAATGATTTAGAGATTAGGGCTGATCGGCTGTTAAAATATTAGGGGGAAGATGGAAGGACTGTGTAAATAACCGCTCATTTTCCTTGGCAAGGGGTGATATTATCTTTGAACAGATTACCGATAATTTTGGGAGATAATCAGTAGTTAGCTATCTATATCAAAAAGGATTATTGATGCCATCTGATCAAATAGAAAACCTCCTCAAGGGAATTTTGAGACAATACCAAAGTTCTTTTAGTGACAAAATCTATGGAGAAGAAAATGATGATTATGATCCGCTTATGAGGGTATTTGGAATTACTCCTAGTTTAAAAAGGGAAAATCGTCAGTATTGGGGCAGGGAACTAGGAATGTGTTGGCAACGTCTGGTGACAGAAGTTTTTCAGGCTAATTGTTCAAATTATCAACCTGCTTTAAGGATTGAAGATGATGAACCCTGTGACTGCATTTTAGGTGGAGATGCCATTGATACTAAATATAGAATTGGTTCAGGAGATTCTGGCACACTTAAAAAGTTTAAACAGTATGGAAAACTATTACAGGAAAGAAAACTTAGACCTATTTTACTGATTGTGCGAGAGGATAACTTACCAGCAGCGATTAAAGCTTGTCGTGTCGGTGGCTGGAAGGTTTTACAGGGCGAAGAAAGTTTTGATTATATACTTGATCGCAGTGGGTTCGATTTGCTGGAAGCTTTTGATAAATTTTCTGAAACAAAGGAGTTTTATATTGCCCGATGAATATCTCAAAAAGATGGCAACTTCTGCACGGTGATTGTAGAGAAATTCTCACTTTACTAGAAGAATCTAGTATATCTTGTGTGATAACAGATCCCCCCTATAATTATGAGTTCATTGGCAGAAATTGGGATCATGATGAAATCCAAAGACGCAGAGAACGTATTCAAAACAGTTCCACACTGGTAAAAAATATTCCCTATGGAAGTGGGTTAGCCGGTGGCGTTCGCAATGAGCGTTGGTATCAACGCAATCGCGAAAATGTGGTCAATTATATTGAATGGGCAACAGATTGGTCAAAGGAACTAATGCGTGTTTGTAAAAGCGGTGCTGTTGTCGCTGTTTTTAGTAGCACAAGAACACTGGCTCATATTCAGATTGCTCTTGAAAATGCTGGTTTTTATGCTAGAGATGTGCTGGTTTATAGACGACATTCAGGCATTCCTAAAGGATTAAATATTGAGAAAAAACTTGACAAAATTGGTGATACTAATGCTCAACAATGGCAAGGTTGGCATACTTGCTTGAGAAATGAATGGGAAGCTATAGTTATTGTGCAGAAGCCTCTAAAAAACAATTATATTGAAACTATACAAATGACTGGATTAGGTCCCTTCAAAGCTATACTAAGTGACGGCTCTTTTCAATCCAATATTTTAGAGGGCTTTTCTAAAGGACGGGATGAAAATTTTGATGAGCATTGTACGATTAAACCTTTATCATTGATTAGAAAACTGATCGAGTTATTTCTACCACAGGATAACAGTCATATAGTTCTCGATCCTTTTGCAGGAACGGGTACAACTCTAATTGCCGCTCTAGAATTAGGTTATAAGACTATTGGTATTGAAATTGAAGAGCAGTATATTAATATCATTCAACAACGTTTAAGGGAATATTTTGGCAAGATCGGCCAGGAATTTGAGGTATTTGATTAGTCAATCAAAAAGTTAACAATAATAACCGCTACAGTAGAAAATCGGCTCGACAATAAATCCCTCGGAGAATTAAGGATAGTTAGTCAAGCTTTCGATCAGAACATCATTCTTAATAACTCTTATCTTAAACTACACACAGACAGAACACTTCTGGGAAAATTATCCCCATCTCCCCTAAAAACAAGCTATCCTAAAGATTGCCATCCCGTTGCGATTCTATCCGTGCCTTACTATTCCCAATATCCCGACGCTTTTACTCCCAGTTATCTGAGCGAACTACAAGGACAGATCCTCGCTTGTCCCCACTTCACAGTTAACAATTTAAATCGAGATTTCGTTAAAACCAAAGGCTTTTCCATCGCTTTTCGACGCACACAAATCAGCGCAGTAGAACGAATTTTTCCCTATTTTAAACCCTATCTTGATCGCAGTTTACAAGCTGACTGCAACGCTTTTTATCTTAATCCCTTACTCCTACAAACCGGTTCACGCGTCGATCCCCATATCGATCGCTCCCTGCGCTCCTATTGTAAAACGATCGATCCTCCGCTCCTAGTTAGCGTCCTTTATGTGCAGGTTCCTAAAGATATTCAAGGGGGGGAACTGATACTAGCAACAGGCAATCGTTCCGTGGCCCAGATTTGTCCTTGTGCTAACACCTTGATCCTCTTTCAAGGAGATCTCACCCATTCAGTTAATCCCGTTAGCTGTTCTGGTATTCGTCTGAGTCTTGTCTGCGAACAATATCGTTTAGATGCCGAAGAATTGCGCGAGATTCCCGAAATACAAATAGAATCGCGAACCATGAAACCAGAAAAGAAAAAAAAGAAAGATCGGGTCGTTGCCCTACAATAAAAGGGCATTTTTGTAAAGATATTCTAGATGGTGATGCGCGAACCGATCGTCGAATTAAGGGGAATAACCAAAGCTTTCGGCAAGAAAGTGATCTTAAATAACGTCGATCTGAAAGTGTACGAAGGAGAAGCGATCGGTGTGATCGGTCCATCGGGGACGGGAAAATCGACGATTTTGCGCCTAGTCGCCGGATTACTGGCCCCTGATCGGGGAGAAGTGTACATATACGGCACAAAACGGCAGAGAACCGTAGAACAAGGGGAAGATCCCCTCGGTGTTGGTCTAGTTTTCCAACAATCAGCCCTTTTTGACTCCCTCACCGTCGGGGAAAATGTCGGTTTTGCTCTCTATCGCAACTCAAAGCTAAAACGAGCCGAAATCCGGGATTTAGTGGAAGAAAAACTGGATTTAGTGGGAATGTCCGGTTCCTACGACCTCTATCCAGCTGAAATATCCGGAGGGATGCGAAAACGCGTCAGTTTAGCCAGAGCAATTATCAGCGATCCCTCGATCGCCGCCGATCGACCGAACATTCTCCTTTACGATGAACCCACTGCCGGACTGGATCCCGTCGCTTCTACCCGCATCCAGACGGTAATTATGGAACTTCTCAAAGTCAAAAAAGCCTGTGGGGCCCATCTCATTGTCACCCACGTCCACAGCACCATCGAAAATACCACCGATCGCATCGTTTTTCTCTATAAAGGTCAATTTCAATGGGTTGGACCGACTCAAGAGGCTTATCACTCCGAAATCCCCGTACTCAAGCAATTTTTTACCGGCAGTATCCACGGACCAATTCAGTGATCAGTAAACAGTAAACAGTAATCAGTGAACTGATAACTCGCATCTGATCACTAATCACTGATCGCTGAAATCCCCCGATTTCTCCTGTAAGATACTTTTTAGAGATGAGGAGTAATTATTTATGGAAGCTGGCGGTTCACAACAGGGGATTTCCCCAACTCTGCGGCAAAGTGGTATCGGTTTAATGTTACTGGCATCGGGGGGAATATTAATCTGGTTTATCGCCTGGTTAAGTAATTTTAGCTTCGGGGGACGCAGTTATCGAGTCACCTTCCTTTTTCCTAATGTGGGTGGCATGATGGTGGGAACCCGCGTCGGTTATCGGGGAGTGAGAATCGGGCAAGTGACGGCAATTACCCCAGAACCCGAGGGAGTCGCCGTAGAAGTGGAGATTTCGCCCGCAGATCGCCTAATTCCCAGTAATTCCCTCATCGAAGCCATTCAATCCGGTTTAGTGGGTGAAACCACGATCGATATTACTCCCCTGCAAGCTTTACCCGTCGGTGGTATCAAAGAACCCCCTTTGAGTCCTAACTGCAATGGGGAAGTGATTATCTGTAACGGTTCCCGTTTACAAGGGCAATCGGCGCTAAATGTCAATACCTTGATCAGATCTTTACTGAGAATTTCTAATCTAGTTAGTGATCCCGATATGGTGGCCGGATTTCGTTCCTTTACCCAACGCGCTGCCAATGCCTTGGGGGGACTCGATCGCTTTAGTGGTGAGGCAACCACCGCTTTAAGCGAGGTTCGTCGCAGCGGTACTCTAGGTAAACTTAATTCGGGGATGAGATCCCTAGAATCCTTACCCCAAGTATCCGGTTCCCTCGATCGCCTTTCTAGTGATCTTTCCGGTGTCGGGGGATTGAGTCAGGAAGCGACTACTTTACTGAGAAGTTTACAGGGAAGTGGCGGCCTGAGAAATTTAGACGCTACTCTAGTGGAGGCCCGAAAAACGCTGCTTTTGGTGGGCCAAACTACCGAAGAACTGCGGGTTTTTTTGGCAGCTAATCAAAATCGTTTAATTACCACTCTCGATAGTATCAAAACTACTAGCGATCGCCTACAAACTACTCTCGCTGCTTTGGATCCCATCCTGACGCAAGTGCAGAAAAGCCAAATTATTGAGAATTTAAACACTATTTCGGCAAATGCTGTTAAATTAAGCGAAAATTTGGGTAATTTTACCGCTTATCTCTCCGATCCTGCCACTGTTGTCACCCTACAGCAACTCCTCGACTCCTCTCGCGCTGCTTTTGCCAATCTTCAGAAAATCACCTCGGATGTGGATGAAATTACCGGTAATCCGCAACTGCGACAGGAAATTATCCGTTTAATCCAGGGTTTAAGTCGTTTGGTTTCTTCTAGCGAACAACTACAGCAGGAATTCGCCCAAGGTCAAGCAATGACAAGAATGGCCGCCCAAATTGCGACAATAGCCCCAAATACCGCCGCTAATACCCCAGAAAAAGACGCTAAGAAACCTGAATCTGAGTAGCAGAATTTGGGGTAAGGGGTTAGGAAAAAAAGTCTGAGCATTTGTACTAAAATTTTCAAGACTCAGTTTAAATACACAACAGTTTGCCTAATTTTTTGTCATAGCTAAATGAGGAATTTCTTCACCATGTTGACGATAACTTTCTTTAACGCCTTCCCAAGCTAAAATTAATTGATTGAGTGCTGTTTGGGGGCTATCAGCAAAAGCGGAAACGCTAGGCATTTCTACTAAGTATGCTACCCAATCTCCCTCCTCATCTTGGAAGATATTAATGCTAAAACCGTTAAAATCCTCGGTTGTTCGATTCATTTTCTTCCTCCTGTATTTTTAAAAATTGTTTAACTTGATAAGCTTTCGCTTCACCGTTTTTTGTCGGTTGAATAGATATACGGACTCTCTTGGATGAATACCAAATGTGATGACTTCCTGTTTGATGGTCAAAAGTCCAACCACAAAGATTAAGCAAACTCTCAAATTCGCTAAAACGTAATCCTTGAGGCGAGTTTTTGGCCTTTTCTAGCAGTTTTTCTTTTTTTCCCATCGATCGATCACAACGAACTCAATCTATTTTAGCTTAAAGTTAAAAGAAGGAGATCGGATTTATACATCGCAGTCAGCCCTCAGCTTGCAAGAGTTATCTCAAAAATGGAAATTAATTTGGCACGAATACTTACAATGTTTTTAGCTTAGGAGATAAATTTTCATCCAGCAAAAACCGAATTTTCATGCTTTTTGTAAATACTCCTGCTCCTTTTTAATTTTTGCTTTTCTTAAACGATCAATTAAAGGAGATGATGTTTCTAGCCACTGTTGATAATGTTGTTCCCGTTGTCTTTCTAGCTTGACAAGATAGAGATCGATTTGTGCTTGATTGTGATAATAATAGGTCAAAGTGGCATAAATTTTTTCTAAATTTAGAGTTGGTAATTCTTGGAGAATTTCTTGAGGACTATAACCTTGTCGATAGTATTTCAGTACGTCCTCAATGCCAATACGATGTCCTTTTAATTGAATATTATCTACTGCCACAAATTCAAAATAATCTTCTAACTGCATAGGTTGTTACCGCTTAAAAACTCAATACTATCCTAGCATATTGTTAAAAATGTACTGCAAAGTTCAAAGTTATTCACCGATTTTAAGTTTATCTGAATATTCAATTTAACCCATCTAAACTAGGTGGGTTAAATTGATAAAAAGAGATTAAGATTGACGTTTGAAAGCAGAACCAATTCCTAATACTCCTAACCCTAATAATCCTAGCATTGATGAAGGTTCGGGAATAGAAGGAGAGGAAAGAGCTATCACTGAGACATTATCCAAAGCAGCTCCCGCATCTGAGTTGCCTAAACCGGTAAACTCAAGGGTAGTGGTTGTACTGTTAGCGGTAAAATCCCAAGATTTTGATAGCCATCCCATATTTGAATTGCTTTTTCCTGTTATATCAAAAGAAAAATCAGCAGAACTTCCTCCCGCACTCACTCTCATCTCTTTAATAGCAGAACCTCCGAAGGGATTACCGGCCAGGTCAAAAGTAACCCGATAAGTCTCGCCGATGGTTGTGTTGAATGTTTGCTGAATTCCACCACTCGCAAGTCCCTGTAGATCAAGACTTCTAGCACCCTCAGAAGCTTGCCAAGCTGTACCTATATAATCGATTGTTCCTTGGCTAACCGTCCATCCTGTAATTACTGTGGAAACAGCATCAAGTTGTAGAGAAGAACCAGGGTTGACGGTAGCCGTCTCAAAACTGCCATTTTGAATCAAATTTGTCGCTTGTACAGGGGTGACTATCAAAGCACTAATCGCAAAGACAGAGGAAGCAATGGAGAGTTTTAATAAGCTATGCTTACCCCCCCCCGAAAATCATTAGTTTTGCTAATTCTTGAGTCATTTTTGAAAATTCCATTCTTAGGAGAACAATCGGAAATGTAGCACAGAAAAGCTTAAAATAGATTAAGAAATAATTAAATTTTTGGCTCTCTTATTCTTTGTTTGATAAGTATTCGCTTGGTTTTCTTGGATATTGGGAGCAAAATGTTTATAGTTGTTACAAATTCTGGGAAGATGGGTTACGACGGATTGATCACCCATCCTTCGTTGTTAATACTTAGTGCCGTCTAACCCATCCTACAATGATTGATAAATTTTTTTTATCACCATAACCCCATGGGGGTATTCGGTTTTTCCCTTCAATCTAATTTAAGTCTATCTGAATATTTAACCCAACCCACCTACCCAGTCAGGGATGAGCTTTTGGATAGAGAGACTTGTGGCAAGATATAATTAAGGTATATTTTGGGGAAGAAATTGGATTATGGAAGAACTTTTAGAATTAAAAGCTTTGCTCTTAAAAGGTGATATTAAAGGTTCACTGGCGATTGTAGAAGAACTTGAAGATATGAGCAAAAATGGGATTATTAGCACCATTCGTAGTTATGCTGTTATCTTATTACTTCATTTAATTAAACAACAGGCAGAAAAACGAACCACTCGTTCTTGGGATGTCTCCATTCGCAATAGTGTTAGAGAAATTCAACGCCAAAATAAACGCCGAAAAGCGGCAGGATATTATTTAAGTGATGAGGAATTAACAGAAACTTTAAACGATGCTTATCTTAATGCTTTGGATGCAGCTTCTTTAGAAGTCGAAGCGGGTCGTTATCAATCGGAGCAAATTGAAGCTATAATTGACAAAAATAAACTGATTAGCGATGCTTTCCTTTTAATCAAAACCTTCTCTCCCTAGAAAGATTATGACAGACTCAATCTCTCAAGAACAAGCCCAAGAAATGTTACGTTGGTTAAACAAAAATCGTGACACCGTGCTTGATTTATATAAGAATCAATGGTTCTTCGTTACTTGGTATGGTTCAATAGGGTGGCATAAATCGACTAAATCCTTATCTGGCAAGAGACTTAATTGATTAGCTCGTTCTAGATCGAAAACAATTGGCAAAAATTCATTACATAACACAAACCGAAGAACCGAATCAATACATCGCTTATAATGAAAAAGGGGTGATTGCTCACGGTGAAAATTTACAGAATGTTCTGGAAGAAGCCAACACAACCAATCAAGAATTTGTCATTTATCTTGTTCCTCGTTGTCGTTATTCTATTCAAATTTTACCCATTCAAGTTTAAAGTAGTTTAAGTTGATTTTGACAACGGCAAAATTCTATGAAAATAACCCTTTATCAACCGACGTTATCGTTATTATTGCTGCTGTTGCTATCCAGTGGTTGTGCAGTCAATCAGGAAAAAGAGAAAATCACCACTCCGCAAGCGTCTCCCCTAGCAGAAATCCTGCCTTGGCAGACGGTCGAACGGGTTACTATTTTAAAAGCCGATCAGGATCCCATCTATGCTTTGGCCATTAGTCCCGATAACTCTTTACTACTTAGTGGTGGTTTTGACGGTACTGTTAGGGAATGGGACCTAAAAACCCAAAAACCTCTCAGGACTTGGCAACTAGGTGATACCGTTAACGCTATCCAATTTAGTTCCGATGGTGAGAGTTTCGTAACTGCCGATGCGGGGGGAAAAGTGCAACGCTGGAATACGCGCACGGGAAAATTAGAAATGACCTATCCCGGCCATGCTTTTCTCGTTACTGATGCCGCTATTTCTCCCGATGGTAAAACCTTGGCCACGGGTAGCTGGGATCGTACAGTCAAACTCTGGGATTTTCAGACTGGGAAACTGTTAAAAACCCTGCGCGGCCATAATCATCCCATTCAAGCGATCGCATTTAGTCCCGATGGTAAAGGAATTGTTAGCGCCGATTACGATGGCTTCGTTAAACTCTGGAAAGTGAGTACTGGTCGCTTTATTCGTGCCTATGCGGGTAATTTATTCCCCGTTTATCGGGTGCTTTTTTCCAAGGATGGTAATACCGCCGGTACTGCTAGTCAAGACGGTTCGATCCGCGGTTGGCAAGTGAAAAGCGGCATCGGCACCACTACTATTCTCGCCCATAACGACGCTGTTACCGATATGGCCCTGCTCGATGGGGGCAAAGTTTTGGCCAGCACCTCCGGGGATGGAACCGTCAAATTTTGGGATGTTAATACCCGTCGGCACTTGAATACCCTGAAGGGAAACGTCATCTTAAGGATGGTTGCCAGTCAAGATGGTCGTTGGTTAGTCACTGGAGATCAAGACGGTGCGATCGCACTGTGGCGGGGAATCTAATTGACTATAATTAAGACTAGAGTGTTTTCTAGGGCGAAATATAGCTATGGCAGCAGTGATTTTAAACTTAGATACAGTCAATCTCAGCGATGAGCAGTTTTACCGTCTCTGTCAAGTTAACCCAGATTGGCAACTGGAAAGAAACGTTCAAGGAGAATTAATCGTGATGCCACCTGTTGGGGGAATTAGCGGCAACCGAGAGGCCGATTTTATTGGTTTACTTTGGTTGTGGAATCATCAAACCCGATTGGGTAAAGTCTTTAGTTCAGCGACGATTTTTCGTTTACCGAATGGCGGAGATCGCGCTCCCGATGCCGCTTGGGTGAGTTTAACCCGTTGGCAAGCTCTGAGTCGAGAAGAACAGGAGAAATTCCCGCCTATTTGCCCCGATTTCGTTATTGAACTGCGCTCCCGTAGCGATTCCCTCCCGGAAATTCAAGCTAAAATGCGGGAATATCTCCACAGTGGTTTGCGATTAGGTTGGCTAGTTAATCCTCAACAACAACAAGTGGAAATTTATCGTCCTCAGCAACCCGTAGAAATTATAGAACTCCCCGCTAATTTAAGCGGGGAGGATGTCTTACCCGGTTTTAGTCTATTTATCTCTATTTTTGAGTAAAATATCCTTAAAACCGAGGTAAGCTAAACGGCTTTTACTTCGGATCACCGATATAGACTCCAAAAGGGTTATAGCTATTGGATCATGCAGGTTAAGCGCCGTTTAGCTTATGATCAGACCTCTTGTAAAAATCAAAATAGGAGTCGGTCGTCAGTCGTCAGTAGTCAGTAGTCAGGAGAATTAAGAATCAATAATAATCAATTAAATGGTCTATTTACAGATTTTAGGCAATTTAATCCTTATTTTTGCCGTTTTTGACCCCTCTGAACCCGGAACTATGACTGCTATCGGTTGATCAGGTCTGGGTTTAGCTGGTGCCGCTACCCGTGGTAAACTGCCAGAAAAAGCCAAAACCAAAGTCTAACCCTTCGACTAAGCTCAGGGCGAGATTAGCGAAAATTTCGGTTTAACACTAAAACGGGCCCTGTCCGGTTGGGCGCATCTCAATTTTGAGGAACTATCTAGGGTTTGCTGAATAAATCTAAAAACCTTGTTGGATAATATCTTTAGGCCTTTTTGAAATCAAAAAGTGCCGGCCATTGGAGTTATCGGGGGGGAAATTCAAGGACTTTTTCCCTGAAAATTGGCTAATTGACCACCTAAAAATGGGTAGAACCCCACACCCTACACCCTACTCCTAGGAAAAACTTTTTGCCGCAAACCCTATTTAACTATGACCACCGATACTGTCACCACTCCCTCGCCCAAAAAACTCTGGTTAGCAGCCATTAAACCACCAATGTATAGTGTGGCAATTATACCGATTATTCTGGGAACATCGATCGCTTATCAGGAAACAGGTCTATTTTCTGCCCCGATTTTTGCCACTTTTATCCTCTCAGCTATTTTAATTCTCGCTTGGTTAAATCTCAGCAATGATGTTTTTGATGCCGATACCGGGATCGATGTCAATAAGGCCCATTCGATCGTTAATTTAACCGGTAACAAATCTTTGATTTTCTGGCTGAGTAATCTTTTTCTATTATTAGGCATCGCCGGTATTTTTGCCATTAGTTATTGGCGAGGCGATTGGACTATCCTAGAATTAATCGCCCTCTGCTGTTTTTTGGGCTATACCTATCAAGGTCCTCCCTTCCGTCTCGGTTATCAAGGATTAGGTGAAATTATCTGTTTTTTTACTTTTGGACCCTTGGCGATTGCCGCTGCCTACTATTCCCAAGTCGGTGCTTTTTCTATCTCTAGTCTAGCGGCTTCAATTATTATCGGGATTACCACTTCTATCATCCTTTTTTGTTCCCATTTCCATCAAGTCGCCGATGATCTCAAAGCGGGTAAAAAATCACCTATTGCCCGTTTGGGTACTTTAAAAGGTTCTAGAGTTTTAACCGTAGTGACGGTTCTCGTTTATGTTTTAACGGTAGTTTTTGTCCTGCTGCAAGTTTATCCCCCTCTCACTCTTTTAATCTTCCTTAGTCTCCCTTTCGCTTGGCAATTAGTCCGCCACGTTAACCAAAATCACGACCAACCTCAGCTAGTCAGTAACTGCAAGTTTATAGCGGTTAATCTTCACTTTTTTAGTGGCATTCTCTTCTCCCTTGGCTATTTCCTTGCTTCCCGTTCATAAACCGGATTTTTTTTCTTAAACCCCTTGACAAAACCCCGCCACTTGACATATACTTGTATTCATAATGGAAATCCGTGCCTGCCTGCGAACCCCTCATTTTTAGACAGGATAGACCGAAAAAAAATTAACCGACTTGAATCAGTTATCAGTTATCAGTTATCAGATTTGAGTTTTAAGTTCACTGTTTACTGATCACTGAAAACACTTCCTCATTCATAATTCATAATTCATAATTCATAATTAATCGCCACAAATCAAGGTTAGCATGAGTGAACAACCCCTCGGATCGGTTATTCAAGGTTCCCTGAGTGAAGGTTTAGAAATCCGTCTTTATCCGGATATTTCCGTGGAAGATATGCGCGTCGGTAAGTTTTTGGTTGTGCAAGGCACTCGATCGCGTTTTTTCTGTCTCCTCACCGATGTCTCCCTGGGTAACTCTAGTCCCCGGATTATCGCGAATCCTCCCCATCCCGATGATAGTTTTATGCGCGATGTTTTGGCGGGTAGCGGTACTTATGGTACTATTGAACTATCACCTATGCTCATGTTTACTCCGACTGGAGGTAATTCTCCCGCAGTTTCCGACACTTCTTTAGGCTCTTTTCAACCCCAAACTAGCGCCGATTTAGAATTACTGCCAGTTAAAACTATTCCGTCCCATTTTAGCCAAGTTTATGAAGCTTGTGAGCAGGATTTTCGCATGGTTTTCGGTTGGGAAGATGACCCCACCAGAAAGAATTTTGCCATTGGTCAACCCCTTGACATGGACGTGCCAATATGTATTAATCTCGATCGCTTTGTGGAACGTAGTAACGGTGTTTTTGGCAAATCGGGGACAGGAAAATCCTTTTTAACCAGATTACTAATTTCGGGCATTATTCGCAAACAAGCAGGGGTTAACCTCATGTTTGATATGCACTCGGAATACGGTTGGGAAGCGATGAAAGAAGGGAAGGATGTTTCTACGGTGAAAGGATTATCTCAATTATTCCCCGGACAGGTAGAAATTTATACCCTCGATCCCGATTCTACCAAACGCCGGGGAGTACGAGGATCGCAGGAATTATTCTTAAGTTATAATCAGATTGAAATCGAGGATATTCGTTTAATCGGTCGGGAATTAGGCATCTCGGAAGCTAGTTTAGATAATGCCAATATTCTCTATAACGAGTATGGAGAATCTTGGATCGTTCAGTTATTAAATATGAGTAACGAGGACATTAAAATCTTCTGTACCGAAAAACAGGGCCATGCGGGATCAATTATGTCCCTCCAGAGAAAATTAATGCGTCTAGATAGTTTGAAATATTTAAAAACTGTTTGTCCCCACAATTATATCGATCAGGTTTTACAAGCTTTAGATGCAGGTAAGCACGTTGTCATTGAATTTGGCTCCCAAAGTAATATGCTTTCCTATATGTTAGCCACCAATATGATCACCCGTCGGATTCATGCTAATTATGTTAAAAAAGCTGAATATTTTTTACAAACCAAAAACCCCGTTGATCGGCCGCAACAGTTAGTGATTACTATTGAAGAAGCTCATCGATTTCTCGATTCTGCTGTGGTACATCAAACTATTTTTGGAACCATCGCCAGAGAGATGCGAAAATACTTTGTTACTCTCTTAATTGTTGACCAAAGACCTTCAGGAATTGATAACGAAGTCATGTCTCAGGTAGGGACAAGAATCACCTGTTTATTAAACGATGAAAAGGACATAGAAGCCATATTTACAGGGGTTTCTGGGGGGGGAAGTTTGCGTTCGGTTTTAGCGAAATTAGACTCAAAACAACAAGCTTTAGTTTTAGGTCATGCGGTCCCTATGCCGGTAGTAATTCGTACTCGCGCCTACGATCAAAAATTCTATGCTGAAATAGGTGCGACCGACTGGCGAGAATTACCCGATGAGGAAGTATTAGCGGCAGCCAAAATTGCTAAAGCCGATCTAGGATTTTAGAAAAATTAATTTTTGATTGTAGAATAGAGTTGGATTGTTTTTACTGTTTACCTCCCATGACCGCTCAAATACCGATCTCGAAGATAAGCTTATACGATCGAGATTTTCAGCTATGGATCGAGACAACCGTTAACCAATTACGACAGGAGGATTTTGCCTCGGTTGACTGGACTAATCTGATCGAGGAATTGGCAAGCATGGGAAAAAATAATCGACACGCTCTCAAAAGTTTGTTAATTCAATTATTAGCTCATCTGCTCAAGTTAGTTTATTGGCAGACGGAAAGAGAGTATAATGCGAATAAATGGGAAGCGGCAATTATTAATTTCCGAGTTCAAATTGCCGATCTGCTGGAAGACAGTCCTAGTTTAAAACCTTATCTCCTCGAAATTTTCGATTCTTGTTATGGAAAAGCTAGGCAAATAGTCTCGAAATTGAGCAAGCAAGAAATTCCTATAGAAGTCATTATTACCCCAGCAGAAACCCTGGATGAAAACTGGTTTCCCTAACTATGCAACAAGGTGATTTAATCGAGATCGAGATTACCGACCTCAACCATACGGGCGAAGGTGTGGGAAAATACCGAGGACAGGTGATTTTTGTGCCAGATACGGTCATTGGCGATCGCATTCAAACTCGCATCACCTATATCAAAAAAAGTCATGCGATCGGCAAACTACAAACTATTCTACAGGCTTCTCCCCATCGTATCCGGCCTCGCTGCATTGTCGCCGATAAATGTGGTGGCTGTCAATGGCAACACATCGAGGATCAATTTCAGCGCCTGGTCAAAAAAGAGCAAGTACAAGAGGTATTAACCAGAATTGGCGGTTTTACCGAGCCTTTGGTTTATCCTCCCCTCACCGGTAATTCTCCCCTCGCTTATCGCAATAAAGCTACCTATCCCCTCGGATTTTCCCCCACCGGCAATGTGCAAGCGGGTTATTATCGTCGCGGCAGCCATCATCTGATTAATCTCAATCAATGTCCGATTCAAGATCAGGCTTTAAATCCGTTTCTAGCAGAGATAAAACAGGACATTCAGGAGCAAGGCTGGTCAATTTACGATGAAAAGACCCATCAAGGACAATTACGCCATTTATCCCTAAGAATTGGCCGCCACACGGGAGAAATTTTATTAACCCTGATTAGTACCGATAATAATTTACAGGGAATTGAGGCACAGGCGCAGCAATGGCTGGCAAAATACGCCAATTTAGTCGGTGTAACCGTCAATTATAACCCCGATCGAGGTAATGCTATTTTTGGCAGTCAGACCACAACTATCGCCGGAAGGGACTATATTACCGAAAAGTTCGCCGGATTAACCTATCAATTGGCTGCCGATACCTTTTTTCAGGTTAATACAGAGGCTGCTGAAGCCTTATTTGCGGTTATTTGTCAGAAATTAGACCTTAAAGGTGAAGAAATTCTTATTGATGCCTACTGTGGCATCGGTACTTTTACTTTACCCCTCGCTAAACGGGTTAAAGAGGTGATTGGACTAGAATCCTATAGCTTTTCCCTCGATCGAGCCAAGATTAACGCCCAATTAAATAATATTACCAACACAACTTTTATTTTGGGGGCAGTAGAAAAAACTTTACCGCAACTGACAGTTAAACCCGACATTATTCTACTCGATCCGCCCCGCAAAGGTTGCGATCGATCTGTCCTCGATAGTCTGTTACAGCTGCAAAGTCAACGCATTGTTTATATCAGTTGTCAAAGTGCAACTTTAGCCAGAGACTTGCAATATCTCTGTCAAACAGGCGATTATCAACTACTAGAAGTGCAAACCGCCGATTTCTTTCCCCAAACTCCCCACGTCGAATGCGCTGCTTTTCTTAGACAAAAAACAGCGAATATGGTAGGATGAAATAAGGGGAAAAACCCGATCCTTTAGCCGTTTATGGCTGAAAAGTCAATGGTTAAGGATAATAGCATATTAAGCCCCGTTCCAGTCAACTACTTTTTTGATTAACTACTCGCTCAAAGCTGCCTTGATTCTCGATTGGTGTGTAGATCAATCAAAAAAATATCTAATCCATCTCAGAGACAGAAAAGGGGCAGAATATGACTTATTAGGTATGGCAATCATCTAGATCGACGGTTAAGAGACCTTAATCTTTCTGTAAGAGAATAGTCATTGAATAAAAGCTAGAGGTAAAGCGCGTGATTGCTATTTCACTGCCAACAAGCAAACGAAGCTGGAACACCATGAGTTTCGCTTCCACCTTGTATCTTTGTCCGATTTTAGATTTATTGACCGCTAGTATTCCCGAAGAATTAGAGCCAGAAATTAGATTAGGATTGCAAGAAGCTTTAGTTAATGCCGCTAAACACGGCAATCATCTCGATCCGGGCAAAACCGTGGTCGTTCACTTTTCCAGCAGTAAAGACGAGTATTCCTGGGTAATTACCGACGAAGGTTGTGGATTTACCCCCCGTTGTCACCATCATGGCTGTAGTTGCGATTGTCCCAATTTTCCCCCCGAAGAAGCGGAAAATGGCCGAGGACTGTGCATATTATATCAAATCTTCGACCAAGTTCACTGGAATCAAAAAGGAACCCAACTGAAACTTTGTAAACAAATTAAACAGGAACGCTGGTTCACCTAATGACCATGACCGTGAGAAGGACAGGGAGGAGCAGAAATTGAGCGATCGAGCCAGCCCGTAGCCTGTTGTAGCCGAGGAAGTGCTTCTTCTGGCTGATTATCTAATAAAAACACCAAAGCCGTCCCTAATTGTTCGGCGGCCCGAGCGTTACGATTGGCTTTCAGACGATGCCAGTCAATCGGTGCGATCGCCAAACGTTCCGCCAAAATCCGCGCCAATTCCAGGGTAGATAGATGATTAACAGTCTGAGATGAGGAGGAGACAGGGGATGGAATCATAATCAAAAGGTTTCGTAAAACCGTAAAATCGTCTATAACTATAGTTTAGACGCAGGTAATCGGATCGAGTCCATGTCCTTAGAAGAAAACCCATACCCTAGCGATGAATCGGCAGAATTTACCCAAGCGATTGAAGAAGTCGAAGCGGCGATCGCAGCACTAAAAGACCGTTATCGACAGATCAGCGAAGCAGAACAGCAAAAAAAAGACCTAGAGGCACAATTTAGTCAAATAGAACCCCAATGGCGGGAAAATCCCCTACCTGAACTAGAAAAGGAATTGGTACAAATTCGCGAACAGATTCAAGAATTAGAGGTAATTTTAGAAAGCAATTTACTCAAAGAAGGGGAATTAAAGCGCCTATTCTGGGAAGGAATCCGTCGCGGACTGCTGGGGGAAGTTTTTTGGCAAATTGTCCGCTTTGGTGGTATCGGAGTCTTACTGGGTTGGATTCTGCGATCCTGCAGCGGGTGATTAACTGCACAGGAGTGGGGTGTGGGGAGAGGGGAGTGTTGCCTTGAGAAGCTGATTAGGGTTCAGTTCCAGTTCCATCGAGACGGATTTGACAATTATTGGCATCGAGCTTATCTGGAGGAACTAGAGGATCGCCGTTATAAGTACCTTGTTTAACTATTCCTAGCAGAGAAGCCATAACTATACATTTTCTTTCTTGGTTGGGATAGGGCTCTCTGGGGGTATTGGCGGTGGCGGGATATAATACGATTATCGCTTGCTTTTCCGGCGGAGTAAAGGTTAACCCCGGTACATGACCCCGAAAGGAAAACTCCACCCCCGGACTGCTGCTAGTAGTGGGAACATTCGGAAAATTCGTCACCATAAATACTTCCTCCGGCAGACTTAGGAGACCCGCGTTAGTATTAGTCGCCACTAAACAACCCGGCTCATTGGCAGTTATTTGCGAGTAAACCGTGGGACTAGTGCCAGTCCCGTTAGTAAAATTAATCGTGCAAATTCTCCCTCGACGGATAGCTTGTCTTTGGGCATCCTGTAGGGCTGATTGTATAGAATCGGTGGCTTCTTGGACTGTATTCCTATTCAACCAAGCTAATAAATTAGGTCCGGTTAAGGCGGCAAGAATTCCCGTAATTGCCAAAGCTATCAAAATTTCTAACAGGGTAAAACCCTGATTTTTATGGACATTTAAACGACGCATCGGGAACCACCTCGACAGAACTTTCAGCAATAACATTTTCTTGGTTGGGGTAATCTTTAGTAGTTTTATCTGTTGCTTCGACTCGATAATCAATACGGAGACGATGGGGATTAGCCGATTGGTTAGTAATATCAAAAGTCCGAAAGAGAGAATAGTTTTTACCGACAAATTCTTTAAATTCTTTTGGTATTTTTTCTCCCGGTTTTTCTACTAATACTAATTTTTCCGTCGGTATATCCGTCGTTGTAGGGGTCTTGGTGAGGGTAGTATTCGTTAGTTGTCTTCTTAAAGCTGTGGCATAACCCTCCGTTCCTGTACACACATCCGTCTTGACATAATCAGGACTGGATTTCACATCTAAACTCGAAGCTAAAGCTTTAACAGACTCGAAGTCTTCTTGAATCCAAAAGTTAGCTCTAGCTTGTCTTTCTGCCCGAACTTTATATAAGGCATTCACTGCCATTAACTGTAAGGTTCCTGTTAAGAAAGCGGTAATAGTTAAAATGGCAATGATTACTTCTAACATCGAGAAACCCGACTCGGACGACGGCAGTTTCAACTGTATCCCCTTTCCTTTTGATTTCACTTTTCAACCCCCCCGTTTTTCCTGAACACTACTGGCTTTTTTTAGCTCTCAACTACAGAGTACCCAATTGACATCCTCACCGCCGTAAACGGACGGTGATTCCTCACCACGCCACTTTTTTAGAGTGGTCGCGTCAACGGGGTTGACGCAGATAGCGAAAAACGCTTAATTGCTTAAGTCTGACACTTTCGACCCGTCCGTTTTGAGTGTCCGAATGCCGGACGGCCACTTTGAACAACTTGGTTATCGCTTTTTCCATTGTAGCTTAAAGCCGTCGTAAAACGACGGGGTTTTAACCCAAATTTTCGATAACTCTAGTCAGGGAATTAATTCCCCGAAAACCCTATTGCTCAAGTGATTCAGATTGTCTAAACTCTCATGCAGTTAGCATTGTACACTAATCTATTCTTTCTTTGTCGGCGATCGAGATTACACTTAACCAGTAATTTAGATACACTAACAAGCTTATCCGCCTAAAATAGCAATGCCTACGCCGATTAACAGAATTAATCCGCCATAAATGACTTCTTGGGCTGGTATTTCACCAAAAATGAACACTCCTAACAGACTAGCGGCGATTGGCTCTAATAAAATTACCATGGTTACTATTGTCGGTGCTGTCCATCGCAAAGCCCAGTTAAAGCTAGTATGACCGATTAATTGCGGAAAAATCGCCATCATTAACACATAAACATACACGGATAAGGGATAGCTTTCGTAACCTTGACCGAATAAAAAAATAGAAGGTAATAAAGCTAATCCTGCGGTAGTGTAGGCTACAGTTATATAATTCTTAATATTTAAGCCCTTTCTTTGTGCTTCCCGTCCGAGGAGAATATAACCACTAACGAGAATTGCCCCAATTAAAGCCAAGCTATTGCCCAATAAAGGGTTAGGATAAGAACTACTGAGATATTGATCGGCTAAAACAATGAATAATCCCCCCGTTAGAGCCACAAAAATGCCGATAAAGGTTAATTTGCTCGGTTTTTCTCGAAACCACCACCAACCCAACAGAGAAACCCAGAGGGGATTAGTGGTGACTAAAGTGGTAGAAGCGGCGATCGATGTGTAAGATAGAGAAGTAATCCAAGTAGCAAAATGGAGAGCTAAACAAAATCCCGCTCCCACTGCGTAATAATAGGCTTGAACAGGGACTTTTTGGCGTGATAAGGTAAACCAGTTCGGAATTAGGACAACAGAAGCCAATATCAGACGAGAAGTGGCTAAAAATAAACTAAATGCGATCGTAGCATTACCTACCGCTTCGATCGCTAACCGGATAAAAATTGCCGATGCAGAAACCGACACTACACCGATAGTTAAAATAAAAATAATTTTGGCGTTGGAAGGAGGCAAAATGGGCTACGCTTGCGTGATGATCAATGATGTTGTTTACCATTGTCAGTGATCAGTGATCAGTAATCAGTGATCACTGATCAGGATTCAGGATTCAGGAGTCGGGAGTCAGGATTCAGGAGATTATTTTTATTTATTCTTCTCATCACCCCACTTCCCCATCCCCCATCTCCCCATCTCCCCATCTCCCCATCTCCTATTTACTTAATCTATGGAACTACCAGAATTAAATATAGAGACAATTTGGGCGATTATTAACGATGAAATTGACGACGAAACCGTTAATAAATTGGTCTGGCAAAGTTTAGGTTATCGCTACGATGAAAGTCAAGGAAAATGGGATAATAGTCAAGTAGAGGAAGATTGGCGAGGTGAATATCCTCAACCCCCGGATTTTATTGGCAATCGTCCCCCAACAGTAAAATTAACTCGATCGATCTTGCCAGAAAATAAACAATTATTAAAAGATAAATTGGGGTTTACTGGTTATAAAATTGGCGAATTCAATCCCCGCATGACTCGCCGTGCCACCGCCGCTAATTGGTTGTGCTTTTATGGGTTAAAATAGATGAGGAAAGTTATTTTATCAAGCTTCTAGCATGGTCACTATCCCTGTCAAGTCCTCCTCTCATCCCCTAGCATCCTATATTGATCGTCTCACTGCTGGGGAAGCATTGTTAAAAGATACTCCCCAGAATTTGATCGAGGTAGTGGGTATCCTGAAAAGTTATGGAGTGGTGTTAGATGCTTATTCCAAAAATTTAATTTATATTGCAGAAAATCAGTTTTTGGTTTTTTTCCCCTTCTTTAAATATTTTAATGGTCAAGTATCTTGGCAGAAATTACTCCAACACTGGTGGCACGATCGCATTAATTTTGAGTATGCTGAATACTGTATGAAAGCCATGTTTTGGCATGGTGGGGGTGGTTTAGATAGTTATGTAGATAGTGTCGCTTTTCGGGAAGTAACAGCCAAGGTTATTCAAGCCAAATTTAGGAATAATCCGCTAGTTTTAATTTTAAATAAAGCCTTTCCTGAATTTTTGCCAGAACAAATGCGGATGATGGCCTACTATAGCGGTTTAGGTCAATTTTGGCGAATTATGGCCGATACTTTTTTAAGTTTATCCGATCTCTACGATGCCGGAAAAATTAGCAGTATTCCCGCAGTGGTGGCACACATTAAGAAAAATTTAGTCGATAATGCTAGTCAAGCAATTGTCTATCAGGTAAAAATCAAAGGACAAACCTATGATCTTATCCCCAAATCGGCAGGATTAACCTTTCTTGCGGATACGGCAATCCCCTACGTTGAGGCGGTTTTCTTTCGCGGAACTCCTTTCCCCGGTACAATTTCCTATAATGCCCAAGCCTATCAAATTCCCTACGATCAAGGAATGTTTGCCTATGGCGCTTTGTATGCGGATCCTTTACCCATCGGAGGTGCAGGGATTCCTCCCACACTATTAATGCAGGATATGCGTCACTTTTTACCAGATTATCTGCACGACATTTATAAAAAGAGTTTTCGTCAAGAAGAAGATTTATTAGTCCAGATCTGCGAAACCTTTCAAAAGTCGATGTTTTGTGTAACAACGGCAGCCATTCAAGGATTAGCACCTTATCCTTTAACTACCACAGATTTAAAAGAGCAAAAAGCCAATCGCATCTATCTAGAAGCATGGATGAATCGCTTTGTTAAGTCAAGATTAGAAGCGGTAAATCAATAATTATTCTGCCGATAAATCGCTAATTTTTGCAGTCAACAAACCCCTTTACATTTATGTCAGATATTAACGTCCAACTTCAGGATATTTTAGTTCAATTGCAATCTTTAACCGAACGGGTTGCCCTGATCGAAGCGCGTCAGATGTTAGTTCCGGACATCGAGCGCTATAGTAAATTACAGCAATTCCTAGCTGAGGGGAACTTTAGGGAGGCAGACGCAGAAACTCTCCGAGTTATCCTCGAAGCTGCCGGCAGAACCCGCGATACTTTAACCCCAGAGGATATGATGCGGTTTCCCGTTAATGTGATTCGGGTACTCGATCGCCTTTGGAAAAATTATAGCGGCGATCATTTCGGTTTTAGCAATCAGGTGAAGTTATATTTTGCCGCCGGCGGTGACATTAACACCCTGCGTACCCAAGACGCGGAAACGATTAGAAAATTTGGGGAATTGGTGGGATGGCGCAACAAAGATGAGTGGCGCATCGATGATTATGATCACTGGGATTTTAGTCTCGCAGCTCCTCAAGGCTGTTTTCCCGCTCTCTGGTGGAAGTCTCCCTACGGGTTAAAAATGGTGACTTTTTGTTTTACTCGCCTGATAGAGTGCGATTTATAGACAATGAAAGGAATTATCGGCTATTTTCATGCTTTATTGTCCCCCCAATTTGCCCCCACCGGGATAAGAGTGGCTGTAGTAGTGGGGACGATTTTATTGACAATTAACCACGGTTATGCTATAATGTCTGGGCGCATGACAAGCGATCGCTGGCTGGCGGCATCACTGACTTATCTAGTTCCCTATCTAGTCAATGTTCATGGGCAGTATAGCAGTTATCGCCGTCAGCAGTGGCCGAAAAAATCCCAGGAATAAAGACAATTTTGAGCGGTTAGCTGACAATTATTGAGAGCTGCGAACACCCCCTGATTAGTAGAGGACTGCTTTGATAGCGATCAAGACGAATATTCAGGAGTTCGATTTACCATGGCTGCTGTTTTATCGAAAATTTGGGTTAAAACCCCGTCCTTTGAGGACGGCTTTAAGCTACAATGGAAAAAGCGATAACCAAGCTAAAAACTGAACCTTGACCACAGATAGTAGGGGGTTTCGACCACCCTAAAAAAGTGGCGTGGTGAGGAATCGCCGTCCGTTTTACGGCGGCGAGGATGTCAATGAAAACTGGCGAATTCCAAGAAATCCCTGATAATCAGTTAATTTCTTTCTTCGAGGAAAACCGAGATTTGATTCAAGATCGACAATCAACCAGAAAAAGAGCGATTAAAAGACTTATACAGTCTAATATGACCTCTTTCGAGTCTTTTAAGCTATAAAATGCCAGCAGTATCTACTCTAGGCTAAGATTAACTCCCTTAGCTAGGATTTGATAAATGCGATCGCTCTCTTTTCAGTAAGGCACTAGCGAGAAAAATGCCCAGTATTGCCAATACAGCCATAGCATAAAAAGCATAAGTGTAAGTACCGAACCAATCGCGAATTCTACCGGTTACTAAAGTGCCGATTAAAGCACCAACACCGTAGGCAGTAAAAACAATACCATAATTTTGGGCGTAGTGGTCAGGATTAAAGAAGTGGAGAGTAGTAGCGGGAGCTAGGGCTAACCATCCCCCTAAACAAAACCAAAATAGACAAAAAGCCACTAGATAGCTAGTAACCGCCCCTTTTTCGGCCTTGACCATCAACAGACAACCAATCAAAATGAGTGTATAGGCCCCGATCGCTAGATAATGGGGTTTCCAGCGATCGCTTAACCAACCGAACAAAGGACGACTAATACCATTAAACAAGGCAAATAGCGCAACACTACTAGCGGCTAACCCCGGCTCGATCTGGATAATTTCCTCAGCGACGGGACTAGAAATACCGATAGCACTCAAGCCAATTAAAGCACCAATGGCATAGCAAAGCCATAAGCCGTAAAATGAGCGACTTTTCAGCATATTCACCGGATAATTGGCCTGAAAGTCGGATTTTCGATTAGCTAAATTTGCGGGAGGTTGCCAGTCCTGGGGGGGTAATTTCATTGTGATCGCAATAATCACAATAATTATTGTAAAGATAATCCCCAAAAATCTTAAACTTGGTCTAACGCTATATTCATTGATCAATCGATTGGCTAGAGGTGCGGTAATCAGGGGAGAAAGGCCAAATCCGATGATAGTTAAACCCACCGCTAAACCTTTTTTGTCGGGAAACCAGCGCGCCACCACTGCCATGGGAACACCGTAAGCGATGCCGACTCCCGTGCCGGCAATGACTCCGTAGGTAAGAATAATTGTCTGGATCTGAGCGGCAAAACTAGCGAGAATATAGCCTAAACCGACGATAATTCCGCCGATAGCGGTCATCCTGCGAGTACCTACCCGGGGAATATAAAAACCAGCAATCGGCATAGAAGCGGCATAAAATACTAGAGCCACAGTGTAGGGTAATAGGCTTTCCGTGGCGCTGAGATTTAATTCTGTTTCTAGGGGTTTTCTAAAGATACTCCAAGAGTACACCGTCCCTAAACAGAGTAAAACGCCCATTCCTAGAGGTATTGTAAAGTTTCAATACAAATATGGTCATATATAGTTATTCATGGTAATATGTACAGACAAAACTATCGGACTAGGCAAAAAAAACAGGAATAAGTTATCGAACGGCTTGGAGGTGGTGGAAACAAGGGAATTTAACAGGCTATCAATTGCCTTCGGGTACAACTATCATAACGGATGACAAC
>VYKW01000052.1_pt1 | contig 49303 bp, 41 predicted proteins | sample 5114451 | NCBI WGS metagenome assembly VYKW01 (sample SAMN12291784, study PRJNA351875) | freshwater metagenome | isolation source: freshwater lake | place: USA: Michigan, Gull Lake | collected 2013-08-08
AAAGCCGAACCCTCGTTGCGGCTGACCGGCGAGCACATGCCCCCCGCCCGGCATCAGGATCGCAAGCAGCAGCACCGTGTAGGGATGGGGCGGTGGATGACCCTTCATGCTGCGCGTTCCGTGATAGCAGCCGCGCGCCGGGCGCCAAGTGCGGCCGCATCCCGCAAGGTCTGCACGAATAAGCCGCGCTCCACCTGCGCCGCGTCGAACACCGCTTGCCGCAACAAAAGATGTTCCCCCCGCCGCCCCTCGGCAACCTGCCGGACAACGCGTACGCCCCGCGCTGTGAGCGTGATGTCCTTAACCCGCGGATCGGCGAGCAGTGATGCGAACTCGGGCGCCAGCTGGCGGCAGAGCGCCTGGGCCCGTGCCCCGCTACCCCGGATCAAAACGTCAAGTGGCAATCCCGCCGGCGGATCGATCCGCTCAGGCAGATCGTGGGCCAACGAATAGAACTCATTGCCCGAATGCCGCGCGAGAACCGACAGTGACGGCGCCGCCGGCAGACCATCGAGAACCGTGACCGACAGCCAGAGCTGCGGCAGCCGGCGCACCACCATCGTATCCGGAATGAGCGCGACCTTGACACCGTGCCCGAACGCGCGGCCTTCGAGCGCCGGAAACCCGTCAGCGCCCGCCGTCCAGTGCTCGTCCTCAAGCACACCGCGGCAATCGTCGAGCAGCGCCCGCCGCGCAGCCACCGCCCGGCGATGATCGCGGATCGCGATGTTGGCTACCACCGCCAGGAAGGCGATGAGCCCGAACAGAAATGCCGCCGTCATAGGGTCACTTCTACACACGATTGCAGGGTGGGCCGCGGTGCGTCCTGCGTCGCCGCGGCCACTCTCGTCACCCGGGTCAGTAATCGCCTTGCGGGCGCGGCCAGGGCATCGAGAACTGATCGCCACGGCGCACGTAGCGATAGCGATGGAAGTGGAACCACAGCGACGCAATGATGAAGAAGAGCATCATGGCCATAAGCTGCGTGCCATACCCTAGGAACACCGCAAAGTACGTCGCCGCACACAGCACCAACAGCACGAGCGCCGGCAACGGATGCATGGGATGCACATACCCTCGCTGGATGGTCCCCAGCGGCCACTTGCGCCGGAACATGATGACGTTGAACGTCATGAAAGTGTAGCCGAGCAGACCCGACAGGATCGAGAACGTGATCACCTGATCGAGCGGCGCGTAGTAGGCGAACAGCACTGCCACCGGCACGAGGAACACAATCGCCCGGTACGGCGTGCGGTACTTGGGATGCACCGCCCCGAACCACTGCGGCAGATACCGGTCGCGCGCCATCGAAAACCAAGCCCGCGACGCGTCGTTGATGCAGCCGTTCGCCGACGCCAGCGTCGAGAAGATCGTGCCGACGAACAGCAGCACCATCAGCGGCATGGAATCCATGAACCGCGCCGCGTCGAACAGCGGAGTCACCGCCTGCCCGAGATACTCCCACGGCATCAGACCGGCGCAGATGTACCACGTCATAGTCGCAGCGATCAGCAGAGTCATGATGCCGGTCATCGTGCCAAGCGGCAGCGAGCGGGCCGGCGACCGCACCTCTTCTGCCGCCTGACACGTGCCCTCGATGCCGAGGTAGTACCAGAGGCCGAAGTGCAGAGCCGCGATCACGCCGATCCAGTCGTAGGGCAGGCCCGTCAGCAATTCGTTGTGCTTAAGGATCTCGCCCGTCCACGGCTTCACTGCGAAGAACAGGATAATGATGGCGACGAAGGCAATGGCCGTAATCACGAGATTGAACGTCAGCGTCGCATAAACGCCGCGATAATTGAGCCAGGCCAGGAACATGATGGTGAGCACGATAAAAGGCTTATCGTGCAGCACCAGGGCCTCGCCCGCAGCATCCGTCGCCCCAGCCATCCCACCCACAGTTTGGATCAGATAACCCAGCGTGATTGCATTCGCCGCCTCCAGCATGGTGTAGGCAAACACAAGGAAAAGGCCGACGTTAAACGCCATCAGCGGCCCGACGATGTGCTTTGCCTGCGCGTATTGCCCGCCCGCAGCGGCAACCGTCGAGGTCACCTCCGAGTCGATCATGGCCACGCAGGTATAGAGAAGGCCGGCCACCCAACAGGCGATCAGCGCCGCGATCGCGCCGCCTTTGCCCACCGAAAAGTTCCAGCCCATGTATTCGCCGACGAGCACGATACCGACGCCGAGCGCCCACACGTGACCAGGACCGAGCACACGTAACAGCGAGATTTTCTCGCCATGGATGGTTGTTGTCTGGCTCACAGGTGACCTCCCTGGTGGGGCGGGTCGATCACGAGCGCATCCTCGATTTCACCTTCGCGCGACGAGATGAGAAGGTCTTCCGAGTAGGTGATGTTGGTCTTCATCATGTCCAACAGCATCCACAGGCCGAAGATAAATGAGAGCGCCCAGGCGCCATATTCGAGAAGCTGATAGTTGTTGAGCGTGTTGATGTCAGGCATGGCGTTCCCCTCAACCGTTCTTGCGGCCGAAACGTTCGGCGATAACTTCGCGGTATTCGCTCTTGGAGAACGCGACCACGAGAAGGAAATACCCGATCACGACGAGCGCGGTGACGCCGAGCGCGATGAGGTCGAACGAATAGTCGAAACGCGATACGATGAGAGGCGCGGCCGTCTCCGGCGTGTAGCCGAGCTTTTCCCAGGCCGCTTGCATGGCCGGGTTCTGTCCAAGTCCGGTCCAGGTCGTTTTGTCGGCGATGGCCAATTCTGTTTTGCCGCCGCCGGCTAGGCCCAGGTAGATCGGTGCAAAGAGTGCAGCGAATACCAAAGCCAATAGGAACATGCTGTCGAAGAACTGCCCGAGCTTGGATTGGCGCGGCGGGATGTAATCACCGTTGCTCATGGTGTGCTCCTCAATCTTTGCGTTGGTTCATGAGATCGAGGTAGTGGAGGTCGAGGCCGTAGATGTGGGCCTTGTCCTCGCTGTAGTGCTGGATCATCGCCCAGATGGCTGCAGCGTTGAACAGCATCACGAGCCCGCCGCTGATCAAGAGCGCACCCAGCACGCCGTCATCGTTGAGATGCGGCAGCAGCATGTAAAACACGAACGTGTAGAGCGCCCAAACCGCGACAAGAGCGACCACAGCCCACATCCGGTCCTGTCCGAACATCTTATCGACGCGCGGATCCGTAGCTTTCTGTTGCAAAGCGACCTCCCCCAGATTGACCGGTTAAGCCCGGCTCAAAAATGTTGCCTGTCAGGCAATCTATTTTTATTGAGCGGAAAGTCTGCGTCATGGTGCCGCGCGATGTCAAGATGAACTGCCTGCAATTGGAACAGGAAACACGGAAATTATGCAGTGCGCCGCAACAAAAATGGGCAACCCGGACCGAGTGGGACGAGCCGCTACTTGAACACGCGGAAAATTTCTTGCACTTTGGGAACAATCGGGGGCATGGTCGAACGGTTAAGGCTGCCCCAGTATCCGGCTGAGAAGCTGGAGGCCATGGCCGGAGCATTTGAATGCCGTTCGCACTCTTGAAATACGCCCTGTCGCGGGAACACCCCGACGACCCGCACTTCCGTTGGAAGCCGGACCTCAAGAAAACCTATGACGTGATCATCATTGGCGCCGGCGGCCACGGACTTGCCGCCGCCTATCACCTCGCCAAAGATCACGGCATCACCAACATCGCAGTCCTGGAAAAGGGCTGGCTCGCCGGCGGCAACACGGCGCGCAATACCACCATCGTCCGCGCCAACTACCTCACCCCCGAAGGCGTCGCGTTCTATAAGGAGTCGGTCGAACTCTTCCGCACGCTCTCCAACGAACTCGACATCAACGTCATGTATTCCGAGCGCGGCCACTTCACGCTCGCCCACACCGATGCCGCTATGCGCACCGCCCGCTGGCGCGCGGAAGTCAACAAGCATATGGGCGTGAACTCCGAGGTCATCGATGCCGCCGAAGTGAAGCGCATCTGCCCGACGATGAACGTCACCGACGAGGCGCGCTATCCCATCCTCGGCGCGCTCTATCATCCCCCCGGCGCCATCGCCCGTCACGACGCGGTCGCCTGGGGCTACGCCAAGGAAGCGATGAAGCGCGGTGTCGAGGTCCACACCCAAACTGAAGTCAAAAAGATCCTGATCGAAAACGGCCGCGCCATAGGCGTCGAGACCAACCGCGGCGTCATCCACGCCGCCAAGGTCATGCAGGCCGTCGCAGGCTCCTCCTCGCATGTTGCGCGTATGGCCGGCCTCAAGCTGCCGATCAAGACCATCCCGCTGCAAGCCTGCGTATCCGAACCCGTCAAGCCGATCCTCGATCAAATCGTCGTCTCCGGCTCGCTCCACGTCTACATTTCGCAGTCGGCCCGCGGCGAGATGGTCATGGGTGGCGCTACAGACCCTTATGGTCTCTACTCCTCGCGCTCCACGCTTGACTTCAAGGAAAGCCTGATGGGCCACATGCTCGAGCTGTTCCCCTTCATGGGCGAACTGCGCATCTTGCGCCAATGGGCCGGCATGGCCGACATGACACCCGACTTCTCGCCCGTCATGGGCCTCACGCCCGTCGAAAACTATTACATCGACGCCGGCTGGGGCACCTGGGGCTTCAAGGCCACCCCCGTCTGCGGCAAGCGCATGGCCGAGTGCGTCGCCACCGGCCGCCAGCCCGATCTCCTGAAACCCTTCGCCCTTTCGCGCTTCAACACCTTCGACCTCGTTGGTGAAAAAGGCGCGGCATCGGTCGGCCACTAGGGAGCGGCAGAATGAAAATCCTCAAGTGCCCGCTCAACGGCCCGCGCAACATCTCGGAATTCGTCTGGGGCGGCGAGATGAAGACCATGCCCGATCCGGCCACCGCCACCGACGCGCAATGGACCGAGTATCTTTTCCTTGAAGAGAACATCGCCGGCGAAATCACCGAATGGTGGCTGCATGCGCCAACCAACTACTGGTTCGTCGCCCGCCGCAACACGCTCACCGATGAGATCATCGAGACCATGACGTACGACGCATATCTCGCCCGTCAGAAAGCCACCGAGTCTGGCCACGCCGAACCCGCCGCCGAACCCGCCACCGGCGGCTCGCAGACGGGAGCACCGTCCGCATGAACTCGTCCTCTACCCGCATCGACCAACCGGGCTTCGGCATCCTGATCGACCGCACCAAACCGCTGTCGTTCACCTTCGATGGCCGCCTGTTCAACGGCTACCAGGGCGACACCATCGCCTCCGCGCTCTATGGCGCCGGCCAGGTACTTCTATCCCGCTCGTTCAAGTATCACCGCCCGCGCGGCGCACTGACCATGAACGGCCTCGACGCCAACACCCTCGTCCAAGTCGCCGACGAACCCAACGTCCGCGCTGATCTCCACGCCGTCACGCCGGGTCTCGCCGTCACATCCATAAATCGCCTCGGCTCGCTGGAACGCGACGCCTTCTCGATCATGGATTACTTCGGCCGCTTCCTGCCCGTCGGCTTCTACTACAAGACCTTCTTCCGCCCCGCCGGCGTTTGGAAGTATTTCGAGCGCCCGATCCGCATTATGGCCGGCCTCGGCACACTCGATCCACGTGCCGAACACAAGTACTATGACAAAGCCTACCTCTTCACAGACGTACTCGTTGTCGGCGGCGGGCAAGCCGGACTGGAAGCCGCCATCGCTGCAGCCGACGGCGGCGCCGAAACGCTGCTGATCGAAGAAAATTCGGAACTGGGGGGGTCACTCCTCTACGGCCGCTTAGGTAACAGCCGCGACGCCGCCGACACGCTCCGCCGCGACCTCATCGCACGCGCGCGCGGCATCAAAAATCTCACAATCCTGACGAGCACCGTCGTCTCCGGCCTCTTCACCGACGGCTGGGCCGCAGCTATCTCTGGCAACCGTCTATTGAAAATCCGCACGCGCCAGACCATCGTCGCCGCTGGCAGCTTCGATCAGCCGATTGTCTTCCGCAACAACGACCGTCCCGGTATTCTCTTTGCCACCGCCGCGCAACGTCTGATGCGCCTGTATGGCGTCCTGCCGGGCAAGCGCGCCGTCATCGCAACCTCCAACAGCTTCGGCTACGAAACAGCCCTCGATCTCCTCGATGCCGGCGGCGAAGTCGCCGCCATCGTCGATCTCAGCACCACCACAGGCCCCGCCGTCGAAGCGGCCCGCGCATGCGGCGTGCGCATCGTCACCAACGCCACACCTGTAGATGCCAAAGGATATCTGCGCGTTGAAAGCGTCGGCATCGCCTCCATCACCGGCCAGGGCAAGACCTCGCCCATCACCGACTGGATCACCTGCGACTGCGTTCTGATCTCGGTCGGGTGCTCGCCCGCCCTCAATCTCGCCAGCCACGCCGGAGCGAAAGTCGTCTTCGATCCCGCCATTGAAATGCACCGCGCGGTGAACGCACCGGACGGCGTGTCACTTGCCGGCAGCGCCGCAGGCGTCTGGTCGAGCGACCGCGTCAGCGCCCATGCGAAAGAAACCGGCGCCATCGCCGCCCGCCTCGCTCAAGGCGCCCCCGCCGGATCACAACCCGACGCCACCGATCCCGGCGCCGCGTCGATCACGCACCCTTATCCGATCTTCAAGAGCGCCAAAGGCAAGGAATTCATCGACTTCGACGAAGACCTCTCGATCAAGGACATCATCAATTCGGTCAAGGACGGCTACGACGACATTCAGCTCGTCAAGCGCTACTCCACCGCAGGCCTCGGCCCGAGCCAGGGCCGCCACGCCAACCTCAATACCATCCGCGTCGTCAGCGCCGTCACAGGCAAGCCGCCGGAAGTCATCGGCACCACGACGTTCCGCCCGCCGCTCGTGCCGGAGAAGTTCGCGCACATGGCCGGCCGCGCCTTCGAGCCAACGCGCCTGACGTCCATGCACCGCCGCCACGAAGAACTGGGCGCCCAGTTCATGACCGCCGGACTGTGGATGCGTCCGGCCTACTACGGCCCGAAGGACAACGCCGCCCGCGCCATTGAAGATGAAGTCCGCACCGTCCGGAACAATGCCGGCCTGATCGACGTATCGACACTCGGCGGCCTCGACATTCGCGGCCCGGATGCCGCGGCCTTTATCGACCGCATGTATACCTGGGCCTACGAAAAGCAGCTCGTCGGCCGTGCCCGCTACACCCTGATGACCGACATCGCCGGCGTCGTCATCGATGACGGCGTTGCCTGCCGCCTGGCACCCAACCACTATTACGTTACGGCGACAACAAGTGCCGTCGATCAGGTCTATCGCGCGATGACGTGGTTCAACGTGCAATGGAAGATGGATGTCGACGTCGCCAACGTCACGGCGGCCTATTCCGCCGTCAACCTTGCAGGTCCCAAGGCGCGCGACATCGTGCAATCGCTCGCCAGCGATATCGATTTTTCGAAAGACGCCTTCCCCTACATGGGCGTGCGCACCGGCACCCTCGCCGGCATCCCCGTCCGCGTGCTTCGCGTCGGCTTCGTCGGCGAAGCAGGCTACGAAATCCATTGCCCCGCGAGCTACGGCGAAGCGCTCTGGGATATCCTCATGAGCGCCGGCAAACCGCACGGCCTCAAACCCTTCGGTGTCGAAGCCCAGCGCATTCTGCGTCTGGAAAAGGGCCACATCATCGTCGGCCAAGACACCGACGGCCTCACAAACCCGATCGAAGCCGGCATGGACTGGGCCCTGGCCAAGAAGAAGCCGTTCTACGTCGGCAAGCGCTCCATCGACATGCAGGCCGCCAAGGGCATCACGCGCAAGCTCGTCGGCTTCACCGTCACCGACAGCGCCGCGCCAACGCCGAAAGACTGCCATCTCATCATCCGCAACGGCGCCATCGTCGGCCGCATCACGTCGGTCGTGAAATCGCCGACATTGGGCAAGGTCGTCGGCCTCGCTTACCTCCCGCTCGACATGGCCGACACCGGCAACCGCTTCGAGATCCGCGTCGACGGTGGCACGATGGTTGCGGCCGAAGTCGTCCCCACACCCTTCTATGATCCCGACAACGCGCGCCAGGAAATCTGACGATGACCACGCCCGAACAGCACCTGCGCCGCACGCCGCTCCGCGCTGCTCTCGCCAAGGCCGGGGCGACTTGGACCACAACGCCCGCCGGCGACACCGCCATCTCTGACGGCCTCGGCACCACCGACGCCGCCCGCAAACTCGCCATCACAGATCTCTCGCCCTTGCCCCGCCTCGGCTTCAAGGGGCGCGAGACCATCCCCGCCATGCAAAAGCGCGGCATCGTTCTGGAGGGAACCGCCAACCGCGCCTTTCGCCAACCGGACGGCGGCCTTTGTCTCGTCCTGGCTGCCAGCGAGGTGATTCTGCTTTCGCCCCTCGCCGGCGATGGAGGAAAGCTGCAAAAGCTCCACGATGATTGGCGCTTGGACGATGCGGCACGCACCTATCCGATGCTGCGCGGCGACAGCCAGGCTTGGTTCGTTGTGACAGGGTCTAAGTCACCGGAAATGTTCGCAAAAATTTGCGGCATCGACTTCCGGCTCAACAAGTTCACCGACCTGTCGATAGCCCAAACCTCGGTTGCCAAGATCTCGGCCATCGTCACCCGTGCTGACATCGGCAGCACACCCGCGTTCCATATTCTTGCCGATAGCGCGTCGGCCCTGTATTTCTTTGATTGCTTAATTGATGCTGCCCATGAATTTGGCAGCGCCCTCGCATGCCGGTCGATTTTGAGAGATCTGGAAAGCGGATGAAAAAAGTTACGGAGACGGTTCGTAAACTCGGCCGGGACGACGCACTTCCCGGACCCTCTCCGCGTAAGGTTCACGCTATCCACGAGGTCGACACCGACCTCGAAACAATTGAAAATCTACAAGAAGGCGACGATGGCGAAGACTCTGATCTACCCGTCGCCCTTGACAGTCAGGACCCTCACGCGCTCTCCGGCGCCCGCGACAATGTCCTCGAAGTTGCCATCGGCCGCGAAGTCCGCGCCTTTCGCAAGAAACTCGGCATCACCGTATCCGATCTCGCCCGCGCCACCGGCCTTTCGCTTGGCATGCTCTCCAAGATCGAGAACGGGGTCACCTCCGCCTCACTGACCACGCTCCAGCGCCTCTCACGCGCGCTCGGCGTCCCCGTCACCGCCCTATTCCGCCGCTTCGAGGAAAAGCGCGACGCCGTCTTTGTTCGAGCGGGCCAGGGGCTCGTCATCGAACGCCGCGGCACCCGCGCCGGACACCAGTATCAGTTGCTCGGGTTTTCCGGCGGTAACGCCTCCGGTCTCGTCGTCGAGCCCTACATGATCACGCTCACCGAGAAGTCCGACGTCTTCCCGCTCTTCCAGCACTCCGGCCTCGAATTCCTCTACATGCTCGAAGGCGAGGTCGTATACCGCCACGGCGACAAGCTCTACACGATGCTCCCCGGCGACAGCCTGTTCTTCGACGCCGACGCGCCCCACGGCCCCGAAGAACTTATCAAGCTGCCCATCCGCTTCCTCTCCATCATCTCCTACGCCCGCGAGCGCGAGGAATAGTGGCGCCCGCGCCAACCGGCCAGCACGTCGAGGGCATGTCGGAATGCGCCACTAAAAACTATATTTCGCATTGCAGAACTCGCAGGTCACCGAGATGCTGCCATCGGGTTCGCGCAAGCCTTCCAGATCCTCATCCGGAAACCGCGTTAGAAACATCTGCACCCGCTCGCGCGAGCACCGGCAGGTCGCATCCAGCGGCTGGCCGTTGAAAACGCGCACGTCTTCTTCGTTGAACAATCGGAACAACAGCCGCTCCGCCGACAGCGTCGGATCGATCAACTCGTGATCTTCCACGCTCGCAGCTAAGATGCGCGCCCGCTGCCAGTTCTCCTGCTCCGGCGGCGCGGAGGGACTGTCGTTGTCCTCAACGTCGGCGGTCGGATGCTGGATCAAAAGCCCGCCCGCGCGCCAGTGCCAGCCGTCGCCGCCCTGCACGCGATGCCGCGCCACCGCAAGACGCACGTAACTCGGCAACTGCTCCGACTGCCGGAAGTAGGTAAGCGCCGCCGCCCCCAGACTCTGCCCGTCGAGGGCGACAATGCCCTGATAGCGGTCGTCCTCGCCGACGCGTTCGAGCGTCATCGCCATGTGCCCGCTGCCGATTAGATCGCCCTGCTTCGGCCGTGGGCCCTTCGCCGCGATGGTTTCCGCGTCGAAACTGGCGTATCCGCGCAACCGCCCCGGCGCCTCGTAGTCGGCCAGCAGAAACCGGATCGGCCCATCGGTACGCGTTTGAAAGCCGAGCCGCCCGCCCGGCTTCAGCGGCTGCCCGAGCATCGCCGTCAACGCCAAAGCCTGACCCAGCGCCTCGCTGACAGCTTCCGGATAGTCATGCCGCGACAGGATCGTATCGACCACGCCGCCCATACGCACGACTCGCCCGCGAATGCCCGACTTGTCGGTCGAGAACGGCAGCACGAGATCGTCCGCGCCCTGGACCTGAAGTCCGGGAGTCTTGCCGCTGCGCGTCTCGGGATCTGCCATATCGATCGAAACTCAATCCACGCCGAAGCACCAGGCTAGCACGCCCTTCTGCGCGTGCAGCCGGTTCTCGGCCTCGTCGAAGATCACCGATTGTGAACCTTCCAGAACGCTCTCGCTCACCTCATGGCCGCGATATGCCGGCAGGCAATGCATGAAGATGGCATCCTTTGCCGCCTTCGCCATCAAGGCGTCCGTGACAGAATAGGGCTTCAGAATCTGTTTGCGCCGCGTTGCATCCTTATCGCCCATCGACACCCAAGTATCTGTGACGACGCAATCTGCCCCCTTCACCGCCTTCACCGGATCGATACCGACGGAAATGTCCGCCTTCTCTTTCTTCGCCCAGTCGAGATATGTCTTCGACGGCATCAATTCCTCGGGGCAAGCGAGCCGCAGATAGAAGCCAAAGCGCGCCGCGGCGTGCATCCACGATACGGCCACGTTGTTGCCGTCGCCGACCCAGGCGACCGTCCGCCCCTTGATCGGCCCCAGATGCTCCTCGAACGTCATGATGTCGGCCATGATCTGGCAGGGATGCGTTCGATCCGTGAGCCCATTGATCACCGGAATGGTCGCGTGCTCGGCGAGTTCTAAGAGTGTCTCATGGCTGTTCGCCCGGATCATGATCGCATCGCCGTAGCGCGACAGCACACGTGCCGTATCCGCGATGCTCTCCCCGCGTCCCAGCTGCAGATCCGTATGATTGAGCGCTAGCGTTGTCCCGCCGAGCTGCCGCATGGCGATATCGAACGACACGCGCGTGCGCGTTGATGGCTTCTCGAAAATGAGGATCAGAACTTTCTCCTCGATCCCCTTCGGCCGCATCTTCGCCGGCACCTTGCGCCCGGCCTTTTTCATGTCGTGCGCATTGTCGATTATCCGCCGCAGCGTCTTGGAATCGAGCCGGTCAATATCGAGAAAATGTCTAACGGCGTTGGCCTTGGCCATTGTCGATGGGCCTTATCGGTTGGAAAGGATGTCAGGATTTGGCGGAAAGATGCGCGAAAGCGCGGCGCAGACGGGCAAGCCCCTCGGCGATATCGGCATCAGAGACGTTGAGCGGCGGCAGGATACGCAATACATTTTCACCCGCGCCGACAGCCAACAGTTTCTCGGCGATCACCGCCTTTACAACGTCGGCAACGGGCGGCGCGAGCTTCACGCCCGCGAGCAGACCCTTGCCGCGCACATCGAGAACGATGCCGGGAAATTCGTCCTTCAACTGCGCGAGCCCCTGCGTCAGCCGGTTGGCCCGCGCGATCACCGTATCGAGAAAGCCAGGTTCCAGCACAGCGTCGAGCACCGCGGCACCCACCGCCGTCGCCAGCGGATTGCCGCCAAACGTCGAGCCATGCGTGCCGGGCGTCATGCCCTTGGCCGCCTCCGCCGTCGCCAGAAACGCGCCGACCGGAAACCCGCCGCCGATGCCCTTCGCGATCGCCATAATGTCGGGCGTGATGCCGGACCACTCGTGCGCGAACAGCTTACCTGTGCGCCCGACGCCGCTCTGCACTTCATCCATGATGAGGAGCAGTCCATACTCGTCACACATCGCCCGCAACGCCGGCAGGAACCCATCCGGCGCCGTCCGCACACCGCCCTCGCCCTGCACCGGCTCGACCATGATCGCCGCTGTATCGTCGGAAATCATGTCCTGCACGGCATCGAGATCGCCGAACGGCACCTGATCGAACCCGCCCGCCGGCTCGCCGAACCCTTCCAGGTATTTCGGATTACCGCCCGCCGCGATCGTCGCCAGCGTCCGCCCGTGGAACGCGCCCTCGAATGTGATGATGCGCCACCGCTCAGGCTGGCCGTTGACGAAGTGATACCGCCTCGCAGTTTTGATCGCGCCTTCGCACGCCTCCGCACCCGAATTGCAGAAGAACACCTTGTCCGCGAATGTCACCTCGACGAGCCGCTCGGCGAGCTTCTCCTGCCCCGCGACCCGGTACAGGTTCGACGTGTGCCAGAGCTTCCCCGCTTGCTCTGCCAGGGCCGCAACAAGCTTGGGGTGCGCATGTCCGAGGGTATTGACCGCCACGCCCGATGCAAAATCGAGATAAGCCTCGCCTGCCTCGGTAAAGAGCCAGGACCCCTCACCGCGTGAGAAGACGAGGTTCTGGCGGGCATACGTCCCCATCACGGCCGCGGAGGGCCCCCCTCCGCCCGTTTCCGCCCGGACCGGCATTGGAGCCACGCGCGGATCGGCCATCGCGGTTCCCCTTCACCCAAAAAATCAAAAAGGCCGCCAGAACCGGCGGCCGAGAGGCAAAATTCGTACGCGGGCAGGCCACGGCTGTCAACGCGCCACACCGGGGAGTGATTCGACTTTTTCATCTGTGTTTTCCGGGGATGGCAACATGCAAAGCCCGGGATTCAGCCCTTCCACGAATCGCTGTGTGGCTCTGACGCCACTTGTCCAAGTCAACGCCGGAACCGCCGTCGGCCTCACCTTGTAGACGGGAATCTACTCGTAGTACCTTCCTGCTGTCCGGCCACGACATGTCGCGCGTAAAGCGACCCCTGTTGTCAGTATCGTGCCCGGCACGCGTAAACGAGGCAGAGTTGTAACCGCCTCCTTTTAGTTCGCGTCCCAAGTTTCAGTGTCAATCAGTCAAGCGTTCGTTCGCGGTCATCGCCCTCGTCTGAGGTCTCGCCGATGCGCACTCCCGTGCGGCCCGGCTGCGGCTTCAGTTCAGGACAGACCCGTCATCGCCGGCGCGCGCCCACAGGGCCGCGGCGCGGCCAGGGAGTATTACACTATGGAGCTTCAAGCTATGGGCTGGAACGATGATCGCGTCGAACAGCTGAAGAAGCTATGGTCGGAAGGGCTGAGCGCCAGCCAGATCGCCAGCCGCCTCGGCGGCGTCACCCGCAACGCGGTGATCGGCAAAGTCCATCGCCTCGGACTTTCGGGCCGCGCCACCACCTCGCGTATGAAATCGCATCGCCCGCGCCCGCGTCCCGCTGCCAACTTACCCGGCAACAAGCGCATGATGCCCAAGGGCAACCGCTTCCCAGCAGCCCCCAACTCACCGCTACAGATGATCTATCAGGCCGAGCCTTTCATGCCCTCGGCTGAAGAACTCGACATCCCGCTCGCCGAGCGCAAGACCATCCAGACGCTGCAGGAGTGCCACTGCCGCTGGCCGATCGGCGATCCGCAGATGGCCGACTTCCACTTCTGCGGCAAACAGAAGGCCGCCGGTCTGCCCTATTGCGAATTCCACGCCCGCCGCGCCTTCCAGCCGCCGCAGGCCCGCCGCCGCGAACGCGACGTCTCCGAACCGATGATCCCGGCGATCGCCACCATGCCGGTGGCCGGCAAGGAAACCGTCGAAGGCTGATCACACGGAAATTGAATTGCCGGAGCCTAGCGCCGGCAGAGGGGGGAGAAGACCGGAAGCGCCGGGGGGCGCACTCCGGTCTTCTCTTTTTTGTGCCCTATTCAGCGTTTTCAATGGATCTCAGGTGACCGTCCGATGTGCTCATAAGGATTTATTAACCATCAGACGGTTGTAACTATGGGAACAGCGCGGGTTTCCCACCACGTCTAGTTATGTCAGTGTTCACGAGCGGATGGGGGCCGACGTGAAATGCGCGCGCCCGGCACTGTGCAGGCGGCGTTTTCTCGAAACGTGAGGTTTGCCATGCCTGCGCATCGTCCCGTTCTCACCTTGTCCGCAATCACCGGCATCGTGCTCTTGTCCGCCACTGCCGCACAGGCCGCCGATCCGACCGGTGTCTGGATGAATGACACCGGCCGCGGCGCTATCGAAATCAAGAACTGCGGCGGATCACTCTGCGGCCACGTTGTCTGGGTCAAGGATACGAACGACACCAAGGGCTGCGGGCGCCAGATCATCGGCAACGCCGCCAAGGTCGGCGCCAATGTCTGGGACAACGGCTGGATCTATAACCCCGACAAGAAGAAAAAATACGACGTGGAACTGAAGCCGCTCTCCAACGGCACGCTTCAGGTCACCGGCTATGCCGGCTCCAAGTTCTTCTCCAAGACGATGATCTGGAAACGCGCGCCGGCCAATCTCGTCCGCTGCGGTTCGGAACAGACGGTCGCGAAGGCTGACCCCAAGATCAAGCCAGACACAACGCCTAAGGTTGAACCAAAGGCAAAGCCGGAATCCGTGGCCAAGCCCGAGACGAAAACCGCTGCCAAAAAAGACGTGGCCGCAGTGAAGCCAGAAACCAAGATCGTGCCGCCCGCGCCCAAGCCCGCCGAGCGTCCGGCCAAGAAGCCTGCTGACGCGGCGCCCGTCGATGTCGCCCGCGCCGAGCCAGTGCCGCCTGCCGCAACGTCAGAACCCACGTCTGAAACCGCGCCCACACCCCCGGCTGAAGATGTGCCGCAGGTTCACGCGCTCCCCGGCATTGAAGATCAGAAAGACGCGCCCGTCGTCGCCGCGGAAGAAGAAGAAGCCGACGAGCCCCGTATCGACATGGGCAAGATTGCCAAACGCCTCGCCGAACTCGAACGCGAAACCGGCTATGGCCTCAAGAAGTCCGGCAACGGCAATTGCCGCTTGAAGGTCCCTTACGCGACGGTCAACTTCCCCTGCCGCGATTAGCGCCAAGCGCCCTCTTCCCTAGCGGGAGTAAGTATAATCGCTTGGCCCATTCTCAAGGCGTAATCACGCCGGCCTGACCGAGCGCAAGCACGGCGAGCGCAATCGCCGCGACCCACAGCGCCGCCGTGCGCCAACGCCCGTGGCGGCTCTGCTTTTCGGCCAGCCGTTCGATCGTCGCATCATCGAGACGCACGCCGCGCTCGGCCATCGCGCCGAGCGCGCCAAACGCCCGCTCCGCACTCGCCAGAACCACTGGCAGATCTCCGGCCAGTTTAGCCAGCATTGTTGCGCCGTCGCCCGCATCGCGCAACCGGCCCATAACGCTCAAATTCTTCTCGATCCACTCTTTCGCGATCGGCTCCGCCGCCACCCACATATTGAGCGACGGATTGAGCCCCCGCGCCACACCTTCCACAATCACCATGCTCTTTTGCAAAAGAATCAGTTCCGGCCGCGTTTCCATGTCGAACACGTCGGTGTAGGCGAATAGCTGCCCGAGCAAATCCGCCATTGAAATTTCCGACGCCGTCTTGCCATGGATCGGCTCACCAATGGCCCGCAGCGCCTGCGCGAACACTTCGACGGGATGATGCGGCGGCACATACCCCGCCCAGAAATGCACCTCCGCCGCACGCGTGTAATCTCGCGTGATCAGCCCGTGCAGAATTTCGGCGAGAAACCGCCGCTCGCGCATGCCGAGCCGACCCATGATGCCGAAATCGACTGCAACGACGACTCCCGCCTTGTCGACGAACAGATTCCCTTGATGCATGTCGGCATGGAAGAACCCATCGCGCATGGCATGCGTGAGGAACGAACGGATCACCGTCATCCCCAGCTGATCGACGTCATAGCCCGCCGCCTTCAGCGCCGCTTTGTCGCCAATCGGAATGCCGTCGATCCACTCGGTGACCAGCACCCGCTTCGAGGTTCGCCGCCAGTCCACGCGCGGCACCCGGAACCCATCCTCTGGCGACAGGTTCTCCGCCATCTCCGACATGGCAGCCGCTTCCAGCCGCAGATCCATCTCCAGTTCGGTTGTGCGCGCGAGATTTTCAACCACAGCCACCGGCCGCAGCCGCCGCGAAGGCTCATGCCAGCGCTCGACAAGCCGCGCCGCGAAGAAATAGCTGTCCAGATCGCGCTTGAAGCGCTTTTCGATCCCTGGCCTCAGGATCTTGACCGCCACGGTCCGCCGCTCGCCGTTGTCGATCACAACCGCCTTGTGCACCTGCGCGATCGACGCCGCCGCAACGGGCGGATCAAACTCCACGAAATGATCTTCAAGTTTGCCACCGAGAGAGGACTCGATCGCCCGCCGCGCTTCGTCCATCCCGAACGGCGGCATCCGGTCTTGCAGTTGCGCCAGATCGCCCTGCAGCTCCGGCCCGATGATATCGCCGCGCGTTGCGAGAAACTGCCCAAGCTTGATGTACGACGGCCCAAGCGCGGCGAGTGCCGCTGAAATTCGCTTGTCGCGCGGCTTGCCCCACTGGAACGGCGCCGCGAGCGCGCGCACCGGCAGCGTCGCGATGCGCGCCAGCTTGAACGGCAGCGGTTCAGGTCCATCCTTCGGCACGAAGCGCACGCTATGGCTGGCCAAAACCACGCCGGCCTTGGCAAGTCGCAGCGTGTTGAGAATGGCTCCAGCCATGTGGGAGAGGACCGCTCGAAAGGAATGGGCTCACGGCACACAGCGCGCCGCGCCCCGCACATTGCCGCGCCGGACCTTAAGGTCAAGCAAAGCCGCCATAACCGGTTAGAAATGTCACGCCGGTTGCAGCTCATACTAAAAGTTAAATTGCCGTCGCGCCCCGGTTGACGACCTTGAGGTCAAAGGCCGCCGCAAGCAGCGCCTTCGTATAGTCCTCCTTCGGCGCGGCAAAGATCTCCTCCGCCGTCCCGGTCTCGACGACTTTGCCGTTGCGCATCACGATCACCTCGTTGCACAGCGCGCGCACCACCTTCAGATCGTGGCTGATGAACAAATACCCCAGCCCCCGCTTTTGCTGCAGCTCGCGCAACAGATCGACGATCTGCGCCTGCACGCTCTGATCGAGCGCACTCGTCGGCTCATCGAGCATGATGAACTTCGGCTCCAGCACCGTCGCGCGCGCAATCGCGATACGCTGCCGCTGCCCGCCGGAGAACTCGTGCGGATACCGGTCGAGAGAGTCCGGATCAAGCCCGACTTCCTTCAGCGACTGCCGCACCCGTTCGCGGCGCTGCTCGTAGCTCAACTCCGGGCTCAGGATCTGGAGCCCTTCCTCAATGATCTGCGACACCGACAATCGCGGCGACAGCGACCCATACGGATCCTGAAACACAATCTGCATCTCTTTGCGCAGCGGCCGCATCTCCTTCGAGCCGAGCCCGTCGATGCGCCGCCCACAATAGACGATCGGCCCCTCTGAAGAGATCAACCGCAGGAGCGCCAGCCCGAGCGTCGTCTTGCCCGAACCGGATTCACCGACCACACCCAGCGTATCGCCCTCGCACAGCTTAAGAGACACGCCGTCCACCGCCTTGATGTGATCGACCGTCTTGCGCAGCAGCCCGCGCTTGATCGGAAACCAGACCTTGAGATTGTCCGTCTCGACGAGCACACGAGAACTCTTCGGCGCCGGCGACGCACGCCCCTTCGGTTCACTCTCGATCAGGTGCTTCGTATAGGGGTGCTTGGGCTCGACGAACACCGCCTCCGTCGTGCCCTCCTCCACGATCTCGCCATGCCGCATGACGTAAACGCGATCCGACATCCGCCGCACGATCCCCAGATCATGCGTGATGAGCAGCATCGAAAGCCCGAACTCCGCCTTGAGGTCGGCCAAAAGCTCCAGAATTTGCGCTTGAATGGTCACGTCGAGCGCCGTCGTCGGCTCGTCTGCAATGAGCAGATCCGGCTCATTCGCCAACGCCATCGCAATCATCACGCGCTGTCGCTGACCGCCTGACAACTGATGTGGATAATCGGCAAGCCGAGTCTCCGGATCGCGAATGCCGACCTTGCGCAAGAGTTCGACAACCCGCGTCCGCACCGCGCCGTCGTCCAGCCCGCGATGGACGCGCAGCACTTCGCCGACCTGCTTCTCAATGGAGTGCAGCGGATTGAGCGACGTCATCGGCTCCTGGAAGATGATCGAGATGCGGTTGCCGCGCACCTTCTGCATCTCCGTCTCACCGGCCTTCAGCAGATCGCGACCCTCAAACAGGATTTCCCCGCCCGGATGCGACGCCGCCGGATAGGGCAAAAGTCGCATGATCGACAGCGCCGACACGCTCTTGCCCGAGCCGGATTCGCCCACAAGCGCCACCGTTTCGCCCTTGCCGATGTGAAAGCTTGCCCCCTTCACCGCCAGAGAATCCGTCGTCCCCGATCGGAACGCCACCTTCAACCCGCGCACATCGATGAGCGTCTCCCGCGCGCCACTGGGCGCGGGCGCCTTTGCTAGTGTGTTTGTGTCCGCATTGGTCATCGCCATCTCCTCAGCGGAACGTCTTTTTGGGGTCGAGCGCGTCGCGCACGGCCTCGCCGACAAAGATCAACAGCGACAGCAGTGTTGCGATCAGAATGAAGCCCGACAGCCCCAGCCACGGCGCATCGAGGTACTTCTTACCCTGCAGCAGCAGTTCGCCCAGCGACGGCGATCCCGGCGGCAACCCGAGGCCCAGGAAGTCGAGCGCTGTCAGCAGCGCCACCGAGCCCGACAGCTTGAACGGCAAGAACGTCAACGTCGCCACCATCGCATTCGGCAACAAATGCTTCCACATGATCGTCGTGTCGGAAAGGCCAAGCGCGCGCGCCGCGCGGATGTATTCGAAATTGCGCCCGCGCAGAAACTCCGCCCGCACGATGCCCACGAGCCCGGTCCACTGGAACGCCAGCAGCACGATCAAAAGGGTCCAGAAGCCGGGGATCAGCACCGACGAGATGATGAGCAGCACATAAAGCTCAGGGATCGACGACCAGATCTCCAAAAACCGCTGGAACACGAGATCGACCCGCCCGCCGAAATACCCCTGCACCGCACCGGCCGCCACGCCGATGATCGACGACAGGATCGTCAGCAACAGCCCGAAGATGACCGACACGCGGAAGCCGTAGATGATCCGCGCCATCACATCGCGGCCTTGATCGTCGAGCCCCAGCCAATTCATGTTGCCGATGGCGTGATACCGCGCCAACTGCTCCGGATCGGCATCGCACAGCTTCACGTTCGAGGCCCACTGCGGCGGCGCCGGAAACCCGATCCCGCTCGGCATCTCGACGCCGTCCTTCGTCTCCGTGCATGAGCCGTTCGCCCGCGCACGCGTCGGGTAATCCTTATTGATCGTGTCGTACGAGTAGGCAATCGGCGGCCAGATCGCCCAACCGTTCTCCTCGATCTCCTTCAAGATCACCGGATCGCGGTAGTCGGTGACAGCCAGAAACCCGCCGAACTTCTCCTCCGGATAATCGACGAACACCGGCGCCAGAATCTCGCCCTTGTAGCTCATCAAGATCGGCCGGTCGTTGGCGATGAACTCCGCAAACAGAGACAGGATGAACAGAACGCCGAAAATCCACAGGCTCCAATATCCGCGCCGGTTCGCCTTGAAATTCTCCCAACGCCGCCGGTTCAACGGAGACAGCTCAACTCCGCGCCAGAATTGCAGGCGGCGCACCAGCGACGGCTCGGAGGTCTTGGAAGAAACGGGCGTCGTGACGGACGTCATGCGTCAGACCTCCCGGCTTTCAAAGTCGATCCGCGGATCGACCAGCGTGTAGATGAAGTCCGACAGCAAGTTCGCAACAAGCCCCACCAGCGAAAAGATATAGAGCGTCGCAAACACCACCGCGTAATCGCGGTTGATCACCGACTCGAAACCGAGAAGCCCCAGCCCATCGAGCGAAAAGATCGTCTCGATCAGCAGCGATCCCGAAAAGAACGCACCGATGAACGCGGAGGGAAACCCAGCGATGATCAGCAGCATCGCGTTCCGGAACACGTGCCCGTAGAGCACCTCGCGCTCCGTCAAGCCCTTCGCCCGCGCCGTCACCACATACTGCTTGCGGATCTCGTCCAGGAACGAATTCTTGGTCAGAAACGTCATCGTCGTGAAGGTGCCGAGCGCCAGCGCCGTCAGCGGCAAAGCCAAATGCCAGAAATAGTCGACGATCTTGCCCAACAAAGACAGCTCGTCGAAATTATCCGACACGAGCCCGCGAGAAGGAAACCATTGGAAGAACGACGAACCGGCGAACACCACGAGCAGCAGCACCGCCACCAGAAACCCCGGCACCGCATAGCCGATCACCAGCACCGTGCTCGTCCACGTATCGAACCGCTCCCCGTCGCGCACGGCTTTGCGGATGCCGAGAGGTATCGACACGAGATACGTCACCAGAGTCATCCAAAGCCCGAGCGAAATCGATACCGGAAGCTTCTCTTTGATGAGATCAATCACCGCGATGTCGCGGAAATAACTCTCGCCGAAGTTGAACGTGAAGTAGTTCTTCATCATCAGGAGAAAGCGCTCATGCGCCGGCTTATCGAAGCCGAACTGCTTCTCCAGGCTCTTGATGAATTCCGGATCGAGCCCCTGCGCGCCACGATACTTGGAATTGGCCGCGTCTGCCCCGCCCTGCCCCATTTGCGACGATGCCCCGCCGCCAGCCAGCTCCCCGCCGCCGCCGCCGCCGAACCGCTCCGTTGCGCCTACGCCTGTGCCGGACAGCTGCGCAATAACACGCTCCACCGGTCCACCGGGCGCAAACTGAATAATGACGAAACTGATCAGCATGATGCCGATGAGCGTCGGAAAGATCAGAAGCGTTCGCTTCAGAAGATAGGCACCCATGGCGTCTCGCGCGTCCCTGTCATTGTGCCGTCAGCTTGCCAGCCTTCACCGGATCGTACCACCACGTCGAAAGCGCCCCGCGATCGTACGTGGGCTTCACGTCCGGCCACGAAAACTTATTCCAGAACGCCAGATGATGCGCCGATTTATACCAGTGCGGCACCCAATAGTGCCCCGACCGCAACACACGGTCGAGCGCCCGGGCCGCCACGACGAGCTCCGCCCGCGTCTGAGCCTTCACGATCCGGTCCGCCAAGGCATCGATGGCTGGACTCGAAATGCCAGCCAGATTGAAACTGCCGTCCGTCTTGGCAGCCTCCGACCCCCAGAAGTTCTTCAATTCGATCCCGGGCGTCAGCCGCAGACTGTACCGTTCGATCGTCATGTCGAAATCAAAGGTCTTCATGCGCAATTCGAATTGCGCGGGATCGACGCGGCGCATATTGGCCGTGATCCCGATCGCCTTGAGGTTTTTGACGTATGGTCCTGCGATCCGCTCGAACGCCGCAGCATCAAGCAGGATCTCGAAGACAAACGGCTCACCCTTTGCGTTCTTGAGCGTGCGGTCCGCCGGATCGACGACCCAGCCCGCATCCTTCAAGAGCCCCTGCGCCTTGCGCAGATTTTCGCGCGGCAGCCCCGAACCGTCCGTGACCGGGGGGACATAAACCTCACCGAACACCGCCGCTGGCAACTCATCCTTGAACGGCTCCAACAGCGCCAGTTCCTCCGGCGAGGGCGTGCCCACAGCCTTCATATCTGAGTTCTCGAAGAAACTTGCCGTGCGCTGATAGAGCCCGAAAAACAAATTCCGGTTCGACCATTCGAAATCGAAGGCCAGATCGAGCGCTTGGCGCACGCGGACATCCTGAAACAGTGGTCGCCGCGTATTGATAAAGAAACCCTGCGCCCCGGACGGCGTCTGATCCAGCAACGACAGTTTCTGCACCCGGCCGTCCTTCACCATCGGCTTGTCGTAGGCCGTCGCCCAATCCTTCGAGGTGAACTCCTCACGGAAATCGATTGTTCTGGCGAACAGCGCTTCCAACTCAAGCGTCCGGTCCCGGAAATAGTCGTACCGGACCTCGTCGAAATTGAACCGGCCCCGGTTCACGGCCAGATCCTTTGCCCAGTAGTCGTCGCGCCGCTCATACGACACGTACCGCCCCTGGCTGAATTGACCGATCTTGTAAGGTCCCGAGCCAATCGGCCTTTCCAGCGATGTCTCCTCGAACGCCTGCTTGTCGTAATAGGCCTTCGGCAACACCGGCAGCAGCGCCACCTCGAGCGGCAGCGGCTTCACAAGCTCGCCCTTGAATGAATACTTCACGGTGTGCGCGTCAAGCGCCTCTGCCTTCTCCACATCGCGCAGCACGATGCGATAGCTCGGATGCCCCTTGGTCTTCAGCGCCTCGAACGAAAAGACAGCATCCTCGGCCGTCACCGCCGACCCATCCGAAAACTTCGCCTCCGGCCGCAGCTTGAATGTCACCGACATCCCGTCCGCCGCCACATCCGCCGACTTCGCCACCAGACCATAAACCGCGTCCGGCTCGTCCAGCGCGCGGGTCATGAGCGTGTCGTAGAGGAGATCGAGCCCCTGCGCCCGATCGCCCTTGAGGATGAAGTTGTTGAAGCTGTCGAACGTCAGCGTGCCGCCCGGCCCCACCTGCGAGACCCGGCCGCCCTTAGGCGCCTCCGGATTCACATACTCGAAATGCTTGAAATCCGGCGGATACTTGAGATCGCCGAAAATCGACAGGCCGTGCTTCTCTTCGGCCAACGCCGCAGGAACGGAAGCAAAAATGATCGCCGCTACAACCAGCCCCTTGCGGATCAAGGATGCCCCCCTCACTTGCCGCGCGCGGCCTTCACCGCGTCAGCCTTCGCCGGATCGATCCACCACGCATTGACATAGACGGGGCTCTGCGACGGCAGCGTCTCAGCGCGTCCGTAGACGTCCCACGTTGCGATCCGGTCAAACGGATAGTACCACTGCGGCACCACATAGAAGCTCCACAACAGAACCCGGTCGAGCGCCCGCGTCGCCGCGACGAGATCGGCGCGGTCTTTTGCAAAAACAATGCTGTCGACCAGCTTATCAATCACAGCACTCTTCACACCGATCGTGTTGCGGCTGCCCTCGCGGTCCGCCGAAGCCGAACCCCAGTAGTCGCGCTGCTCGTTACCCGGCGAATGCGATTGCCCGAAGTTGTCGACGATGATGTCGAAGTCGCGCGTCTTCTCGCGCTGCTCATACTGCGAGCTGTCAACGATCCGCACGCTGGCCGCGATCCCCAGCTTCTTCAAGTTCTCGATGAATGGCAGCACGATGCGCTCGAAATCGGGTTGCACGAGCAGGATTTCGGCCTTCAAGACTTCGCCGGCAGCATTCTTGCGCTGTCCGCCTGAAACTTTCCAACCTGCCTCATCCAGCAGCTTCGTCGCCGCCAGCATGTTGGTGCGGAAATCAGTATCCTTCTCGTTCGCAGGGCTCTTCCAAGGCGTTGTGAACACCTCCGGTGGCACGTCGGCCTTCACCGCGTTCAGAAGTTCCAACTCGCGCCCTTCCGGCAAACCTGTCGCCTGCAACTCCGAGTTTCCAAAAAAGCTCTGCGAGCGCACGTACTGGCCGTAAAAAATCGACTTGTTGAGCGCTTCGAAGTTAAACGCCAGCGCCATCGCCCGGCGGACGCGCGCATCGTCATACGGCTTGCGCCGCGCGTTGAATGCAAACGCCTGCATCGACGCGACGCGCTTGTGCGGCAGCGCCTCCTTTTTCACCAGACCCCTGCCCACCGCATCGAAGTTGTACTGCGTCGCCCATGCGCCAGCCGACGTCTCCGTCCAGTAATCGACATCGCCCGACTTGAATGCTTCAAACGCCGGCGTGCGATCCTTGAAATAGATGTACGAGATCTCGTCGAAGTTATACTGCCCCGTCGCGACCGGCAGGTCCTTCGCCCAATAATCCTTCACGCGCTCGAAGACGATGCGGCGGCCAGGATCGACAGATTTGATCTTATAAGGGCCCGACCCCATCGGCGGCTCCAGGCTCGACTTCGACAGATCGCGCTTTTCGCCCTTCTCGTTCGTGCCCTCATAGAAGTGCTTCGGCACGATGTTGAGCTGGCCCACGATCAGCGGCAATTCGCGGTTGCCCGGCTTGTCGAACGTAAAGGTGACTTCACGCTCACCAGTTTTCTCCGCCTTCACGACGTTCTGATAATAGAACCCGACGCGCGGATCGCTCTTCTTCAACTCGGTCAGGCTGAAGATCACGTCCTCCGGCGTCACCGGCTTGCCGTCGTGGAACTTCGCTTCCGGCCGCAACCCGAACGTTACCGACGAATAGTCATCCGGATAGGAAATCCACTCGGCTATCAGCCCATATTCGGCGGAGGGCTCGTCGGGCGAGCTGAACAACAGTGTATCGAACACATTGCCGATGCCTGCCGCCGCCTGCCCCTTCACCGTAAAGGGATTGAGGCTGTCGAAGCCGCCGACGGCCGACAGCTTCAGGACGCCACCCTTCGGCGCATCCGGGTTCACCCACTCGAAATGCTTGAAGTCGGCGGGCAGTTTCGGCTCGCCCAGAAGCGACACCGCATGCCGCTTCTGAGGCGCGGCCCCGCCAGCGAGCACCGGGACGATGGCAGCAAGAACAAGTCCAGCGAAGAGACCGGCGGCAAGCGGAAGGCGGTTCATTAGCGCAAAGTCCTCATCAATGAGTGCATCCGGAATTCTCGCCGCAATACGGACGATCACTCCATTGCATATCACGCGTGTAGCCTTGGAAAGGCAGCCGCGGCGCTTAAACTTTCTTAATGTCCCCGGCCAAAGAAAAGCCCCGCCAAATCATTGGCGGGGCTATCTATTTCAGTACTTCTACGAAGCTCAGTTCGGCAGCGGTGCCGGTGCATCAGCCAGCGTCCGCAGGTAGGCGACGACGCTCGCGATTTCAGCCGGGTCCTTCATGCCGTTGTAGACCATCTTGGTACCGGGCACATAGGCCTTCGGCTGATGCAGGAACAGAGCGAGATTCTCGTAGGTCCACTCACCGCCCTTGGCCTTCATCGCCTCCGAATACTTGGCCGCGAAATCCGCCTGCGCCGCCTTCGGCCGGTTGACGATCCCCCACAGGTTCGGCGCGACCGCGCTCGGCGCATCTTTCTTCACCTGATGGCACGCCGCGCATGCCTTGAACTTCGCCGCGCCGTCTTCGGCCTTGGCGGACGCCAGCATAGCAACAACCGCCTTGGCATCGAACCCGCCGGCGGCCGGAGCCGGGGCAGCAGCACCATCCTTGGCAGCAGCGGCCGGCGCTTCAGCCGTCACCGCCGGCTTGGCCTCACCCGCCGGAGCCTCGGCGGTCGCCGTATCGGTCGGTAACTTGTACCCGGCCACCGGCTGAATCGGGCTGCTGGACGTCTTGGCTGTGACAATCACGTTCGTGGCGACAATCAAAAGCAACGCCGCCAAAACGGCACCGGCCATCTTGCTCATTTCAAAGGAATCCATGTTTCACCCTCAAGGCTGGGGGCTGTCCCGCGTCTCCAGCGGCTCGCCCGGCGTCGCATGTTTCGCTTCGCCAAAATTCGTCTGCTGCATGTATAGGGAGCCGCGGCCCGCTTGCAACGTGGCACCCGCCGTGTTCTAGACCCCCACCGCGAGACCTATTGTCCCGGACCCCGGCAAGACGGCCCGTCCGCCACCGCCCGTCCCTACGGATGCCACACGATGACCCGAAGCATCATCCTGATCCCTGCCCGCCTTAAGGCGACCCGCCTGCCCGATAAGCCGCTGGCCGATATCCACGGCGAGGCGATGATCGTTCATGTCTGGCGCCGCGCTATGGCGGCTGAATGCGGCCGGGTTGTTGTTGCCACCGATAGCGAACCCATCTTGACAGCCATCAGATCAGCAGGCGGCGAAGCCGTCATGACACGGCCCGATCACGCCTCCGGCTCCGACCGCATCTATGAGGCCCTCAATCGCATCGACCCCGAAGGCGAGGCCGAAATCGTCGTCAACCTGCAGGGCGACTTGCCGACCCTCGACCCCGCCCTCGTCCGCGCCTGTATCGCCCCCCTGCGCGACCGCGGCCCCGACATCGCGACGCTCGCCGCCGAAATCACCAACGAGGAAGAGCGCCACAACCCCAACGTCGTGAAGGTCGTCGGCTCCGCGCTTCCCACCCCCGGCCGCCTGCGCGCGCTCTACTTCACCCGCGCCACCGCCCCCCACGGCGACGGCCCGCTCTATCACCACATCGGCATCTACGCCTATCGCCGCGCCGCGCTCGAACGCTTCGTCGCGCTCAAACCCTCCGGCCTTGAACTACGCGAAAAACTCGAGCAATTGCGAGCCCTTGAAGACGGCATGCGCATCGACGTGTCGATCGTTGACACTGTTCCCCTCGGTGTCGATACTCCCGCCGACCTCGACCGGGCCCGGCAGCTCATCAAGCCGAACTCCTGAACCCAAAAACCAGAACCCGAGCCCGACCGCGATGCCGACATCGAAACACGCCCCCGCGCTAAAGCGCATCGCCTATCAGGGCGAACCCGGCGCCAACTCCCACCTCGCCTGCACCGAAGCCTTCCCCGACTTCGAACCCGTCCCATATCCGACGTTCGAAGACGCGCTAGCCGCGGTCAAATCGGGTGATGTCGGCTGCGCCATGATCCCGATTGAAAATTCCGTCGCCGGCCGCGTCGCCGACATCCACCACTTGCTGCCCAACGCCGGCCTCTACATTACCGGCGAGCACTTCCTGCGCGTCCATCACCAATTGATGGCCAAGCCCGGCGCGACACTCGACTCGGTCAAGCGCGTTATGAGCCATACTCAGGCGCTCGGCCAGTGCCGCAACACACTGCGCAAACTTGGCATCAAAGCCGTCCCAGAGGCCGACACCGCCGGCTCGGCCCGCATGGTCTCCGAGTCGAATGATCTGAGCGTCGGCGCACTGGCCTCCCGCCTCGCCGCGGGCATCTATGGCCTCAACATCCTCATGTCCGACGTCGAGGACGAAGCCCACAACACGACCCGCTTCGTGATCCTCGCTTGCGAACCCGATGACGCCGAACCCGAAGACGGCCCTGTGATGACGACCTTCTTCTTCCGCGTCCGCAATGTGCCAGCCGCGCTCTACAAGGCGCTCGGCGGCTTCGCCACCAACGGCGTCAACATGACAAAGCTCGAAAGCTACCAGACCGAAGGCACCTTCAACGCCACGATGTTCTTCGCCGACATCGAAGGCCACCCAGTGGACCGCAAAGTGCAATTGGCGCTGGAAGAACTCTCCTTCTTCTCCACCGAACTGAAACTGCTCGGCACGTACCTCGCGAGCCCCTACCGCGCCGAGGCCGCAGCCCGCACCCAGCCCGACCCCACGAAGATTCGATGAGGCTCGACGGCAAAATCGCCATCGTCACCGGCGCCGCGTCGGGCTTCGGCCGCGGCATCGCCGAAGCCTTCGCGCGCGAAGGCGCAAGCGTGATGATTGCCGACCGCGACACGAAGGGCGCGGCCAACGTCGCAGCCGGCATCGGCACAGCCGCCGTTCCCTTCACCTGCGATGTCGCGCTGAAGGCCGATGTCGACGCGATGGTCGCCGCCTGCGTGCAAACCTTCGGCGGCCTCGACATCGTGGTCAACAATGCGGGCGTGACCCACAAGAACCAGTCGCTCCTCACCGTGACCGAAGAGGACTTCGACCGCATTTACGCCGTCAACGTGAAGTCGATCTACTTGACAACGCTCGCCGCCGTTCCGGAACTGGAAAAGCGCGGCGGCGGCTCCATCATCATCACAGCCTCCACCGCCGGCGTCCGCCCGCGCCCCGGCCTCACTTGGTACAACGGTTCCAAGGGTGCCGCCCTGACGCTCACCAAGTCCATGGCTGCCGAACTCGCCGCCAAGAATATACGCGTCAACGCCATTAATCCCGTCATCGGCGAAACCGGCATGATCGAGCAATTCATGGGGATGCCCGACACGCCCGAAAACCGCGCCAAATTCACCGCCGGCATTCCGCTGGGCCGCTTCTCCAAGCCCTCCGACATCGCCAACGCCGCACTCTTCTTCGCCGACCCCGCGTCCGCCTTCATCACCGGCACCGCTATCGAAGTCGACGGCGGACGGTGTATTTGACCACTGCCTTGCGCGCTCCGCAGATATCTCAGCAGCGACGCCATCGACCTAGACGCCAGCCGCTGCATCGAGTAGCCAGCAGCGCATGGCAGCAGCGCTTCTCACCCTACGCGACATTCACCTGACCTTCGGCGGCACGCCCCTCCTCGAGGGCGCGGACCTCAACGTCGAGCCGGGCGACCGTCTGTGCCTCGTCGGCCGCAATGGCTCCGGCAAGTCAACACTCATGAAGATCGCCGCCGGCCTCGTCGAGCCCGACAGCGGCGAACGCTTCGTGCATCCCAACGCTTCGGTGCGCTATCTTCCCCAGGAGCCCGACTTCGGCGACGCGGAAACGGTCCTGGCCTACGTCGAAGGCGGCCTTGGCCCCACGGATGATCCGTATCGCGCCCGCAAGCTCCTCGACGATTTCGCCATGACCGGCGACGAAGACCCCGCCCATCTCTCCGGCGGCGAAGCCCGCCGCGCCGCACTCGCGCGCGCCCTCGTCGCAAACCCCGACGTGCTCCTCCTCGACGAGCCCACCAACCATCTCGATCTCCCGGCCATCGAGTGGCTTGAAAAGACGATCCAAGGCCTGCGCGCCGCCATCGTCCTCATCAGCCACGACCGCCGCTTCCTCGAAACGCTGTCGAAAAAAACGCTCTGGATCGACCGCGGCGTCACCCGCGAACTCCCCCAAGGCTTCGCCCACTTCGAAGCCTGGCGCGACAAGGTCCTCGACGAGGAAGAAGCCGAACGCCACAAACTCGACCGCAAGATCGTGCGCGAAAATCAATGGATGCACGGCGGCGTCACCGGGCGGCGCAAGCGCAACGTCCGCCGCGTGCGCGAATTGAAAGCCATGCGCCAGGAAGTCCGCGAACAGCGCCACGTGCAAGGCAACGTCCGCCTCGCCGCCACCGACGGCGGCACGTCCTCACGCCTGATCGTCGAAGCGCTCGATATCAACAAGAGCTACGGCGACACCGTCATCGTCCGCGATTTCTCAACCACCATCCTGCGCGGCGATCGCGTCGGCCTCGTCGGCCCCAACGGCGCCGGCAAGACGACCCTGCTCCGTATGCTCACCGGCGAACTCGCCCCCGACAGCGGCACCATCCGCCTCGGCCAGTCCATCGAACTCGTCACCCTCGACCAGAAGCGCGATGAACTAAAGCCCGAGTGGACACTGGGCGAAGCCCTCACCAACGGCCGCGGCGATCAGGTCAGCGTCAACGGCAAGGTGCGCCACGTCGTCAGCTACATGAAGGACTTTCTGTTCACCTCCGAACAGGTCCGCTCGCCCATGAAGGTGCTCTCCGGCGGCGAACGCGGCCGCCTCATGCTCGCCCGCGCGCTCGCCAAACCGTCGAACGTGCTCGTCCTCGATGAGCCGACCAACGACCTCGACCTGGAAACCCTCGATCTCCTGCAGGAAATGCTGGCCGACTACCCCGGCACGGTCATCCTCGTCAGCCACGACCGCGACTTCCTCGATCGCGTCGTCACCAGCGTGATCGCCGCCGAGGGCAACGGCCAATGGAGCGAATACCCAGGCGGCTATTCCGACATGCTGGCCCAACGCAAAGGCGCCGACCTCGAACGGCGCAACGCCGCAGCCGAGTTCAACAGGCCCGCAGCCTCAGACGTGCAGCCAGCCGCCGAGACGAAGCAAAAGCGCAAACTCTCGTTCAAAGAGAAGCATGCGCTGGAAACGCTGCCCGCCCGCATCGACGCGCTCAGCACCGATATCGCCAAGCTTCAAGCCAAACTCGCCGACGGCACGCTCTACACGAAAGACCCCAAATCCTTCGCCGACACCACCGCCGCACTGGCAAAGTCGCAAGCTGATCTCGCCGCCGCCGAAGAGCAATGGCTCGAATTGGAAATGCTTCGCCAGGAGATCGAGAGCTGACCCAGAACCGCGCGCACATCCGCAAGGTGCGGGCACCACAGCGCACTGCCAGCCCCCTCCAATCGGCGCCGATTTCGTCCGCGATCAGCCCAGTACGGGGCAGCCGGTCGGGGTCCCCCGCTTCTGTCCGCAGCCCGTATGAGTTTGCAAATCGTGGCGGGGAGGTATAACGTTCAGCCTATGCAGGTGATCGCGCAGATCATGCTTGTGCTCTTAACCGTCCTGACCGTCAGTGGTCACGGACTGGCACCTTCAGTGGTCTTTCATGCGCATACGCATGACGCAGCCCTGCACGACGCCGACGACAGCCATGGCCACCACGGTCATCAGGCCGACAGCATGGTCGTGGCTCTGGCACCCGCCTCCGATGCGGCAGCCACCGATTGCCCAGGCGGCCATTGCGACGGCGATCAATCCGGGGCGCACCTGCATGTGTATTGCTGCAGCACGGTCATGGCGTTGCCATCCACCAACGTCTGGATGACACCGTCCACCGCCACGATGGTGGACCTGCCGATTGGCAACGCAAGTCTCGCACTCGGCGAGCTTCGCTATCCCCTGCTCCGCCCGCCACGGCGTCTGATCTGAAGCGCGCTAAATGCACCCGTCCAATGCGGACGGTTGTGTCGCGTTTTGGATTCGGCTGGTGGCCATCCTTCGCCAAAGCTCTGCCCGCAACGCCCTGATCGCAAGGGCACGGGCGCAGAGCCAAGGACGCGGGTCTCCAGCCAATCCACAGGTTTCCCTGCAATGGATCGGCTGAAGCCATGTCTCGATTATTCCAACGTTTCGCACCTCTATTCGCAATGATCTGCGCCGCCTGGACGGGGCCCGTGTGGGCCCACGGCGACCTCGACGCAGGTCCCCCGTCGCTCACCAGCGCAGCGCCACGCCTGGAAAGTGTCGGCACCGGCATGGAACTCGTGGCGGTTTCACAAGGTCATCGCCTCGTTCTCTATCTGGATGATCCCGCCACCAACGAGCCGATCGACGGCGCCTCGATTGAGGTCTCGGGCGACGGCATCGCGGCGGCCCAAGCGCGGCGCGTCGAACCCGGCACATATGAGCTGGAAGCCGATTGGGTCGATCGTCCCGGCACGACGCCGTTGGTGTTTATGGTGACGACGCCGGCTGGCGCCGATCTGTTGAATGGCACCTGGAGCGTCACAGAGGCCGATGCAGTGGACGCGTTGCAGGATACGGCTCCGCCCCTGGTGCACGTTCTAAAACGCGTGGATATTCTTCTCCTGCTCGCCGGCGCGCTGATCCTCGGCTTCATACTGGCCACTGCGCTGCGCCGAAAATCGCGTTTTTTGGGCAACAATACCCCAGGCCTAGGGTCCTCAACCTCCACAACCGACCCATTGAACATTGCCGCAGTCTGGATCCTGCCGGTCGCCCTGATCAACGTCATGTTGGCTGTGCCCGTACTCGCCGGCCCGGGTCACGACCATGACGGCGCCAGCCATGACCACGGCGCAGTGTCCGCTGGCGGCAATGCTCCGCGCAGGCTCCCTGACGGGGCCGTGTTTGTGCCAAAGCCGACCCAGCGCCTTCTAGGCGTGCGCACAATACCAGCCGCCAATGCTTCAAAGCCAATTGCGCGCGAACTGATCGGCACGGTGGTGCCCGACCCATCTGCATTCGGACACGTGCAAGCCCCCATGGACGGACAGATTGAAGTCAGCACGCGCGGTATTTCGTTTGCAGGCCAGCAAGTCCAGGCGGGCGAAGTATTAGCCCTTCTCGCCCCGTCCATTCCAGTCGCCGATCTCGGCACCATGCAGCAGTTGCGCGCCGAGGTGGACGGCAAGCTGATCATTGCCGAGCAGAAACTCGACCGCCTCTCGCGCATCGCAAGCGTGGTCGCCCAAAGCCAAATCGACGACACCAAAGCCGAACTGGCCGCGCTGCGCGAACAGAAGCGCGTGCTTGCACCGAAGGACACACAAAAGATTCCGCTGAAGGCACCCGTCAGTGGCATTATCTCGGTAGCAAACGTACGCGCCGGACAGGTCGTCTCCGCGCGCGATACGCTCTTCGAAATCGTCGATCCCGAACGGCTGTGGATTGAAGGCATCGGCGATGCCGGCCACGGCGATGGATCGATCTCAAGCGCCAAAGCCGTGGACAGCGAGGGACACACACTTGCGCTATCCTATGTCGGACGCTCGCCGACGCTGCGCCAGCAAGCCCGGCCGTTCCTGTTCAACATCGAAGACTCCCATCCCGAACTCGTCATCGGCGCCCCAGTCAAGGTCTTCATCCAATCCGATAAGACGGCCCTTGGGATTGAATTGCCGCTAGCCGCCGTGGTTCGCGGCAACAACGGCCTGAAACACGTCTGGGTCAAGGAAAGCCCGGAGCGATTCCGGTCAGTAGAAGTCAAAACAGCGCCGCTTGATGGCGAGCGGGTTCTCGTGACCGCAGGACTGAAGCCCGGCGACCGCGTCGTTACCACGGCAGCCGAACTCATCAATCAGATCCGGTGAAGGACACTCTATAATGTTCAACGCCATCATTCGGGCCAGCTTAGCCAATCGCATGTTCGTCCTGATCGGCGGCATGGCCATCATGCTGTACGGCCTAGCTACGCTCAAAACGCTTCCCGTCGACGTCTTTCCCGATCTCAACCGCCCGACGGTCACCCTCATGGCCGAAGCCTCCGGTCTGGCTCCGGAAGAAGTGGAACTGCTGATCACCTTCCCAATTGAATCGGCCATGAACGGTATGCCGGGCGTCACACGTGTCCGCTCCGTCTCCGGCGTCGGACTATCCATCGTGTACGTCGAGTTCGATTGGACGACGGACATTTATCGCGCCCGCCAGCAGGTCGCCGAGCGCCTTCAACTCGTGCGCGAGCAGTTACCAGATAGCGTCCACGCACAGATGGGCCCAATTTCATCGATCATGGGCGAGATTATGCTGATCGCCATGACGGGCGACACGACGGATCCCATGCAGCTGCGCGAACTCGCGGACTTTACCGTCCGGCCGCAGCTTCTCACGGTTCCAGGCGTCGCGCAGGTGGTTCCCATCGGCGGCGATGTGCGCCAGTACCGCGTCGTGCCTGATCCCCGCCGCATGGCCGGCCTCGACGTCAGCTTCCAAGCCATCGAACAGGCAATCCAGCAATTCGGCGCCAACACCGGCGGCGGCTTCGTCGATCAGAAGGCCCGTGAGTACCTTATCCGCAACATTGCCCGCACGACCAAAATCGACGACTTGAAAAACCTCGTGGTCGCATTCCGCGAGGGGCAGTCCATCTTCTTAAGCCAGGTCGCGGACATCGATTTCGCCGCCCGTACGAAACGCGGCAGTGCAGGATATCAGGGCATGCCCGCCGTCATCCTCGCCGTCCACAAGCAGCCCAATGCCGACACCGTCGTCATCACACGCCAAATCGAAGCGATGCTCCCGGATCTGCAACGCGGCATGCCTTCAGGAGTTAGCGTCACGGACATCCAATTCCGTCAGGCCACCTTCATTGAAAGATCGATCGCCAATGTGCAGCGCGTCCTCGTCGAGGCGCTGATCGTGGTCGCCATCGTCCTCTTTGCGTTCCTGCTCAACTGGCAAACCACCGTGATTTCGCTGACGGCGATTCCGCTCTCCGTCCTCACCACCGTGATCGCCTTTAAAGCGATGGGCCTGTCCATCAACACCATGACGCTCGGCGGCCTCGCCATCGCCATCGGCGCGCTGGTCGACGATGCCGTCGTCGATGTGGAAAACATTTACCGAAGACTAGGACAGCACCGGGCCTCGAACGGACGGGACCGCCGCAGCATAAGCACCGTCGTGGCCGATGCCTCCATCGAGGTCCGGTCCGGCATCCTCTACGCCACAGCTATCATCGTGCTGGTCTTTCTGCCCCTCTTCGCCCTGTCCGGTATCGAAGGCCGCCTGTTTACGCCGCTCGGCATAGCCTTCATCGTCTCGATCCTCGCCAGCCTTGCGGTCTCCATGACCGTGACGCCCGTGCTAGCCTCACTGCTCTTGCCGCGCATGAAGCATTTGATCGACCATGAGACACGCGTGGTCCGCACTCTCAAATCCCTCCAGAAGCGCGGACTTGAATGGGCCTTCGACCGTCCCGGCATTGTCATCGGCCTTCCCGCACTGGCCGTTGTGGCTGCGCTGGCCGCCGCACTCCACCTGCCCCGCGCCTTTCTGCCGAGCTTCAATGAAGGCACCGTCCTGGTGAGCGTGATCCTCCAACCGGGCATCAGCCTCGCCGAATCGAGCCGCATCGGACAGCTCGCTGAAAAGCTCGTCGCCGAGGTGCCCGAGGTCAGATCCGTTGGCCGCCGCACCGGGCGCGCCGAACTCGATGAACACGCCGAAGGCGTTCACAACAGCGAGTTGGACATCGATCTGCAAAATTCCGGGCGCAGCCGCGAGGCGGTTCTGGCAGATATACGCGAGCGCCTATCCGTTCTGCCGGCCAGCATCGCGGTCGGCCAACCCATCGCCCATCGCCTCGATCACATGCTCTCCGGCGTCCGCGCCCAGATCGCTCTCAAGATCTACGGCGACGATTACGATACGCTGCGCAGTCTCGCCGCCAGCCTCGAAACCCGGCTCCAGAGAATCCCCGGCATCACCGATCTACAAACCGAAAAGCAGGTGCGCATTCCCCAGCTCCAGGTGCAGATCGACTACGACAAGGCCCGCCGCTACGGACTCAACCCCAGCGACATCACCAAAGCGCTCGAAACACTCTCCAACGGCCGTATCGTCTCGCAGGTCATCGACCAATCGAAGCGCTTCGATGTGGTTTTGCGCTTGAGCGACACCGACCGTAGCACCTACGCCCTGGGCGAAATGCTGATCGAAAGCCCGGCCGGGCGTATCCCGCTAAAATCCGTCGCCAATGTCGTGGAAACCGACGGACCGAACCAGATCCTACGCGAGAGCGGACGCCGCCGCATTGCCGTCCTGGCCAACACGGACGGCTCCGATCTGGCCCGCATCGTCGAGGACATCCGCACGCAACTGCGCACCGCAAAACTCCCGCAAGGCTACGTCACCAGCCTTGAAGGACAGTTCCAGGCACAAGAGGAGGCCTCCCAGCGGATTGCGCTCCTCTCGCTCGTTTCATTGGGCCTGATCTTCGTCGTCCTCTATGCGCGCTATCAGTCGGCGGCGCTCGTTCTCATCATCATGGGCAACGTACCGCTCGCCCTGATCGGCAGCGTCGCCGCCCTTTGGATCTCCGGTCAAAGCCTCTCTGTCGCCAGCGCCATTGGCTTCATCACGTTGGCGGGCATTGCCACGCGCAACGGCATCCTGAAGATCAGCCACTACATCAATCTGGTGCTGTTCGAAGGCGAAACCTTCGGGCGGCAAATGATCATCCGCGGAACGCTTGAACGCCTCACACCTGTTTTGATGACGGCCTTGGCAGCGGGCATCGCACTGGTTCCACTGATGATCGGAGCCGATGAACCGGGCAAGGAGATCCTGAGCCCCGTGGCCGTGACCATCTTCGGTGGCCTGGTATCCGCTACGCTGCTCGATGCCTTTCTGACCCCGGTTCTGTTCGGACTCGTGGGCAAAAAGCCGCTCGAAAAACTCGCAGCCTCAGCGGAATCCCGGGCCCACGCCGAAGCATTCTGATCCCAATCTATCGCAACACGAGGAACGTCACATGAAAAGCATCACAGCACTTCTCCTCGGCGCCGTCCTCGCCTTGGCGTCAACCGCGCAGGCAGGAGAGGACCACTCTCACGCCGGCAAGCACGGCGGCAAAATCGTCGATACCGGTCATCACCACATGGAAATCGTCGCGACCGACGGCGCCCTGGAAATCTATCTCGAGCACGATGATGGCACGCCTGAGAACATTGCCGATGCGAAGGCCAAAGCCACTGTTCTGTCAGAGGGCCAAAAGCACGAGATCGAATTGACGCCGGATCCCGGCAACGTCCTCAAAGGCAGCGGGTCATTCAAGGCAGTCAAGGGCACGACCATTGTCGTCACCCTGACCATGCCCGGTCACAAGCCCGAGCAGGCACGCCTCAAGCTGGACTAGTCAGCATTGCACCCCCACAGCCCGGCCGGACTCGCCCAAGCAGAGCATGCAAGCGCAAGAAAGGAGGGGAAATCAAGTGGCGGAGAGGGAGTCCGTCTAACCGGACTTCGTGACTGTTCGCGGATGTTCGAAAACACCATGTGTGGTCAAAGAGATGTCGGCAGCATGGTTCATCATCGTTCGCCCACTATCGCGACAAACCGGGAACTCGGTTAGGGATACGGTTAGGGATAGCGCGCTCGCGCCTGCGAGGTCGGAGAACCAACCATGGCCATCAGTTTGAACCGGCTTTCGGCCAAGTCGGTCGCCGCCGCGAAAGGTCCGAACCTGCTCGCAGATGGCGGCGGACTTTACCTTCGCGTGAGCGCGACCGGCGCCAAGTCCTGGGTGTTCATTCACCGTATCGGCTCCAAGCGCAGCGAGATCGGGGTGGGCAGTTTGTCGGCCGTACCGCTCGCCAGGGCTCGCGCGATAGCCGCCGACTGCCGGGCGGCAGTTGCCGACGGCAGAAGCCCTAAGCTCGCTCTCGCCACCGGCCAAACGGTACCGACGTTCGGCGAAATGGCGGACGCCTACGTCGAGGCCATGGCGAGCAAGTGGAAGAACGAGAAGCACGCCGCGCAGTGGCGCATGACACTCACGGACTATGCGAAACCGCTGCGGTGCATTCGGGTCGACGAGATCGGCGTCGAGCATGTGCTGGCGTGTCTCAAGCCTCACTGGGAGCGCCGTCCCGAGACGGCCAATCGACTGAGGGGCCGCATCGAGCGCATCCTGAACGCGGCCAAGGCAGCCGGCCATCGCGAGGGGGAAAATCCCGCCGCGTGGCGCGGTCATCTGGAAAACCTCCTCCCAGCGCGCACCAAGCTGTCGCGCGGTCATTTTCCTGCGCTGCCGTTCGTCGAGATGGGTGAATTCATCGCCGGACTGCGCAAGCGCGAGGGTGTGGCGGCACTGGCACTGGAATTCATGATCCTGACGGCCTGCCGGAGCGGCGAGGTGCGCGGCGCCACGTGGGACGAATTCGATCTTGAAGGCAAACTCTGGACGATCCCGGCCGTCCGCATGAAGGGTGGCCGAACGCACCGCATTCCTCTGGCGGACCGAACGTTAGAGATACTGGCACTTGTGAAGCATTTTCAGCGCGACGACGGACTCGTGTTTCCCGGCACAAAGCGCGGCAAACCGCTATCCGACATGACACTGGCGGCCGTCCTTAGACGCATGCAGATTCCACAGTCGAAGGCATCGCCGCATGGGTTCCGTTCGAGCTTCAAGGACTGGGCGCTCGAGACCACGAGTTTTCCGAATGAGCTCAGCGAAGCGGCGCTGGCGCACATCAGCGGCGACGCAACCGAACGGGCCTATCGCCGCGGCGACCAGTTAATGCGTCGGCGCGAGCTCATGGAGGCCTGGGCCAGATTCTGCGAACCACAAGCCGAGGCAAACGTCGTCACATTGCTTGCCAAGCGATAGCCATCGAGCCAAGCCTTAGGAAGTCGGCTAGGCAGCATCATCGGCGTCTAAGCAGCTAAAACACTTGAACTTTGCCCGCGGGTGATGTCCTCCGCCACAAAAAGAAATTTGTGAAGGTTGCGTGCCCCCGCAACCACCCCGCAACCACCGAGACTTGAATTCAGAAGGAAGTAACCGATTGGAATCGCTGACTGCAGCGATGCCTCATATGTCGGGCGCCAGATCCTTCGACCACGGCTGCCTGAGTAAGAACGGACATTTGCTCCGCAGGTTCAAACTGCGCAAGTGCACCCCAACCGAGTATCGTTTGAAGATTGCGATGTCGGCAACCGAACTACTAGCGGTCATGACGAGCCCTCATGCCCGCTGCTGAGGGGAAACCAGACCTGCTGAGCTCAGTTCGCGAGGCTCACTTTTGACCCAGAGCGGTCCTCGTGCCCATGCGCAACAAATGTTTTGCATTGGGGCCCAGCCGAGCGATGCAATTCACTGTGCAACGCAGAATCTAGGGTGCTTAGCTGCCTGAGACCTGATCGCAGCCCAGCCCTCGGGACCGTGTCCGCGCTCAACATCGACAAGGGCCATTTGTCGATATGCAGTTCATCCTCTGACTGATGGCGGGCTGTAGTCAAACAGTCGCCAAATCAGAGCGTTTACATATAGCGCGCCGCGACCTGAAAACTGGGCGAGCGAAAGGTAGACTCCGAAGTTTCACAATTAGTCGAGCTTTACTGACGCGCCCAGCCGACCGCCGATCGTGTCCTGGTAGCTATCACCCTCATAATAGATTGAGCCGGTGATGATGGCTTTATCGGGGATGGCAGTATACTTCATTCCAGCTTCCACCAGCCCCTTATCCCGCCCTTCGGCGATTTCGCTGACTGTGTTGAGCGTCTCAAAATTCACTTCGTTGTCGTAAGTGATGAAATGACGGTAGGTGCCTTTTACGAACGGTGTGATCGTCGTCCCTCCTGCCAACGTGAAGGGAGCAAATAGTTCCAGCGAAATGCCGGCGTAAGTAGCATCTAAGTCAGTGCTTATGAATTGCGTCGCATCGTTTGGCTGGATGAAGGTATCTCCTGAAAAGTACAGAGCACCTAAACCACCGCGGACGTCAAGATACGTTGAGCCGCTAGCCGACTGAGCGATGGTGAACGTACTGCCCACGTCCAGCGTGGCAAGAACACCGGAAGTGTCATACGAAGCAGAACCGCCAAAATTTGGCGATAGGTCAACGACACGGGCATCACCCGATGTACCCGTGACCGTCACCATGGCATAATAGCTGGATTGGCTTACGAGAACATATCCGCCATAAAACCAGTTCTCTGCAGAAGCTCCACTGGCATTGATGAGAGGGTCGATGTTCACAGGGCCTGTCTGAAAGTCCAGATCGACCTCACCATATCCGCCCAACAGCCCCACTTGCGTCCGAACACTTGGGCTTGCGTTGAAGGTCCAGTACACTGAGCCGATGACTGAGAACTCCGTCGCCTCGGTAGCGTAGCCCGCGCCGAAAGGCGGGCCGCCCGAATTCGTCCATGGTGCCTCATCGCGATCCGTCAGCCGCGACCGAGTGGTCGCAAAAACACCGGGAACGGAAGTGCCACCCTGAGATACGTTGCCGCCGCCCCCTTCCAGCACCTGGCCGCGCGCCGCATCCACAATTCCATCATGCATCGCGGCGATCGCAGCATTAGTGGTGCCTGTGGGTTGTTCCTGGGCTCTGGCGATCCCGGGAGCAAAAATCAATGCCAAGCTCCCGGCCGCGAACCAAAAATTCCTCAGTGGCAACTTTGCGAAATCAAAGCGACGCATGACAACTCCAACATAAACTACAGTATGAACACTCCCGACATTTAAGTAGCTTGGCAGTGGAGGGTCAATGACGAGAATGAGGCGCTCAAACTAACGTTTCAGAGATGTGGCGCGTGGAGCACAACGCATCGGCTGTCTCGACGGGTTGAGGGATCTGCCAGCCTGAGTCCGCGCTCTGGGACGGCAACAGGGACGGGGGTGGCTGGTTTTTTGAAGCCAGCCGAACTGATTGACGAAAAACGGGACCTAGTGGAAAGTAGGAAACCTGCGGATAAGGCATGTGATCACCATTTTGATGATTGCAATACGTTCAATCGGTGTCAGATCGACCGACATGAGGCCGGGGCGGTGCGGCAGAAAAACAATTTTTCAGCAAACGCTTGGCGCGCTTTTCTCATTTGCGGAACGTGTCTCGGCGCCAACTTAAGCGGCGGGACCCCCGCGGTTGCATCGGAGAAGACGCGTGTCGCTCTGGTCATTGGCAACGCGAACTACGTGGAGGAACGGGTGCTCGCCAATCCCCCTCGGGATGCTGACGCCGTTCGGGCGGCCCTGGAAAAGGCAGGGTTTACGGCATCGAGTATCATGGTCACGAAAGACCTCAGCTATGACGCCACCGTCAAGACTTTGAAGGACTTTCAAGCCAAGGCCTTAGGCGCGGACGTTGCGCTCATCTATTATTCGGGTCACGGCATTGCGTTTAATGACGCCAACTACATGGCGCCGGTCGATGTTCCTCGAAACCTCGTCATGCGCAACGACGCCAGTGACCGGGTTATTCATATCGACGAAGTCCAAAGGACAATCGCCGGCGCGAAGGTCGGGATCGTCTTCTGGGACGCGTGCCGCAGCAATGGCGTCCAGGCGAGCCTAGCGGCAGGCGCTCGAACGGCGACATCGGCAACACGCGATCTCATCCCCGAGGCGCCCGTGTTGCCTGGAACGAACAGCGTTGCAACGTTTCTGGCCTTCTCGACAAACCCGCGAGATGTTGCCGATGATGGCCCGGCCGGAGAACTCAGCCCCTTTACCAAGGCAGTCACGCAGCGAATTTTGGCGCGCGGCCGTTCGTTTCTCCAAATGATGGCTGCCGTCAGTGATGACGTCATGAAGGCGACGCGGCGGGGAAACTATGTCCAAGTCCCAGAAGTTCGTTTTCCACGCATGTCACCGGAAGCCGTGAGCTTTAGTTTACTTTTGTCACCCCCAAGCGCCACGCCAAGCGGTGTGAACTGGGCAAGCACCGGAAAGGCGACGTCAAGCGCCAGCGGCTCGCGGCCTCAAAAGGCAAGATCGACGCCACAAGCTAAGCCACTCCCACCCTCAATAGGCGGGGGCGTTGGCTCGGGCGGCATGTTTTAACGTGGATAGGGCTGCAATGTTTGTGCGTCGTCGATTGGGGCCAGTTCTTCTAGCAATCGCATGCCTAATTCTCCTCCCTGCCAACGACGTGTCGGCAGAGGCAAGCTGCCGCGGATCTGAACGCAAAACAGACAAACCACTTACCCCCACCGGTCGCGTCATTGGAGGGGTGCCCGCATCGCCCGAAGACTGGCCGGGCATAGCCACGTTGCGCTGGAGGAGTTCGGGAGATGCCGAAACACCTCATTTTTATTTTTGCGGAGCGACCGCTATCGGTGAGCGCTGGTTGCTCACAGCGGCGCATTGCTTGCCGACTGTCGACCAGGGGGCTGATGGCCTTAAATCCAAAAGCGGCGCCGCCCTTGAAGCCGTGATTGGGGTGCCAGACCTGAAGGCAGTTCCCACATCGCGTGTGCATCGCGTCAGGCGGGCGATCGTGCATGAGAATTACATTGCGGCGACGAAAGGTTATGACATTGCACTATTGGAACTCGATCGTCCATGGACCGGGCAGCGGGTCTGTCTGCCAAGCACCTCCCCGGACAATCTGCAGCGCGTGAGGGGTAACCGCTTTTTTGTGGCTGGTTTTGGAGTTCAGTCGGCCATTAAGGGCGGCCCCCCTCGGTTGAACCGCTATCAAACGCGCGACGGTGCTGCCTTCGATGCCGGATCCGATGTGCTGCTTGAGGTCGAGCAGCCGATTGTCACGCTCAAAAGCTGCCAGCGCCGCTTCGAAGATCCGGCCTTGCTGGCCTACGACGTCACTTTGAAAGACCACCAGATCTGCGCGGGGTTTGAGGCTGGGGGACGAGATTCGTGCCAAGGCGACAGCGGTGGTCCACTGGTCTCGTCGGAAGGTCGTGGATGCCTGCAACAGGTCGGCGTTGTCTCCTTCGGCGTGGGCTGCGCTGAACCCAAAAACTATGGTGTCTACACAAGTGTGTCGTCCTTTCTGCCTTGGATCTCGAGCCATGTAGAGGATCTCTGCATTGGGGAACAGCAAGGCCAGACTGAGAGTGGACAGGACGATTTCAAAGCGTTTCTTCAAAGGCTAAAATCTCTTTTGGGCTTGGAAAGAAGCGCTGGGCTACAGGTCAGCGTGCGGGAAGGTGCGCCCGTCAAGGTGGGCGATCTCGTGTCGTTTCAAATTTCATCCTCCAGATCCGGCAAGCTCATCATGTTCGACGTGAACGCCGACGGGCAGGTCACGCAGATACTTCCCAACCGGTTCACACCATCATCGAAGCGTCCAGCTATCGAGGCCGGGAAGAGCGTGACCATCCCAGACAGTGGTTATGGGTTTCGAGGTTTTCGGGTCGCAAAGCCGACGGGTGCCAGCAAGCTCGTGGTGCTTGTCGTTCCTCAAGCGTTTCCGGACGAATTGTTGGTCGCGACTGAAGCCCAGCTGCAATCACGGACGCTTGTACCGGAACAAGGAGAGCCGAACTATTTCCTGAACCTTCTGGATCAGATTTCGGCCACCTACAAACCCGAAGATCCTGCCTCCGCCATAGATTTCGCGGTTTTCGATTATGAAATTGTGGATGGTCGCTGATACGCGGACACGTCTTGTCGGCTAGTGGCCCTTAACTGACTCATCGTCGCCGCAACTCGATGTCGGCAACTGGATGACAAGCAGTCATGAAGGGGGCGACATGCTCGCTGATGAGGGAAAAGCGGACTTATTGGGAGCTGTTACGAAGCTCGCTTTTGACCCCAAGCCGACGAAATGCCAGTGCGCAACAAAGGTATTGCATCGGGATGGGTGAGGTGGACCCGGCCGTGAAACCGGGCCCGTTCGAAGTTAATCGCCTCCGCTATAGTTAGTTGACGGGCGTCGCGGCTTCATCGATTCCGTTTACGTCGGCGGCCTCTGGTATTTCCTGTGTCGGTTCGTCGGCTGACACAGCTTCCGCAGGGGCCTCGTCAGTTGTTTCGACGGCCACTGCACTTTCCGGCTGTTCGATTGCCAAAACCGAAGGATCTGACGGGGAGGCCGATTCTTCCGGCGTTTCAGAAGCCGAGATTGAGGGTGCCGCCTCGACAGCCGTTTCACTGGCCGCGGTTTCGGGTTCGCCGGCAATCACCGACGCGTCTGCAAGTTCGCCACCTTCGGGCATAACGAGGGCAGTTCCGCAGGCCGCGATTGGATCCGGTACAGCCTCTCTTGGCGTTTCCGAGTCGGAAACCGTTGCTTCGTCGATTTGGGGGCTAGCCGCTATCGCGACGTCCGGCGGCGGTGGTGCTGTCACAAAGTCCAAAAGCTGCTGGGCGGCAGTGAGTATCGCTTCGGGCTTGCCGCCCAGCTCGAATGCCATCTTCAAGCACTGCATGCGCTGATCGTGCAGATCCATGGCCGCTCCTTGAGATTTTCAGGGTTGTCGGGGTGCTACTCGTCGGCAAGTAACGGGTCCATATTACTCTTATCCCTCATCTTAAGTTCGCCGCAGCTAGACTTTTGACAGCAATATTTTTAAGTAATGATGCGCTTCGCTGCCAGTATTCGATTTTGTTGTGATGGATGTTGAGCTTCGACGTGCATGTCGATGTAACGTGAGAAGATCGGCTCTGTTGGCGAGTCTTAACCCCCTTGCCGCATCCGCCGCAGAAGAATCCTCAGCAAACTGCGCAGAACGCACGGCAAGCGGGATCTCGTTTTCGACCTCTATGCTTTGGCCAAGGCGGTGAATGCCAAAAAGCTGACGTCCGGCCAGTTGGGGCGGAGGCAGCAGTCCATGACTTGGTGCCTCGATACTGCTACTTACGAACCTATTGTTCTGTTCCGCAGATCCACGGATGATTGCACACCCTCGCGCCATGCAGGTAACCGGAGAGAAAACGTACTTTCAAACCTGCTGCAATCGAGCATGCAATTCGGTGGTCGCCGTGTCGTTGTAGAATACCGGGCCGTGGATATTGAATTGATTGCAATCTTCCGGTTGCCCGTCGTCTCGAGATTGTTACTTATCTCTTCGGCAAATTGGTACCAAGTCGCACTTCCGGTTCCGGCAACGTGATAGATGCCCCAATCGTTTTTTTCATGGGCGTCAGTCAGGAGGCGCCGAGCGAGTGCGAGCAAGAGTGTTGCGAAATGCGGCGCATAGGTGGGGTTGCCGCGTTGATCGCCAACAATTTCCAATGGACCTTCGGTCTTCGAAGCGAGATCTATAACGCGTGTAAAAAAGTTCCGGCCCGTAGCACTGTAAACCCATCCGGTGCGAACGATAACATGCTGCGGGTTCACTTGGCATACGGCCTCCTCTCCCTCCAGTTTTGACCGCCCATATACGGTGGTTGGCCGTGCCGCGTCCGTTTCCACGTAAGGTGCCGATTTCATTCCGTCGAAAACATAGTGGGTCGATAGATGGATGATCGGCACATTCCGTCTCGCGGTGGCCTGGGCGATTCTTCGCGCCCCGTCGCGGTTTAAGAGGAAAGCAAGGTCGGGTTCGGATTCCGCTTTGTCGACGGCTGTATAGGCCGCCGTGTTGATTACCAGATCCGGATTTACGTCGGCGAATGCGCGCTCGACAGAACGGGGATCACGGACATCAAGTGCGGGGCGACCAATTGCAAATGCCTCGACGTCAGGCGACGAGAGCGCTTCATCAGCCAATGCGCGCGCGATTTGACCGTGCCAGCCTGAAATGATCAGCCTCATGGTTCGATGTGGTGACCCACGTTTGTGACCATCTGGTGTCCGTCGCTGACTGCCCAGCGGCGTGATGGATGGAAGGCAGTATTCACTTTCGAGATGCGCATACGGAAGAAGATTCGGTCGACTACTTCTTCTTAGGTCGCTTTCGATAGGACTTGGCTGCCTGCTTTTTCTCGAGCTGCCGGCAAAAATCGCTATTCGTTCCGCTTAAGCAGCCATAGCGCTCTAGCAGCTCGGCGTCGCGCTCGCCAATCGGTCCCCCTGCCCTAGCATTTGCCCTCGCATGTTCGAGCTCGGCTGCGTCTCCTAAGCCCCCGGCGGTCGCAGCGTTTGCGACGAGGAGCATGAGTACGGCTACTGTAGAAATTAATCGGTCCATTGCGACACCTATTGGGCGACAGCGGATCAAGCCATTATATGAGCAATCTCTGTCGAGCCAAGAAACTCAGGTGAGCAAAATAAAACCCTGAGCATCGCCGGCCGCGGCGCTCAGGGTTTTGGGACACTACAGGTCGCGAAAGTTCGCAATTAGCGTGCCGTCTGTTCAGCAGCCGGTGCGCCACCAAGCTTCATGGGTTCCGGTGCAGCTTCTTCACGACGGCAAGCGCCAAGAGCAACAGCGCCGACAACCAAAGCCAAAGCAATTACGTTCTTCATGACATTTCCCCTGTGGAATCGTTTCGTGCAGTGCGGATTTAACTCGCTTTAGTCCCCGAAAACATTGAGCCGGGTCAGCGAATTCCTGATTCGCGGTTTGGAGATGCTGGACGGACACAGTTGCTGCGGTGCGCAAGTCTCATCCGTCCAGGTAGCTCTGAGCATAAGCAGAGCGACGGCCGGCCTTTGGTGCAAGTCCGTCTAGGCTGCGAGCCTGCGTCGTTCAAGAAGCCGGAATGCGGACGTGAACCGGAGCCCAAGTTCATGATTGCGAACCCAAATGAGGATGCATTCAATCTCGACGCGGTCCGTGGGAATTTTAAGCCTTAGCACTTTGGGCCATTGAACCGCGTATGTGGGAAGGTCGGTCGGTAGTTTGAGACGTGCACCTGAAGCTGAAATGTCTCGGAGTTCGCATTGAAGGCCGTCAGCAAGGGTCGATCCGAAAATTTCGGCTCGGCGGATTTGTGCTCTGCGTGGTGCGATACGCTTGTTGATTGGACCCACAATCGACTCCTGAAATTGAAGCCTCGACGAAATCTGCGGTGGCGTCAGAGTAGATCGCCACGAATTGAATTCTCGTCACTTGGCACGGTGCGTTTGGATTCAAATTTGGCCCGCGTTGTTTACCAATTGTGTCCTCAATCCGTAGGCTGCGATTTGTTCTTTGCGGGTTCTTGGCCATCTCGCGGGATACCCGAACAGCTATCTAGAGCCCGAGCTATAGTATTTCTGTCTCGGTAATTGATCTGCGACGGGATTAGTTGCTGAAGTGCTGCAGTCGGAACTTGGGCGGTTAGATCCACTTTCGCTGTCTGGTCGATTATTGATTATGCATGAAATCTAGACCGGCTCTGCGTCCCAAGCGCACTTGCTTTGTTCTCCAGATTTTATTCCTAGTAAAGAAGATGTTTCTCAAGATCTTGTTACGTTCGAACCGTGTTCACTGCTTGTATGCGTAGACTGATCTAGCTCGGATTGTCTGATCCACCCAGACCGATACGGACCAATATAGCCGATGGGGTTTGGTACGTTGATGATCCGCAACCTCACCTTCACCCCTCTCCAAAGCTCTGCAGTCACCTGCTCGAAATGGACTAGTCGATGGCTTTGGCGGGCGCTCAACTTTCGGGGCTTCATGTCAGAAGCGAAACCGAACAAGCCTTGGAACGCGCGACCCGTGAAGAAGTCCGGCAACGACCCGATGTGCCCGTGACGAAGCAGGCTTGGTTTCGGCTGGCCATCGTTGTGCTCTTGGCAATCTTCGCTCTACTGGTTGTGCGAATGCACGGCGCAGCTGCTTCGGCACTCGCTTGAGCAGCGCACTAAAAACAAATAGTCAAACGCAAACAGCCTTCAGAGCGTTGGAAGGGGATCGGCTTGTAGCGTGTTTACTTGTGAAGTCGCCTCCAACTGGCCTGTCACAAATTTTTTGCAAAGCGGTGTCAGCGTTCTCAACAACCTGGGGTGATTTTCCCAGTTCCGCTCAATTTTCAGAACGGCGGCTTCGCAAGAGGTCGCCGTCGTTTTTTTGTTGGGCCGAAATTGGCTCTGAGGTCATCTGCGAACTTACTCGTGATCGTCGGCAGCCGGTCCGTCCAGTCGACGCCATTCCATGTACGGTCGAAGTTCTGTGATTTGTCCGTCTGATAACTGAACCAGTGGCCAACGTCAGAACCACAGTCGACGATTTTGCCAACCACCCACCGTGGTCGCATCTAGTCAAAACTGGTCGTGTGAAACGTCTTGAACTTAATCTCGAGCAAATCTCGGAACTGAAAGAAGTCCATTGCTGCTCTCCATCCTGTGTTGCGAAGTGCGGTCTATGAACGAGCTGACGCGGGCAGAGGCATAGGGCTTGTTGCTGTGATGCGTCCTGCGAAACAGCGTCGTCCGTGAATTTTACCGGCAAAATGACAACGCGAGAACGGGCGATTACGCCCGGTTTTTTAAGGTTTTGCGAAGGTCGACCAGGATTGATGTAGAACTGGGCTTTGCTGAACGATCTTCCAAGGGCGTGTGGCGCTGCTACTCTGCAGCTGCCGCCATTGAATCGGAGAGCAGGGGATCGGCGTCGATACTACAACCTTCCGAAATGCTGACGGCGCTTTCTAAGTATGAGACGAATATCGTGCCGCGCCCCGCCTTATCAAGTTGGGCCCCGCGGATGATTGCGTCGATGGTGCGCTGGCACTCTTTGTTTGAAACAGCAAATTCAATCCTTGCAGTCGGCAATATATCTGGGATGTCGCGACACCCGGTGAAACCCGGCACAAGGTTTTGGGCCCGGCCGTAGCCGACGCACTCACTTATGGTTAGATCTCTAAGGCCAACGGACAGCAGTTCATTTTCGACGTATTTCAAACTGGATGGCGGGATCAACGCGGTGATCATAGGCATGGGCTCAAAGCCTCCAAGCGCGCAACGGAACTCAAAACTGCAATAAATATGTGAAATCATACTGCGAGATTGGCCGACGAACCATGTGTTTCAGGAGGCCGACTTGCACTTTGTTTGGGCATCTCTGCTGCCGCTTTGGGCGCAGATACGATGCTGCATCGCTGCTATGCGAGAGTTTCACTCGCACGGAAGCAGGAAGCTTGGAATGATAATCAGAATTTTAGCTGCGGGAGTTGATGCCAATGAGTGAGCTCGTTGTCATCGTCCAAAGGCGACCGACCGCTGACGAGTACAGAATATTTCGTGAGTGTGCGGGCTGGCAGCCTGTCGATGATAGTCTCGCTGATCGTGCTTTGGCTAACTCTGTCTTTTGCATTGTGGCCGAGGGTGGCGGCAAGGCAGTTGGAATGGCGCGTGTCATTTCGGAGGGTGGAAAGTACTTCTATGTTCATGACGTCATCGTACTCCCGACATTCAGAAGGAAGGGATTGGCGACAACGCTCGTGAAGAGCGTTGTCGAATTTTTTGCTCACGCTGCGCCAACGAGAACCGACTCCGTTCTCTGTCTTATAGCCGACCCACAAGTTGCACTGCTTTATATGAAATTGGGATTTCAGCGTGACGATGAGATGGCGTCCATGTTCAGACTTTTGGCGAAGTAGGGCCGCACAAAACAGTGCTGACGATGCATATGGGTTTCCGACTGGTTCGCGGCAGTGAAAGCTTGGTATCTTCTGCCGATATTGATCATGGCAGTCCTCAGGACAGCTTCGACCAGTGACCAAGTGCCTGCGTCACAAACGGCGTAATGTTAGCCATAGCTAGAAGGCAACAATTCGTCCACAGCAGCGCAGAACGACGGGTGTAGGTCTGCTGGCGATTGAGCGGTTGGCGGTAGGCATTTCCAGTCTGTGGATTACTTCAACTTGCGACAAGTGCGAGAGCCGGCAACGCCGCTCTGCTTCGCTAAATGTTCGGCTGATAAGTCATCATTGGTCTCGTGCGGGTGGCCTGCCCCTCATCTCGATACCAGGGATTAAGTTAGAACCCGGCCGCTTGTAGCCAGCATTTGGGCTGGCCGGAGCGGAGCGTAGGCGAGACCAGATGCTGGCGGCAAGATCGTTTCTGGGGCCGGTGGACGATAACCGAGCGAGGAATGAGGCCGGATCGTATTGTAATGGCGCCGCCAGCGCTCAACGAGCACCTGAGCCTCGTAGAGCGTCGAGAACTACTCACATTCAAGCAGCTCGTCGCGGAGCCTGGAGTTGAAGCTCTTACAATATCCGTTCTCCCATGGTGTTCCAGGCTCGATGTAGAGCGTCTTTACGCCGAGCCGGGTGAGCAAGGTCCGCACAAACGCGCAGATTTCGCGGGTGATGTTCATATGACGCGATAGGTCCCTGACCGGTCGCAAGTCGCGAATACCGCGTCGAATGGCATGCGGTGCAGCATTTCTCATGGAGGCCGGTGTTGATTTTTGATGTGCGGGTAGCACAGGCGGTCTGATGATCCGCCTCTGGCCAATGGCGCTTATGGCCCTGAACGGTCCTCAAGCGATTGACCGCTATCGGGGTAAAATCAGACCCGCGTGCCACTGAAGGGGGGTCGGCCTGCCGCGCCGGCGCAGCAGGCACTGTGGATGGCCGGACACCGCCGCTCACCGGCGCCCTAAACTTGGAGTAGGTAACCAATCCATCGAAGATCTAAGCCGAAACCGGACATGCCGTCAGCTGCCGCTCCGGATCGGGAGCATGCTTGGTCGTCTCTTTAACCAGGAGACCAGCCATGGAAAAGGAACCAGCATGCACACCTAACAAACAGCTATCCAGAACACCCTGGAACAAAGGCAAGCTCATCGGAGCCAAGCCTCCTCTAAAGCCAAGGCACGTCTGGTCTATACGAACGAAGCTGCAGATCGAACGCAAAACGCGTGATCTCGCGTTGTTCAAC
>VYKW01000053.1_pt1 | contig 48881 bp, 47 predicted proteins | sample 5114451 | NCBI WGS metagenome assembly VYKW01 (sample SAMN12291784, study PRJNA351875) | freshwater metagenome | isolation source: freshwater lake | place: USA: Michigan, Gull Lake | collected 2013-08-08
CGGTCTATCACCGGGCGCTGGTGGCGGGCATGGCGCAGCGGCCCGTCGCTGTGGTGAATATCGGTGGGGTGGCGAACGTGACCTACATCGGCCGGGATGGGGCGCTGATTGCCTTCGACACTGGACCGGGAAACGCGCTGCTCGACGATTGGATGATGAAGCGGGCCGGGGTCGCCTTCGACCGCGACGGCGTGACGTCGGCTGATGGAAAAGTGGACGAGGCCGTTTTGCGGTTTTGCCTGTCGCATTCGTTCTTCTCTGAGCCACCGCCCAAGTCACTCGACCGGAATGCGTTCATCTGGGATGTGGTCGAGTGGATGTCGCTGGAAGACGGGGCGGCGACGTTGGCCGCATTCACGGTGCGGGGAATCGCGAAGGCGCGCGAACATTTTCCGGAAGAGCCGGCGCTCTGGGTTGTGGCCGGTGGCGGGAGAAAGAACCGCACACTCATGAGCGGGCTGGCGGAGATCGTGCAGAACGCGGTGGTGCCGGCGGAGGCGGTGGGACTCGACGGCGACGCAGTGGAGGCCGAGGCTTGGGGTTACATGGCGGTGCGCGCTTTGAAGGGGCTGCCGATCACGTTTCCTGGTACGACGGGCGTGCCGGAGCCGCTGACGGGCGGGTTGATTTCGCGGCCGGCGCGGGCCTTGGGCTGAGGAAGATTGAAGATGCCACTGGTTCGTTTGCTGATGCCGCTGGGGCTCATCGTGTTCGGGGCGGTGGCGGTTTTCATGGGCACGATGGTTTTGCTGGGCGGGATGAGGGCCGGTGAGATCGGGTGGTCCTCGGGCCCTGTGGGAGCAGTGACGGAGACGCGCATTCGCAAGACGGATGATCCGGATGGGTTCTGGCGGGTGATGGGGTTTGGCGGCGCGCTGCCGGTGGTGTTGGGATTGGGCGCCGTGGTGGCCGGCCGGCGGATGCTGCGCTCCTAAATAAAAAAGCCCCGCGCGATAGCGGGGCTTTTCGTTATTCGTCGTCGTCGCCGCCGCTGGAGAGCGCGCCGGGCGGCGGTTCGGCCTTTTCGCGCTCGCGTTCCTTCTGGCGCTCGGCTTCGCGTTCGCGCTCACGGGCCTTCTTGGTTTCGTATTCTTCTTCGGCCTGTGCCAAGCGCCGGTCGAGATAGCCGCCGACGACGGTTTGCAGATCTTCGGTTTTGTTTTCGAAGAAATGGTTGGCGCCGGGCACGACCTCGTGATCGATCTTGATGCCGCGCTGGGTTTTCAGCTTTGTGGAGAGTTCGGCAACGGAGGCGGTCGGCACGACGCGGTCCTTGTCGCCGTTGATCATCAGGCCCGACGAGGGGCAGGGGGCGAGGAAGGAGAAGTCGTAGAGGTTGGACGGCGGGGCGACGCAGATGAAGCCGTCGATTTCAGGACGACGCATCAGAAGCTGCATCGCGATCCAGGTGCCGAAGGAAACGCCAGCGATCCAACAATACTTGGCGTCGGGCTTGACGATCTGGAGCCAGTCGAGGGCGCTGGCGGCATCGGCGAGTTCGCCTGGGCCGCCATCCCAGAAGCCTTGGCTGCGGCCGACGCCGCGGAAGTTGAAGCGCAGGACGGAAAAGCCGCGCTCAGCGAATGTATAGTAAAGCGAATAGACGACCTGATTGTTCATCGTGCCGCCGAACTGCGGATGGGGATGCAGGATCAGGGCGATGGGGCTGTCGGGCTTGGGGTCATGGTGGTAGCGGGCCTCGATCCGGCCGGCGGGCCCATTCATAATCAGTTCGGGCATTAGACTTCTGGGCCTCGTTCAGGTGCTGCGGGCGGCCGGTCGGCCGTGCGACTACTGCTTAATCGTCGGAAAAACCTGGGTTTTGAGCGCCCGGATGACGCCTCACGGAGCCGTGTTGTCGCGTTCGCCGGGCAATACTTGACTTCGTTGCTCGGAATTTCCATAAACAGTCGAGATTTAGAACTCTTCGAAAGAGTGGTTCGGGCAGGCCAACGGCCGGGTCCCGTGCGGGCGGTCCTCTTAACACGAGAGAGGTGCCCGATTGCAAGTGCCGTGACGCGGGGCCCTTCGGGCGACGGGTTGCGGGTGCTTGCCGCTGGAGACGATTGGAGGACGGAATGGAGCTGACGACGCGAGGACGCTATGCCGTGATGGCGATGGCCGACTTGGCGCGTCAATGCGCGGGCCAAGCGGGCGGCGGGGAGCCGGTGGCGCTGGCAGCAATTGCGGAGCGGCAGAAGCTGTCGCTCGCCTATTTGGAGCAGCTTTATGCGCGGCTGCGGCGGGCGGGGATCGTGGTTTCGGCGCGCGGGCGCAGCGGCGGGTATACGCTGGGGCGTCCAGCGGCTGAAATTTCCATCGCGGACATTCTAACAGCGGTCGAGGAAGAGACGCGGATGACGCGTTGCTCGGGTGAGGGCGATGTGGGCTGTCTCGGTGAGACGCGCTGCATCACGCATGGGCTTTGGCAGGCGCTGGGTGCGCATATCGCACAGTTCTTTACCTCAGTAACTTTGCAGGACGTGATCGACGGCGGTCCGCATGCGTTGGGTGGTCCGGCTGCAGTCAACAGCGAGAGGTTGGCCGCCGAATGACAACGCCGCGCACATATCTCGATCATAACGCGACGCAGTCGCTGCGGGCGGAAGCGCGTGCGGCGATGATTGCGGCGATGGACAGGTTCGGTAACCCATCGTCGGTGCATGGAGAGGGTCGCGCGGCACGCGCAATCGTCGAGGCGGCGCGTGAGCAGGTGGCGGCACTGGTAAATGCGAAGCCGGGCGAAGTCGTTTTCACGAGTGGGGCGACAGAGGCCAACGCGTTGGCAATTGGTGGGCGGCCTTGGAGCGCGGTGCTCGTTGGCAATGCCGAACATGCGGCCGTGCTGGCGCCAGCACGCAGGTTGACTGCGCCCGTGACAGAGCTGCCGTGCAGCGCGGATGGCATACAGGACATTTCCGGCGCGGAAGGCTGGGCGGCGCGGTTTCCGTCCTCGGACGCTGCGGCGTTTGCAAGCCTCGCTCTCGCAAACGGGGAGACGGGCGTGGTGCAGCCGGTCGCCGAATTATCAGCTGTGTTGGCGCCGTTCGGGGTTGTGGTGCACACCGATGCGGCGCAGGCGGCGGGGCGGATACCGGTCAACTTTAGAGCGCTCGGCGTGTCGTTGATGTCTGTATCGGCGCATAAAATGGGCGGGCCGAAAGGCGTGGGCGCGCTGATTGTGCGGGATGGAACGCCGCTGGATGCGCTGTTCGTCGGCGGTGGGCAGGAGAAGCGGCGCCGAGCTGGAACGGAAAGCGTGGTTTCGATTGCGGGCTTTGGTGCTGCGGCGGATGCTGCGCGGCGGGAGCTTGATCGGGTGCCGAACATCGCGTTGCTGAGGGACAGTCTGGAACGGGCGATTTTGCGTAGTACACCTGAGGCGGTCGTGATTAGCGCGGGTGTGGAGCGGTTGGCGAATACGACGCTGATTGCCATGCCCGGCAAGACGGCCGAGACGCTGGTGATCAAGCTCGATCTGGCAGGATTTGCGGTGAGTGCGGGGGCAGCGTGTTCGTCGGGCAAGGTCGGTTCGAGCCATGTGCTGGAGGCGATGGGCGTGGCACCGGAGATTGCACGAGGTGCCGTGCGCGTCAGCCTCGGCCCGGACACGACGGCTGAGGATATCGAGAGATTTGTCGCGGCATGGACCGCTGCGACGGGGACGGCGGCTCTGGCCGCGTAGAGACGACGAGACTGAATGCTAACGGCGCACCCCTTGAGGGCGTACGGGAGAAGAGGACGAGATGCCTGCAGTTCAAGAGACGGTCGCACAGGTCAAGAAGATCGACGTCGACCAGTACAAGTACGGGTTCGAAACCGACATCGAGATGGTGAAGGCGCCGAAGGGTCTTAACGAAGACATCGTGCGCTTTATCTCAGAGAAGAAGGCCGAGCCGGCTTGGATGCTGGAATGGCGGCTGGAGGCCTATCGCCGTTGGCGGGCGATGACGGAGCCGACGTGGGCGAAGGTCGAATACCCCAAGATCGATTTCGAGGATCTCTACTACTACGCCGCGCCGAAGAATTCGGAAGGGCCGAAGTCGCTCGCCGATGTCGATCCGGAACTGTTGAAGATGTACGAGCGCCTCGGCGTGCCGTTGCAGGAGCAGGAAATCCTGGCGGGCGTGAAGAGCGACAAGCCGCGTGTGGCGGTGGATGCCGTGTTCGACAGCGTGTCGGTGGTGACGACGTTCAAGGATGAACTTGCGAAGGCCGGCGTGATCTTCTGCTCGATCTCGGAGGCGCTGCGCGAGCATCCCGAGCTTGTGAAGAAGTATCTGGGATCGGTGGTGCCGCAGTCGGACAACTTCTATGCGGCGCTGAACTCGGCGGTGTTTTCGGACGGATCGTTTGTTTATGTTCCGGAAGGCGTGCGCTGCCCCATGGAATTGTCGACGTACTTCCGCATCAACGAGCGGGAGACCGGACAATTCGAGCGCACGCTCATTATCGCGGAGAAGGGCGCTTACGTTTCGTATCTGGAAGGCTGCACGGCGCCGATGCGCGACGAGAACCAGCTGCACGCGGCCGTTGTCGAGCTGATCGCGCTTGATGATGCCGAGATCAAGTATTCGACGGTCCAGAACTGGTATCCGGGCGACAAAAACGGCAAGGGCGGTATTTATAACTTCGTGACCAAGCGCGGCGATTGCCGGGGGCGGAATTCGAAGATTTCGTGGACGCAGGTGGAAACGGGATCGGCGATCACTTGGAAGTATCCGAGCTGCATTCTGCGCGGGGATAATTCGCGCGGCGAGTTCTATTCGATCGCGGTGTCGAACGGGTATCAGCAGGTCGATAGCGGCACGAAGATGATCCATCTGGGGAAGAATACCTCGAGCCGGATCATCTCGAAGGGCATCGCGGCCGGGTTTTCGCAGAACACGTACCGTGGTCTCGTATCGGCGCATCGCAAGGCGACCGGCGCGCGGAACTTTACGGCATGTGACTCGCTGCTCATCGGTGACAAGTGCGGGGCGCATACGGTGCCCTACATCGAGGCGAAGAATTCATCCGCGCACTTCGAGCATGAGGCGACCACGTCGAAGATTTCCGACGACATGCTGTTCTACTGCCAGCAGCGCGGGCTTTCGGAAGAGGAAGCCGTGGCGCTTGTCGTCAACGGGTTCGTGCGCGATGTGCTGCAGCAGTTGCCGATGGAGTTTCTGGCCGAGACGCAGAAGCTGATCGGCATCTCGCTGGAAGGCAGTGTGGGCTGATGGCTTTGGGCGAGGTGAGCGCTGCTGCTGCGGCTGCCCCTCATGGACGAGACAACGGACTTTGGAGTTTGGACGATGCTTGAGATCAAGAACCTGCATGTGAAGCTGGCGGATGAGGACAAGGTGATCCTCAAGGGGCTGACGCTCACGGTACCGAAGGGCGAAGTGCACGCGATCATGGGGCCGAACGGGTCGGGCAAGTCGACGCTCGCCTATGTACTGGCGGGGCGCGAAGGCTATGAGGTGACGGACGGCGATATTCTCTGGAATGGTGAGAGCATCATCGAGATGGAGCCGGACGAGCGGGCCGCTAAGGGCGTTTTTCTGGCGTTCCAGTATCCGATGGAAATTCCGGGCGTCGCGGGCCTCACATTCCTGCGCACGGCGACGAATGCGGTGCGCAAGAAGCGCGATCAGGCTGAGATGACGACGCCGGAGTTCATGAAGTTTGTGAAGGAGAAGGCGGCGAAGCTCAACATCGACTTTGAGATGCTGAAGCGGCCGGTGAACGTGGGCTTCTCGGGCGGTGAGAAGAAACGCTCGGAAATTCTGCAGATGGCGATGCTGGAGCCGACGCTGTGCGTGCTCGATGAGACGGACTCGGGCCTCGACATCGACGCGCTGAAGGTCGTCTCGGACGGCGTCAATGCGCTGCGCGGACCGGACCGGGCGATGCTGGTGATCACGCATTATCAGCGCCTGCTCAATCACATCGTGCCGGACAAGGTGCACGTGCTGGCGGACGGCCGGATCCAGAAGACGGGCGGCAAGGAGTTGGCATTGGAGCTTGAAAAGTCGGGTTATGCCGAATTCACCGGCAAGGCAGCCTAATCGATGGATGGGGCAGCAGCGGTTTCGGAAAAGGCAGGGCGTGGCATGACGGTACAGATGCTGAGCACGAAGGCGGAGCAGGCGATCCTCGCGTCGTTTGAGGCGAATGCAGCCAAGCTGCCGGGTGGGCTTGAGGTGGCGGCTTTGCGGCGGGCGGCGATCGGCGCGTTCGCGTCGAAGGGGTTGCCCAGCCGTCGCGTGGAAGAATTCAAGTACACCGACCTCAAGGCGAACGTGAAAGACGTTCTGCCGCTCGCGACCGGTGGCGTTTCGGGGGATGCGGCGGCGGCGCTCGGCGCGTACTTTGGGCCGGAGTTTGCAGCGAACGCGGTTGTATTTGCCAATGGTCGTGGCGTGGCGGCAAAGGCCGGTGTGGCCTTCCTTGCGGATGCGCTTGGCAAGGCGCCAGATTGGGTTGCGGCGGTGCTGGCCGATGCGGAGTTGTCGGCATCGTCCGACCTGCTGCTCAACACGGCGCTCTTTACGGACGGGGCCGTGATTGATATCGCGGCTGGGTCCGAGCTTTCGGCGCCGATCGTGATCGTGGCGACTGCAACGGATAACGCGATGTCGGCGCTGCGGCATGTGATCCGCGTGGGGGCGGGCGCAAAGGTGACGATCGTCGAGATTGAGCGGGCACCCGAGGATGCAGCTGCGCGGCAGTCGAGTGCCCTGACGCAGATTTCGATCGGCGACGCGGCGGAGGTTGTTCATATCAAGGTCGTCGAGGCGCACGCGGGGTCGCTGCACTTGAGCCATTGGCAGGCGAACCTCGGGGCGAACGTGACCTACAAGCCGTTCCAGATGACACTGGGCGAGGGGATGGTACGCAATGGCCTGAACGTGAACTTCAACGGGCAGCATGCGACCTTCGACTACGGCGCTGCGTCGATCGTCCATGGCCGGGGGCATGCAGATTCGTCTTTGATCGTCGATCACAAGGTGCCGCATTGTACGAGCCGGGAGTTGTTCAAGACGGTGCTCGACGGGCAGGCACGGGCGGTGTTCCAGGGGCGCGTGATCGTGCGACCCGATGCGCAGAAGACGGACGGCAAGCAGATGGCGCAGGCGTTGATGCTTTCGCCGGATGCGGAATTTGATTCAAAGCCGGAGTTGGAGATCTACGCCGACGATGTGGTGTGCGGACATGGCTCCACGGCGTCGGAGATCGATCCGGATCTCGTATTCTATTGTACGTCGCGCGGCATTCCCACGGCGGTGGCGCGCGCCATGCTGATCGAGAGCTTCATCGGGGAAGCCATCGACAAGGTCGAGCACGAGGGATTGCGCGAGGCCTTGAGCGGAATCGCCCGAGACAGCCTGACGGCGTGATAGATTTAAGCCTTCCGGATTCGGCGGGCGCGGAGAGACCAATGGCAAACGCAGCGCGGCAAATGCAGGGCGAGGTCAGCGGACGGACCGGCGGCACGTTCGACGTGGCGCGGTTGCGCGCGGATTTCCCGATCCTGTTCCGTGAGGTGCATGGCAAGCCTCTCGTCTATCTCGACAACGGGGCCAGCGCGCAGAAGCCGGCGGCGGTGATCGAGGCGATGGATCACGCTTATCGCTTCGAGTACGCGAACGTACATCGCGGGCTGCACTATCTTTCCAATGCCGCCACAGCGCGGATGGAAGATGCGCGCGAGACCGTGCGGCGGTTCTTCAATGCGCCGACCGTGGAAGAGATCATCTTCACGCGCAACGCGACTGACGCCATCAATCTGGTGGCGTCGTCGTTCGGCGGCATGCAGATCCGTGAGGGCGACGAGATCGTGCTCTCGATCATGGAGCATCACTCCAACATCGTGCCGTGGCATTTCCATCGCGAGCGGCGCGGGGCGGTTTTGAAGTGGGCACCGGTGTCGGATACGGGCGAGTTTTTGCTCGATGAATTCCAGCGGCTGCTGACGCCGAAGACCAAGATGGTCGCCATCACACACATGTCGAACGTGCTCGGCACCGTCGTGCCGATCAAGGATATCGTGCGGATTGCCCATGCGCGGAACATTCCGGTGCTCGTGGACGGCAGTCAGGCGGCCGTACACATGCCGGTCGATGTGCATGATCTGGGCGTCGATTTTTACGTGGCCACCGGCCACAAGCTGTACGGACCCTCGGGGATCGGCGTGCTGTTCGCCAAGCGCCGGCATCTCGACGCCATGCCGCCGTATCAGGGCGGCGGCGAGATGATCGAGAAGGTGGCGGTGGACGAGATCACCTATGCGGGACCGCCGCACAAGTTCGAGGCGGGCACGCCGGCGATCGTGGAGACGGTCGGGCTTGGTGCTGCGCTCAACTACATGATGCAGGTGGGGCGCGAGGCGATCGCGGCGCACGAGCATGAGATTTCCGCTTATGCGCACGCGCGGTTTGCGGAGTTTCCGTGGCTCACCGTTTACGGCAAGGCGCCGGGCAAGGGGGCGATCCTCGCGTTCAACGTCGAGGGGCTGCATCCGCACGATGTGTCGACGATCATCGACCGGTCGGGCGTGGCGATCCGTGCGGGTCATCATTGCGCGCAGCCGCTGATGACGCGGCTTGGCGTGCCGGCGACGTGCCGGGCGTCGTTCGCGATGTACAACACCAAGGCCGAGGTCGATGCGTTGATCGCGGCATTGCAGAAGGCGCGCGAACTCTTCGCGTGAAGGAGCGTCATGATGATGGACGATGGGACCAAGCGGGACGTTCTGGAGGTGCCGGTAGCGGCCGCCGAGGTGGAGCCGGTACGCGCGCCGAGCGTTGCTGAGGGCGGGACTCCGGTTGCCGGATCGGCGTTGTCGCAGGAAGAACTCGACGCGCTGACGCCGGAAATCGTGAAGGCGTTGAAGACCGTTTATGATCCCGAGATTCCGTCCGACATCTTCGAACTGGGGCTTATTTACAATATCGACATCGCGGACAACCGTGAGGTGACCATCCTGATGACGCTGACGGCGCCGGGGTGTCCGGTGGCGGGCGAGATGCCGATGTGGGTGGAGAACGCCGTGTCTTCGGTGCCGGGCGTGAGCGGCTGCAAGGCGACGATCACGTTCGATCCGCCGTGGGATCAGAGCCGGATGTCGGACGAGGCGCGGCTTGCGCTCAACATGTTTTAAGATCCCCATGCTCTAAGACCCGTGATGCGTGTTGTGTGATGCCTTTGCGTCCTCTCCATCCATGTCCGGGCCAGCCTCCATGATCAGCCAGCATATCCACGCCATCGAGCGGCATGTCACGGAAAGCGAGACCATCACCTTTCACGATCTGTTGCACCTCATCGGTAAAGAGGCGAACGCGGTGGTGATGATCTTGCTGGCGCTGTTTGCACTGGTGCTGTCGCCGTTGCCAGCCAATTCGCTGGTCTTCGGCGTCCCGCTGCTGTTCCTGTCCACGATGCATCTAGTGAACCGCGACTTAGAGGCGGTGCGGCTGCCGCTGGTGGAGCGGCCCATGCCGTCGTCATATTGGCGCAACGGCATCGGCGTGGCCCGCAACTACGCCCAGCGACTGGAGGCATGGACGCGGCCGCGCTGGCCTGCCGTACTTGCGCTCGAAGGCCGCGTGCCGACGGGGCTGGCGCTGGTGTTTTTATCGCTTCTCGTTCTGCTACCTATCCCCTTTGTGAATATACCGGGACTCATCGGCATCATTTTCATCTGCCTCGGCGCGTTGCAGAGGGATGGCCTTTTCGTGCTCGGTGGCTACGGCCTGGCGGCGGCCCATTTGGCTTTCGTCGCATTCGCCAAGTATTGGCTGTTTCTCAGCTGACGTGCCCGGCCTTGGTTCGACCCGTCAATTCGTGGTATCCGAGGGTGGCGTCAGGTGCCCCCATTTCACACTCCCTTGCCGGCGCCACTCGCTGCAAGGGAGCCAGCCGAATATGCCGAATAAGGCTGCCGGGTTCCTGACGCTTTTACCCCTTTTTGATCGGCTGGCTGGCTCGCCTCGTACGCAGAGGTAACGCCACAACGGGAGGCCGGTCTTGGCCGAAGTTCAACGCAATTTGACGGTTTATTTCGACGGCTCGTGTCCGCTGTGCCGGGCCGAGATCGGGCACTATCAACGACAGTGCGGGGCGGAGCAGATCGACTTTGTCGATGTGTCGGATGCGAGTGTTGCGATCGCGCCGGACCTCGATCGGAAGGCTGCTATGGCGCGGTTTCATGTGCGCGAAAGTGACGGGCGGCTCCACTCGGGCGCAGATGCATTTGCGCGGATTTGGCAGCGTTTGCCGTCCTGGCGGTGGGCGGCGACCGTGGCGCGCGTGCCGGGGGTGACGCCGGTTCTGGAATTGGCTTACCGCGGGTTCTTGCCCCTGCGGCCGGCGATGTCGCGGGCGGCAGGCCGCATTCAGCGCTGGCTGCAGGATCGTGCGGCGTAGATCAACTGCCGCTTTCGATTTTGCGTTTCAAGCTGGCGAGGCTGGCTTCCTGGAATGACCGTACAGCTTTGATGGCGGCCTCGTCGGATTGCTCGGGCGGGGGATCGCTTTTCAGATAGCTGCGTGAAAAGGCGCCGCGCCATTCGACGATCGTCTTGCCGTCCTCTTCACGCACGGTGAGTTTGGAGACGTAGCCTTCGACCGGCATCTCCTTGATATCTTCCTCGTCGGTACGGAAGGTGAGGCTGCGCACATCCGGTTCATGCGCGGTCAGTGTGTCGGTGAAGACGGCACCGGTGGCGAAGGTGATTTTGCGCTTGGCGGTTTCGGGCGTGGTGCCGCCGGTGGCTTCGGTTTTGGCGATGCGTCCGGTCCAGCCGAGATCGGCGTAGTTGCCGACGAGCGCCCAGACGCGATCGGCGGGTGCGTTGATCTCGATGGTCGTGATTTCGCGGTTCCGGTTTGGGCCGCAGGCGAGCGCGGTCATTGCGGACAGGCAGAAGGCGAGGGTGGTGAGGCCGGTGCGCGCGGACACGGGGTAGTCTCCAGACAATAAAGATCACCTCCATTTGAGGTCATGGCAGCGATCTTGTCGCTAGGACTTTGTCACAAGAGCGGTGATTTTTTAGCGACTGAAGACGCCCGCTGGATCAATTCTGGTGACTTTGAAGATCGCGGAGATGGCGGCGAAGATGCACATGCCGAGGGTGAGCAGAAAGAGCCCCAACGCGAGGCGGGGAGTCATGACTATGTTCAAGGTCGAGTTCTTGGTGGCGTTGATTAGGAGCATCGTCAACGTGAAGCCGACGATGTAGCCGATGATGGCGGAGAGGACGGCCTGGATCAGAATGACGGCGTGGATGTAGCTGGCGGAGGCGCCGAGCGCGCGCAGCGTTGCGAACTCGTTTAAGTGGTCCTTGGTGGATGAGTAGAGCGTCTGGGCGACGATGACGACGCCGACGATTACGCCAAGCGCAGCGCCGGCAATGAGGGCGGCACCGGCGGCGGTGTTGAACATCCAGTAATTGAGTGAGCGGTCGCGGAATTCGGTGTGAGTCAGGATCTCGTTGTCGGGCATGCGCTCGATGAGGGCTTGGCGGACCTCTTCCACGTCGGCGCCGGGGGCGAGTTTGACGAGCTGGTAGGTCGCCTGTTCAGGGGCGGCGTTGACGAGTTTGCGGGCGGTTTCCAGGCTGGTAAAGCCGTAGGGGAGGGTGGTGAAGGAGCGGATGCCGCCTGTAAGGGCCGTGACCTGCACACGCTGTCCGTTCACTTCCGCGAAGGCGCCGAGACCGTCGATGCCGAGGTCCTTGAGATAGGATTTGTCGACGGCGAGGGAATTGGGGGTTTTCAGTTCCGCCGCGCTGCCTTCGATGATGTTCCAGGGTTCGACGCCGCCGCGCAGCGTGTCGAGACCGACGAGGATGAAGGCCTTCTTGCCGCCGCCGGGTTTGCGCCAGCTGGCGAAGTTGACGATCATTTCCTGGACGTTCTCGACGCCGGGCGTGGAGAGAATGTTGTATTTTTCGCGGCCCGTCAGCAGCGAGGGATCGTCGAACGACTTGGTGCCGAAGGGGACGACCCAGAGGTCGGCGGGCGTTTTGTCGATCACGGTGGCGATCTTCTGTTCCGAGCCGATGTAGAGTCCGCACTGGACCGCGACGAGGATCAGCGAGAAGACGATGCCGACAAGTGTGACGACGAGGCTCAGGCGATCGTGGAAAAGATTCCGGTAGGCGAGCTTAGGCGCCATCTTGATCGTCTTGGGTGAAATTTCACCCACGGCGGGGCCGGGAAGATCCGTCGGGGTGGGGGTCGTTGCGCCAGCCATGGTCTACTTGTCCGTCTATCCGCCGATGAAACGCGATTCCACAAATCGAACCCTAGCCTGAACTTCAGTCGCAGGCGACCGTGACGGTGACTCCGACGGCGGGAATGAACTTGCGGCAGGTGGCTGGGTCGTCGGTCGCGGACTTTTGGACCGGTGCCTCGGTCTTCGCTATAGCGGCTGTTGCGACCTCGGCCAGTTCGGGCGCGTCCCGGGCCACGATGCTTTCGGACGGAAGGAGAGCATGCACGGTCTCGGCGCGCGGCAGGCTGTCGATGGCCAGCGCACGGCCGATGAAGCCCGGATTTTCGCCGTCGTTGGCGGTGATGGGGATGGTGGGGATGGTTTTGGGGGCGTTGCTCGTGGGCGTGTGACGCACGGGCACGACGTGGCGCGGGGCCTTCGGCTTGTGGCGCTCGGCGATGCCCGTAGGGTACTGCTGACGGCGTTTAGCAGCGTGGAGCTTGGGGGCGGCTTGGCGGGGGGCGGCATGGCTGCCGCCGCCGTAGCCGGGTGTGGGCGTGGCGACGAAGCTTGGGAGCGGACCGCCGAAAGTGAGGCGGACACCTCCACCGGCCGCAGCGGGGGTGCCGAATGCCAGTGCAGCGGCGGCGAGAGCAAGGGCATTGAGAACGGTGCTGCGGGTCATGGCGGGCTCCTGTCGGGAGAGGGTGTTGCAGTTGTGCCGATCATGCCCGAGCAGGGCCGGTTGGGCTGTTCCGGCCGGAACACCGGGAACGCCTCTCTTGGACGTCCTTGTAAGCAATTGGTCGGACTAGGGTTTTGGCGGCCTCGCATTTGCGGCGAACATTGCTATATTAGCTAGCAGCACCCGAGGCCTTGAACCTGGATTTGCCAACAATGACCGAACTCGCTCCTCAGCCGACCCGCCGCCCGCGTCCGCAAGTCATGACGCTGACGCCGGTTGCCGCCGAACGCATCCGCGCGCTGATGGCGTCGAAGGGCGACAGCATTGCCGGTCTGAAGATCGGGGTGAAAAAGGGCGGCTGCGCAGGCATGGAATACACCATGACCTGGGCCAACGAGATCGGGCGGCTTGATGAGGTGATCGAGGTGGACGGTGCGCGAGTGATCGTGGACCCGGCGGCAATCCTTTATCTCATCGGGACGGAGATGGACTACAAGACCGACAAACTCGCCAGCCAGTTCGTGTTCAACAACCCGAACCAGAAGAGTGCGTGCGGCTGCGGGGAGAGCGTGCAGCTTGAACCGGCGGCTGGCGCGGAGGCAGCGCGCGACTGATCAGCCGTCGTTGGCGATGCCCGAAGGCGATGTCGCCATCAAGTAGGCGATGGCGGTGGTCCAGAATTTTGCTTCGGCTTCGGCGCGGGCACGCTCGGCGGCGAAGGCTTCGATCCAGTTTGGCGGCATCGACGGTGCGGCGCAGGCGATGGCTGCCAGATCTTCCGGCGACTTCATCAGGACGGCGCGAGCCAGATGGACAAGTTCGGCCACGTCGGCACCCGGAAGCACTACGCCTGCGGATGCAACGTCGGTGGGAGCTTTAAGACGAGCGCCGGATTGGGTTTCCGTCGCGTCTTTGGAAAGCGGATACTTGGCCAGCATGGCAGCGCACCGGTTACATTCGGATGGCCCCGGCGCCCTCGCACCGCTGAACCGTCCTTATGAAGATACGATACAGAAAGCTGAGGAAAACTCCTGTGGCGCGGCCGACTTCTCCACAGAGTTGTCACACGCAGAAATGATTATCACTTCTTCGCTGCTGAACATGATTCCTTTGCAACAGTCGCGCTGTCCCGGGTGAGTGCAGGATGCCGCTCGATCCGCGTTTGAGTGAATTGGCGGAGGAATTGTTCGGGCCGCTCGGCGAGATCCGCGTGCGCAAAATGTTTGGCGGTGGCGGGATTTATTGCGACGGGGTGATGATCGCTCTGGTTGCGGACGGGGTGATTTATCTGAAAGCGGATGCGCGCTCCCAGGTCGACTTCGAGGCCGAAGGCCTGGGGCCGTTCGTGTATCAGGGCAAGGCGAAGCCGGTGGCGATGTCGTACTGGCGCATGCCCGAGCGGTTGCTCGACGATCCCGACGAAGCGTTGGACTGGGGCCGGGCGGCGCTTCGTGCCGCGCGGGCTGCGCAAGCTCGTGCGGTCAAAACAAAGCCGCGCGGCAAGGGCTGACCCTTACCGCGCGGCGCTATTCACTCGTCCGGACTATTCGCTGCCGACTTTCACCGGGCGGGCGGGCTTTCTGAGGAAGGCCGGCACGTTTTCGGCAAAGCCGCCAGCGTGAGCGCCGGACGACGGGCGGGCTGCTTGCGTGGGGCGCTGTGGCGGACGCTGCCGTTCGGCGTTGTCCTGGCGCGGTTCGCGCCGGGGTTCCTGCCTTGGTTCTGGGTTGGGTTGATCGCGAGATTCGGCGCGATGATCGCGGCGTGGGCGGTCGGATTGCGACCGCTCGGCGCGGGGCTGCTCAGCTCGCGGTTGCTCAGAGCGCGGCTGCTCTGACCGGGGGCGATCGTCGCGGCGCATCGGTGACGGTGCATCGATGTTGGGTTGATCCAATACGTCACGGGCGACGCGTTCGGGCCGATCCCGGCGCTCGGGACGATCGTTGCGTTCATGACGATCGTTGCGTTCAGGACGGGGGCCACTGCGGCGTCTGGGGTTGCGGGCTTCGCCCTCGGGACGTTCGCGGCGGGGTTCAGCACTGACGCCTTCGGCCGGCCGCGTTTCAGGGTTTGTGGCTTCAGGGTTGCGCGCTTCGGGGCGGCGTTCGCCGCCGAGACCTTCAGGACGGCGGTCGCCGCTGCGGGCGGGTGGCCTGCTGCGGCTTTCGCCGCGTGCGGGTCCACCGCGACTTTCATTTCGGGCGGCTCCGCCACGACCGCGGCGGCGCTTGCCGGCGTCTTCGTAGTCTGCCGGTGTGGGTTCGTCGCCGACCCAGACCGGCGTGTCGCCGGTGATCTTCTGGATGTCCTTCAGGAGCTTCAGGTCCTCGAGCGTGACGATCGAGAACGCGGCGCCCTCGCGGCCGGCGCGGCCGGTGCGGCCGATGCGGTGGACGTAATCCTCCGAGTGCCAGGGCAGATCGAAATTAAAGACGTGGCTGACTTCGGGGATGTCGAGACCGCGAGCGGCGACGTCGCTGGCAGCCAGAAGGGTGATCTCACCGGCGCGGAACTTATCGAGCGTCTCCATTCGGCTGCGCTGATCCATGTCGCCGTGGAGTGCGCCGGCGTTGAAGCCGTGCTTGACGAGCGACTTGTGCAGCACGGCCACATCGCGTTTGCGGTTGCAGAAGATGATGCCGTTCTGAATCGTCTCGCCTTCGCCGCGGATCAGCGTGCGGAGCAGATCGCGTTTGGCCCAATCTTCGCTCGAGGGACAGAAGCAGTAGCGCTGCGTGATCGTCTTCGCGGTTGTCGCCTGCTTGGCGACTTCGATGCGGACGGGATCCTTTAGAAACGTCTGCACGAGGCGCGTGATCTCGGGCGGCATGGTGGCGGAGAAGAACAGCGTCTGGCGGCGCGGCGGCAGCAGCTTGCAGATCTTCTCGATGTCGGGGATGAAGCCCATGTCGAGCATGCGGTCTGCCTCGTCGATGACGAGGATTTCGACGCCCATCAACATAATGCGGCCACGCCCGAAATGGTCGAGGAGGCGGCCGGGGGTGGCGATGAGAACGTCAACGCCGCGATCGAGTTTTTTGACCTGATCGTCCATCGACATGCCGCCGATGAGGAGCGCCACGTCGAGCTTGTGATTGACGCCATATTTTTCGAAGGCCTGCGCCACCTGGGCGGCGAGTTCGCGGGTGGGGGCGAGGATCAGCGAGCGGGGCATGCGGGCCCGCGCCCGGCCGGTTTCGAGCCGGGTAATCATCGGCAGGGTGAAGGCGGCGGTTTTGCCGGTGCCCGTCTGGGCGATGCCGAGGACGTCCTTGCCCGTCAGCGCGACGGGGATGGCCTGGGATTGGATTGGCGTTGCGGTCGTGTAGCCGGACGCTTCAACAGCGGCCAGAACCTTGGGGCTGAGCCCGAGCTCAGCGAAGGGTAACGTTTCCAAAAAAGTCTCACTCCGGATGCGTCATTGATCCACGCGTGCGTTACCTCGCGCCACATCAGGTGGAACGAGTGCTCGCGGTCGAACGAGGCGCAGGGGGAGTTGGTGCCAATAAGAGGCTAAAAGCCGGGCAACGGAAATGCTCGAAATGGATCAATGAATCGATCCCCTGCGCTCGAGCGTGATGCTTGCTGACACAAGGCCGGGGGGAAAGCAAGGAAAAGGGCGTCTTGGGCCGGTGGTCGATGGTCGCTAGTGGGGGGAAAAGGTAAAGGACCGCCCCTGGATGGGGCGGTCCGCGTCTGCTGGCCGATCAGCCGTCTGTCTCAATGGCGTTATAAATCAGCGCGCCGATGATGGCGCCGAGGATCGGGGCGGCGAAGAAAACCCAGAGCTGGGCGAGGGGTTCGCCGCCGGCGTAGATGGCGGGGCCGAAGGAGCGGGCCGGGTTCACGGACGTGTTGGAGACCGGTATCGACATGATGTGAATCGCGGTCAGCGCGAGACCGATGGCAAGGGGCGCGAAGCTGGCCGGGCTGCCGGGGCGCGTTGCGCCCATGATGACGATGAGGAAGAAGGCCGTCATCACGACTTCGATGATGAAGACGCCCTGGAGGCCGACCTTGAGCATGGAGAGATCGCCGAAGCCGTTGGCAGCATAGGTGCCGCCGATGCCGCCGCCGATGAGCGAGAACACGCCGCAGCATGAAGCTGCGCCGAGCAACTGAGCGGCGATGTAGGGCAGGACTTGCGAGAAGGGAAAGCGTCCACCGACGGCGAGGCCGATGGTGACGGCGGGATTGTAGTGGCCGCCGGAGATGTGTCCGATGGAGCGGGCCATGGCCATCACGACGATGCCGATGGCGAAAGCAACGCCGAGAATGCCGGCTGCGCCTGATGGTGCGCCGAAGGAATAGAAGGCGCTGCCGAGGATAGAGGCCATCAGCATGAATGTGCCGATGAACTCGGCGCCAAGTGCTTTGAAGTTCATATTCGCTTCCCCAATGTGACGATGACGCGCCGGCCTGTGTTGCGGGGATTTTCCATTCGCAATGAGGACGGGCGGCCGCGGCTGACGTTGCGGCGGCGGTGTCATGATTAGAGGCGAATCACATGTGGCCTAAGACACGGGCACGGGAAACACTTGTGCGCGGATGGCGGGACTAAATATCCAAATCCTTGGCGAAGGCGGCGCGGTCTTGGATGAAGCGGAAGCGGGCTTCGGGCTTGGAACCCATGAGCGCGCTCACCGTATCGCTTAAGGTGGCCTTGTCGGCTTCGGTGACTTCGACCTTGAGCATGAGGCGCTTCCTGGGATCCATGGTGGTGGATTTCAGATCCTTGAAGTCCATTTCGCCGAGGCCTTTGAAGCGCGTGACTTCCGGCTTCTTGCCCTTGAACTGGGTGGCGATGATGTCGTCGCGTTCTTTCTCGGTGCGTGCGTAGGCGACATCGGCCTTATGCGCGATCTTGTAGAGCGGTGGGACGGCAAGGAAGAGGTGGCCGTTCTCGATAAGCTCGGGCATCTCCTGATAGAAGAACGTGATCAGCAGCGAGGCGATGTGGGCGCCGTCGACGTCGGCGTCGGTCATGACGATGACGCGCTCATAGCGCAGATCCTCGTCGCGGTATTTGGAGCCCGTGCCTACGCCGAGCGCCTGGATGAGATCGGACAGGAGCTGGTTGGCCGACATCTTGGCGGACGAGGCGTTCGCGACGTTTAGGATCTTGCCGCGCAAGGGCAGAATGGCTTGCGTTTCACGGTCACGGGCACTCTTGGCGGACCCGCCGGCTGAGTCACCTTCGACGATGAAGATTTCGGTGCCGGCGGCTTGCTGAATGGAGCAGTCGGCGAGCTTGCCGGGGAGGCGCAGTTTGCGCGTGGCCGACTGGCGCGAGACTTCCTTTTCGCGGCGGCGCTTCAAGCGGTCGTCGGCCTGCTCGATGCACCATTCCAAGAGCTTGGTGGCCTGTTGCGGGCTGTCTGTGAGCCAGTGGTCGAAGGCGTCCTTGACGGCGTTTTCGACGATGCGGCCGGCTTCGACGGTCGCCAGCTTGTCTTTGGTCTGGCCCTGGAATTCGGGTTCGCGGATGAAGACGGAGAGCATCGCGGCGGCGGTGCCCATCACATCTTCAGCGGTGACCTGGCTGGCTTTCTTGTTGCCGACGCGGTCGCCGAATTCGCGCAACGATTTTGAGAGAGCGGAGCGGAAGCCGTTTTCGTGCGTGCCGCCTTCGCCGGTGGGAATGGTGTTGCAGTAAGAGCGGCAGAAGCCGTCTTCATCGGAAATCCAGGCGACGGCCCATTCGACGGAGCCGTGCTTGCCCTCTTTCTCGATGTTGCCCGCAAAGATTTCTTTTGTAACGAGCGTGCGGCCCGTGATTTCGGAGGCGAGATAATCCTTCAAGCCGCCGGGGAAGTGGAAGACGGCTTCGGCGGGCGTATCGTCCTTGATGAGGGAGGGATCGCAAGACCAACGAATTTCGACGCCGCCGAAGAGGTAGGCCTTCGAGCGCGCCATCTTGAGGAGGCGGGCAGGCTTGAAGTGGGCGCCCTTGCCGAAGATCTGCTCGTCGGGCTTGAAGCGGACCTTGGTGCCGCGGCGGTTGTGGATCGCGCCCAGCTTTTCGAGTTTGGTGACGGGCGTGCCGCGCGAGAAGACCATGCGGTAGAGCTGTTGGCCGCGGGCGACTTCGACTTCGCAGGTTTCCGAGAGCGCATTGACGACAGAGACGCCGACGCCGTGCAGGCCGCCGGACGTGGCGTAGGCCTTGCCGTCGAATTTGCCGCCGGCGTGCAGCGTGCACATGATGACTTCGAGCGCGCTCTTCTTGGGATACTTGGGGTGGGGATCAACGGGAATGCCGCGGCCGTTGTCCGTCACGGAGAGGAAACCGTCGGCGTCAAGGCGGACCTCAATGAAGGAGGCGTGGCCGGCGACTGCCTCGTCCATGGAGTTGTCGATGACTTCCGCGAAGAGGTGATGCAGTGCCTTTTCATCCGTGCCGCCGATGTACATGCCGGGCCGGCGGCGCACGGGTTCGAGGCCTTCGAGGACCTCGATGTCGGCGGCGGTGTAGTTGTCGGAAGCGTCCCCCGATTTGCGGCGGGCGGCTTTATCGTTCATGGCTGTATCCAGGTCGGCGAATAGATCGCTTTGTGATCGGGCCATGCGCGCGTTCCCTCTGGACGAGGTCCGGCCCGGCGGCGGACGCGGAACAGGGCGCGCGGGCCCGAATCTGGTGATGTCGGTCGTCGCGTCAGGTCGCACGGATGGGGCTGGCAATCAAGCAGCGTCAGGGACACAGCGCGGGCGGCCTCAGATGGCCACACCAATTAAATCAAGGACTTGATAGCAGCCATTGGTTGAGGGCGAGGCCTAAGATCAACAGAACCGCGAGTCGGTAGAGGCGGACATGGAAGCCGCGCTGGCCGAGATGATCACCGGCCACGTAGCCCGCGGTGACGATGAAGGCGAAGAGATATTTGTTGGTCTCCTTGATCGTGCCGTCGTAGGTGGCCGATGACGCGTTCGGGTCGTGGCCCAGGAGAAAAACGACGGCGAGGACGGCCATGATGGCAAGGCTTGGCCACGTCATGCCGTCGAGGAAGCCCCAGCGGCGTTCCAGCCGCGTGCCGGTCCAGATTGCCGATATGCGCGTGCCGAGGCCGATCAGGGTGAGGGATGCGGCGAGCGCAATGGCGGCCTGGAGATGGGAGTGGGGGTAGAAGCCGATCTCGTCGTAACGGTCGAGCCAGAAGTTGGAATTGACCGTGATCCACCAGCCGAGCACGTCCAGGAAGGGACGCGAGAGCGGCATGATCGCGGCGAGTTGCGAGAAGACGGTGATCGCCGCGCCGGCCATGCCGAGGATGGCTAAGCTTTCGCGCGCGAGCCAGCCGACCAGAGATCCCGTGGGCCGATTGGCGTGGGTAGCGGGCGCTGGGTTTGGCGGCGCGTTTGGCGATGGTGACACGGGAAGGCGTGGGCGCGTGCGCGGCACTGTTGCAGATGGAACGGGTGACGCCTTTTCGATGCCGTCGACTTCGAAGTCTTCGTCATCGGCGGGGGCAGTGCGTGGGTCGCGGGCCAACGGCCTTTTGGGGCGGGACGGTGTCTTGGCACTTGAAGGCGTCTGGCGCCAGCGCGGCCAGGGGAAGGGCGGTGCGCGCTGGACGGTCGGCGTGCGGCCGGAGAGATCGAGTTTGCTCATCGGGGCCGCTTTACATCTTTTGACGCATCACGAAGGCCAGAATGCCGGCGACGGCGCCGATGCAAGCGGCGGCCAGGACTTCGAGCAGCACAACATCGGCCAGGGTGCCCTCGCCCCACCACGCGGTGTTGCCTACGGTGTAGACGATGCCGATCGCGGCGCCGAGCGTGCCGGCAAACATGGCGTCCTGATTGGTAAGGTTCATGGTGTGATTTGGCCTGCTTGAAAGTTCTGCCACAAGGTATCGACGACTTCAGGGTTCTGCAAACCCGCCAGGACGAGGGCCGCCAAAGCCGCCGGGAGGGCAACCCATTTCCAGCGGCGGCGGCGCGGGCTGGGTGCAGACAGGCTGCTGGCCGTTACCATCTCGTCGGGTTGCGGCGGGCTTGCCGAGCTTTCGGGCGGAGTGGCTGGCGGGTCTTCGGCGGGTGCTGCATTTTCTTCCTGGTGCTCTGGCCCGGCGGCCCCGGAGCGGGACGGTTCGATCATTCTGGCGATAACGCCGACTTTAGACGAAAGCCTTTGGATGCGGGCTTCGCGCTCGGCGAACGTTGTCTCAATCAAGCGTTCGATATCGGCTTCGAAGGGGAAGGGCTTGATCGTCGATGGGTCGAAGGGGGGCAATGTGGGTTCGGGAGCGCCGACGGCGGCGAGGACCTGCCGGCACTCCTCCACATTCCAATGACGGGAAAACGGCGGCCCGTCGCCCCAGGACAGCTTGTATCCCTGTTCCGCGTGGGCGCGCGCTTTTTGGGTGTCGCCGAGCGCAAGATAGAGTTGAGCGAGCGGTACGTGCGGCGGGTCTCTTCTGCGCTCGATCTCGGATGCGGTGCGCAGTGCTGCCGGGATATTACCGGTTGCCGCCAGAGACACGGCGCGCCGTGCCTGATAGACAGGAAGATAGCGGTGGCGAATTTCGTTCGCCAGGGTGATGACCTCGTTTAAGCCCTCGATGGCACCGGCGTGATCGTTGTTCTGTTGGCGCCAGCGCGCGCGAATATGACAGCAGTAGAGTTCGACAATTCGCACCCCGGCCTTGCGCGCATCGTCTATCGCCTGGGCTGATTTTTCTTCGGTCAGATGCCCGTTGCGCCAGTCGAGTTCCAGCTTCGCCCTCTCGATGAAGGGTTTTAGGTCTTCATCCGATTCAAGGCGTTCTACCGGAATCGAGTTAAGGAGGTCCGCCGCTTCGGCCAATTGTCCGCTGTCGATTTGGAAGATGGCTTTTGATATCTGGCACCACGCCTCTGTATCGCTTTTGTTTGCGCGCGCGATCCTTTCACCCAACAGGATCGATCTGAACGCCAGCGAGCGTCTTGCCGTGTCGTCGTATGAGATAGCCAATTCTCGCGCCGTATGTGCGGCACCCTCGATGTTGGCCTTTTCGAGGTAGGCTTTCATACCCCGTTGGTACAATCGAATGGCGACGTCCGATCCCGCACCCGATGTCGCGTAAGTGCTGCCTGCATTGCAGCATACATTGGCGTGGTGGTCGTCTGGCAAGGCGATCGGACCATCCGGCCCCTGGGGCAGCCAAGCCTGCAAGAGCTCAAGTTCTTGATGGAAGTAGCCCAGGCGCGAGAGCGTCGATTCCAGTCCGCGACGATAGAGGCTCCACGCTGCCTCAAGTTGTCCAGCCACGCACAGGGCTTTGACGCGGTTCATGACGATCTCCAGGTCGTCAAGGCTGCGGGCTTCCGCGAACGGTTTAACCGGCTGGGAGGACAGAGCATCGGAGACATGACCGCAGGCGCGGCCGCGCGCGTCGGGCGAGAGACGTGTTATTGCAGTGTGGCGGACGGCTGGATGTAAATCCAGCGTGCCGAGGCTGGCATCGTATTGCATCAGGCCGAGCGCTTCGATTTCCGGAATAGCTTCAGTCAACCAAGTGTCGGCCTTGCTTGCGGCCGCCTGCCAGGCGAGGTGGGTGCCGGCAAATCCTGCGATATCTTTGTCGTATTGCTGCTCCAGTTCCCTTCGCGTCGTTTCCAGTTTCGCCGACAGGAGCGACCACGCGTCGGCCCGGGCCGGTGATGCACCATGAGCGCTGCGAAACACCGCTAATGCGTTTTGAATGTCTGCATCCTGCGATCTCAGCAACGGCCGCCACGCCGCACCCTCATCTGGCAAGACCGGTGGTTGGGGTTCGGGAGGCCGGAGTGGGTTCAGAAGGCGGACAATTTCGGGCGTCAGGTCGATGCTCGTCAGGGCGAGACAGCCAAGCAGTGCCTGCTGATCGTTGTCGAGGGCGTCGAACGCCACGGCCAGAATATGATTCTGACGCCCGCGCAGGTCCTTGGCGATGATTGCCGGATCAGCACCACCTTTGGGGTGGACCGCCCAGCGATCGAAGTCGCCGCGCGCTTCGAGAAATGTCTTGGAAATGTGGCCGGCAACTACGCCGATCGACAGGGGATGGCAAGCGAACTTCTCCTGAAGATAGGCGCGCATACTTTCGCTGTCGCCATGGACACCCTGATTGCGCAGGATGAGTTCTGCGTCCGGGGGCTCCAGTCCGGCAAGCGCGCGATGCTGGACGCTGGGGAGGAGTTGCCCGTCGGCGGTCAGAGTGGCCGGAGTGAGCCGCGATGAGGCTAGAATCTTTCCTTGCCGCGCCTGGGCCAGAACCGCGAGGACATCGTCGTCTTCTGGCCGGTAACAGCAATGCGGCGTGCGATCGAGGCCCAGACCATCGCGGGATAATTCGGCTTCCTCGTCGGGCAGGTGCTCCTTACCGGGGCGGTTATACGCAACCAGCACGCGCTCCAATCCGTCCATAACGAGCAGCCAGGGCTTGGCATCGAGCTCGCGCCGCACTTCGGCGCTCAGTTCCTGCGTGCGCCACTTTCTGAAGTTGGAGGGTGGCTGGTGGCGAATGTAGGCCAGCGCGTGAACGAGGAAATCTTTCAGATCGGCCCCTTGTTCATAGAAGCTGTACCAGAGTTTTCCCGCCCAATCGGGTCTTGCGCTATCGGCCCGATTTTGCAGCCAGTGCCACGTCAACATGCTCTTGCCCATGCCGCCGATGGCCTGAAACAGAAGCATCGTGTCGGCGCTTTGTGACCACGCATCGAGTTTGGCCAATTCCGCGCTGCGTCCGACGAAGGTGCGCCGGGTCACATACGCCTTGCGGACGAAGTGAAGTGCGGGGGGCGCTGCCGGAACGATCAAGTCGGCGTCGGCCGGTGGGGCGGGCAGTGCCAGGGCTTGATCCTGGCTGCCGAGAATTTTCAAAAGTTCGACAAACGTCGTTGTGGCCTTGGATTTCAGGTCTGGGATGGAATTGAATTCGGATTGAATGCGATCCTTTTTTGCCATCGCGATGAAGGCTTCCAGCATCGCATGGCTGTCGGCGCCCTCGCTCTGCGCGCGCTTGAGGTCCGCATTGATGAGGGGATGGTCCCCGGCCATGATAAACATGCAGCGCGGCAGATCGCGCTCTACCGCGCGCCGGTATTCCAATTCGCTGAGCGAAAGGTTGTTAGGATTGCGGGTAGGGCAAATGGGGCGCTGGCCATAGCGGGAGCCGATGATGCCGACATAGGCATCGGCGGCGTCGACTTTGTCGAGCGAGGCTTTGATCAAGTCCGAGTCGGGTTTGCCTGCATCCTCTTCCTGCGACAGCGGGTGGAGCATCAGCCCGATCATCGCCTGCTTGACCGCGTTGCGATGCTCGACGAGGTCTTTGAATGTGCTGGACAGCATCACGTCGATACGGCGCTTCTCCGTCATTTGCCCAGCCTCCCCACAAAAATTCACTTAGACTATGCCGCCGACAATATAGGGCGAACGGATGCTGACAAGCCGTCCTGTTTCATGGGCCGGTTGGCAGATTGTTCCAGAGGGAACTGCGGGCTTGTCTCAGACCTGTCATCCAGCGGTCAACGGCCCAGACGTACCGGTTGATTGTTGAGTGCGCCGGGGTCTGGCACGGATGAGCGCGGCTGCGTAACCTAAACGCGTTGAAGGTTCTGACTGGGCAAGGTTTAGGGGTGTAGCTTCGTCATCATATTCTAGATGAAGCTGAGAGGCGGTAAACATGGATACTTTGCAAGAGGTGAGCGCGACGGCGCGGTCGATTGTTAGCGGCGTGCTGGCGATGATGCTGCTTGCAGCGCCAGCGTTGGCCGACGAGCGGCCGGCAATTGCGAAGGCCAATCTCTATATCGAGGTAGCGAAGAATACGGAGCGGGCGGTCGAGTCATGGGAGCGCTATGCGAGTTGGGTCAATATGAAGACCGGGCCGACGGGCAAGGAGCGCTATCTGACTTATGGAATGTACGATCTATACGATGTCGAACCGTTGCTAAAGGAAGCGCGTGAGGCGGCTGGGCGGGAGCCGAAAGCCGAGGCCGTTGATGCGGCGATGGTCAAGTATATCGCGGCCTATGAGGCGCTGGCGCCCGTGATGCGGGAAGCGGCGGCGTATTACGACCGGCAGGGATATGAAGCTGATAAGATGAAGTTGGGGAAGGCGCTGCATCCGAAAATGGTGCCGCTTGCCACGGCATTCTTGGCCGAACGGAAGGCGATGATGCCGGTGCTGCGTGCGCATATCGGAGAGGTGCAGGCGCTCGAGGTGGAAGTGCTGGAAGCCAAGGATGGGCGTACGGCGGCCTTCCATACGGCGGCCGTGATGACTGCGTTGCATCGCGTGATGGATACGTTTCCGCGCGACAGGCCGGAGCGGATGAACGCTGACGAAATCGATCAGATGATGGCAGAGATCGGTCCGGATACGCCTGGAGAAAAGTTCGAACAGTTGATGGCCGGCGTGAAGCCGTCGAATGCAAGTATCGATGTGGCACGCTTTGGCGCGGCGCTCGATGCTTATGCGAAGGCCGTCGCGGGGTTTGAGGGGTACAAGGGTGAGACGCCGAAGGACTTCGACCGGTTCAAGCCGATGCCGGGCGAAATGCGCATCGTGCTGGAGGAGTTCCAGCAGCCTCTTGTAAAGAGCGGAGGGCGGGAATTCGACGGCGCCGGGCAGATGGTGATGCGGCTTACCCAGCGGTACTACGACATGATGAACGAGAGCCAATCCGTTTGGGGCAGCCAGCTGCGGCATTTGCCCTGAGTGTGGGCTAGCCCTTACTCAGGTGTTCGAGTGCGGCGGCGTTGGCCTCCCAGTTGCGTCCGTCGAAAGGCTCGATGACGAGCGAGGGGATGGTGGTATCGAGGCAGCGAACGTTGACGTCGATACCGTCGGGGTTGGAGCGGGGCACGTAGAATGGTTTGATGCCACAGGTTTTGCAGAACGTGTGCTGGGCGACGCCGGTGTTGAATGTGTAGCGCGTGAGGTGTTCCTCGCCGGTGAGCAGACGAAATTTTGCCTTCGGCACGATCAAATGCAAGAAGCCAGCTTTGGCGCAGATCGAGCAGTTGCAATCTTGCGCGACGATGGTCTCGGGCGCTTCGACCTCGAAGGTGACGGCGCGGCAGTGGCAGCTTCCCTGGTAGATCATCGGATGCTTACTGTGCTGCGGCTGCCGGTGTTTCTTGTGCCTCAACGCCGGCCACGTCGGCTTCGGCGAACACGAACAGATAGGCCAGCATGGCGAACACGCATAGCGCTGCGCCAAACATTATAAAGTGGTTCGAGTGCATGTTGGACCTTGGTTGCCGGCATATTGCCGGGCGTTTGACTAATTGGTGAAACGAAATCAGCTCCAGGAGCCGACCTCGTAGAGATCGGTCGAAAGCGTATTTCGGCATGTTTCTAAGAAAAGCTTGGCTGCCTTGGCTTCACAAGGAGCTTCGCCATTCGATATAGCCGGGATTTCCTTACCACAATCGATACATATCGCGAATCTGAAACAAATTCCGCCCGGTACTGCATACTTTGCGCCCGTGCATCCATCAAACAAGTCGATTAATTGATCCTGCGGACGGAACGCCGTCGCGCACTTGGTGCAGACTTTGTGAACTCGGGTCTCTGCGTCAAGGATTGCTTCAGGCGGGTAGCCAAGCTCGGCTCCACACTTGCATATCGTGTTAAGGCCATGGCCTGCGCCATCCGTTGCGTCCACATATTGATAGTCGTCCGAAAGCGATATGGAAATTTGGTAGCTAGGACGCCACGTTGGCTCCGGCAACATATCCAGCGGGTATCTCGTTCCCAATTTAAGGTAATCGTTGAAGCTCCAAATGACGATTGCGCCTGTTGAAGAGGCTATGGGTTCGAGATCGCCAGTGACAAACCCTGCAAAAGGTACGAGTTCAGCTCTGAACTGCGGTCGCTTGCCTCGTTCGGCACGATTTGCAAGCCACCTGGCAAAAGGGTTTTTCGCAGCCAGCTCAGCCTCACGATCACGTTTCTTGTTTTGATATTCTTGTTCGTGTGCGTCTGTCTTGAAGACTGGCAGTAACCCGTCTTTCGGCATGTAACCAGCTTCTTGCCAAGCCCGGACGAGCGCTTTTAGTTGGTCTTCACTTGGTCGCCAACCGTTGTCACGGGGAATGATGAAGCGGGAATAGCTGACGCCCATAGGTTCAATCTTTCAATACTATTCCGGCAGTGGAATGAATTCGGATGCGTCGCCGGGGACGGTGTCGAAGCGGCCTTGGCGCCAGTCCTCCTTGGCCTGGTCGATCCGCTCCTTGGACGATGAGACGAAGTTCCACCAGATATGGCGCGGGCCGTCCATGGGTTCGCCGCCGACGATCATCAAGCGGGATTGGGTGAGCGCGAGGATCGAGATGCGGTCGCCGGGACGGAACACGAGCAGGCGGCCAGGGCCGAAGGTTTCGCCGGCGATGTCAATTTCGCCGGAGACGATGAAAACGCCGCGCTCGTCGTAATCGGGATCGAGGGGGAGCACGGCGCCGGGAGCGAGGACGGCTTCGGCGTAAACGCAATCATGCGGGAATTTAGCGGGCGAGGTCTCGCCGTACATCGAGCCCATGATCAGGCGGACGCGTTTGCCTTCGCCCATGATGCGCGGCAGTTCGGCTTCGGTGTGGTGGATGAAGGCGGGGGCATTTTCTTCGTGGGATTTTGGCAAGGCCGCCCAGGCCTGGATGCCGAACAGGCGTGGGCCGGTGGCTTTGACGTCAGGTGCTGTGCGCTCGGAATGGACGATGCCGCGGCCGGCGGTCATGAGGTTCAGGGCTCCGGGGCGGATGGCGAGTTCGGTACCGAGGCTGTCGCGATGCATGATTTCGCCGTCGAACAGATAGGTGACGGTGGAGAGCCCGATGTGGGGATGCGGGCGGACGTCGATACCTTGGCCGATCAAGAACTCGGCGGGGCCCATCTGGTCGAAGAAGATGAAAGGGCCGATCATTTGTTTGCCGGCGGCTGGGAGTGCACGCCGGACTTCGAAGCCGCCGAGGTCGCGGGCGCGAGGCACAATCACCTGCTCGATGACATCACAGGCTTTGGCGTCGCCGGGTTTGGGGTCTACGTCGGGGAGCCAGCTCATGGTCTTCTCCTCACGTGTGGTTCGGAGGGCGAGAGTGGCACGCGCGGCGCGGCGATAAAAGGCTGAGGACTGTGCAGGATGCTGCGTTACAGCACGAGGGCGGCGGCGCCGAATATGACGGCGAGGCCGATGAACAGCCAGACGACGATGCCGGCTTCGGGGATGCCCATGTAGGCCAGCGCGCCGACGACGAGAAAGGCGGCGGCAGAGCCCCAGAACGCAGGGCTCTGGGTCTTTGGCCAAACATTGTAAACGATGCGGCCGACAATCGCTGCGCCGACTGCGATCAAGAGCATTAATCCTACGCGCTGCGGGTCCTGAAAAATCGCGCCCCAGTCCATGGTGAATTTCCCTCCGTGATTCTCAGGCCCGCAGCGTTGCACGGGAGTGCCTTATCCGAAAAGAGCGATCAGGGGCTGCTTTGAGGGGCAAGCTGCGCTAAGCTTGCGGCGATTGATTTGGCACACGCGACTTAGAACACACGACTTGGAGCACGCCATGGGCGACTGCAAACTTCCGCATCACGAGAACCACGCGCACCAGCATGGGCCCGGCTGCGGGCATACGGCTGTGAAGCATGGCGATCACGTCGATTATCTCCACGACGGGCATCTGCACCACATGCACACCGGCCATGTGGATGAACACGCCATTGAGGTTTCGGCGACGAACCCGGATGCATGCACGCCGCAGCATCAATGCGCCGGGCATGCGCCCGGACATGTGCACGGGCCGGGGTGCGGGCATGAGGCGGTGCCGCATGGGGATCACGTCGACTATCTCGTCGATGGACATCTGCATCACCCCCACGGCGATCATTGCGACGACCACGGTCCCATCGAGGTTGTGAAGTAGGCGTGAGGCGCTACCACGCGCTGGGAGGCGGCATGGTCGATCTTCTCGTGCGGGTGGTGGGGAGCGTCGTCATCGGCTGGGCGCTTGGGGCGGCCGGCGCCGCGGTGGTGTCTCGGACGTTTTCCGGCGCAGGCGGGGATCTGCTGCCAGCCATACTCATGCCCTTGACCGTCGTCATTGTGTTTCTAGCCTCATATGCGCTGGTGCCGCGTCCGCGTTGATCGGAATGCGGGTAGGCCGCCGGCTCATTGCGCATGACGTTTGGGCATGACCTGTCCTTCGGGCGGGGTTAGACTGGGGCTCCCGACACCGTGGAGCGACCCTGATGATCCTCACGCCGCTGTCCGAAATCCGGGTGCCGGAGCCGCAGCCGGACGAAACCTACAAAATCACCCTCTTTGACCGGGCCTATGCGTTCCGGGGGCTGAAGCACCTCCTGGGGGCGGCCGATTTCGACAAGGCGGGCGAGCGGCTGGCGGAGTTGGCCGCAAAAGACGAGGTCGAGCGCGAGGCGGCTCGGAAAATCCTCTCCGGCCTGACGTTGAAACATCTCTACGACCGGCCGCTGGTCGCGGACAACGGCGGCGTCGATGACGTCATGCGGGTCAACTACGACATCGATCCTGTTGTGTTTTCGGAGCTGGCGAGTCTGACGTGCGGTGCGGTGAAGGACAGGCTGCTCAAGGCGAAGGCGGCCGAGGCCAAACGGATCGGGCGCGGGCTCACCGGTGTGATGGTAGCGGCCATCGCCAAGCTGATGGACGTGCATGAACTCATCTATGCGGCGCGCAAGCTGAAGTGCAGCGGCATGGCGCGGACGGAGGTGGGACTGGCGGGGACGTTGTCGTCGCGGTTACAGCCGAACCATCCGACTGACGATCTCACGGCGGTGACGGCGCTGGTTTACACGGGACTATCGATGGGGGCGGGGGACGCGCTCATCGGGCTCAACCCGGCGATCGATACGGTCGACAACATCGATAAAATCCTGCGGCACCTGGATGGCCTGCGACGGGAAACCGGCGCGCCAACGCAGATTTGCGTTCTGAGCCATGTGAAGACACAGATGGCGTGCCTGGAGCGGGGTGCTCCGGTGGAAATCATGTTCCAATCACTGGCGGGGACGGACCGGACGCTGGTCGAAGAATTCGATGTGACCGTGGAGGTGCTCGATGCGGCCTACCGGATGATGGCGGACAAGGGATCGCTGGGGCGCGATGCACGGCAGTTCATGTATTTCGAAACCGGGCAGGGCAGCGAACTCACTTACGGCAAGCACAACGGCATCGATATGACGACGACGGAGGCGCTGTGCTACGGCCTCGCGCGGCGCTACGATCCGTTCATGGTCAACAACGTGACTGGGTTCATCGGGCCGGAGACGCACCGGACGAACTTCGAGATGATCGTATCGAATTTGCAGGATCATTTTATGGGTAAGCTGATCGGCCTGCCGATGGGGATGGCGCCCTGCTACACGCTGCATTCCGAAATCACGATGGAAGGGCAGCAGATCGCCACGGAATTGCTGACGGCGGCGGGCGCGAACTACTTCATGGATGTTTATCTCGGCGTCGATCGTATGCTCGCCTACTTCGATACGGCGGGACACGACGATCAGACAATGCGCGAGGTGCATGGGCTGCGGCCAGCGCCGGAGTATCTGGCGTGGGCAGTGTCGCGCGGAATTTTTCAAGAGGGCGAGGACGGGGAGATCGAGCGCGGGCCCAACTGGGGGAACCCGCGGATCTTCTGTGAGAGCGAGGAGACATTCGGCCGGCTGATGGCGAAGGTGCCGGCGGCATATGGCTTGGAGAATGCGGGGCCGCGTCCAGCCGATCACGTGTCGCGCGCGGTGAAGGCCAATCTGGCGGTGGCGCGCGAGGCGATCTATGCGGAGGTGGAGCCGCAGTATCTGGGCCGGATGGAATTCCGGCGTGTTGCGACGGCGGCGGAGTCGAAGGTGGCGCATCTGAACAATCCGGATAAGGGCGCGCGGATTGCAGCAGCGGCACGGGCGGAGTTGCGGCCGGAGACGGCGGATGTGCAGATCATCGTGTCGGATGGTTTAAGCGCGGAGGCCGTGCATCACAACATTCCGGATTTGCTGCCGGTGCTGACGGCGGCGTTGGAGAAAAGCGGCTTTGGCGTCGGGCAACCCATCCTGGCGCCCTATGGCCGAGTGAAGTTGGCCGAAGACATCGGGGACGCGCTGGCGCCGAAACTCGTGATCACGCTCATCGGCGAGCGGCCCGGCGGGGATGCGATCGCGTCGCGCAGTTTGTCGGCGTACATGGCGTACCGCATCACAGAGCCTGGTGCGGATGCGCGGTATGAGTATTCGGTTATTTCCAACATCTACAGTGGTGGGCTGCCGCCGGCAGCGGCGGGGGCGCAAATTGCGGAGCGGGCGCGGGAGATCTTGACGTTCAAGGCCGCGGGGAACCGCCTGGAGCAGATGTTGTCGGCACGGGGTGGAGCGGGGGCTGCGGCATAGGTCGCCCGCGGCTATGAATGTCGTGAAGTTTCCATGCCCGGCCGAAGTAATCGCACGACTTCGCGCGCAAATGCGTCGTCGTAAGGGTCCTCGGTGCCTGAAAGAAATCGGTACCAGAACGCGCCATGGATTAAGTGTGCCAGGGCATCTTCGTCGACATCGGTTCGAAATTGACCAAGCTTGTAGCCGTGTTCGAAAATGCGCCGCAAGGCGATGCATCGCACGTGATGCACTCTTTCATACAAGTTAGCGCGAAACTCTGCGTCGAGCTGGGCTTCGGCGATTAGGCTGCGAACGCCTTTTGCGACAAGATCGTTGCGCATGAAGGCAAAGAAGCGCTCCAGATCAGCTTCGAGATCGGCGAAGGCATCCGAGGATGGTACAAGTGGCGGCATACGGCTCAGCGAGTGCTCCGTAAAGGCATCAAGCACAAGATCTGCTTTTGAGCCCCACCAGCGATAGATCGATTGCTTGCCTACTTTGGCGGCCGCCGCGATGGCGTCAATTGACACGTCGCGGTAATCGCGCTCGCCGACGAGGGCTACGGCCGCGTCGAGAATGGCTTGGCGGGTTTCTTCGCTGCGAGGGCGGCCGGGACTGCGCTTTTCGGCGGGCGCCGTTTCTTGGCTAGGCACACTGCTCTCCGATTCGGATGTGGTCTGCCGATTATATAAAACGGATCGTTTAGTTCTACAATTGTGAAACGCTTCACGTTGTTGGGTGCTACGTCTCAAGAACTCCCCGCCGCTAAATATAGCTATCTAAAACAATCATTTAAATGGGCTGCGAAGGCCATTTCCGACATGATCACGATTATTTGAATACGGTTCGTTTCGTCTTTCTATTGATAATATAAAACGGATCGTCTAGTTTTGTTTTCACCGGCGGCGAGAACAGACGCCCCGGATGCAGGATTAGAACTTCAACTCAACCCCTCTTGGAGAAAACGCCATGAACCGCTTCATCCTCGCCACGCTCGTTCTCGCAGCTTCGCATTCGTTTGCTTCGGCTCGCGATCTTTCCACCAAGGTCATGCAGGACAACCCGGGCGTTACCGGTTCCGGCGTCACCGCCAATCCGACCGCCAAGCCGGAGACCAGTGGCCTCGCTGAACAGGCCATGCGCATTTCTCCCGGCGTCAGTGGTGCTGGTTCGACGTCGAACCCCACGGCCAAGCCAGCTGCACAGGGACTTGCCGAGAAGGCCATGCAGGATCATCCGGGCATCGGTCGCTGAGGCTACCATTCGAAGCGTCTGCCGGATCTCGTTCTTCCCCTAATGATCTGAGCAGCCTCTAACCGGCGGTGTCGTCCCTCCTGACACCGCCGGATTTTTTTTGGATGCTTGCCAAGCGGCTGGTCAGCGCGGTGATGATCCGTTGTGCTCTCAATTGCCGACGTCCTTTTTGTCGCGCATGAGTGCCGATCCAGCTTTCCAAGCGTATACTGTACCTTGGTCAAAATTTTCCCGCTGCTCGTCTGGTCTGCGCTGCGCGGTGATTAGTGCTTGGAGTGAACCCGTGACGCAATTTGATGCTTTGACAGCGCGGGAACCGCGCGACTCTGCTCGCTATCGCGAGGGGCGGATCACGCCCGGCGAGATGGAGGCATTCAAGGCGCGGGACAATTGGACGAACTGGCGATATCTCGCGCTCAATTGGTTTGTCATCGCCGGCACGCTGTTTTTGGCGATTTGGGGCGAGAGCCAGTTGCGGGCGCTGGGATATGGCTGGGAGGCGATCCTGCCGCTGGCGATTGTGGCCATCGTGGTGATGGGCGCGTCGCAGCATCAGTTGGGTGGCGCGATCCACGAAGGGACGCACTATCAGCTGTTCGCCAACCGCACTTTGAATGAAGTCGCTGGGGATTGGTTGGCGGGATTTCCGATTTACACCTCGACGCATCACTATCGCCTGCATCACATGGCGCATCATCAGTTCGTCAACGATCCGGCGCGCGATCCGATTTACGGACAAGCGGACGAGAGCGGGCATTGGCTCGACTTTCCGCTGACTCATGTGGAGTTGGCGAAGGGGCTATTGCGGCTGTTGTGGATTCCCAATCTCGTAAAATACACCGTGGCGCGGGCCCGCTATAGCGCGCTCGGACTTGGCACCAATCCTTATGCCGATCCCAAGCGGCCCGGGCATCCGGCGGCGCAGACGGTGGGCATTCTGTTTGCGGGCGTGGTGCCGGCGGTGCTGATCGGCATGATGCTCGCGGGCTTTGGCGCGGCGGCCGTGATGGGGACGTTCTTTGCCATGTGGGCGGCGACGGTGGTGTTCTATGCCGTGATTCCTGAGGACTGGTTTGCGTCGGGGCGCGTGGAGCCGGTGCTATCGCACCGGGTTGGTTCGATCGCGCGCATCTCGTTCATGGCGATCGTTTATGGGTCGCTGACGGCGATTGATCTGACGGGCTACGAGAAGGCGTGGATGTATTACGGCCTCTATTGGATCGTGCCGCTGTTCACGACGTTCCCGGTGTTCATGATTTTCCGCGAGTGGATCCAGCATGGGAATGCGGATCGCGGGCGGTACACGAATTCGCGCGTGATCCTGACCGGGCCGCTGTTTCGCTATGCCGTTTTGCCGTGGGGCATGGAGTATCACCAGCCGCATCATCTGATGGCGACGGTGCCGCATTATAAGCTGCGCCGGTTCCACGAGCGGCTGCTGCGGGATGCGGAGTATTCGCAAAAGGCGCAGATCGTCGAAGGGCTCTACGGGCGCATGACGGAAGGCAAGCCGACGGCGTTTGGGGTGCTGCTCAAGGAGCATGCGCCGGTGACGCGCGAGGCGGCGCATGTCGATGAGACCGTGCTGGAGCGGGCCGAGTTGAGCGATCCTGCGGCGCTGGAACGGGAGAAGCAGGCGTCGCTTAAGGCCGAGCGCCGGGATGCGGCGGAGTAGGGCGGTGATCCTGCGGATGGCCGCTGTTGTGTCGATGGGTGTCGTGGCGGCAATGTTTGCCGCGCCGGCGTCGGCCAAGATTTCAGCCATGAGCGGCGCTTACGATGGGCGGGGTAAGCCGCCGGAGGTGGTCAAGCCGCAGCCGTCGAAGACGAAGACGCGCGTGCGCCGGGGGCGTGTGAAGCGCAGTGGGACTTAAGCTTCTATTCCCCTCTTCTCGACTGGGAAGGGTTACGGGTGCGGTGAGACGCTTGCGCCGGTAATCGTTGCACGCCCACGCACTCTTTAATCCCCACCCCTGCCCCTCCCTGCAAGGGAGAGCGGAAGTGCAGGCGCTTGCATCCTTTCGACCGTCATCCCGGCGAAGGCCGGGATCCATCCAAGGTCCTGGAGGAGTGTTCTGTCAGAAGCTTGGATGGGCCCCGCCGTCATCGCGGAGCGATGCTCCGCATCGACGCGGGGGTGACGATGTGGGGACGGCGTTGGGCGTGAAGCGCGGGCCGCCACCTGCGGCCCGATGGGTCCCGGGCACCCCGGCCTTTCGCCGGGGCAGGCAAGGCATGGGATGAGAGCGGTAGGGTGGCGATAGCGCTGCTTACTCCGCAGCTAGCTTCGCGTAGCCCAGCTGTGTGTTGAGCTTTACGATGAGGTCGGCGGCGGCGATGGGGATGTTGGTGCCGGGGCCGAAGACGGCTTTGGCGCCGGCGCGGAAGAGTTCGTCGTAGTCGCCGGGGGGGATGACGCCGCCCACCACGATCATGATGTCTTCGCGGCCTTCCTTGGCGAGCGCCTCGCGTAATTCGGGAACGAGTGTGAGGTGACCGGCGGCGAGAGACGAGACGCCGACAACATGGACGTCGTTTTCGACGGCCTGACGGGCGGCTTCACCGGCGGTGGCGAACAGCGGGCCGATGTCGACGTCGAAGCCGAGGTCAGCAAACGCGGTGGCAATGACCTTCTGGCCGCGGTCGTGGCCGTCCTGGCCGAGCTTGGCGATGAGGATGCGCGGGCGGCGGCCGTCGTTCTTTTCGAATTCCTCGACCAGTTTTTGCGCGTGCACCACATCGGTGTTCATGGCTGCCTCCGAACGGTAGACGCCCGAGATCGCGCGGATCTCGGCGCGGTGGCGCGTGAAGACCTTTTCCATCGCTTCCGACATTTCGCCGACGGTCGCTTTGGCGCGGGCCGCTTTCACGCACAGGTCGAGCAGGTTGGCGGTGCCCTTGGCGCCTTCGGTGAGGGCCGTGAGGGCTGCCTGACATTCGGCTTCGTTGCGCTCTTCGCGCAGGCGCTTCAGTTTGGCGATCTGGGCTTCGCGGACGGCGACGTTGTCGACCTTCAGGAGGTTGATCTTGGCGTCGCCGTCGATCTTGAACTTGTTGACGCCGGTGATGGTCTGCTTGCCGGTGTCGATGCGGGCCTGCGTGCGGGCGGCCGCCTCCTCGATGCGCATCTTCGGGATGCCGGCGTCGATGGCTTTCGCCATGCCGCCCAGTTCCTCGACTTCGGCGATGTGCTCCATCGCCTTTTGGGCGAGTTCATAGGTCAGGCGTTCGACGTAGTGGCTGCCGCCCCAGGGATCGATCACGCGCGTGGTGCCGCTTTCCTGCTGGAGGAGAAGCTGCGTGTTGCGCGCAATGCGGGCGGAGAAGTCGGTCGGCAAGGCGATGGCTTCGTCGAGGCCGTTGGTATGGAGCGACTGGGTGTGGCCTTGCGTGGCGGCCATGGCTTCGAGGCAGGTGCGCGTGACGTTGTTGAACACGTCTTGTGCGGTGAGCGACCAGCCCGACGTTTGCGAATGCGTGCGCAGGGACAGCGAGCGGGCGTCCTTGGGGTTGAACTCTTCCTTGATGAGTTTCGCCCAGAGGAGGCGGGCGGCGCGCATCTTCGCGATTTCCATGAAGAAGTTGGTGCCGATGGCCCAGAAGAACGAAAGGCGGGGCGCGAAGGCATCGATGTCGAGGCCGCTGTTGACGCCGGCGCGGACGTATTCGACGCCGTCGGCGAGTGTGTAGGCGAGTTCGAGGTCGGCGGTCGCGCCGGCTTCCTGCATGTGGTAGCCGGAAATCGAAATGGAGTTGAACTTCGGCATCTTCTGCGAGGTGTAGGTGAAGATGTCGGAGACGATACGCATCGACGGCAGTGGCGGGTAGATGTAGGTGTTGCGCACCATGAATTCTTTCAGAATGTCGTTCTGAATGGTGCCGGCGAGTTTTTCCGGTGGCACGCCCTGCTCTTCGCCCGCGATGATGAAGAGCGCGAGCACGGGCAGCACCGCGCCGTTCATGGTCATGGAGACGGTCATCTGCTCGAGCGGGATGCCGTCGAACAGGGTGCGCATGTCGTAGATGGAATCGATGGCCACGCCGGCCATGCCGACGTCGCCTTTCACGCGGGGATGATCCGAGTCATAGCCGCGATGCGTGGCGAGGTCGAAGGCGATGGAGAGGCCCTTCTGACCGGCGGCGATGTTGCGGCGGTAGAAGGCGTTGGATTCTTCGGCGGTGGAGAAGCCCGCGTATTGGCGGATCGTCCAGGGCTGGGTGACGTACATCGTCGGGTAGGGGCCGCGCACGTAGGGCGCGATGCCGGGATATGTGCCGAGGAAGTCGAGCTCGGCGGTGTCGGCGCTCGTATAGACCGGCTTCACCGGAATGCCCTCGGGGCTCATCCACAGGTCGGCCGGAGCGGAGGCCGCGCTCGCGCCCGCGGACGGTGTACCGAGGGCGAGGGTGGTGAAGTCAGGGATACGGGTCATGTTGATCTCTGGAGCGGTCTCTACGCGTGCATCTTGGTAGCATAAAGAGGGAGCGGAAGGCGATGCGGCGAACATCGCCCCAAACGGCGTCCGGGAGGGGCGGTGCTATGTTCGTGGTAACCAAAGGACGCAAGATTATCAACACGCTAGCTGCAGTGACGGCGGCCGTTGGTGTTCTGCTGGGCGCGCCCGCTGTCTGGGCCGCGCCAGGGGACGAGGCGCCCGTGCGGGAGCGGGCGTCGCCGGAGCCGGTTCTGTCGCTTGAAGCTCCTGACGGACATTGTGCGTACGACGCGCCGAAGGTGGGTGTGCCGGGACATGAGACGGGGTTTGAACCGGGGCTCAAGTCGGGGACGGAATTGCTGGCGCTTTATGTTCCGTGCGCGGCGCTCGATGCGGCGCGGGCGGGGAAAGCGGAATGGCTGCCGGAGTGGGTGGCGTTCGAGAAAAATACAGTGACCTATCCCAGCGACGACGAGCGGAGCCTGGGGTCGCATGGGGCGGTGAAGCAACTCTGCCGGGATGCACAGTCGGCGAACTGGGGACATCCGAAATACGAGGGTGCGGACTTCGCGGACATGGTGAAGACGGCCAATGCAAAACTGTCGCTTGAGACGCCGGAGATCTTTCTCGGCGTCGTGGGCGAGGATGATCACGCCTGCTATCTGGCGGCGTTGCGGATCGTCTATTCGCCATCCGGCAAGGCTTTACGGTTCTTGAACGTGCAGGCGTTCATGCAGGCGGGCGACCGCTGGGTGACGCAATCGTTCCGGCGCGAATTGAGCGACACGCCAGAGGCGGCGCGGTCGATGTTCGCGGCGGCGAAGAAGGAATCGAAGCAGTTTTCAGACAAGAACCGTTGAGCGCTTGTCAGCCTAAATTCTTTTGCAACTCGGCAAGGGTGGCGACGGCGTCGGCGCCCGCGAAAAGGAACTGATCGACGCCTGCCGCTTTGAGGGCGGTTTCGCGGTCGCCGGGGCGGCCGGCCATGAGGACGAGTTTGGCACCGGCGGCTTTGAGGGCCTTGGCGGTGGCTTCGGCGTGTTCGGCGTTGACGGCATCGGAGGAGCAGATGCAGGCCGCGTCGAGGCCGGAGGCTTTGAAGGCCGCTGCTGCGGCGTCCGCGTTGGGATAGCCGTCGCTCATGTTGGCTGCGATGCCGCCGGCGGCGAGGTAGTTCTTGATCCACGTTGATCGGACGTTGTGTTCGACGACCTGGCCAAGGCTGGCGAGGAAGACGGCGTAGGGTTTGCCGGTCTTGGCGGCGCGGGCGTCGGCGGCGTCGCGGAGGGTTTCGAAGGGCTCGGCGAGGCGGGCCATTTTCAGCGGTGTGATGGTAATTGCCGGCGTGGTCTGGGCGGACGAGTTCTGCGGCCAGGGTGAGGTTTCGACACCATCGTCGCCGAGGATCGGGAACGCGGAGACGCCGGTCAGTTCGGCGCGGCCGGTGGCTATGGCTTTGGCTTTCGTGTCGGCACTCTTTGCGATTTCGGCCTGGACATAGCCGGACTGGAGGGCTGAAGCCATGCCGCCCTGCTTTTCGATGTCCTGGAAGAGCGACCATGCCTTTTGAGCCAGATCGTCGGTGAGCTTTTCGATATACCAGGAGCCGCCGGCGGGATCGACAACGCGGCCGAGGTAGCTCTCTTCCTGGCAGACGATCTGGATGTTGCGCGCGACGCGGCGGGCGAAGCTGTCGGTCTGCCCTAGCGGATAGGTAAACGGCAGGACGGTGATGCTGTCGGCGCCGCCGAGGGCACCACCGGCGCAGGCAATGGCCGTGCGGATGATGTTGGTCCAGGGGTCGCGCTTGGCCAGCATGCGCCAGGACGTGACGGCGTCGAAGCGGACGGATTTGGCGGCGTCGTCGGCACCGGAGGCTTCGGCGACGCGCCAGACGAGGCGGCGGGCGGCGCGCAGCTTGGCGATGCCGAGGAACTGATCGGCATCGACGGCGAGGTTGACGGCGATCTTCGGCAGCGCGTCGGCAGGCGCGATGCCGGCTTTGTCGGCGGCGCGCAGGTAGGCGACGAGGGTGGCCAGCGTTGCGGCCAACTCCTGGGCTTCGGTGGCGCCGGCGCAGTGATAGGAATTGCCATCGGCCAGGAGGGCTGTGATGCCCGGCATGTCTTTCGTTTGGCTGATGAGCGTGATGGCCTCGGCGATGGCCGCGTCGAGCGGCGTGGAGAGGCCGCCGGTGGTGGTTAGTACGCCGAGCGGATCAGCATTGAAATGGCCGCGGCGTTCGGCCGGTGCGATGCCCTTGGCGGACCAGAGCGCGAGCAACTGATCCGCGGCAGCGGTGGCGTTTTCGCCGGCGAGAAAAGATACGGGGCAAATATCGAGCAACACGCCATCGAGGGCTTTGGAGAAGACGCCTTCGCTCAAGGGCAGTCCGGATGGGCCGACGAGCAGCGTGATCGACGTGGTGCCGCCGTTGAGGTCTTCGAGGATGGCGGTGTTGACGGCTTTCACGTCTGCGCCGGCGTGGAATTGGCGGATGTCCCAGCCGAGGCCGTTGGGCGTGGCGTGGGTGCCCCGCGTCAGGGGGGCGGCGCCGGGAACGGCATTGGCGGCGTGGGCCAGGGTGTCGGCGGGGGTGTAGATTGGCTCGATGCGCAAGCCGTCGGCGGTTTTGCCGACCATCTTCTTTTCGAACTCCGCTCCCTTGATCGCCTTGTCGACGAGGGCTAGCCAGGCATCCCGGGTGGCTTCAGTGAAGCCTGTGGCGAGCGGCATGACGGGCGCGTCGGACGAGGTGGGTGCGGTCATCGGCGGGAGTCCATGGCGGAAAATGGAAAAGCGAGTTGGGAGCCCTGCGGCACCCGATCACAGCTTGGGCAGTCTATAGGGGCAACCATCAGGTTCTGCATTCAAAAAACGGTCACATGCGACTCGGCGTGACGCCGCAGCGAAACGGAAACAGTTTCGCACAGATGGGCATCAGTGAGCCATGCAACCAGGGTTTGCAATGGCGGGGTTTGCGTGCCAAGAGGTTTCGCATCGGCGGGCCGTCCGAGTCGACATGCGGCAGGCGGTCCCCGTCACGATTTCAGCGCTTTGACCACGGAGTTGCGGACCCATGAGCGAGCAGGTTTTGCAGGATGGTAAGATCTTCGTCGGCAAAAGCATCAAGCCGGAATATCTCGATCTGAAACTCGCGAACCGGCATGGGCTGATCACGGGGGCGACGGGCACCGGCAAGACGGTGACGCTACAGGTGCTGGCGGAGGGTTTTTCGGCGGCGGGCGTGCCGGTGTTTGCCGCCGACATCAAGGGCGATCTGTCGGGCATCGCGGCGGTAGGGGAGCCGAAGGACTTCCTCGTAAAGCGCGCTAGCGAGGTCGGCCTTGGGGACACCTACCAGCAACGGGCTTATCCGTCGATTTTTTGGGACGTCTTCGGTGAGCAGGGCCATCCGATCCGCGCCACAGTGCAGGATATGGGGCCGCTGTTGCTGTCGCGGCTGTTGGAACTCAACGAAGTTCAGGAAGGCGTTTTGAACATCGCGTTCCGCGTGGCGGCGGACGAAAAGATGCCGCTCGTCGATCTGAAAGACCTGCGCTCGCTGATGAACAACATTTCCGAGCGGTCGAAGGAGATCGGGGCGCAATACGGGAACGTGGCGGCCACGTCGGTGGGTTCTATCCAGAGGCGGTTCCTGGTTCTGGAAGAGCAGGGCGCCAATCAGTTCTTTGGCGAACCGGCGCTCGATATCATGGATTTCATGCGGGTGGCACCAGATGGGCGGGGCGTGATCAACTTGCTCGCCGCCGACCGCCTGATGGAAAAGCCGCGGCTCTACGCGACGTTTCTCTTGTGGATGCTCTCGAAGCTCTGGATGACGCTGCCGGAAGTGGGCGATCGGCCGAAGCCCAAGCTCGTGTTCTTTTTCGACGAGGCGCATCTGTTGTTCAACGACGCGCCGAAGGCACTGCTAGAGCGCATCGAGCAGGTGGCGCGTCTCATCCGTTCGAAGGGCGTCGGCGTCTACTTCATCACGCAGAACCCGATGGATGTGCCGAATACGGTTTCGGCGCAGCTAGGCAACCGCGTGCAGCATGCGTTGCGCGCTTTCACGCCGCAGGAGCAGAAGGCGGTGAAGGCGGCGGCGACGACGTTCCGCAAGAACCCCGATCTCGACACCGAGAAGGTGATCATGGAGCTGAAGGTCGGCGAAGCGTTGGTGTCGATGCTGGAGAACAAGGGCGAGCCCTCGATGGTGCAACGGACGTTTATCCGCCCGCCGGAAGCGCGCCTTGGGCCGGTATCGAAGGACGAGCGCTTGAGCGTGATCGAGTACAGCCCGGTTTATGGAAAGTACGAAGAAGCCGTCGACCGGGAGAGCGCGCACGAGATCTTGACCAAGCGCACGGAAGCTGCCGCACAGCAGGCCAATGCGGGCGAGGGCGGGAGCTGGGCGGATGTGATCTTGGGCGGTGGCGGGGCGGCGGGCGGCAAGACCGGGACAAAGCGCGGTCAGCAGGGCATGGGCGAGATGATCGGCAAGGAATTGCAGCGCTCAATTTCGCGCACGATTGCAACGACGATCAAGAATATCATCGTGGGATCGATCAAGGGGGGCAAACGTTGACCATGGTCCGTCTTGCAGTCCTGGCAATCGTGATCGGAGTTGGGTTTGCTTCGGCCGTGCAGGCCGGTGACGAGGAGATGATCGCGCAGGGCAAGGCGCTGGTCGAAGAGAAGTGCGCGAAGTGCCATGCGATTGGCCGCGACGACACGAGCCCGCACGAAAAGGCGCCGCCGTTCCGTGATGTGGTCGAGATCTACCCCAGCGAGAATCTGGCGGAGGCGCTGGCGGAGGGGATCGTGTCGGGGCATCCCGACATGCCGGTGTTCAAGTTCGAGCCACCGCAGATCGAGGCATTTCTGGGCTATTTGAACAGCTTATCCACGAAGCCTTGACCTAAACGGTGGATGAACGCCGGGTTCAGAGGGAATTCAGGCGCGGGGCGGCAGATTGGGTCTCATCACATTGAGAGACCGGAGGTCGCCCCCATGAAACTTCTGATCGGTGCCATCGCAGCAGCTGCCCTCATGTCGGTGACGATGGCGCCAGCCAAGGCTGCGAGCTTCTCTTGCATGGAACTGGAGGGGCGTCCGGCGGCTGAGGTGCAGGTCTGCAAGAGCCGCTGGCTTGGCAACTTGGATGAGCGGATGGACAGCTGGTATCGCCGGGCCCTGGAACGGGCGCGGTATTTCGATCAGACGGGCAAGGTGCGCTCCGAGCAGCGCGATTGGATGGCTGCGCGCAATGCTTGCGGGACCGGTTTCTTCTGCATCCGCCGCGCGTATCTCAACCGCATTCGCGATCTGAAAAACTACGTCGAGCACGTGTGAGCGGGCGGCGTCGCTATTGCGTGGCGCTGGTCTCGAGGTCCGAGACGCGGTCCAAGGCGACGGGCTGGCCGGGCGGTTTGGGCGCTACGGGCTCGGCATCACTCGGTGCGGCGGGAGCAGCATCCGGTGCCTCTGGCGTCGCCGGAGCGGGCGATTCCGGTTCCGCTTTGGGCTTTGCGACACGGGCGGGCCGTTCCTCGGGAACATCGATTGGCTTCTTGCGCCATTGCTTGGCTTTGCCGATCCGGATGCCCTCTTCGTACAGTGCGCGCTGATAGGCGAGGTCGAACTTTTCCGTATAGGCGTGATCGAAATCCGGCGGAATGGCGACGGAGTTGAAGTCGGCGCCTGCATCCTTGGCCATGCGGTAGATGCGGTAGTTGTCGCCCTTATGCTGATAGAGCATCAGCGCGTTGATGCTCTCTCCGGCGATCTGGAATGTCGACGGCTTCACGGCCCCGAATTGAGGAGTCATCTTGCCGTTGTGAACGAGATAAAGACGCCGCTGCGGCGGCTTGGGATAGAGCACATCGAAGGCACGGAAGGGCAAGTTGACGGGCGTGACGTAGATCTGGCGCGTGACGCCGCCGTCGACGTGCATTTCGTCGTAAATCTTGCCGTCGACCTTGACCTTGATGTTGACGGGCGGGAAGAGGCCGGGGATCGCGGCGGAAGCGACGATCACGTCGCGGAAAAGCTGCACGGCTTCGGGGTTATCATAGTGGCGGGCGATGGCGCCCATGTTCCAAACGACCGGACGCTTGGCGTCGAGGTTGGTGGTGCCGACGGTGAGCAACCGTCCGCGCTGGTACTCCTTCGCGACGGCGACAAGAAATTCGCGGTCGATGTATTTGGCGACGAGTTTGCGCAGAGGCGCCGTGTCGGCGAGTGCCTGGCCGCCGAGGAGGCCGTTGACGATCTGGGGGACGACCAATTCGTCGGTTTTGTATTCGGTCCAGATTTCGCGCAATTGCGGATCGTACTTCGGTCCGAGAAAGGCGAAGGGGGCAATGATGGAACCGGCGGAGACGCCGGTGACGTGCTCGAATTCGGGGCGGTCGCCGCGAGCAGACCAGCCTGTGAGAACGCCGGCGCCAAACGCGCCATCTGAGCCGCCGCCAGACAGGGCCAGCACGTCGATCTGCATGCGGCCGTTGACCAGGGGCGCGCTGGCACCGAGCTTAGGCACGCCCTGGAGATGTTCCGCGTACGCCTTCTTGAGATCCTTGGGGGCCTCGTCGGCCCAGAATCGGGCCCCGGGGATGTGGGGGACGTCGGCCTTTTCGGCGGCCATGGCGGTAGGCACAGGGGTGCGCTCGATCGCGCCGGCGCATCCGCCAACCACGCTCGCGACGATCACAATACTCGCGATGGCACACAACGCCCGCAAGATTCCCCCCAAACCAAACCCAATCCTCGCTCCTAGCATAGGCGCGAAAGGTAACAAAATGGATGAAGGCGGCCGATCTGCGGCGCCTGGCTGAGGGTGCAAAAAAGCCACCCTTGTGCGGTGGATGGCTTTTTCGACGTCCTAACTAGGTCTGATGGCTCAGCCCATCATTTCGTCCACGTACTCCCAGTTCACGAGATTGTCGAACCAAGCTTCGAGGTACTTGGGCCGGGCGTTGCGGTAGTCGATGTAATAGCTGTGCTCCCAGACATCGACGCCGAGAATGGGCTGAGCGCCATGCATCAGCGGGTTTTCGCCGTTGGGGGTCTTGGTCACTTCCAGCTTGCCGTCGCGGATGGCGAGCCATGCCCAGCCGGAGCCGAACTGGGTGGTGCCGGCGGCGAGGAAATCGGCGCGGACTTTGTCGAAGCCACCAATTTCTTCGACGAGCTTTTCCAGCCTTCCAGGCAGCTTCTTACCGCCGCCGTTGGGCTTCATCCATTTCCAGAAGTGGATGTGATTGTAGTGCTGGCCGATGTTATTCACGAGGCCCGCGTTCTTGCCATTGAAGGCGGCGACGCAGATCTCTTCGATGGATTTGCCTTCGAGGCCGGAGCCGACGATGAGCTTGTTGCCGTTGTCGACGTAGGCCTGGTGGTGCTTGTCGTGGTGGAACTGCAACGTTTCTGCGGACATGTAGGGTTGCAGGGCATCGTAGGCGTAGGGGAGGTCGGGGAGCTTGAAGGTCATGATCGTCTCCAATTTTTGGGGAGGCCGGTTCGCGGCGCGCAACCTAGCGGCGGGGCAGCCATGAAACAAGTGTGCGGACGATTGGGTTCCCGGCGGCCGGCTGGGGCGTTAACCGGTCAATTCGATCAGATACTCGTTTCGGCGCAGGAAGGGGAGCGACCAAGGCGGATTATAGAAGGCGGCCACGGGCGGTCCGGCGGACGGTAGACCTTTGGATTTGACCCAGGCTTCGAGCAGGGCGCGGTGCTCGGACAGGTTTGCTTCGCTCGACCAACCCGAGAAGCGGATGGCGGCGAAACGTTTGGCGGGCTCGGCGACGATGCGCACACGCTGATCCTTGGGCGCGGGAAGCGTTTCGGCAGTGTACTGCGCCGGCATGATAAAGCGGATTTTCCACTCGGTGCCGGCCGGCTGCTGCGTGACGGGCACTGTCATGGCGATCTTTTCGCTCGGCTGCTGGGTGACCGGCGCCGTCATCTCAATCTTGGCTTTCGACGTGTTGTTGCCAAAGATGAAGTCGGCCAGCAGACGGAACCCCTGATTGATGGCCGTGCTGCGTTCGCCCGGAACGGTGACTTCGGCGGCGAGCAAAGGCTCATACCGGCGAACTTCAAAATCGCCGTCCTTAAGTTCAACGGAATAGGCGGGTTCGTCAGATGCCATGGCGATCACGGTTGGCGCGAGTGCAGCAGCAATTGTGAGGATGGCGAGGATCGCCAGCAGTTTAAATTTGGAGAGGCGCCGCACCGGCATTGCACTTCCTGACTGAAAGGACTGATTGGGTCGATGGCCTATTAACGCACCAAGACGACATCTTGGATCAATGACCGGTAGCGACCCGGATGCCTTCGTTGCGCGCGCGGGATCAAGGCCATCAGCTGGCGCGTGATGAAGTGAAGCAGGATGGGGGGCAAATGGTTCCGGCGCCGTAAATGAGTGAGGGCGCCCCGACCCTGAGCGGAGCGCCCCCGTGGATCACGCCGGGGAAGTGTCGGGTTCAGGGTGGCCCTAGATTGGTAGTCGGGCACTGAACCCGCTCTGAATAGGCCATTCATCTTCGGTTCATGTTTGAGCGCGCGACAAAAGAGCCCCTGATGCGGCCCTGCCGCCTTGGTCACCGTCAATATGAAACCTTTATGTCTCCGTTCTATAATGGCGAGCCCTCGGTGTCGGGGTATTGCCAACTGGTCTGCCCGATGGCGGTGGCTGGTCCGACGGAGGGCGGCGACCGTTCGCAGGCCTAGCGCGACGGGTCTACAACTGCGCAGCGTTTAAGACCGTGCCTGCCGCTCCGACGTTGAATTGAAAGTACTTGAAGCCCATGCGCCTCAGCCGCTTGTTCACTCTCGCCATTCCCGTCGCGATCGCGACTGCGGGCGCTGCCTGGTTTCTCAATCTCGGGCAGCCGGCGGAGCCGCGCCTCGAGTATGAGACGGCCGTGGTCGAGAAGGGCACGATCCGGCGGATCGTCTCGACGTCGGGTCCGGTGCGGGCGCTGGTTACGGTGAGTGTAGGGTCCTACCTCTCCGGGCCGGTTGAAACGGTGAATGCCGATTTCAATTCGGAAGTGAAGCCCGGCGACGTGCTCGCCAAGCTCGACAGGCGTACGTTTGCGGCCAAGGTGGCCGAGGCGGAAGCAAACCTTCTCGCCGCCAAGGCCTCGCTTGCCAACCAGAAGGCGGCGCTGATCAAGGCGGAGGCGGTTCTGCTCAATTCGGAGCGTACTATCGAGCGTCAACGGTCTCTGGCGCTGAAGAAGTTCGCAAGCGAACAGACGCTCGACAATGCGATCCGCGACCGTGACGTGGCCAAGGCCGACATCGAAGTCGTCAAATCGCAGATCGAAACGGCCGAAGCGCAAATCGTGCAACGCCAAGCCGTGCTCGAGAGTGCGCGCGTCGATCTGGAGCGGTCGGAGATCAAATCGCCGATTGCCGGCACGGTGATCTCGCGATCGGTCGATCCGGGTCAGACAGTGGCGTCCAGTTTCCAGGCGCCGGAGCTGTTCAAGATCGCGCAGGATCTGTCGCGCATCCGGATCGAGGCGCAGGTGAACGAGGCCGACGTGGGCTCGATCGCCGAAGGCAATCCGGTGACATTTTCTGTCGACGCCTATCCCGACCGTGAATTCGAGGGGAAGGTGACGCAGATCCGGCTGGCGGCTACCGAGATCAACAACGTGGTCACGTATACGGTGATCATCGAGGCTAAGAACGAGGACCGGCGGCTGTTCCCGGGTATGACGGCGAATGTGCGAATCGAGAGTGCGCGGCGTGACGGTGTTCTGCGTATTTCCAACGATGCATTGCGGTTCCGGCCGCGCGGAGAGCAGGCGGCATCGGAGGGGCGCGACAACGGCGGCGGGGATCGTTCCGCGCGCACCGTCGAAAGGTTGAAGGGCGAGTTGGCCTTGACCGATGAGCAGGCGGAAAAGCTCAAATCAGAAGTGCAGGCGATTGGCGCGGAAGCGCGTGCGCAATCCCAAGGTGGTGGCTTTGCGCCGGCCCGGCCGGACCCGTCCGCGTTCCGGATGAAACTCAATATGCGCATTGAGCAGGTGATTGTGCCGACGATGAGCGAGGAGCAGCGCAAGACGTATGAGCGCTGGAAGAAGGGCCGCGAAAGCACACGGTCGGCCGCTCTTTGGGCGCTTGACGCCGCCGGTCAGCCCGAGCGGCGGATGGCCCGCGTGGGGCTTGCCGACGACCAGTTCACTGAGATCGTGGGCGGCGATCTCAAAGAGGGCGACAAGCTGATCGTGCGGGTCCGCGAGGCGAAAAAATGAGCCCGGTGTCCGAGGACCGGCCGGTGCAGAGCAGCGCCATCATTCAGGCGCGCGACGTGGTGAAGCTTTATACGATCGGCGATCAGGAACTGCGCGCGCTCGACGGCGTGACGCTGGACATTGAGGCGGGCGACTTCGTCGCTATCATGGGCGCTTCTGGGTCGGGCAAGTCGACCATGATGAACTTGATCGGCGGGCTCGATACGCCGACCTCGGGCAGCCTGAGCATCGATGGGCGGGACATATCCAAGCTCGATGCGGACGAGTTGGCGGACTTGCGCAACAGGGCTATCGGATTCGTATTCCAGCAGTTCAATCTGCTGCCACGCACGCCCGCAGTCCGGCAGGTGATGCTGCCGCTGCTTTATGCACATCCCCGCCCGGCCGACATGGAAGCGGAGGCGAGGCGGCGGCTCGATCAAGTTGGGCTCGCCAACCGCATGGAGCATCTGCCGCGGCAGCTTTCCGGCGGCCAGCAGCAGCGCGTCGCCATTGCGCGTGCGCTCGTCAACAATCCAAAGATCCTCCTGGCCGACGAACCGACCGGCGCGCTCGATAGCCGAACGTCGGAAGAGATCATGCGCCTCTTTGCTGAGTTGAACCAGCAGGGCATCACGGTGGTGCTTGTCACGCACGAGCCGGACATCGCGGAGTGGGCCCGGCGGCGGATCACGTTCCGCGATGGCCAGATCATCTCTGACGAGCGGCAGTCGTCCCGGGTTCGGGAGGCGGCGCAGTGACTATTTTGGATAGCGTTCTGGTCGCCCTAACGGCGTTGCGCTCCAATCTACTGCGCTCGATCCTGACGACGCTGGGAATTGTCATCGGCGTCGCGTCGGTGATCATTCTGGTGGCGGTCGGTAACGGGGCCGCAGGGGAGGTCAACCGTCAGATTTCGGCGCTGGGGACCAACATGCTCGTGGTGTTTCCTGACGCGATGCGCGTCATGGGCCGATCGAGCGCGGCGGGTACGGCGTTGCCGCTATCGGAAGGCGATCTGGTGGCGTTGCGCGATAAGATCCCGGGGGTGACCGGTGTTTCGGGGCAACTCGACGAGTCGGCGCCGGTGGTGCGCGGCAATCTCAACTGGACGACGGCGATCAGCGGCGTGCACGCCGATTACACGATGGTGCGGGATTGGCCAGTGGCCGAAGGGCGGGAAATCATTGCTCAGGATGTTCAGACGGCTGCGCGCGTGGCGCTGATCGGGCAGACGGTGGCGCGGCAACTCTTTCCGGGAGAGAATCCCGTCGGCGCGGAAATCCGCATCAAGAACGTCCCATTTCAGATTGTGGGCTTGCTGTCGGTCAAAGGGCAGTCTGCGATGGGCCGGGATCAAGACGACGTCATGCTCATCCCGATGACAACCGCGCGGAACCGGGTGGTGGGAAAGAGCGACATTCAGGTCGATCAGGTCGGGCGCATCTATGTGAAGCTCGACGATCAGACCGACATGAAGTCGGCACAGGAAGATATCGAGACGCTGCTGCGGCAAAGGCGGAAAAGCGGGCCCAACAGCGAAGATACCTTCTCGGTGCGTAATTTGGCCGAGTTCATGCGCGCGCGCACGGAAGTGCTTTCGACGATGAGCTATTTGCTGGGTGCGACTTCGGCGATTTCGCTGATTGTCGGTGGCATCGGGATCATGAAT